>Ga0366775_1045_pt1 | contig 19680 bp, 18 predicted proteins | sample BONcelN113001D10_FD_207075 | JGI IMG/M metagenome (GOLD analysis project Ga0366775, IMG submission 207075) | Enriched cells from coal bed in the Powder River Basin, Montana, United States - BONCAT cells N11 rep2 HSBNCT.N11.300.1.D10 ...
CGCCGCTGTAAACACATGGCTGTTGTCATTAAAGTGCATGGATTTTGGCGTGGATCCGGTAGCCAGAACTATAGCATCGGCGTTGGTTTTTAGGATCTCGTCTGCGGTAACCGTGTGGTTTAGATGGATCTCTACGTGTAAACTTTCAAGAACAGTCTCATACCATCGGGCCAGCGCATGGTCGTCTTGCTTAAAGGAGGGGACTCCGCCGGGTATAAGGTTTCCGCCCAGATGGTCTTTCGCTTCGTACAATACAGGCATATGGCCGCGCAGCTTCAGCACGCGTGCCGCCTCGCAACCGGCAGGACCTCCGCCTATGACCAATACTTTTTTAGGATGCAGAGCGGGTATAAGCCGCGCTGCACGCTCACGGGCGGCAGCGGGGTTTACTGCGCAATTGACTGCCGAAAATTTCTGTATACGTCCCATGCAGCCTTCCTGGCAGGAAAGGCAGGGGCGAATGAACTGCGTTTTGCCCGTGCGGAGTTTTTTTACATACTCAGGATCGGCAAGCAAAGGCCGGCCGAGACTGATGATATCGCAGGCGCCGCCTGCCAAAGCTTTGACGGCGACTTCTGGGTCGTCCATACGTCCGGCGCAGAGTATGGGCACATCCACTTGTTCGCGCACCATTTTTGCATAGGGGATATACAGCCCTTTTTTTTGGTACATAGGCGGGTGGCTCCACCACCATGCGTCATAGGAACCTACATCCACATCCAATGCGTCGTATCCGTAGGCAGCGAGCATTCCGGCCATGATCAGGCCTTCTTCAGTATCGCGGCCTTTTTCCTCAAATTCCTCATCCGGCAGCGCGCCGCTTCGCCAATCCTTGATAAAGCTTTTGGGACTGTAACGGATGGTCACGGGGAAATCCGCTCCGCAGGTCCTTTTTATCTCCTCTGCGATTTCGCGTGCAAACCTTAAACGGTTCCCAATGCTGCCGCCATACTCGTCCGTCCTTTGGTTGAAAAAAGATATGGCGAACTGATCGAGCAGGTAGCCTTCATGTACGGCGTGGATCATAACGCCGTCAAAACCCGCCCGTTTCGCGTGGTATGCGCCTTTTCCACACTGCATGACAAGCTGTTTTATTTCGCTCTTCTCCAGCGGCCTGCAGATTTTGTCGGAGGCGTAGCAGGGAATGGATGAAGGCGCAACAGGCGGAAAATTGCCCAGATGCGGTGGCGCTACCCGTCCGAAACCCGCGGACATCATAAAAAATATTTTCGTATCATACGCATGTACGCGCTCGGTCAACTCTCTCGAAGTACGCACAAAATGCGTGGGATTATAGGTCGAGCAGGGCGAACTGGGGAAATTTATCTTCTCTATGCTCGTATCGACAAAGCTGACGCCGGTAATGATAAGCCCCACGCCGCCTTTTGCCCGCTCCACATAGTAATCGATGCCTCTCTGGTTCCATCCGCCCGAGAAATCCGTAAGCCCCAGAGAACCCATCGGCGCCATGGCAAAGCGGTTTTTGATTTCGCAGTTTTTAATTTTGACCGGCGTGAATAAGCCGCTATATTTTTTGTCCATATTCATCCCTTCGACCATTGCGTAATCATATGTGGTGTATGCTTACACGCTTATTTTTTTAAAAGAACGGCTTACAAGCCCTGCTAAAAGAATGGTGGCAGCCATCAGAATAAAGCCGTATCTTAAGCCCCATGTATCGCCGATAAAACCCATCATCGGCGGCGCCACAAAAGCCATCAGCGTATAGCCCATCAGCACGAGCCCGGAAGCCACGGAGGATTTGTCCGGCGCGATCGCGCAGCTTTGCGCAAACAGCTGCGGCAGTATGTTCCCTGCTGCAAAGCCGATGATCCCGAAAAACAGGAGCGAGACAGCCAGATTGGAAAAAAGTATGGATGCGATCACCGCTGCCGCCGTCAGTATACCGAAAAGGAAAATAAATATATGCGGTTTATATTTGTTTGCAAATTTGGATCCTATAAAGCGGCTTAAGGCAGTACCAGCAAAAAAGAGGGTTAAAGCCAAAGCGCCTGTTAGTGGGTCATCGGATTCTTCGATATAGAATGAAGGACCCCAAAAGAGTATGTTTACCTGAAAATAGGCAAACAGTATGGAGGCAACGATGACTTCTTTCATGCCTTTGCGCCGGATCACCGCGACGAGATCGGAAATTCGCTGATTGACCGGCAGATGTTTGGGCATCAATGGCAGCCGCATTTCCTGCCTGAACACATAAATGTAGTAAAGTGCGAAAACTACGGATATCACACCAAATACGATAAACGCGCCCCGCCCGCCGAACATGGAGGCAAAAAGACTGGCGCCCATGGATCCCAATATGCCGCCCAGACCAAAAAAAGCGTGAGTCAAATTCAGATAAGACGATTTTTTATCCGGGAGCAGATCCGATATCACCGCATTGGAGAGTGTATTGTTCATTCCGCTCGACAGCCCGATCAAAACAAATACGCTCAAGGTTATGAATATAAATGCGCTGTAGCCGATTGCCGCTACAAACAGGCCGAAAAGCAGTATGGCAAGTCCGAGGGACTTGATTTTGTTGAACGTATCCAAAAACAACATGCAAAACAGTATGGAAATCATGCTGCCTATGGACTGCATGGTCATAAACAAACCGGTCTGTGCCATGGAAAAACCAAACTCGCTGCGGAGGAAAGGCACCAGCTGGCCCAACATGGAAAGAAACAACGCCCAGGTAAACAACGGTATATACAGTGCGCCGATTTTCAGCCGCGTTATTTTTAATACGGACTTTTCCGTGCGATTCATACAATCTAAATCATCCATTTATTTTACGGCCTGTTTTTTCTCGATCGCCTGGTTGCGGAAGTAAAGTACGATATCCGCAGTGACCATCAGCATGTTGAGTGCATAGAAGAAAATAACGAAATTCATGCTGAAGAATATTTTGTGAAAGATGCCGCCCAGGTAGCCCACCCACAGTAAAACCAGAAAGACGATGCTCTTGCCTTTCGTGGTGCGCGATTTAATGGAGCGGGCGATGGAAAAAGGCCAGGATGCTCCGAAGCAGACCAGCATGATGATCTCAAAAATACTCATGTGTTTTCTTTCCTTTCAGAAATTATTCAGTCAGGCATTTTTCGTATATGCCGGCATCCTTGATGGTTTCTACCAGTAATTCGCCGATCAGGTGCGGAGAACGCGATACGCGTATTCCGTAGTTTTCCAGCGTTTTCATCTTGGCTTGCGCAGTTCCTTTTCCGCCTGAGATAATGGCGCCTGCATGTCCCATCCGCTTCCCTTCGGGCGCCGTTTGGCCCCCAATGAATGCGACGACCGGCTTGTACATATTCTGTTTTATCCATACGGCTGCTTCTTCCTCGGCGGTACCGCCTATCTCGCCGATCATGACCACCGCATAGGTATCATCGTCTGCATTAAAGGCGCGCAAGACATCGACGAAATTCGTACCGTTAACAGGATCTCCGCCAATGCCTACGGCGCTGGACTGGCCGATATGCAAACGCGTGAGTTGGTCTACCGCTTCATAATTGAGCGTACCGGAACGGGAGATCACGCCCACATGGCCTTTTTTATAAATATAGCCGGGCATGATGCCCATTTTACATTCGCCGGGGGAGATCACGCCGGGACAGTTCGGGCCGATGAGCCTTACGTCCTTTTGCTTAATATAGTTTTTTACACGCACCATGTCCATGACCGGAATACCGTCTGTAATACATACAATGAAGGATATACCTGCGTCTGCAGCTTCGAGTATGGAATCGGCGGAATACGCTCCCGGAACATAGATGATAGAAGCATTTGCGCCGGTTTGCTCCACCGCTTCCTGCACGGTGTCAAATACGGGTACGCCCTCGACGGTATTCCCGCCTTTGCCGGGTGTGACGCCGCCGACGATATGGGTACCGTATTCTATCATCTGGCGGGAATGAAAGCTGCCGTGCTTACCCGTTATACCCTGTACGATCACCCTGGTATTCTGATTGATAAAAATGCTCATATGCTTTTACTCCCTTTACGTACGTGCCATCGCCGTTATTTTTTTCACGGCTTCCATCAAGGAATCCGCCGGCGTTATATTTAAGCCGGATTTTGCCAATATCTCTTTGCCGATCGCCATATTGGTACCGTTTAGCCGGACGACGACCGGGACGTTGAGCTGCATGGTTTGTGTGGCCTTTACGATACCCTCGGCGATTACGTCGCATTTCATAATACCGCCGAAGATATTCACCAGTATGCCTTTTACCGCACCGTCGGACAATATGATCCTAAATGCGTTTGCCACTTTCTCGGCAGAAGCGCTGCCTCCTACGTCGAGAAAGTTTGCAGGCTCCCCGCCGTAGTATTTGATCATGTCCATCGTAGCCATTGCGAGCCCTGCGCCGTTGACCAGGCAGCCTATATTTCCATTTAAGGAAATATAGCTCAGATCGTATTTAGATGCCTCGATCTCTTTTAAGTCTTCTTCTTCCGGGTCGCGAAGCGCCACGATCTCCGGATTGCGGAACAATGCGTTTGCATCGAAGTTTATCTTTGCATCGAGTGCCAGTAAGTTTCCATCCGCCGTTTGGACCAGCGGATTGATCTCCAGTATAGAGCAGTCGTTCTCTACAAAAGCGCAATACATGCCTTTTAAAAGTGTGACCAATTGATCGGCGAGCTGGACGGGCATGTGTATTTGCTTGGCTACGAGCCGTATTTCATAGGAACGCAGGCCTATTTGCGGATCAATGGTCTTCTTTACGATGCACTCCGGCGTTTTTTCCGCTACCTCTTCGATTTCCGTGCCGCCTTCGGCAGAAGCGATCAGCACAACTTTTGAGGTTGCCGGGTCTATGGCAAGGCTTACGTAATACTCCTTTTGAATTGCGCAACCGGCTTCGACGAGCAGGCGCTTTACGACGCGGCCCTCCTTGCTTGTCTGATGTGTGACAAGCGTGGAGAAAAGCAAATCAGTTGCGGCTTGCCGTACCTCTTCCGGGCTGCGGACCAATCTCACGCCGCCTGCTTTACCTCTGCCGCCGGCATGTATTTGCGCTTTTACCACATACGTGGCAGTATTTAAGGATCTGGCGGCCTCGACGGCTTCTTCCGCTGAAAAAGCCACCTTTCCTTCCGGAGTGGCAACGCCGTATTTTTTAAGCAATTGCTTTGCCTGATATTCATGAATTTTCATTTTTGTTTGTCTCCAGTCTGCTTAAGTGTAAGCGAGGATTCTGTATGGGACTATAGTTCTTTACGCCTCTTCTCGATATAATTTTTGCAATTTATCCATGCGCTTTCAAAGGCATTCCTGAACAGTACAACCGGTCCGAAATGCTCGTAATCCTCTTGCTTAAGTGATTTGGGGATATAGGCTTTACGGAAATCCTCCACTTTTGCCAACAATTCGTCAATGACATTATAAGGTGTGTGCGTGAGGAACCTTTGCACCACGGGCGGATCGGTTTCTATCAGTTTGTCAGCGGTGTTTTTCCAGTTGATCGTTACCGAAGAATTTGCACCGACCATCTCGGTAAAATGCTGCAGGCCGCGTGCGCCGCCGGAAAGGAATTTTACATCGGAACGTTTATATAGCATTAACTCGTATATTTTCTTTGCCGCTGCAATGCCGGCCTGCCAGAGCGCATCCCGGCTTACTTCAATTGCTTCCTTTTCCACGGTGATCTGCAAATGCTCATCGAATATTCCGGCGATATGCGCGAGGTACATTGCCGGGGGATTTTCCATTCGGGCGGTTTCTTCGCTGTAGAGATCACATACATCCAGGGCCTGGTCGACAGCCATGACTTCCGTAGCGAGTACGGGAACATGCTCGCGCACCAGTATGCGCATGGCTTCCAATCCGTCTTTGGTGACGGGTATCTTTGCAATGACATTGGGCGCAGCCTGGCGGTGATAACGTGCAAATTCCAGTATACTTGCGACATCTTCTTTGAATGGGTCGCCCTGTATGCTGACCCATCCTTGTTTGCCGCCGCTTGACACAAACATCGGGAGAAAATACTGGCATATATTTTTTACCAGTTCGCATTGCAGCTGGGCAAGTGCACGGTCGTCGTCTTCTTCTTTGAGGAGAATGTCGTCCAAAAGTTGTTTTGCATAGGGTCCGTCCACAGGATCGCACAGCATCTTCCAGGGGAAGGAGGGGTTCTGCGTACAACCTATGGCTCCGGATTCGATAGCCAACTGCGCCTCTTCCCGAGTAACATTGTTAATCCACAGGGTGGTAGGTGTAGTAGCCGATACTCTTTGAAAGTAATTTGCGTTCATATTTACATCATCCTTTTGAAAAATTATTGAATGTCTTAGAGAAATATAAATAAAAGACAGATTGAAATGAAAAATCCTCTTAAGAGGCGCCGCATATGCATTTTTTGTTTTATGCATGGGATTTTATGATACCGGTTATAAGTTGGAAAATAAAAAACTCCTATGTATCAAAAACCGCATTTAAAATGCCAGCGCTCTTTGATATAGGAGAACGGTATATTTGGAATATAGCACGGTGATAAGCAAATTGTCAAGTGCAAGAAATTTTTTTTAAAAAGAAGGAATTTCGCAGACTATAATAGAATATACAAAGTGTTTGTCTCACAACAGACAACGATTAAAAGGATGGTATTATGATTATATGAACATAGAACAGCACGGTAAAATGAAAACAGAGGATAATGCGAAGTTTTTGGACTCCATACAAGTTTCCTCCGGCATCAATATTTCCAGCAAGCTTTTTGTTGAACTTCGCGAAAAGATCATTTCGGGCGATCTTCCGCCGGGATATGTGTTTCCCAATGAACTGGCTCTCTGCGAAAAGTTAAAGATCGGGAGGAGTTCTTTAAGGGAGGCATTCCACGCTCTTGCAACCATCGGTCTTATCACACGCACCAAACAGGGGACATATGTCAACGAAAAGTTCGATTATGTAGCGGTGACACCTTTGGGAGAGCTTTTAAAACAATCGGACATCAATGACCTGATGGAATTTCGCGTCATGCTGGAATCGGAGATCGCCGCGCTTGCTGCAGCCCGTGCGACAGACGAGGATATAGCGCTCCTTTCCCAATATATAGAGATCATGCGTACGAGTATGGACGATATTGAGCAATTGACCAAATACGATACCCGTTTCCACCTTCAATTGAGCGCCGCTTCACAGAATTTACTGCTGCACCACACCATGAATGTCGTAAGGAGTATTTATGAAACCGTAATCTCCCAGGCTTTTCACAAGGATAAAAACATCATGTACCGCGCTGTTGATTTTCATGAAAGGATACTGCACGCCGTAAAGGAGCGGGATTCTCAGCATGCGAGAGAAGTAACCAACGAACATATCATGGATGTTATGAATGTCATCCGCAAGGATTAGGTTTTGAAAAAATTTCTTATAAAAAAAATATTTTAAGCAGGAATTACCACAAAGTAGTCGAATATATTACAGTGAGTCTGTTGTCAGACATCGTTTCTCGGCAAGTCGGTTGAAGTTGTAGAATAGGTTATTTCAGAGCAATAACAATTGTTAAAGAGCCGCACAATATGTCAGACAACAGACAGCATACAGGAAATTGCATAGCAACTAATAATTGATTAATTTGTAACAGCTTAGAACAGCCGAGCAAAGGAGAAAAGCCATGGAATCCGTCGTTATCGTGTCCGCCGTAAGAACTGCCGTAGGCAAAATGGGCGGCGTATTTGCAAATATCAGTCCGGAGGAGTTATCCCGTATCGTTATCGAAGAAGCGCTGCATGCGGCAGATGCGGGTAAAAATATCGTGGACGAAGTTATATGGGGCCAGGCAAAGCAATCTTCGGACGCGCCTAATATTGCGCGGGTGGCCGCCCTGATGGCAGGCATGCCGGAGGAAATTCCGGCCTATACGGTACATCGGCAATGCGCATCTTCACTGCAGGCGATATTGAATGCAGCCTTGCAGATGCAGTCAGGTTACGCGGAAGCGGTATTGGCCGGGGGCGTGGAAAGCATGAGCAATGCTCCGTATTATCTGCGCAAAGCGCGGTACGGATACAATGCCGGCAATGCCGAGCTTATAGATTCCAATACGGAGAGCCAGCCAAGATCACAGCCGGAGTCCATATACGGTTACCTCACAATGGGATTGACCGCGGAAAATCTGGCACAGGTTTATGAGATCTCGAGAGAGGAACAGGACCGTTATGCTTGCCAAAGCCAGGAACGGGCGATTGCGGCAATGGACTCCGGAAAATTCGATGATGAAATCGTGGGAATAACTGTACGGAAGGGAAAACAAACGTATATTGAGAAGACGGATGAACACGTAAGACGGGACACGACAATTGAGAAACTCGCCCGATTAAAACCCGTCTTTAAAGATAATGGTACGGTCACGGCGGGAAACAGTTCGGGCCGCAATGATGGCGCGGCGGCTTTGCTTTTAATGTCGGAAAAAAAATGCACAGAGCTTGGTTTAAAGCCCATGGCGCGCTTTGTGGGTGCAGGCGTTAGCGGTGTAGATCCACGGACAATGGGTATCGGCCCTGTACCGGCAGTGGCTGCAGCGCTTAAAAGAACAGGGCTTAAGCTTGCCGATATCGGTTTGATAGAACTGAACGAAGCCTTCGCGGCACAGAGCCTCGCTTGCATCAAGGCGTTGGAATTAGATGAACGCATCGTCAATGTAAACGGCGGTGCAATTGCACTCGGTCATCCACTCGGAGGGACAGGCGCCAGAATATCGGTGACGTTGCTCCACGAGATGAAAAGAAACAATATACAATACGGCCTCGCTACCATGTGTGTAGGCGGCGGCCAGGGTATGGCGGTGATATATGAAAATATAAATACAGATTGAAAACTTTAAAATTGAAATAGGGAACGGTATAAATTACAAACAAATTGCAATTGAGCTTAAGACGAAATCATCATGTGGAACATAAAGGTAAATTAATGAGACAATTTCATTAAAGGAATTAAACCTTAAGCTATTGAATCAATCCTTGAGGTGAAAAGTTTGAAAGAAGGATTTTATGAGGCGCCGCAAAGTTTAGATGAAGCTTTGGAGGTGCTTGACAGACTGCAGGAAAAGGCAACCATACTGGCCGGAGCGACGGATATCATGCCCAGGATAAACGACGGCGTGTTTTCGCCCGAATATCTTGTCTATATCGGCAATACCGGCTTGACAGGCATCCGAAGGGAAAAAGACAGCATCATTATCGGCGCAACGACAACATTGACACAGATCGAGGAAAACAGCCTGATAGCACAGCATGCGCCCGTATTAACGGAGGCTGTCCGCAACATGGCGGGGGTCAGCATCCGCAATATGGGTACAATTGGAGGCAATATTTGCAATGCCTCTCCGGCTGCGGATACGGCAACACCGTTGTTGGTGCTGGATGCCGAAGTAGCCGTTATGTCCAGGAGGGGAAAACGGATCTTTCCGATCGATGAATTTTTCTACTGCCCGGGAAAGACATGCCTAAATCCCAATGAAATGATAACCGAAATCATACTGCCTATAAAACCGCACTGCAGCGCTTTTCTAAAACTGGGGCAACGAAAAGCGGAGGTGCTTTCCATCGTCGGCGTATCCGTGAAACTGGTGAACGAAAACGGAATATGCAAAGAAGCCCGGATCGCTATGGGCTCCGTGGCGCCCCGCCCCATACGCTGCTGCAAAGCGGAAGCGTTCTTGACCGGCAAAGAAATAACCCCAATACTGTGCCATGAAGCCGCCGTTATAGCCGGCGGTGCAGCCAAACCCATCGATGACGGCAGGGCTACGGCTTGGTACCGGAAGCGCCTGGCGCCTGTTATGGTGGAAAGAGCGCTGAAAAAGGCAATGGGGTTTGAGGAGGAGGAGACAGCAACATGAAATACCCGGTGAGTTTTTACATCAACGGCGTGCAATACGATTTTTATGTAACGCCTGCAACTTCGTTGCTCTCTCTTTTACGAAAGGATACCCATATGACCGGCGCAAAGGAGGGCTGCAACCAGGGAGACTGTGGCTCCTGCACGGTGCTTTTGGACGGTATGGCCGTCAAAGCCTGCCTGGTACCCGCGCTGACCATCGCCGGGAGGCATGTCATAACGGTGGAAGGGCTGGCGGTAAACGGCAAATTGAATCCTTTGCAGCAGGCCTTTTATGAGATGGGCGCGCCGCAATGCGGCTATTGTACACCCGGATTTCTTATGGCCGCACAGGGATTGCTGAACAAAAACCCGAAAGCAGGGCATGAAGAAATAGTGGAAGCCATCTCTGGGAATCTTTGCCGCTGCACCGGGTATTACAAGTATATCCAGGCCATAGAAGCTGTGGTGGCGGGTAAGTTTGCCAAAGAGGAGGTGGACGACGGATGAACGATATTATTACAGGCGAAGAGTATTCGGTTATAGGCAAGCGCATTCCAAGGGATGAAGGCAAAGCCATTGTCACAGGCATGGCGCAGTATATTGACGATCTGTCGTTTCCGGGAATGCTGGTGGCGAAAATGCTCAGAAGCCCCGTCAGCCGTGGAAGGATCACCAGGCTCGATTTAAAGCCCGCCTTGCGCGTCAATGGCGTAATGGCGGTAATCGGATACGGAGATATGCCCGCCAACATGGTAGGGGGGAGATACGATACGCCGGTATTTTCCGATGGAGATTTAAGACATAAGGGCCAGCCTATTGCCTGCATCGCTGCGGTTGATGAAGAAGCCGCGCGGCAGGGGCTAAAAGCCATTGAACTGGAAATCGATGAGTTGCCTCCGGTGCTGGATATGGACAGAGCGCTCGATCCCGATTCTCCGCTCGTTCGTCCGGAAGGAAACACCTATGAATTTACACCGGGTGCAACGTTGAGAAAGATACGTTTGGGGGATGTGGAGAAGGGATTTTCAGAGGCCGATGTGATCGTTGAGGGGCATTACGATATCGCCCCGGTCGAGCATGCGCCTATCGAAACACAAGCTTGTGTGGCCCATATCGACTTTATCGACAGACTTACGATTTATACGACTACGCAGCAGGTTTACAGCCACCAGAACCAATTGGCGATTTTATTGGGTCTGCCAATGAGCAAGCTCCGTTTGATAGGTTTGACACAAGGCGGGGGTTTTGGCGGAAAAAGCGATATGCCTTGTGAAGCATATGCAGGCATGCTTGCACTGAAAACGCGCCGTCCGGTAAAATTTACCTTTACGCGTGAAGAGGAGATGACCTGTTCGACGATCCGGGGTAAATGGCAGATGCATTATAAGGACGGTGTGACCAAAGACGGCCGGCTGACCGCACGCTATTGCAAGACATTCCTGGATAGCGGACCTACAATAGGCCTTGGGCCGTATTGCCTGGAGAAAGGCTCTTCACTCACTTCCGGACCGTACTATTGCCCAAATATCTGGGCAGATGCCCGCTTGATTCTTACAAACAAGTCAAAAGCCGGTTCGTTGCGCGGTCTTGGGATATTCTCCTCGATGTACGCAAGCGAGACACAGATGAGCAGGCTTGCGGCCAAAATCGGAATGGATCCCATAGAGTTCCGGCTGAAAAACGTTTGGCGTGAAGGCGAAGCCACCAATACCTCCATGAAAATCAGCGCCGTGGCAGGCATCGAATGTATGCAAGCTGCTGCGAAACTGGCCGGTATTGATTTACCGCCTCATTTAAAAGCACTGAGTTCGCTTGCGGGGAGGTGTGCGGATTGAAAAAAAGAGGAAGGGGCGTTTGCCTCGTTGCACACCCGGGCGGTACGCGTTATGGCGGCGGAGACCCAAATCAGGCGATCATCAAGTTGAAACTCGATGGAACAGTGGAACTCCTTATCGGCACCGTCGATATAGGACAAGGCTCCAGCATGGTGTTTCGGCAGATAACAGCGGAAAAACTGCAGGTCGCACTGGATAAAATCGGTATGATAACCGCCGATACCAGCAGCGGCGCATATTGCAGCGGCACACAGGCCAGCCGTGCTATGTTTAGCTGCGGTAATGCCATTATCGCAGCCTGCGATGATTTTATACGGCAGTTACAGCAGTTTGGCGCGAAAATATTCAATACGGAAGAAGAAAACATTAACATTGACCACGGCTTTGTCGTTGTAAAAAGTGAACCGGAAAAAAAGATGTCGTATGCGCAATTTTCCAAGTATCTGTTTGACCAGGGTGATTTTGTAGTCGGACAGGGATCCTATATGATGCGCAAGTTCCGGCCGATGGACCCGGAAGGGGGATTTTTCGAGGGCAGCGGCAATATCGCATTTGGCGCGATGGTAATGGATATTGATGTAGATACCAAAACAGGGCAGATCGACATTATAAATGTATATCTTGCACAGGATGCTGGCATGCCGCTCAATAAGATAATTTGTGAAGGGCAGGTGGAAGGCGGGTTGGTTCATTCCATCGGCATGACACTGATGGAAAACCTGTATCCGTATTATCCCGAAACAGATTTTATGCCAAAAAGCTTCAGAGATTACATTATTCCTACCGCAAAGGATATTCCCCAGCTTCAATACGTTTTCGTAGGCGGCGCTGATCCGAGCGGCCCCTATGGCGCAAAGGGCTTTTCTGAAATGGGCACGCATTATATAGCGGCGGCCATGGGTGAAGCCATATACAACGCGATCGGCGTTTGGATCACCTCCTTGCCCATCACCCCGGAAAAAGTGCTTCGGGCACTGGACGCAAAAGAAACCTGCAATAATAAAGGAGAATAATATGGAAAGAAAAGACGACAAATTCAACGAAAAAGGGCTGCATTCCTCCGTATCTTTTTATCATAACGAGCCCATTGACCGGGACCGCTGGCTGCGGGATGTTTTCCCGGAATGGGGCACCTATTTGAACAAACAGATCGAAAACACGAAAGTGCCGGAAGACAAGGTAGCCCTATGGTGGACGGGCGCCGCGGGTTTCGTTATAAAAACTGCCCAGGCTACCATACTGCTCGATAATTACGCCGGGCCGTCGCTGTATTCGGAATACGACTATTGCGCGGTATGCCGCGTAGCGGGCGCACAATATATCGATTGGCTCCGTTTGAATCCCCAAGTGATCGACATATTCGCAATACGGCAGCTGGATGCGTGTTTGTGTACGCACCACCATAACGACCATTGCGACGTTTATACCGTAAACGCCATCAAAGCCAATACGGACTGCAAATTCTACGGCCCGCAGAATACGGTTTTAAAGATGTCCCAGCTGGGTGTGCCTGAAGACCGCAGGGTCCTTGTAAAACCCGGAGAGAGCCTGAAATTCAAGGACATTGAAGTACTAGTGCTGGAAAACTACGACCCGAGCGCATTCAATTCCGGCCATACCGGCAGGGAGCCGGAAAGCATGGCCGAATGCTGCGTCAGCTACCTTTTCAAGACAAAAGGCGGCAACATACTGCATGTGGGCGATGCGCATTTCTCCGATATTTTCAAGGCGATAGGCGACCAGTATGAAATAGACGTGGCACTGGTGCCCTTCGGCAACAACAACCGCGGCGTCTCCGACAAGCCGTCCGTATTCGACGCGGTCCGTATCGCGGAGGACCTGAAAGCAAAGGTCGTAATCCCGATGCATTTTGACAACTGGGCCAATTCCCAGGGAGATCCCAAACAGTTCTACAACTACGTAAAGGAAAATTTAAAAGACACCAAACCGGTCATCATGCAGTGGGGCGGAAAATTCGAATACCCCACAGACACGGATATAGGGTTTTATAAATACCCGCAGATAGGCGACGAACGCATGGGGGGCATGGACTGGAAGAAATCCTGGAAATACGGCGAAAAGAGAAACTGGAAACTGTAATTTTTCCGATGGAATGAGAAGGAGTGATTTTTATGTTGAAAGTACCTGCCAATAAAATATTGCTGACCGTATCCTTAAGCGGCGCAGCAACCTTTAAAAGTATGAACCCCAATGTTCCGGAACAGCCGGATGAGATTGCGCAGCAGGCCTATGACTGCTACAACGAAGGCGCCTGCATCGTGCACATACACGCGCGTGACGAAAAGGGCATGCCCACCGGGGATCCGAAAGTGTTTCAAAACATTAAGGAAAAAATAAGGGGGAAAGGCGTCCAGGCTATCATGCAGTTTTCCACAGGCGGCGGCCCGGGCTTAAACCTCGAGCAGCGTTTGACATGTCTTGATGCACTGCCGGAATCCGCCTCCCTGAATATGGGCACGCTGATGCGCGTTGCAGGGGAATACAAGGATGTACCCTGGCTCAACAGCCGCAGCGATGTGGCGCGTTTTGCCGCCCGTATGAAAGAACTTGGCATCAAACCCGAGATGGAGATCTTTTCGCCGACTTTTTTCAGGGAAGTTATGGTTTTAGCAAAAGAAGGACTCATTGAAAAACCGTATCACGTCAACCTTGTATTCGGCATGAGCTATCAGGGCGCGATGGAGTCTACCCCGAAGCACCTAAACTCAATACTGGAATTCGTACCGGACGATACGTATGTGAATATATCCGGCGTTGGCGCCGCCCAGCTCCCCTTGACGACCATGGGAATGATATACGGCTGCTGTATCCGCGTCGGCATGGAAGACAACATTTATTATTCCAAAGGCGTGCTGGCCAAAAGTAATGCAGAACTCGTAGCACGCACGGTGCGCATAGCAAGGGAACTCGGCAAAGAGCCCATGTCGCCTGCCGAGGCCAGGGAATTTCTGGGGATTAAACCATTGGATACTTAATAAAACTTTAATTAAGTGAGTGGAAGCGAATGGAGAATTACATTTTAAACGTTAATTCTGTCACGAAAAAATTCGGCGGCCTTGTCGCACTGGAAAAAGTATCGCTAAATATAAAACGGGGCGAAGTGTTCGGACTCATAGGTCCGAATGGAGCAGGCAAAACGACGCTTTTCAATATTATTGCCGGCGTCTACAAGGCGAATGAGGGCAATGTGGTGTTTAACGGAAAAGATATTACAAGGTTTAGCCCGAACAAACGCTGCAAAACGGGCATTGCGCGCACATTCCAGATCACCAAGCCCTTTGGCGCACTGACAGTGCTGGAGAACGTATGTATCGGCGCATTGTTCGGCACATCCCACCGGTCGCCGTTATTAAGCCGCCATGCACTGGACAAGGCGGCGGAAGAATCGGTAGAAGTGCTTAAGTTTTTGGGTCTCGATCATAAAAAAGACGCTTTAGCCGATACGCTCAACGTACCGGAAAGAAAACGTCTGGAGCTGTGCAGGGCGCTTGCCACCAAACCGGATCTATTACTGCTGGATGAAGTCATCGCAGGGCTTAACCCTTCAGAAGTGGACGGTATGGTCGACCAGATACGGCAGATCAGCAAAAGAGGCATTACGATACTGATGATCGAGCATATCATGAAAGCCGTAATGAACGTATCGGACGATATTACGGTTCTAAATTTCGGCAAAGTTATTGCAGAATGCAAGCCGAATGAAATCATGAACCATCAGTGCGTTGTGGATGCCTATTTGGGACAGAGGAGGGGTACGGGATGCTGAAAGTCGAGTCGATCAACTCTTTTTACGGAGATGTCCAGATACTGTTCGATCTCTCACTGGAAGTAAACAAGAACGAGATCGTTACGCTTCTGGGTTCAAACGGTATGGGAAAAACTACGGCAATAAAATCCATTTTCAATATTCTGCCTATCCGTTCCGGTTCCATAACATTTGACGGTATACGGCTCGATAAGAAAAAGCCGCATGAATTGGCTCTGCTCGGTATCACGCTGGTACCGGAAGGACGCAAACTCTTCCCGGCTATGTCCGTAAAGGACAATCTTCTGCTCGGTGCATTTTCGATAAAAGAAAAAAAACAGATCGAAAAAAATCTGGAATGGGTACTCGGTTTGTTCCCCAGATTGAAAGAACGCGCAAGGCAGATCGCCGGGACATTGTCGGGCGGAGAACAGCAAATGTGCGCCATTGCAAGGGGTCTCATGATCCGGCCCAAGTTTATCGTATTTGATGAGCCTTCGCTCGGTTTGGCACCCATTATAGTAGACCAGATCTTTCAAACCATGAAAACAATCATAAAGGAAAACGATTCTACCGTACTGCTGATTGAACAAAATGTTCATCTTGCCCTAGAGGTGAGCGACAGAGGATATGTGCTGGAAAACGGGCATATCGCCATGTCTGGGCCAGCGCAGGAACTCCTTGAATCCGAGGAGATCCAAAAAGCGTATCTCGGATTATAAGTATAGACTTTACCAGTAAATCTATAGGATGGTGAATAGAAATTGGAGTTTTCATATATTTTGGAACAAATAATCAGCGGGGTCGTTCTGGGGTGTTCCTACGCACTGGTAGGGGTCGGGCTTTCCATGATCTGGGGCATATTGAAGATGATCAATATCAATCACGGAGAGCTTTACATGTCCGGTGCATATTTCATGTGGGTGTCTTTTACCATGGGTATGCCGCTGGTGGTTGCCGCAATTATCGGGCTTGTCTGTACACTCCTTTTAAGCGCATTGATACAGACGGCTACGATCCGGCCGCTGTTTAAAAAGCCGGGCTGGAATTCAAGCCCGTTTATACTCACGATGGCTTTGTCCATATTAATGCAAAATGTCGCCTTAAGGGTGTTTGGTGAGAAGTTTCAGAATATACCGTATTTTGACGACGGTATCTATAAGATTTTCGGCAATATAAACATTTCGGGACAGCGCATATATATCGTTGTCGTTACGGTTCTCGTAGTCGCCTTGCTAATGGTGATAATACGGTTTACGCGGCTTGGACGGGCGATACGCGCCACAGCACAGGAAAGGGATGCTGCCCGCTTGATGGGTGTCAATACGGCGCGCATTTACCTCGTCACCTATGTCATTAGCGGCGTTTTGGCTGCCATTGCGGGCATACTGCTGGCCCCGATCTATTCGGTCAATCCCTGGATGGGATCGGCGGTCCAGATAAAAGGTCTGGTCGTTTGCGTGCTGGCCGGTTTGGGGAGCATCGAAGGGGCAATCGGCGCAGGCATCATACTCGGCCTGGCGGAGAGTTTGTCAGTTACTTTTATTGACTCCACCTGGAAAGACATCGTTTCATATTTGATACTGGTAGTAATCCTGTGGGTCAAACCAAACGGTTTGTTTATGAAGAAGGGAGAGGCATAGATTATGAGAGAATATTTTCGCAACCGCAAAGCGGTAGGTATTGCTGCTGTTGTCTTCTTCGTTGCGCTTATAACCGTTATACCTGCATTTACACAGGAACCGTATACGATATTGATACTGACCATGTGCATGCTTTGGGCGGGGGTAGCGTCCAGTTGGAACTTGATAGCCGGATATGCAGGTATATTCACGCTGGGTCATCAGGCATTGTTCGGGCTTGGCGCATATGTTTCATCGATTTTTGCAATGAAACTGGGCATAACACCCTGGGTTTCCATATTCATCGGCGCATTGTTCGCGGCCGTTATCGGGGCGCTTATCAGCGTACCCAGCTTGAAATTGCGGTTGATGCCGTATATCGCCATTGCAACGCTGGGGCTTGGAGAGATCATACGCATTGTAGTACTAAACACGGTTGATTTGACAAAAGGCGCCGCGGGACTCTGGGGAATACCTCCTTTCACGCCCATAGGGGATATTTCATTTGACGGGGTGTCCCGGATTCCATCTTATTATCTGATGCTGGTGATGTTCCTCGCAACGATTGCCATTACGGCAAAGATCGTGCGATCGCCCATCGGAAAATCGTTAAGCGCAATAAAGGACTCGCAGGACGCTGCGGAAAGCCTGGGTGTAAACGTACGCTTCAATAAAGTGGTTGTTTTCATGATTGGTTCCTTTTTTGCCGGTCTCTTCGGAGGATTCTATGCGCATACGCTCCTGATACTTACGCCTAATGCTGTGATGGGCGGCCAGCTTGGCTTGCAGATCATCGCATATGGTCTGGTTGGCGGCATGGGCACGATCGCAGGTCCTGTTATCGGCGGTTTTGTCATCACGATCGGTATGGAACTGCTGCGGTTCATGGAAGATTACAGATTGATCGTCTATGCGTTGATCATCATCTTGGTAGTCATATTCATGCGAGGCGGGATCTGGGGTACAGTCAAACCGTTGCTCGATAAACTTTGGAAAAAAAATTAATGATTTACTAAGACTTTAGATGGATCTTCATTGATTGCAAGCGCTTGTGAAATCCTTTAATAAAAAAGGCAATGAAGTCCTGTAAAAGTCCTGGTATATGATAATAAGGTAAAAAGAAAGAGGAGGAAAGGTAAATGAGAAAGACTTCCATGTTATTTGCACTGATTTTGGCAATGCTAATGATCTTTAACCTCACCGGATGTGCGCCAGCGCCTGTGGAAAAGCCAGCAGAATCATCTGCTGCAGCTTCGCAAAGCGCATCCGCTTCACAGGCTGCTCCCGAAGAGACGGGAGAGGAGATACTGATCGCATGTTCCATGCCTTTGTCAGGCTCCATGGCTGAATCCGGAGTTGGTGCCAAAGAAGGCATCGAATATGCTGTTGCCAGATGGAACGAAAAAGGCGGCGTAAAGCTAAGCGACGGCAAGATGCACAAGGTAAAGCTTCTGGTGGAAGATGACGGCGGAAAGCCCGAGGAGGCGGTCGCCAACTTTGAGAAGTTTATCAACCAGGATAAAGCCAAAATACTCTACGGCATCGTTCTTAGCGGAAGCGGCTTGGCCGCAATGGAGCTTTGCAAAAAATATCCGGTATTTATGTCAACCGTCCGCTGCGTTAGTTCCGAGATCCCTGCAAAAGTAAAAGCGGATCCGGAAGGCTTCAAACGTTTTTTCAAACCCGAATACAACAGCACGGATTCGGGCGAACAAATCGCGGAAGCGCTAAACAGTATGGGCACAGCCGGCAACTTTACGTGGACAAACAAAACCGTTGCTTATCTTACAGAAGATAACGACTATGGCCGCAGTACGCAAAAGGGCGTGGAAGATGCATTGGCGAAGTTCGGTGCAAAGACCGTTGCCTACGAGATCGTACCGGAAGGGCATGTGGACTTTTACTCGCAGCTCAATAAAATCAAACAGGCAAATCCCGAAGTGGTAGTTACCAACCTGCTTCCCGTTTCCTCTGGCGTCGCATATTGCAAGCAGTATAAGGAAGTAGGCATGAAAGCGCTTAATTTCGGCATAGGCTTCCCGGAAGAGACCGGATTTTTCGAGCAGACCGGCGGCACAGCCGAAGGATTGCTGTGGACCATCATGCGCTCGGATTTTGAAAACAATCCGAAACACAAAGCCTTTGCGGAGGAATTCAAGCAGCTGTTCCCGAATTCGGTTGCAAACTACGATCAGCTGCATACGAATGACACGACCAACATGCTGCTGCAGGCTATAGAAAAAGCCGGCGAAATGGATGTGGACAAGATTTCGGAAGCGTATCTGAATTCCGACTATCAGGGCAATATCGGCCGTATCGTATTAAACAAGGACGATCACTCCCTCATTTCCGGACCGGAATACTATCCGCATTCCGTCGCACAGATTCAAGACGGAAAGAACGTCGTGGTATTCCCGGACTCAATGGCGTCCAGCAAATTCAAACCGCAACAGTAAATTAAAGTATTTATCCTTTTGCAATGAGGAAACAGGCGGAATTTTCCGCCTGTTTGCCATTTGTAAACAAACCTTATATTACTATTCATAAAGTATGGGTTCAAATCCCTCTCCGCCACTTTAGAAAGCCCGAGATTTTGGGCTTTTTTCGTTCTGATGAGTTCGAAAA
>Ga0366775_1046_pt1 | contig 19512 bp, 18 predicted proteins | sample BONcelN113001D10_FD_207075 | JGI IMG/M metagenome (GOLD analysis project Ga0366775, IMG submission 207075) | Enriched cells from coal bed in the Powder River Basin, Montana, United States - BONCAT cells N11 rep2 HSBNCT.N11.300.1.D10 ...
GCGGATGGCGGCGCAGCGCCGCGGGAACGCTCCCAAGCCGTGCCATCCCGCACGCTTTTTTATTCCCCATCTTGACGCCCGGCTGCCGAACTGGTTAGATGCGGCTTGTTGGAAGTTGTCTGACAACCTGGCAAATCACGGACTGGCATGAAGCTGAATATTCACGCGCCGCACCTGAGCGAAGCCGTGCATCGAGAACTGGAGCGGCGCATTCTAGGGGGCGAGCTGGCAGGGGGCGAGCGGTTGCCGGCCGAGCATGCTCTGGCCGAACAGTTCGCAGTCAGCCGCTCCGTAGTGCGCGAGGCGGTGGCGCGCCTCAAGGCCGAAGGCCTGGTCGAGGCGCGGCAGGGTTCGGGTACCTTTGTGGGCAAGCAGCGGCGCGTACTCAATTTTGGCCCCGTGAAACGCGAGGCGCCGCCGGAACTGGTACAGGTGCTGGAGCTGCGCCGCATCGTTGAGATAGAGGTGGCGGGATTGGCGGCTGAGCGGCGCACGCAGTCCGACCTGAACGCGATACGGGCCAGCCTCGAAGCCATGGACCGGGCGCTGGCGCTGGGCGAAAGCGGGGCGCAGGCCGATGACGCATTTCATGGAACCATCGCCGCAGCCGCCAAGAATCCCTACTTGCAGCGCGTGGTCAACTTTGTGTCGGCGCAATTCTCCGAGTCGCGCAGCCTGACCTGGGCGCCGGCGGACGATCCACGTTTGCGCAAGCGCGCACAGAACGAACATCACAGGTTGTTCGACGCCATCGTGGCGCGCGATGCTGCGGCCGCGCGCCGCTACGCGGCGGCGCATCTGGACGGCGTGGAAACACGCCTTGGCACGGTGGGCATTGCGGCGAAGAGGACGGTTTAGGCAGGACGCTGCGCAGGACGGTCTGTGTCGCGGGTTGGGAAGGGCATATCGACAAACAGGAGAAGGCAGTTCGATAACAATAGGAGATGATGATCATGGTCTGGCAACAGGTATACGATCCACTGGGCAATATGGCCCTGTCCACCGCGCTCGCGGCAATCCCAGTTGTAGTGATGCTGGTGGCGCTCGCTTTTTTCCATATAAAGGCGCACATCGCTGCGCTGCTCGCGCTCGGTAGTGCACTGATCATCGCGATTGCGGGCTTCGGCATGCCGGCGGCAATGGCGGCCGATGCCGCTGTATACGGCGCTCTCAACGGGCTCCTGCCGATCGGCTGGATCATTCTCAACATTATCTTCCTTTACCGTTTGACGGTGGAAAACGGATCCTTCGGCGTGCTGCAGAAATCGGTCGCTGGCATCACGTCCGACCGCCGCCTGCAACTGCTGCTGATTGCGTTCTGTTTCGGCGCGTTCTTCGAGGGTGCGGCCGGCTTCGGCGCGCCCGTTGCCGTTACCGGCGCGATCCTGATCGGCCTCGGCTTCTCGCCGCTGGCAGCGTCGGGCCTCGCGCTTATTGCGAACACGGCGCCGGTAGCCTATGGTGCGCTGGGCACGCCCGTGATCACGCTGGCCAAAGTCACCGGACTGGATGAAATGATGCTGTCGGCGATGGTCGGCCGCCAGTTGCCGTTCTTTTCGCTGCTGGTCCCGTTCTGGCTGATCTGGGCCTTTGCAGGCTGGAAGGGAATGAAGGAAATCTGGCCGGCGATTCTGGTCGCCGGCATCAGCTTCGCCGTGCCGCAATACCTGGTCTCCAATTACCACGGTCCGATGCTGGTCGACGTCGTGGCCTCGCTGGTATCGATGGCATCCCTGGTGCTGTTCCTCAAGGTCTGGCAGCCCGCCACGGTGTGGACCTCCACCCGCCTCAAGAAGCGCAACGACGATAGCGTCGCCGAGTTGCCGACCGCAACCCCGCTGGCTGCCAATGACGCCGGCATCAGCGTGCGCCGTGCATGGATGCCATGGATCGTGCTGACGGTGTTCGTCTTTGTCTGGGGACTACCGCAGTTCAAGAAAGCGGTCGATGTGCGCCCCGTGTTCGACGCGCAGGGCGTACAGGTGATGGACGAAAAAGGCGTGGCGAAGACGCAGCCGAATACGATCACCACGCCAAGCTTCAAGTTCGATCTCATCCACAACCAGATCGAGAAGGTGCCGCCGGTGGTCGCCGAGCCGAAGAAGGAACCGGCTGTCTACAATCTCAACTGGGTCACTGCTACCGGTTCCGGGATTCTGTTTGCAGCCGTTGTGGCCGGGCTGCTGATGGGATATTCGCCGCTCCAGCTGGCGCGGCACTACGCCCGGACCTTCTGGCTGGTGCGCTATTCGCTGATCACGATCACGGCCATGCTTGCGCTTGGGTTCCTGACGCGGTATGCGGGGCTGGATGCGACGCTGGGACTGGCCTTTGCGCATTCCGGTGTGCTGTATCCGTTTTTCGGCACCATGCTCGGCTGGCTCGGTGTGGCATTGACCGGCAGCGATACCGCTTCCAACGTGCTGTTCGGCGGCTTGCAACGCGTGACTTCCGAGCAGCTTGGCCTGAGCCCGGTCCTGATGGCTGCGGCCAACAGTTCGGGCGGTGTGATGGGCAAGATGATCGACGCCCAGTCCATCGTTGTCGCCTCGACGGCGACCGGCTGGTACGGCCACGAAGGCGAGATTCTGCGTTACGTGTTCTTCCATAGTCTCGCGCTGGCGGCGCTGGTCGGCGTACTGGTCACGCTGCAAGCTTACGTTTCGCCGTTCACCGCACTGGTGATCCGGTAAAGGAGAGTCATGCAATACCACGATCCGGAGGCCGAACGGTTTGCCTCGGTCGACCGCGACCAACTGATTGCAGCCCTGCGGCCCTGCATCGCGCCGCAGGCGCTGCTGACCACGGAAGAGGAGTTGCGGCCGTACGAATGCGATGGCCTGTCTGCGTATCGCGAACTGCCGCTGGTGGTCGTGCTGCCCGCGAATGAAACCGAGGTGCAGCATGTGATGCGCGTCTGCCATGCATTGCGGGTGCCGGTGGTGGCGCGCGGTGCCGGCACCGGCCTGTCGGGCGGGGCGATGCCGCACAGGCACGGCGTGGTGCTGTCGCTGGCAAAGATGAAAAGCATCCTGCACATCGACCCCGTGGCGCGCCAGGCGATTGTGCAGCCCGGCGTGCGCAATCTGGCGATTTCGGAAGCGGCGGCGGAATACGGACTGTACTATGCGCCTGATCCGTCATCACAGATCGCGTGTTCGATCGGTGGCAACGTCGCCGAGAATTCCGGCGGCGTGCATTGCCTGAAGTACGGACTGACCATCAACAATGTACTGCGCTTGCGGGTCATCAGCGTTGAAGGCGACTTGCTGGAAATCGGCAGCGCCGGGCCGGATGCGGCCGGGCTGGACCTGCTGGCGCTGATGATCGGTTCCGAAGGTCTGCTTGGTATTGTGACCGAGGTGACGGTGCGCCTGACGCCCAAGCCAAGGCGCGCGCAGGTCATCCTTGCGTCGTTCGATGACGTCGGCAAGGCGGGCGACGCCGTCGCGCGCATCATCGCGGCCGGCATCGTGCCGGCCGGGCTGGAGATGATGGACAAGCCCACCACCGCCGCCGTCGAGCCGTTCGTGATGGCCGGCTACGACATGCACGCCGAGGCGATCCTGCTGTGCGAGTCGGATGGCACTGACGAAGAAGTGGCGGAAGAGATTGCCGCCATGAGCGCCGTGCTCGCACAATCAGGCGCCAGCAACATGCGCGTCTCGCGCGATGAAGCCGAGCGCCTGCTGTTCTGGGCCGGGCGCAAGGCCGCCTTTCCGGCGATCGGCCGCTTGTCTCCCGATTACTACTGCATGGATGGCACGATTCCGCGCCGCCGCCTGGGCGACATGCTCAAGGCCATTGTCGCGATGGAAAAGAAATACGGCCTGCGTTGCGCCAATGTGTTCCATGCCGGCGACGGCAACCTGCATCCGCTGATCATGTTTGACGCCAATGTCCCCGGCGAACTCGAACGTACCGAAGCCTTCGGCACTGAAATACTGGAACTGTCGGTCAGCCTGGGCGGTTCCATCACCGGCGAGCATGGCGTCGGCGTCGAAAAGATCAATGCCATGTGCAGTCAGTACGATGCCGACAGCATGGCAGCGTTCCATGCGATCAAGGCAGCATTTGATCCGCATGGAACGCTCAATCCGGGCAAGGCGGTTCCAACCTTGCACCGCTGTGCCGAATACGGCCGCATGCATGTTCACGGCGGCCAGTTGCCGCATCCAGAGTTGCCGAGGTTTTAGGTGGAATCGACGATTGAAGAATGGCAGCATCGTATCGCGGCGGCGCGCGCCACGCAGCAGCCGCTGCGCCTGCGCGGCGCCGGTAGCAAGGATTTTTACGGCGAACCGCCGAGCGATGGGCACGCGGCGCTGGATACCCGCGCCTGGCGCGGCATCGTCGATTACCAGCCGAGCGAATTGTTCATCACGGCGCGCTGCGGCACCCCGCTGGCGGAAATTGAAAGCGCGCTGGCCGAACACGGTCAGATGCTGGCGTTCGAGCCGCCGTATTTTGGCAGCGACGCCACGCTCGGCGGCTGCATCGCCACCGGGCTGTCCGGCCCGCGTCGCATGCGAGCCGGCGCGGCGCGCGATTTCATGCTGGGCGCGCGCCTGCTGGACGGCCACGCCCGCGTGCGCACCTTCGGTGGGCAGGTGATGAAAAATGTCGCCGGCTTCGACGTCTCGCGCCTGCTGGCGGGCAGCCTCGGCACGCTTGGCATCCTGCTCGAGGTGTCGCTCAAGACACTGCCGCGGCCGGTGCAGGAGCTGAGCCTGCGGCTGGAGATGGATGAGGCCGGGGCGATGGTCGCGTGCAATCGCTGGGTCGCGCAGGCGCTGCCAATATCGGCGAGCTGCTGGCACGCAGGCACATTGCATCTTCGATTGTCCGGTGCGCCGACCGCGATCCGCTCTGCACAGTTGTCGATCGGCGGTGAAACGATGGACGGCGACGCCTTTTGGCGCGATTTGCGCGAACAGCGACATGGCTTCTTTGGTGGCGCAGGCGACGTTTGGCGGCTGGCGCTGCCCGCGCTGACGCCGCCGTCACAGCTGCCCGCGACCGGACTGGTCGAATGGCTGGGGGCGCAGCGCTGGATGCGTGATATCGACGACGCCGATGCGCTGCGTTCCCGCGTCGTGTCGCTCGGCGGCCATGCCACGCTGTTTCGCAGCGGGCGCCGGTCGGCGACACCGCGCTTCCAGGCGCTGTCGCCGCAGTTGCTGGCGCTGCACCGCCGCCTGAAAACCGCATTCGACCCGGACGGCGTGTTCAATCCCGGGCGCATGTATTCCGCGTTCTAGCGCATGTTCGCATTCGCCTAATCACTGCCAACACCGCCTCTATGGAAACCAAGCTTGCTGACTTTATTCGCGACACGACCGACGGTCGCGAAGCCAACGCCATTCTCCGCAAATGCGTGCACTGCGGTTTTTGCACGGCGACCTGTCCCACCTATCAATTACTGGGAGACGAACTCGACGGGCCGCGTGGCCGCATCTACCAGATCAAGCGCGTGCTGGAAGGCGTGCCGGCCACGCCGTCGGTGCGCGAGCACCTGGACCGTTGCCTGACCTGTCGCGCGTGCGAGACGACATGTCCTTCCGGCGTGCAGTACGCGCGCCTGCTCGACATCGGTCGCGCCGAGGTGGTACGCCAGGTCCCGCGCAGCATGCCGCAAAAGATGCTGCGCGCCACGCTGCGCAGCACGCTGTCGAATGCCGCGCTGTTCGGTGCGCTGCTGGCGGTCGGGCGTACTTTCCGCGGCGTGCTGCCGGCGCGCATTGCAGCCAAGATCCCGGCGCGCGTCGATGCGGGTGCGTGGCCACGCGCGGCGCAGCATCAGCGGCGCATGCTGGCGCTCGCCGGTTGCGTGCAGCCCGCGCTGGCGCCCAACACCAATGCAGCCACGGCGCGCGTGCTGGATGCGGTCGGCATCACGCTGTCCGAGGCGCCGGCGGCCGGCTGTTGCGGCGCGCTCGCGTTCCACCTGGACGACGAGGGAGGCGCGCGCGAGGCCGCACGGCGCAACATCGATGCGTGGTGGCCGCATGTGGAAAATGGCGTGGAGGCGATTGTCATGACGGCGTCGGGCTGCGGCGTGCAGGTAAAGGACTACGGCCATTTGCTGCGCAACGACGCGCGCTACGCAGCCAAGGCCGAACGCATCGCGGCGTTATGCCGGGATGCAAGCGAAGTGATCGTCGCAGAATACGAAACCTTGCGTACGCGCCTGGCTGTGCAGCAAAATCAGCAGCCAGCGCGGCAGCCGCGCGAGCGGGTCGCGTTTCATTCACCGTGTACCTTGCAGCACGGCCAGAAAATTCGCGGCGTCATCGAACGGCTGCTGGAAGCGGCCGGCTACACGCTGGCGCCGGTGCCGGATGCGCATCTGTGCTGCGGTTCGGCGGGCACGTATTCGCTGCTGCATTCGTCGTTGTCCATGCAATTGCGTGACAACAAGCTGGCAGCGTTGACAGGCCAGGCGCCCGCCATGATCGCCACCGCCAATATCGGTTGCCAGGCACATCTTGCGAGTGGGGCCACGGTCCCGGTCAGGCACTGGATCGAACTGCTGGATGCGGCGCTGTAACGCGCTGGCGCTTCGTTAATGGAGCGTGGAGCGTTGCCGCACAATCGGATGCGCCGGTGGAGGATCGCTCGCATCGGCGCGCCGCACCCACTGCCGCTCGGCACGCGCCGCATAGCAGACCCGCGCCGCCTGCGGCAGGCACAGCGTGATGCGCTTGACCTTCGTCGCGGCTTTCACCGATGTGCGAGCGCATCAACTGCTGCGCGGCGGACGTGTCGCCAGCGAGTATGGCCTGCGGAACCCGGGCTATTCGTCATAGTTCGCTGCAATGCGCGGCGTCTTGGTGAAGTCGAGACGGCGAATGATGCGGATGCGTTCCGCGATGTCCTGCTGGATGCGCGTCATTTCATCATTGCCAACCGCAGCGACAATCCGCGTGTGAAACGCTTCGTCGAGATTGGCCACCGCCCTGGCGTCGTCCGCATGTCGCTCGTACGCCACGCGCCACGCAATGCCTCCAAGGCGCGAGCTCGAGAGCGCCCCCTGGCCCAAAGTAGGCGGCAGGCCGGACTGTCGAAGTCCGCAAACCTACTCAGCGTTCCGCGCGTGTTCGCGGGGTCTGGCGGAAGCACATAAGAAAAAACCCCAACCGAGAGCGGTTGGGGTTTGAATTTTGGTGGCCCGGGGCGGAATCGAACCACCGACACAAGGATTTTCAATCCTCTGCTCTACCGACTGAGCTACCAGGCCAAGGCGCGCAAGTATAGCAAAGTTGTAGCAATATGCAAGCGCATCAGCGCTTGCCAAGCCGGGGCGCCGCTATAATGGCGCTTACGATTGGCGTTCCATGGTGGGCGATATGCAGGTACACAGCGATGTTTGCGTGGTAGGCGATGGTGTGATCGGCAGGGCGGCAGCGCTCGGCTTTGCGCAGGCCGGGCTGAAGGTGAGCCTGCTGTCGCACCCCGCAGGCGGCCGCGCCTCGTTGATCGAAGACGAATGGGACGCTCGGGTCTACGCCATCAATCATGTTGCACACAAGGTGCTTTCGTCGCTCAAGGTATGGGACGCACTTGACGCTTCGCGCATCTCACCCGTCGATTCAATGGTGGTCAAAGGCGATGGGCAGTCGATGCCCGGCGTTCTAGCTTTCGATGCATATGGCGCACGGGTCGACACGCTGGCCTGGATCGTCGAGGAGCGCAATCTGAATCAGGCGCTGGATGCCGCCCTCAGGTTTGCGTCGAACATCCAGCGCGTGCATGGTCGCGCGGTACGCTTGTCGACCGGGGCGGATGCGGCGCACGTTGAACTGGATAACGGCAGCTGCTTGTCCGCCGCATTGCTGGTCGGCGCCGATGGACGGCAATCATGGGTGCGCGCGCAGTGCGGCATCGATATCGATTACCGGCCATATGGCCAGCACGCGGTGGTCACCAATTTTGCTTGTGAACAGCCGCATCGCGACACCGCCTACCAATGGTTTTCGCCACACGAAGGCATCATCGCGCTGCTGCCATTGCCGGGTCGGCGCGTGTCGCTGGTCTGGTCCGCGCCGGACGCGCTGGCCGATGTGTTGCAACAGGAGTCAGCGCATCAACTGGCCGCGAGAGTGAGCGCGGCATGCGGACGCCAGCTGGGCGAATTGACGCCGCTACCGCCGCAAACCGTTCGCTCCTTTCCGCTGGCCCTGATCCGTCCTCATGCCCTCACGGCGCCGCGTGTCGCGCTGATCGGTGATGCGGCGCACGTCGTTCATCCGCTCGCCGGCCACGGCATGAATCTGGGCTTCGCCGACGTCGCGGCCCTGGTTCATATTGTGGCCGGACGCGAAGCGCATCGCGATTGCGGCGATGCGCGCGTGCTGTCTCGTTACGTGCGTGCACGCAAGGAAGATATACTGCTGATGCAGCTGGCGACCGACGGCCTGGCGCGGCTATTCAGCATTGACTTCGAGCCGGTGCGCGTCGTGCGCAACATCGGGTTGAGCCTTGTCAACCAGCTGCCCGGTTTGAAAAGACGCCTGATCGGCCACGCATTGGGCCGCGCACCATAACACCGCCCGCTTTCCCCACAAACGGATCACGAATGAAAATAATCAATCTGGCAGTAGCAATGTTGACCGGCCTCGCGTTGACCGCGTCGTATGCCGAAACGGCACAGGAAGCGGCGGTACGCAAAGCGATCGAACCGCGCCTGGGGCCTGACGCCAAAGTCGTGTCGGTCACGAAGACGCCGTATTCAGGACTCTATGAAGTGCAGGTCAACGGCGACATCATTTACACTGACATCAAGGCGCAGTATCTGTTTATCGGCCGCATTGTCGATACGAAAACGTATCAGGATTACACCAAGGCACGGCTGGATGAAATCAGCAAGGTCAGCTTCAATGACCTGCCGTTGAAGCTCGCGATGAAACGCGTCAAGGGAAACGGCAAGCGCGTGATCGCCGTGTTCGAAGATCCGAACTGCGGTTACTGCAAGCGCTTCAACGCGACGCTGAAGGATGTCGACAATATTACTGTCTACACTTTTCTCTACAACATCCTGTCACCGGATTCGGTTACCAAATCGCGCGATATCTGGTGCGCCGGCGATCCCGGCAAGGCCTGGGACGACTGGATGCTGAACGGCAAGGCCGCACCCGCTGCGCCGAGCAACTGCGTTGCGCCGCACGAACAGGTGCTGGAGCTCGGCAAGCGCATGCATGTCACCGGCACGCCAACAATTATCTTTACCGATGGTTCGCGCATCCCTGGCGCGATCGATGCCAAGGCGCTGGAAGCCAGGCTCGCTGCCATCAGCAAATAGGATTCATCCCCTGCTGGACGCGGATGCCACGTGCGCACAAGCGTCCGTGGCATTTTGTTGCCAGGTGTCGCTCTGCGTGTGCACACCGATGCCGTTACACTAAGGGCATCCTTCCCTCCGCCATTTCCCATGCGAAATACTGTTCACTACACGATTACGCCGCGCGACCCTGCTGCCCACCTGTTTGGCGTGACGCTGACGATCGAGCGTCCCACTGCCGAAGGCCAGCAATTTTCGCTGCCGGCGTGGATTCCCGGCAGCTACATGATCCGCGAGTTCGCAAGGAATATCGTGCGCATCGTCGCGCGCTGCGGCGACGACGACATTGCACTCTCAAAGCTGGACAAGCACACATGGCTCGCCGCGCCCTGTCGCGGACCGCTGACGCTCTACTACGAAGTCTATGCGTGGGATCTGTCGGTGCGTAGCGCGCATCTCGACCAGAGCCATGGATTTTTTAATGGCACCAGTGTGTTTTTCAGGGTGGAAGGGAGCGACCATCTTCCTCACGTCGTCGACATCAATCCACCAGAAGGAAGCGACCAGGTGCCATGGCGCGTGGCAACCGCCATGCGTCAGGTCAGGGGAAGGCGTTACGGCTTTGGTCGGTATGCCGCGGAAAATTACGACGAACTGATTGATCATCCGGTCGAAATGGGCGCGTTCGCGCTCGCCAGTTTTCAGGCGCACGGCACCCGGCATGATGTCGTCTTCACCGGCCGCGTGCCCAATCTTGATCTGCAACGTATTGCAAGTGACCTGAAAAAAATCTGCGAGGCGCAGATTTCCCTGTTCGAGCCGCAGAGCCGGCGCGCTCCCATGACGCGCTATGTTTTCATGACGATGGTGGTCGGCGACGGGTATGGTGGCCTGGAGCACCGCGCATCCACCGCACTCATCTGCTCGCGTGCCGACCTGCCCGTCGTCGGCCAGAAGGAAACGGGCGAGGGTTACCGCACCTTCCTCGGCTTGTGCAGCCATGAATATTTCCATACGTGGAACGTCAAGCGCATCAAGCCCGCTGCGTTTGCGCCATACGACCTGGCATCAGAAGCATATACATCGCTGCTGTGGCTGTTCGAGGGCTTTACCAGCTATTACGACGACTTGATGCTGGTGCGCGCCGGTGTGATCGATGTCGGCGCGTATCTGAAGCTGCTCGCGAAAACCGCGAACGGCGTCTTGCGTGGCAGTGGACGGCACAAGCAGAGCGTGGCCGAATCCAGTTTCGATGCGTGGACCAAGTACTATCGGCAAGACGAAAATTCGCCGAACGCGATTGTCAGTTATTACACCAAGGGTGCGCTGATCGCGCTTGCGCTGGATTTGACCATTCGTGCTGAAACGAAGGGACGCAAGTCGCTCGACGATGTCATGCGCGCGTTATGGCAGCGGTATGGCCGCGACTTTTACGCCGAGGTCGAAAGTGCCGGACGCGGTGTCGATGAAGCCGGAGTGGATGCGCTGTTCGAGAAAGTGACGGGCGTCAAATTCAAGCGCCTGCTTGATCGCTGGGTGCGCGGAACGGATGATGTGCCGCTGGCCAGAGTGCTCGCCCCATTCGGCATCGCATATGCGGATAACCGCAAGCGCAGCAAGCCGGCGCTTGGTATGCGTACCGTGCGCGATCACGCGGACTGCAAGGTCGCAAACGTGTACGAAGGTGGCGCTGCGCACAGGGCCGGCGTCTCTGCCGGCGACGTACTGGTTGCAATCGACGGCCTTCGGGTGACGGCGACAAATCTCGACGTTGTGCTGGGTCGCTATCGCGTCGGCGATGCGATCGTACTGCATGTTTTCCGGCGCGACGAGTTGCGGCAATTGACGCTGGAGCTGGCGCCAGACGACACGCCATCCGTCACGTTGAGCGCGGAGCCGAAGCCAGTCGCTGCCGCGCGCTTGCGGGCGGCGTGGCTGGGTCAGGAATGATGCCCTCAGGAAGATGGCGAAATAAAAAAGCCTGCGGCAGGCGGGCTTTTTTCATCGGCGCTGTGACTGGAACAGCCGGTTCAGTTCCGCGCCCGGGTCGGCGGCGCGCATGAACGCTTCACCAATCAGGAACGCATGCACATTAACGTCGCGCATTTTTTTCACGTCGTCCGCAGTCAGGATGCCGGACTCCGTAATGACCAGTTTGTCAGGCGGAATGCGCGGCAGCAGGCCGATGGTGGTTTGCAGAGTCGTATCGAACGTGCGCAGGTTGCGGTTGTTGATCCCGAGCAGGGCGGTTTTCAGCTCGAGCGCCGCGCCGAGTTCGCCGCCGTCGTGCACTTCCACCAGCACATTCATGCCGAGTTCATGCGCGCAGGCTTCGAGCTCTGCCATCAACCCGTGGTCAAGCGCCGCCACGATCAGCAGGATGCAATCGGCGCCCCATGCGCGCGCTTCGTATACCTGATACGGATCGACGATGAAATCCTTGCGCAGTACCGGCAAGCTGCAGGCGGCACGCGCCTGTTTGAGGTAGTCCGGCGCACCCTGGAAAAACTGGACGTCCGTCAGAACCGACAGACATGCCGCGCCATGTCGCTGGTAGTTCTCGGCAATTGCCGCCGGATGAAAATCCGGGCGCAGCACGCCTTTTGACGGCGACGCTTTTTTTATTTCCGCAATCACGCCAGCATTGCCGCCCGCGATTTTAGAGCGGAGCGATGCTTCAAAGCCGCGCAGCGATGCGCGCGCGTCCTTGTCGCTTTCCACTTCATCACGCAAGCTTGCCAGGCTGCGGAATTTTTTTGCAGCGGCGACTTCGTCGGCCTTGACGTCAAGAATCTTGTTGAGGATGTCGGACATGATGTGTGCTTTTGTTCAAATGGGCGGTCAGGCCTTGCCGAGTTCCTGCGTGACACCGACGAATTGGTCGAGTTTGGCGCGCGCCGCACCCGACGCGAGCGTTGCGCGGGCCCTGGTCAAGCCGTCTGCGATCGAGCCCGCAACGCCGGCTGCGTACAGTGCGGTCGCGGCATTCAGCGCGACGATGTCGCGTGCCGGGCCGTCGACGTTGTCAAGCGCTTCGAAGATTTTTGCCTTCGATTCGGTTGAATTGCCGACTTTCAGGTTGCGGCTGGCAATCATCTGCAGGCCGAAATCTTCGGGGTGGATTTCGTATTCGCGAATCTCGCCGTTCACGAGTTCGCCGACCAGCGTTGCCGCGCCGAGCGATACTTCGTCCATGTTGTCGCGGCCCCAGACAACGATCGCGTGCTGCGCACCAAGACGTTGCAATACCCGCACCTGAATGCCAACCAGGTCGGGATGAAACACGCCCATCAGGATGTTCGGCGCGCCGGCAGGGTTGGTCAACGGTCCCAGGATGTTGAAGATGGTGCGAACGCCGAGCTCCTTGCGTACCGGCGCGGCATGTTTCATCGCGGCGTGATGATTCGGTGCAAACATGAAGCCGATGCCGGTTTGCTGGATCGATTCGGCGACCCGTTCCGGCGCCAGATCGATTTTTGCGCCCAGTGCTTCCAGCACGTCGGCACTGCCGGACGAGGACGACACGCTGCGCCCGCCATGCTTGGCGACCCGTGCACCCGCTGCCGCTGCGACGAACATGGCAGCGGTGGAGATATTGAACGTGTTGGCGCCATCGCCGCCGGTGCCGACGATGTCCAGCAGGTTCGACGTATCGGCAAGCTCGACCCTGGTCGAAAATTCACGCATGACCTGCGCGGCCGCAGTGATTTCGCCAATCGTTTCTTTTTTGACGCGCAGGCCAATCACCAGCGCGGCCATGGTCGCCGGCGACATGTCGCCGCGCATGATCTTGCGAAACAGATAGAGCATCTCATCATGAAAAATTTCACGATGATCGATGCAGCGTAGCAGCGCTTCTTGGTCGGTGATCATGGAATGCTTTCGATGACGGCGGCCGGCGATCAGGCGAGAAAATTCTTCAATAAGGCATGCCCGTGTTCGGAAAGGATCGATTCCGGATGAAACTGCACGCCCTGAATGTCGAATTGCTTGTGACGCACGCCCATGATCTCGCCATCCTCGGTCCATGCCGTCACTTCGAGGCAATCCGGCAGGGATGAACGTTCGATCGCCAGCGAGTGATAGCGAATGATCGTGTACGGGCTCGGCAGGTCCTTGAACACGCCAACACCGGCATGTTCGATCGTCGAGGTCTTGCCGTGCATGACTTGCTGCGCGCGAACCACATTGCCGCCAAACGCCGCGCCAATCGCCTGGTGGCCGAGGCAGACGCCGAGGATAGGCAGCTTGCCGGCAAAATGCTTGAGGACGGGAATCGAAACACCGGCTTCGTGTGGCGTGCACGGCCCCGGCGAGATGCAGATGCGCTCCGGTTTCATCGCTTCGATTTCGGGTAGCGTGATTTCGTCATTGCGCACGGTGTGCACGTCAACGCCCAATTCACCGAAATACTGCACCAGGTTATAGGTGAAGGAGTCGTAGTTATCGATCATCAGCAACATATCAAAGCTCCCCATCCAAACCGTCTTGCACCTGTTCCGCTGCGCGCAACACGGCGCGCGCCTTGTTCTCTGTTTCCTGCCATTCCATTTCCGGCACCGAATCGGCCACGATGCCCGCTGCTGCCTGCACATACAGCATGCCGTCCTTGATCACGCCGGTGCGGATCGCGATCGCCAGGTCCATTTCGCCGCCGAAGGAGAGATAGCCGCAGGCGCCGCCATAAATGCCGCGCTTGGTCGGTTCCAGTTCGTCGATGATTTCCATTGCGCGCACTTTGGGCGCGCCCGACAGTGTGCCGGCCGGGAAGGTCGCTTTCAGCACATCCAGATTCGACAGGCCATCCTTCAGCGTGCCTTCCACGTTCGAGACGATGTGCTGCACGTGGGAATACTTTTCGATCACCAGCTTGTCGGTCACTTTGACGCTGCCAATCTCGGCAATGCGGCCAATGTCGTTGCGCGCAAGGTCGATCAGCATTACGTGTTCGGCGATTTCCTTGGGATCGGCCAGCAATTCTCTGGCCAGTGTTGCGTCCTTTTCCGGTGTTTCGCCGCGTGGGCGCGTGCCGGCCAGCGGGCGAATGGTGATTTTCATTTTACCGTTCGCTGCCGCTTCGTTGCGTACCAATATCTCGGGCGACGAACCGACAATCTGCATGTCGCCGAAATTGTAGAAGTACATGTAGGGAGACGGGTTCAGCGAGCGCAAGGCGCGATACAGCGTGAGCGGCGCATCGACGTAGGGCTTCTTGATGCGCTGGCCTATCTGCACCTGCATCAGGTCGCCGGCCATGATGTATTCCTTGGCGCGAGCGACTGCCTGCAGATAATCCTGCTTGTCGAATTCGCGAATCGTGTCGGTGCGCACCGACGCCGTCGTTACCGGCGCTTCGACCGCGCGATGCAGCTTGGCGCGCAAGTCCTTCAGGCGCTGCCGCCCCTTGGCAAACGCTTCCGGTTGCGTCGGGTCGACATACACAATCAGATAAAGCTTGCCGGACAGATTGTCGATGACCGCCAGCTCCTCGGTCAGCAGCAGCTGGATTTCCGGCAAGCCGAGATCGTCCTTCGGCGCACTATTGGCCAGCCGCTTTTCGACATGGCGCACGGTGTCATAACCAAAATAGCCGGCCAGGCCCCCACAGAAGCGTGGCATGCCAGGCAGCAGCGCCACTTTATAGCGCGACTGGAGCTGGGTGATGAAGTCGAGTGGATTGCCGTCGAAGGTTTCTATCACAGCGTCGTCGCGCAGCACCTCGACCTGACCGCCGACACTGCGCATCAGGGAGCGGGCTGGCAAGCCGATGAACGAATAGCGGCCGAAGCGCTCGCCGCCGACCACGGATTCGAGCAGGAACGTGTTTTTTCCGGCGTTTTGCGTTTGCGCCAGTTTCAGGTACAGCGACAACGGGGTTTCGAGATCGGCGAACGCTTCGGCAACCAGTGGAATGCGGTTGTAGCCTTGCGCGGCCAGCGATTGGAATTCGGGTTCAGTCATGGTTCTCTCCGGGCCCGCTATTGTAGTCGAGCGGCTTGGGATTCAAAAAACGATGCCGATCTGCGGACGCAAAGCTGCGGGCGATCAGCGGCAAGTGGCGGTCAGCACCAGAATTGCCAGCGTCGCCATAGCCAAGCCTCATGCGTGCATGGTGTCGCGAATCGTTTTTTGCCGAGAGACATGTGTAGATTCAGGGATTGATCAGTTGGGCTGCACAGAGCAGTGAAGAAACTATACCATCGGTCTCGGCGGCTTGCATAGGCTGGCCGTGATTGTAGCCGTACGGTACGCTCAGCACGCGGCAGCCGGCCGCCCGCGCTGCCTGTGAGTCGTTGATGGAATCGCCGATGGCGACGACTTCTTGCGGCGCGAGCGCAAAGCCGGCGAAAACCTGCAGCAATTGCATCGGGTCCGGCTTCTTTTTTGCGAACGAATCGCCGCCATAGATCAGGTCGAAGTAGTCATGCAGCCCGGTCTTCTTGAGTAGCGGGATGGTGAACGCGAGTGGTTTGTTGGTGACGCAAGCCAGGCGTAGCGCCTTGGCACGCATGGCCCGTAAGCCCTCGTGCACGCCCGGATAAGGCATCGCGAATTGACCATTGAGTTCGCGATAATGCGCATCGAACGACTGCATCGCCTGTGCAAAATAACGCTCTGCCTGTTCGTCCGGCTGATCGACGCGCAGGGCGCGGCCGACCAGATGCTCGACACCTTTACCCACGAAGCTGACGACAGTGTCAACGTCAAGCGGCGGCAGGCCGAGATCATGACGCACGCAGTTAATGGTGGCGTGCAGATCCCGCGCGGTATCAAGCATCGTGCCATCCAGGTCGATAACGACTGCGCGTATGCCGTGCAAGGGCTTGCCGGCGGTATCTGTCATCGCGCTGGTTTCAGCGCGCTGCGCATGGCGTCGATCACTGCCTTGTAATCCGGCTTGCCAAAGATCGCGGAACCGGCGACGAACGTGTCTGCCCCGGCTTGCGCGACTGCGGCAATGTTGTCGATCTTGATGCCGCCGTCCACCTCCAGCATGATGTCGCGGCCGGAGGCATCGATGATTTTTCGCACCGCTGTGATTTTCTTGAGCGTGTGCGGAATGAAGGATTGACCGCCGAAGCCGGGGTTGACCGACATGAGCAGGATGATGTCCAGCTTGTCCATCACATGTTCTAGATGATGCAGCGGCGTTGCCGGGTTGAATACCAGGCCCGCCTTGCAGCCGTTGTCGCGTATCAGTTGCAGCGACCGGTCGATATGTTCCGATGCTTCCGGATGGAAGGTGATGATGTTGGCGCCGGCCTTCGCAAAATCCGGGATGATGCGGTCGACCGGCTTGACCATCAGGTGCACATCGATCGGCACCCGCACATGCGGACGAATCGCTGCGCAGACCAGTGGGCCGATCGTCAGGTTTGGAACGTAATGGTTGTCCATCACGTCGAAGTGAATGATGTCGGCGCCAGCGGCAACGACGTTGCATACTTCTTCACCAAGGCGGGCAAAATCGGCGGACAGGATGCTGGGCGCAATGCGGTAGTTCGGCATGATCGTGATTGGGGAGGAGAAGGCGCTATTTTAACCTGCGCATTCTTATGCTTGCGCCGCCCCGGGATTTCGTGTGCAATGACCGGCTTGCGCTGCGCCATCGTTGTATTTCACGGCGCTGAGGCGCTTCGCAAAGGACTCAAATGGCATCCTACGAATTTACTGTCTCCATCACTGCGCAATATCTCGAGGAGCAGTCCGACCCCGCACGGTCACATTACGTGTTCGCCTATGCGGTGACGATCAAAAACACCGGCAAGACAGCCGCGCAGTTGATCTCACGGCACTGGATCATCACTGATGCCAGCGACCACGTGCAGGAAGTGCGGGGCCTTGGCGTGGTCGGCAACCAGCCGCTGTTGCAGCCAGGCGAGCAATTCGAATACACCAGCGGTGCGGCGCTGACGACGCCGCAGGGCACGATGAGAGGGGAGTATTTCTGCGTGGCCGAAGATGGCGAGCGCTTCGAGGTGGTAATCCCGGAGTTCGTGCTGTCATTGCCACGTACCTTGCATTGAATCGTTGCGACGCCTAATCCGGCACGTCGTCTTCTGAGTTTTTTCCGGTTGGTGGATGGGTGGGGGGCCTGCCCGCAAACATCGTCCACCACACAATGAAAATCAGCAACAGCAGCGCCACGCCAGCTTCCACAAATAGTAGCCACATTGCACGTGATCCTTATGTCTTTCGTACGCCGCAGTTTACCCATATTCGTCTTGCTCGGGCTGTCGGCCTGTTCCACGCCGCCACCTGTATCCTCGCCCGTGATCGAAGCGCCGCTTCCTGCGCCGTCTCCTGTTGCGCAGGAAGAAACGCCTGTCTCCTCGAACACGCTGCGTGCGTCGGCTTACTCCGCTTTGCCTGGATGGGCGACGGACGACCAGCGCGACGCCTGGCCAGCTTTTCTCGCGTCCTGCGCGGTACTGGATAAAAAGCCCGACTGGAAGATGCCTTGTACTCGCGCCCGCGCCTTGGGCGCGCCGGGCGCCTCTGAAGTGCGCGAGTTTTTCGAGACCTATTTTCAGCCTTATCAAGTGGTCAATCGGGACGGCTCCGCGGAGGGGTTGGTTACCGGCTATTACGAGCCATTGCTGCGAGGAGCGCGCAAACGAGGCGGCAAATATCAAACGCCCTTGTACCGGGTGCCCGACGATATTCTTTCTGTCGAGTTTTCCACGGTGGTGCCCGAACTGAAGGGGCAGCATTTACGAGGCAGGCTGGCGGGCAACAAGGTGCTTCCTTATCCCGCGCGCGCCGAGTTGCTGCAGTCGAACGCGTTGGCGGGCAAAGAGATTGTATGGGTCGACGATCCAGTCGCTGCGTTTTTTCTTCAGGTGCAGGGATCAGGCAGAGTGCAGTTGGCGGATTCGCATGAAACGGTGCGGCTGGCGTATGCCGACCAGAATGGCCAGCCCTATAAGTCTATCGGTCGCTATTTGATCGACAAGGGCGAGTTGCAAGCCGATCAGGCTTCCATGCAGGGTATCAAGGCGTGGCTGATGGCGCACCCCCGGCGCGAGCAGGAATTATTGAATGCCAATCCACGCTATGTTTTCTTCAGGGAGGAGGCAGTCAGCGATCCCAAGGCGGGCCCCAAGGGCGCGCTTGGCGTGCCGCTGACTCCGCAACGCTCGATTGCAGTGGACCCGCAATCGGTGCCGCTCGGCTCACCCGTGTTTCTTGCAACTACGCAACCGAACAGCAGCGCGGCGTTGCGTCGTCTGGTGATCGCCCAGGATACGGGCAGTGCAATCAAAGGCGGGGTGCGGGCCGACTATTTCTGGGGCTTTGGCGACCAGGCAGGTAACCGGGCCGGCAAGATGAAGCAGCGTGGCGCGATGTGGGTGTTACTGCCGAAATGAGGAAGAAAAATTTTTGCAAAAGGCGCTTGCCAACGTAAAACAAGGTTTGCTATAGTTCGGCTCCCGTTGCGAGGCGGGGGTAATTGGGAAGTGAGGATGAGGCGGTGTTTTAGGTCTGAGCTTGCTGGTTGCGCGGTGGTGTTTTTGGCTGTGAGCGTGAGCGGATTTTGTTGAGTTGTTTAAACAAAGTTGTTGACGGAAAGTTGGAAGTGTCACATAATCTCGTTTCTCTGCTGCTGACGAACAAAACGATTCGCGGCGACGCTGAAGGTAAGGGCGGAGCAGGCAAGGTTCTTTAAAAAATTAACAGCCGATAAGTGTGGGCGTTTAATGGAAGCGCGGCAATCAGGTTCGCTTGACTGTCATAACTTTAAACATTAAATGCTCACAAAGAAATATAGATACTTTCTGTTAAAGGAAAGTACCTGTCAGTATTTTGAGTGAGCGACCGGTTCGCAAGAACCATGTCAGCAATGACATAAAACAACAGAGATTGAACTGAAGAGTTTGATCCTGGCTCAGATTGAACGCTGGCGGCATGCCTTACACATGCAAGTCGAACGGCAGCACGGGAGCTTGCTCCTGGTGGCGAGTGGCGAACGGGTGAGTAATATATCGGAACATACCCTAGAGTGGGGGATAACGTAGCGAAAGTTACGCTAATACCGCATACGATCTACGGATGAAAGTGGGGGATCGCAAGACCTCACGCTCATGGAGTGGCCGATATCTGATTAGCTAGTTGGTGGGGTAAAAGCTCACCAAGGCGACGATCAGTAGCTGGTCTGAGAGGACGACCAGCCACACTGGAACTGAGACACGGTCCAGACTCCTACGGGAGGCAGCAGTGGGGAATTTTGG
>Ga0366775_1047_pt1 | contig 19181 bp, 18 predicted proteins | sample BONcelN113001D10_FD_207075 | JGI IMG/M metagenome (GOLD analysis project Ga0366775, IMG submission 207075) | Enriched cells from coal bed in the Powder River Basin, Montana, United States - BONCAT cells N11 rep2 HSBNCT.N11.300.1.D10 ...
GACAAGCAAGTGCCCTATGGCCAGGTGATTTCGGTTCTTGATGAACTTAAGCAGGCCGGCGCCCACCGGGTTTCGGTGGCAGTGGAGAAAGCGAGGTAATTCCCATGAGCTATACCTATCACTGGCGCAAAGCCATGACAATATCGGTATGCCTGCACATGCTTCTGCTGGCGGCGGCCGGATATCTGGCTGCCGGCTGGGCGGCACCCGTACCGGTTGAAGAAGTGCTTCTAGAGATGGATTTAGTAAGTGACCCGGCCGAACGAGCCGGGGTTAGCCCCCAATTGCCCGAACCACTGCCAGTTCCGGACGTCCCCCGGCCTGTACCGCCTGAACCAACACCGGTTGAGCCGGTCCAGACTGAGACCGAAGTAAAGCCTACGGTTACTGCAAGCGAACTGTCTGTGACTGAAGCCCAGCCTGCAGCAGCATCCGCACCCGCTCAGCCGCAGGCTGGCGGTAACACAGGAGCTGCAGGGCCTGCGCCAACAAGTGGCGGTTCCCGCAGCGGCGGCATTGCCGCACCGGGAATTCTGTCCAAGGTTGATCCGGCCTATCCATCGTCAGCCCGCCAAGCTGGTCAGGAAGGTACGGTAGTACTGCGAATTGAGATCCTGGCCAATGGCCGAACAGGCGAAATTAGTGTATCCCGTTCTACCGGTTATCCGGCTCTGGACGAAGCAGCCATCGCGGCTGTGCGCAAATGGCAATTTGTCCCGGCAAAAGATTTATCCACTGGACGGACATTTGCCTGCACCACTACCTTGCCGGTTTCCTTCCGCCTCCGTTAGAAGCAGACATACATAGAAAAGCGTGACAGGATTTTATTCCTGCCACGCTTTTTCTTAATTTCGCTCTGCCGTCATGCTACAGCGCTATTTTTCTTAGCATTGCTTTGTGCATTACCTGTAATTTCCCGGCTCACCCAATAAAGTGGCCGTTGCTTGACCTCTTCAAATATACGGCCAATGTATTCGCCAATAATCCCTAATCCAATAAGCTGAAGACCGCCAAGCAAAAGCACACTTGCGGCGATAGTCGCCCAACCGGGAACCGCTTCAGTGGTAAACAGCTTAGTATATACTACATCTGCAGTTAACAAGAAACTTAATAAACCGGATATCAAGCCCAGATAAAGGGCCATACGCAGCGGTAATCGAGAATAAGCAGTTATTCCATCTAACGCAAAATGGATCATCTTTTTATAGGAGAACTTTGACTTACCTGCAAAACGTTCCGGAGCCACAAATTCAATTTGTATTTGTTTATAACCGAGTGCCCCCACCATACCGCGGATAAATCGTGCTTTTTCTTTGAAATTTTTCAAGGTTTCTACGACTTTTCTATCCAGCAGCCGAAAATCAGAGCCGCCCTCAGCAATACGGGTATTGGACAACGCATTAATAACCCGGTAGAACATGCCTGAAGTAAACCGTTTACTCCAAGATACCCCTTCCGTATCCTTACGGATTGTTTGCACGATTTCAAACCCGGCTTCCCATTTACCGATAAGCAAAGGCAGCATTTCCGGCGGATGCTGCATATCACCATCCATTGTCACCACTGCCTCGCCGCGAGCATGATCAAGACCGCAGGTTAATGCGATTTGATGTCCAAAGTTACGGGCTAATAAAATAGAACGTACCCTGCTATCCTGCTGGGACAGCTTGTCCATTATGAGAGGCGTCCCGTCAGTCGAACCATCATCAACGAAAACCAGTTCAAATGAATAGTTAAGAGACTCCATGTGTTTACACACTTCTTGATAAAATACATTTATATTCTCCTGTTCATTAAAGACAGGTACAACAATTGATATTAATTTCATAGCGTATTCTCCTTTTATTGCGTTTTCTGACCGGGAATACATCAGGCTAAATAAGTATAGCAACCGATTCTGAAAAATTAATGAAAGACGCAATAAAAATACAGCTACAACGATTGCTTAAACAACAAATAAGGGCTATGCGGAAACACAAGTTTCAGCATAGCCCTTATTGTTACAGAGTATTCTTTTGCCGGTAAACGGTGATTGTATCTCCGCCCATTCCCCAGTTATCTATATCCACTTCGTCAATTACTACAACTGTGGTGTTTGGAGGCTTGCCTAAAACATCTTTAAGCAGATGGGTCACTCCTTTTATCAGTTGTTCCTTTTGCTCTTTAGTCACACCTTCCCGCGTAATTTTGATATTAACATACGGCATATTCTAACCTTCTTTCGCGTTTTACCATGTTATGAACTATTAATGCCAGATCAATTCCGGACTTATACTTTCCACTGCAGAGCAGCCTGTCAGACTCATGACCCGCCGCAATTCCTCATTCGTTCCTTCAAGCACTTTTCGGACACCTTCATCTCCTCCGGCAGCCAGTCCTGCTATTGCTGTCCTACCGATCAGCACGCCGTCAGCTCCTAGGGCCAAAGCTTTAAAAACATCTGTCCCCCGGACTATTCCGCTATCCACCAAAACCGGTATTTTCCCGTCAATCACCTTGGCAATTCTCGGCAGTATTTTAAGCGGCGGTACGGCATAGTCTAAAACAGATCCTCCGTGATGAGATACTACAATGGCCGCAGCTCCGGCCTCCAGTGCCTTTTGCGCATCCTGCTCGCTGAGTATCCCCTTAAGGATAAAAGGCAGTTTAGTCGCCTTCACATAACTTTGGATTTCAGCCAGTGTTTTAGGCCCCATCAAGTCAGGACGGATTAAACTGTCATCGCTCTTGCCGCCGAAGACAAAAATAATATCCATGCCAACTGCAAAGGCCCCAAGTTTCTCGGCTTCGGCTAACTTGGAAAATATCAAGTCGCTGTCTTTATAGGGTTTGACAATTTTTATTGTCTTGACTCCCGTTTCGATGATGGCTTGAAGTTCCTGCCCATCCCCGATGCCTACCCACATTGCTGCGCCGGCCGCTTTTGCTCCCCTGGCCATTTCCACCATAGGATTAGGGCAAATTCCTCCCATTCCCGACAGCGCCGCTGGCATTACCGGCGTGGTGAAAGTATGACCAAAAAGCTTAAATTCCGTGGATGCCGGCACCGCATCAATTACTCGTGTTTCAATCGAGAGAGAGTCTATGTAGCCACGGGTAATTTTCAGCACGTTCCTTGTTTCAGCAGCTTTATTCAAAAAATCAATACCTAATTCACGCAGTTTACCATTGCCGTCTGCCAGCAATTTGCCAATCATATAAACCCCTCCTGTCTGGATTTTCCGGAATTGGTTACAATAAAGTGTCAACTTGCTGAACTAAAAAAATAAGCTCATCCTCTTGGACGACTGCTTTCCCGGTAAAGCGATAACCTACTTTTCCAGAAACGGCAACGGCTTGCAAGAAATCTGTTTGAGACAAATTCTTCCGCGTTATATCCATCTTATACACACCAAAAACCAAGTGACTGTCATCTTTGATCTCCTTTACTTTTCCCACTACAATCAAATGAGGCTGACCAGCCTCTGATACTGATGTTAGGGCAATAAACGGAGATGCAGCAATTACCTCCTTCATTTCGGCAGTAATGGCTGCAATACTCTTAGTACCTTCCCACTGATTACTCATATTAACACTCCTTATTAAAATGATTTCAGCACTGACATTATCATACTCGTTATAATAAGGATAAGCTGTTAAGTATTTTACAATCCGTTATTAAAAGCATCTTCCTTTTACAATATAATGCCGTTTTTCCCGGTACAGGTAGTTTCGCATTGTTAGTTCTTTAATCGATTGCACAACCATTACTCGTGATGCGCCAACCAGGGAGGCAATTTCCTGCTGGGTAAGGGGTATCGTAATTCGAGTGCCTTCAGTACAAGCCTCACCATGCTCACGAGCCATTCGCAGCATCAAACTGAGTACTTTTTCTTGTGTTGATTGACTATTGGCATCAGCCACTTGTTCCCAAAGATTATAGAGACGGTCACCAAGATTTCTAATCATTTTCCAGGCTAAATCAGGCTGATTTTTAATAATTCTTTCAAATGTATCGTAATCAATACTACAAACCTTAGAATCTTCTATTGAAATCGCTGTGGCCAATTGAACCTTATCAGGACGTAATAATGCCATTTCACCAATCAATTCACCTGGCCCTACCAGTTGCAGAATTGTCTCATCACCGTCCGGAGTCATCCGTAATAATTTAAAACAACCTTCTTTGATCACATAAATTCGATTTGACACTTCTCCCTGTCGAAACAGCAATTTCCCTTTAGTAAGTTGCTGTTTATCCGTTACGGAGCAAATTTGCCGGAAAGATTCCATACTTAATCCTGAGAAAAGCGGAATATCATGCAGACATAAATAGCGCTTATGGTTCATAACATTATCCTCTCTGGCTCAGTGCTCAAAATAACAGCCAAACCAATGCTGGTATTATCACTGCTGAAATAACCCCCACTATCCCGACAGACAGCCCTGCCATAGCTCCCTGTGTCTGGTTTGCCTGCAATGCCTGCTGAACACCCGCGCCATGGGAAGCTGTCCCCAGAGCTATACCTTTCGCCACATCATGTTTCACCTGAAACAGCTTAAGTAACGCCGGCCCGATTGCTGCACCAAAAATACCAGTAACGATAGTAGCACAAACAGTGAGTGATGGAATACCACCGATGATTGTCGAAATGCCTACAGCAATGGGAATAGTAACTGACTTAGGTATCAAAGACAGCGTTAACGGATCGGCTAGACCAAACAGCCAGCCCAGCATCCATACTCCAACTACTCCGGCAATCGAACCGCTGATTACGCCGCACAAAACAGCCTGCCAATTGGAAATTAAGCTGTACCGCTGCCGGTACACTGGCACAGCCAAAGCTACGGTAGCGGGCCCTACCAACCAGTTCCACAGCCGCGCCCCCTTGTAGTAAAACTCATAACTCAGGTCAGCCGCCTGCAGCAGTCCAATAATGACAGCGCTCGATACAAGCAAGGGGTGAGCTAACATCCAGCCAGTTTTCTGATATATTCTCCTGGCAATCAGATAAATCAGCGGGCTTAGAAAAAAACCAAATAGCGGAGTAAACAGTTCCCACTGCAAAATGTCCTTCATTCCGACTGCCTCCTAACCGTATCAGTCCGGCCCAACCAATGGATGACTCTATCTACAGTTTTGGCGGTTACTACTAAGACTAGTGCTGTACTAAGCAATATAGTTAAGATAATTTCTAATGCATTGTCGGAAAAATTGTTGATATAAACCATAATTCCAACTGCCGCTGGCACAAACAGCAGAATCAGATGCCCTAACAAATCATTAGCTGTTCTCTCGATCTGTTCTACTTTCAATATCCCGCTAAAAAGCAGAAGACTTAGCAATAACATACCGATTAGACTTCCTGGCAACAATAGCCCCAGCCACGACCTTATTAATTCTCCCGCTAAATACAATCCCGTCAGAATCAAAAACCCTTGAATCCAATGTACTATCATTTTTATCATCGCCCCACCTCCAGTTCTATCGGTATCACTGCTGTTGTTTGCAACAAACAAACGTCGAATTATACCAACCAGTTGGTATTGTATGAACATAATAGTGCTTCACTACTTAACAACCGGCTTTACCTTACACCCAGCAATGTATGTCGCTGTACAAAACAATCAACTAAGATCTTCGCCTGCTCCGCTACATTGACCAAAGTACTGATATCCTGCTTATTTTTCATTAATAAGATCCCGCCTTCAATCATAGCAACAATTCCCTGCGCCAGCTTGCCCGTCTCGCTGGACTCTACCTGTACCGGCGAAATCATATTGTCAAAAACCTGTTTTAATTTTTCCGTCCAGATATCAAATACCGCTTCCAATTTTTTTCGGAATATCTCATCGTGCTCACTCATTTCAATTGCGAGATTGCCAAACACACACCCGCATTTAGCCTGATTGTTCCGATGCAGCTCAATAATTGATTCAAACATGGCGTCGAATTTAATCTTGGGATCTTGTTGCGAGCTAAGGACATTCTCCATCAAGCGTCGGTTCCAGTTGGCAAAGAAATGATCGAGAATTGCTAAACCCAATTCATGCTTGGATGAAAAATAGTGGTAGAATTGTCCCTTACCGAGCTGGGCGGCATCCAATATATCGCTTATTTTGGTATTCTCATAGCCTTTCGAATGCATTAGCGCAGCTGCTACTTCGATAATTTGCTGACGTTTATTTGACATGACTTCATCCTCCTTGTACCTACCAGTCGGTACAATTTTATTCTACTATTCGACTTCTTCCCTTGTCAAGAAACTCGGCACGGAACAGGCTCTCTTCTTCTACTTCTGAGCTGATCACCCAATCAATGAGAGTCGAAAAAAAACCAGTGCTTGGTCCGGTTGCAGAAGCTGCATACCGACAGCATGACCGGCACCTCCACCAGGACGCCCACCACGGTGGCCAGTGTCGCCCCGGACTGCAGCCCGAACAGGGAAATCGCCACTGCTACCGCCAACTCAAAAAAGTTACTCGCGCCGATCAGCGCCCCCGGTGCGGCAATGCTGTACGGCACCTTGAAATACTTGGCCAGACTATAGGCCAGCGTCGAGTTAAAATACACCTGAATTAAAATAGGAATGGCGATCAGTACAATACTGAACCAGTTGCCGGTAATGACTTCCCCCTGAAAGGCAAAGATAATAATCAGCGTCGCCAACAGGGCGCTAATAGTCACCGGTTTTAACGGGGCCAGCAACTTGGTATTGAACCACTCCTCACCGTGGGAAAAAATAAGCACCCGCCGGGTCAGATAACCGGCGGCCAGCGGAATGACAATATATAAGAGCACCGACATGAACAGCACGTCCTTGGGCACCACGATATCGGAAACGCCCAGCAAAAACATAACAATGGGCACAAACAGCACCAGCATAATCAGATCGTTAATAGCCACCTGCACCAGCGTGTAGGCCGGGTCGCCGTCAGTCAAATAACTCCACACGAACACCATAGCCGTGCAGGGCGCGGCTGCCAGAATAATCACGCCCGCCATATATTGGTTGGCCATATCGGCCCCAATCAAGCCAATAAAAAGCTGCTTAAAGAACAGCCAGCCCAAAAAGGCCATGCTGAACGGCTTCACCAGCCAATTGATAAACAAGGTAATCAACAGCCCTTTGGGCTTGTCGCCGACTTTCGCAATCGCCGAAAAATCAATTTTCAGCATCATCGGGTAAATCATCAGCCAGACCAGCACGGCAATGGGCAGATTGACATGGCTGACCTCCAGTTTACTGAGTACCTCAACCACACCGGGGAACAGCTTGCCGAATCCGATGCCAATGACAATGCATAAGGCCACCCATACACTTAAATACCGTTCAAAAAAATCCAGGCGTTTCTCCGCCGCCATACAAATCCCTCCCAATTATCACAATATTCAACCACACCATCAACATAGCCGCAGCAGGAGCGTTTGCTCCTGCTGGCAGAATGGTCCTGTTTCATTATATGCTTATATTCGAATTTAATCATATACTCACTAAAAAAACTTTATTCCTCCGCAAGGTGCACCGTCCGCTCGCAACTGCCGCCCAACTCCCGGTATTTTTTCAGCCGGGCCTCATCCTTTTGGCAGGCCGGCTCTTTCACCAGTTCCCCCGTTAAGAGGTCCCGCACAAAGGGATATCGCTCCAGGCTGGTTTCATCCAGCCGGTAATACACCCACTGGGCCTGCTTGTCGCCGGTAATCAGACCGGCCTGGCGCAGCTTGGCCAAATGCCGCGAGGCATTGGACTGGCTGATATGCAGCACCTCTTCCAAATCACAGACACACAGCGTTTCCCGCCTGAGCAGGTTCAAAATTCTTAGCCGGGTCCCATCGCCCAACGCCTTCACCACTTCCACTACATGCACTACGGCCACCTCACACACTTTTGCTTGCATCCCTGCTCGTCACGATATGATTATATGCAAATTCACTCATATATGTCAAGTAACGTCCTCCCACATTTTTCTCGCCCCTCCCTGACAAAACCCTGTTGTCACAATAACGGCGGCGGCCTGCCCTCATCCACCGCCCGGCCACCTCTGGCAGCCATGCCGGGCAATGACCGTCCGGCCTTTCCCGTAACGCTGCCCCGCTCTTGCTGCCCCTCGCAAAAAAAATTCCCCTGTAACAAAATTTAGTGTTGCATAATACAACCATTGCAGCATACAATATAACCAAGGAGGTGAACTCATCATGAACGACCGATCACAAACTCAAACCCTGCGCCATGACATGCGGCTTCTGGCCCGCAAAATGGAGCTCATGACCAAGGGCGAAGCAAGCTGCTGCGGCATCACCCTGACCCAATGCCACCTCCTGACGGAAATCGGCTGGGCCGGTGCGGCATCGCTCAATACCCTGTCCGAACGCCTGGGCGTGGATAAGAGCACCATGAGCCGCAACATTGACATCCTGGTCAATAGCGGCCTGGTCAGCCGCGCGGCCGACCCCGACAACCGGCGGACCGTCACCATTATGCTGACGGACGAGGGCCGGCAATTGTTCCAGCAAATTGAGGCCAGCATGACCCAATTTTACGAAACGCTCCTGCACGCCCTGCCGGCCGACAAGCGCAGCCAGGTGCTGGAAAGCCTGGAGCTCTTACTGGCAGCCATTCCTGCCGGCCGCTGGTGCTAACCGGCGAACCACAGTACACGAGGAGGCAAAGCTGATGGAAGAAATTCGTGAACAAGTTCGAAAAAAATACGCCGCTGCCATTACCGGGGCTCAAAGCTGCTGCGGCCCTGACCGCTCCTCGAACCCCGTGACCGGCAACCTCTACCAGACCGGCGAACTGGACGGACTGCCCGAGGACCTGGTAGCATCCTCCTTCGGCTGCGGCAATCCCACCGCCCTGGCGACGCTCTATGCCGGAGAAACGGTACTCGACCTGGGCAGCGGCGCGGGCCTGGATGTACTGCTCTCGGCCAAACGGGTCGGCCCTGCCGGCAAAGCCTACGGCCTGGATATGACCGATGAAATGCTGGCGGTGGCCAAAGCCAATCAAGCCCGCACCGGCATAACCAACGCCGAATTTATTAAAGGCCATATTGAGGCCATTCCCCTGCCGGACCATAGCGTTGACGTCATTGTTTCTAACTGCGTCATTAATCTCTCCGGCGACAAAGACCAGGTGCTTGCCGAAGCCTGCCGGGTCTTAAAACCGGGCGGCCGGTTGGCCGTATCCGACATTGTACTGGTGCGGCCGCTGCCGCCCAGCGTTCAACAAAACCTGGCCGCCTGGTCGGGCTGCGTCGCCGGGGCGCTGGAAGCAGAGGACTACCGCCGCAAACTGACGGCCGCCGGTTTCACCGACCTGGAAATCGTCACCACCAGGGTCTATGATTTTACCGATGAACGGGGCGGCCAGTTTCTGCCCGACCTGACCGCAGCCGAGCGGCAAGCCTTAAACGGCTCCCTTATCAGCGCCTTTATCCGGGCCAAAAAACCGGTCACTCCATTAACTCCCGGCACCGACTATACCGTGCGCCCGGCCAAGCCGGCCGATCTGCCCGCCATTGAAAACCTGCTGACGGTTAGCTACCTGCCTACCGCCGGCGTAGCCGACCACTTGCCCACCTTCTTGGTAGCCGACATGGACGGCGTCGCCGGCGTCATCGGCCTGGAACTGGCCGGTGAGCATGCCCTGCTGCGGTCGCTGGCCGTTGCCGGCAAGCAGCGCAAACAGGGCCTGGGCAGCGCCTTGTTCCAGCAGGCCCTTGACCAGGCCCGCCGGGCCGGAGCGACCACCGCCTATCTCTTGACCAACACCGCCGCACAGTTTGTCGCCCGCTGGGGTTTTACCCCCATTGCCAGGAACGACATTCCGGTCGGCCTTTTGACCGCCTCGGCCCTGGCCACAGCCTGCCCGGCCAGCAGCGCCTGCCTGCAAAAAACGCTATAGTCCTGGACAGACGCTTTCCCGTGCTTACCTGCTTGCTTGTTAACTAAAAAATGAAATGGAGCGATGAACGAATGAAAAAAATGCAAATCTTTGAACCGGCTATGTGCTGCCCCACCGGCTTATGCGGTGTCGGCGTGGACCCCGAACTGCTCCGCATTTCCGCCGTGCTCAATTCCTTAAAGAAAAACGGCGTCACCGTAGACCGCTTTAACCTGACCGACGCCCCCATGGAATTTATCAATAACGAGGCCGTCAACAAGTTGATCAACGACGCCCACGGCGTCGAGCAACTGCCCGTTACCGTTGTGGACGGGGACATTGTCATCACTGGCCGCTATCCGGCCAATGAAGATTTTATCCGCCTGCTCCAAATCCCGGCCAGTCTGCTGGGCGAAGCGCCCGGCACTGAAAAAGACCAACCGGAAAAAGAAGGCGGCTGCGGCTGCGCCGGCGGCAACTGCTGCTGATCCGCCGACCGCGGCGGATATACGCGGCATATCCTGTAAAACCAACGGAGGTAAAGACCGATGGACCTATTTAATCCGCAAACCATTCCCTTGACTAAATATTTATTTTATACCGGCAAGGGCGGTGTCGGCAAGACGTCAACAGCCTGCGCCACCGCTGTCACTTTAGCCGACAGCGGCAAGCAGGTGCTGCTCATCAGCACCGACCCTGCTTCCAACCTGCAGGACGTATTCAGCACCGAACTGACCGGGCAGGGCGTGCCCATCCCGGCCGTGCCCGGTCTGGTGGTCGCCAACTTAGACCCTATCCAGGCGGCGGCCGAATACCGGGAAAGCGTCCTCGCTCCCTATCAGGGCAAACTGCCCGCTGCCGTACTCGCCCATATGGCGGAACAGCTTTCCGGCTCCTGCACGGTGGAAATTGCCGCCTTCAACGAATTTTCCCGCTTTATTACCGATAAAGCGTTAGCGCAGCAGTACGATCATATCCTGTTTGATACCGCGCCGACCGGGCATACTTTGCGCATGCTGCAACTGCCCTCGGCCTGGAGCAATTTTATCAGCGAAAGCACCCACGGCGCGTCCTGCCTGGGCCAGCTTGCCGGTCTGGAAAGCAAGAAGGCCATGTATAAGCAGGCGGTGGCAACACTGGCCGACGGCCATCAGACCACCCTCGTGCTGGTGTCCCGGCCCGAAGCCGCCCCGCTCAACGAAGCGGCGCGGGCGGCGCAGGAACTGGCCGACCTCGGCGTGACCAACCAGACCCTGGTCATTAACGGCGTGCTGGCCGCCTATGACGACAGCATTTCCGAAAGTCTGTACCACAAACAACAGCAGGCGCTGGCCGCCATGCCGCCGGCGATAGCCGCTCTCACCACCTACCACATTCCGCTCAGGGCCTACAACATTACCGGCATTGACAATGTCCGGGCCTTCCTCACCAAGGACCAGGCCACGCTGCGCGATGAACAAATCCAAGCCCAAACCATTCCGAAACTGAGCGACATCATCGACGACCTCTACCATTCCAATAAAAAGGTCATCTTCACCATGGGCAAGGGCGGCGTCGGCAAAACCACCCTGGCGGCAGCCATTGCCCTGGGGCTGGCCGCCAGAGGCAAAAAGGTGCACCTAACCACCACCGACCCGGCCGCCCATATTGAATTCGTCATCAGCGAAGCGGCCAACATCACCACCAGTCGCATTGACGAACAGGCCGAGCTCCAAAAATACCAGGATGAAATCCTGGCTAAAGCCCGCGAAACTATGTCCGCAGAAGACGTGGCCTATGTGGAGGAAGATTTGCGCTCCCCCTGCACCCAGGAAATTGCCGTCTTCCGGGCCTTCGCCCAGATTGTGGAAAAGGCGGAAGATGAGGTCGTGGTCATCGATACGGCACCGACCGGCCATACCCTGCTGCTCCTGGATGCCACCCAGAGCTATCACAAGGAAATTGAGCGCACCCACGGCGACATTCCCGAAGAGGTGAAAAATCTGCTGCCCCGGCTGCGCAATGCGGCTGAAACCGAGGTCATCATCATTACCCTGGCCGAAGCCACGCCGGTCTATGAGGCGCTGCGCCTGGAAGAAGACTTACAGCGGGCCGGCATAGCCGCCAAATGGTGGGTCATCAATGCCTCCCTGTACCATACCGGCACCACCAACCACCTGCTGGCGGCCAAGGCCAGCCATGAAGTTGAATGGATTAACAAAGTCGATCAGCATACCAAGGGTCACTTTGCCGTCATCGCCTGGAGCGCCGCCGACATCAAGGATGAGCTGCTGCTAACCTTATAAAGCGGCCGGCCAACAGCCTGGCCATCTCCACAGACAACAGCCGGCTAGATGCCGGGCAAACACAGCGAAAGCCGGGATATCCTCCCGGCTTTCGCTGTGTTGTATACTTAGGCGCGATCAGTCTCGCCGTCTTTTGGTTTAAACTCTTTGGCATACTGCTTGTAGCCACCCGACAAATTCAGCACCTGCCGGAACCCGTGATTGATTAAAATATTCTGCGTGGCGTTGCCGGTCACCCCTTTATTGCAATAGGTCACCGTCAGCGCCGTCGGGTCCAGCGTAGCCAACTCACCCCGGATGTGCTCCTGGGGCAGATTGCGCGCACCGGCCACATGGCCGGCGGCATACTGTTTGGCCACGCGGGCGTCGATCACCTGCACCGCTTCCCCCTGGTCCAGCTTGGCCTGAAGCTCGGCCGCCGTAATCAGCTCCCGCTGCCGCTCCAGCGCATTAGTCAGCACCATGCCGGCATACATGACCGGGTCTTTGGTGGTGGCAAAGGGCGGCGCATACGCCAGGTCCAGATGAAACAAATCGGCAGCCTTCGCCCCGAAGGTAATGGCGGTGACCAACACATCCAGCCGCTTATCCACCCCGGCCGGGCCGATGACTTGCGCCCCCAGCACCCGGCCGGTCGCCCGGTCGGCCACCGCTTTGATGACCAGTTCCTGCCCATGGTAATACTCCGGCTTGTCCGGCTTGATGATATGGCAAACCACCGCTGCATAGCCTTCCCGTTTGGCTTCCTTCTCCGTCAGGCCGGTCTGGCCCACCGCCAGCGCAAACACTTTAAAGATACCGGTCCCCAGTCCGCCCCGGAAGGTCAAATCCCCGCCGGTCGCCTGGTCGCCAGCAATACGGCCCATTTTATTGGCCGTCGAACCCAGCGGGCGGTAAAACGCCTTGCCGGTAATGAGTGAGTAACTTTCCGCACAGTCGCCGCAGGCATACACATCCGCGATATTCGTCTCCATCTGGGGATTGACCTGAATCGCGCCGGTAGGCCCCAGCTCGACGCCCGCCTGGCGGGCCAGCTCCACATCCGGCCGGACGCCGGCCGCCAGAATAACCAAATCGGCAGCCAGTTCCCGGCCGCTCTTGAGCACCACCTTATTGACCAGCGGCGCTCCTTCCAGGCGTGTCACCACGTCCCGGACAATGACCTCGACGCCCTGCTGCTTGAGGTAGTCGGCCACATATACCGCCATATCCGCGTCCAGCGCCGGCATGACATGCTCCGCCACTTCCACCACGCTCACCCGGATACCCCGCGCCGTTAAATTCTCCGCCATTTCCAGGCCGATAAACCCGGAACCGACCACCACCGCCGTCTGCGGTTTCGTTTCCAGCACCTGCCGGCGGATGCGGTCGGCACTCACCACATTGCGCAAATGAAACACATTGGCTTTGTCGCTGCCTTCCAGCGGCAGGCGCACGGCCTGCGCCCCGGTGGCAATAATCAGCTTGTCATAGCTTTCACTGAACCGCTGCCCGGTGGCCAGCTTCTCCACCGTCAGCGTTTTGGCCTGGGGCTCAATCGCCAGCACCCGGTGGCCGGTCAACACATCCACATTGTACTTTTGCTTAAAAAACGCGGCATTACGGGGAACCAACTGTTCCCGTTCGTCAATCTCCGTCCCGATATAATAAGGCAGACCGCACCCGGAGTAGGACACATCCTGGTCGGCATCAAAAATAACAATCTGCGCTGCTTCGTTATTCCGCCTGGCTTTAGCGGCCGCCGAAGTCCCGGCGGCCACCCCGCCGATAATGACAATTTTCATGAACTGCACTCCTTGTAAAATGAATTGCTGCGGTCACGCCTGCTGCTGTCGATACTCCGTCACCCACTCCTTGACCTTGGCCTCGATCTCATCGCGCACCCGCCGGAAAACCTGCAGCTTGTTCGCGTCCGTCCCGGCGGCGTAAGGGTCCACACTTGCCGGCTCCAGTCCGGCGCTGGACACCGTCAGCACATCCTGGCCGTACTTGTTAAAAAACGCCTCCGCTATTGTTTACTTTGTTTCATCTTGCGTAATAGAAATTCATTTTCATCATAGGGTACGTCCCCTATGCCGTCAATGCAGCATTATGTTAAATTTCCGTTAACTTTTTCATCTTCCGCACAACATACCACCTGACGGACAAAAGCCACCGGGAGAGGTACAGGCTTAGGCTTATCGATTGCCCGCTGGATCGCCGCTCAGCATTCCAGTACCATTCATTTGACCAGCAAACTGGGGGATGGCACGAGGGTTACCGTTAGGATTCCGCTGCAAGACGCAGCAAGAGAACTAAACTAATTATTACCAATCAAGTATCCCACTAACCCCTAGCAATGCGTTAGGGACCAATTCATATGCCATTACGTATTCGTCAGGAATATTGTGAAGTTGCGTGACACCAAATTCTACCGATGACTTAAATCCAAACCTATGGTAGTAGGCAGGATCACCAATGAGAAATACCGCTGTATACCCCATTTCTTTGGCCAGTCTAAAACTTTCCCTGATCAATTCCGTGCCAATTCCTGCATTACGGTATTCTAAGGCAACTGAAATAGGAGCCAGCAACAGTGCTTCAAACTTACTGCCGCCAATTATGATGTAAGTTTTAGTTAGCATAATGTGACCAATCATTTTATCATTTTTTTCAGCCACCAATGCAAGTTCCGGAATATAATTGTTACTGCTGCGCAGTTGATTGACAAATTCCTGCTCCTTACCGTTAGAAACTTTAGCTGTTTTGAAAGCACTCTTCACTAGGTCAAATATCTGAACAAAATCTTTTTCAGTTTCTTTTCTTATCATCATCAAGATTCTCCTTATTTATGAAACAAAGCTCCTTACTTTATCGTTGCCTTATTTCATGCTATTAAATCTTTCACAATGCTTGCCAGTTTCCAGCTTACACCGTCAACTTCAGAATTCAAATGTGTATATCAACTCATTCATTGTACATTAGCTCGATATCCGTTGGTTTTCAATTGTAGCCGATAAAATTATTTATACTAATTCTACATCAATCTCTTTGGCTGTTACAACTTGGCGATTGTAATTTCATATTGGATAGACAGTCTCTTATTTTAATGGAAGCGGCGTGCCAATGGCCCCCCGCGTGCCCAAATAAAACAAAAAGAAAAAGCAAAAAAATTTTTTTGACACTCACAAAAAAAACCCATGGGTTTTTTGCGGGTGAGCCCCCGAACAATTATCGAAGGCTCCTGCCATAGAGCTTTCCCGTACAGCTTTTATATCTTTAAGCGGTGGCAGGCCAAAAAGCCGCCGGTATTCCCGGCTAAAGTCTGCATACTAACAGCTCATTCTCTAAACCTCTCGTAAGGTGCCGCCATCAATAACATGTTCACAGCCGGTAATATAAGAAGCTCTATCGGATACTAGAAAAGCAACTAGTTCAGCAACTTCTTCCGGACGACCCGGCCGATCTAAGGGAATACCTCCAAGAGACTTTACCATGTCACGCCTGGCACTATTGTAGTCACTACCGGAATCTTCCGCCAATCGCTTAATCAGTCTTGTGGCTGCCTGTGTCTCAATAAATCCGGGTGAAACTGCATTCACGCGCACCCCATACGGAGCAACCTGATTGGCAAGCCCCTTGCTGTAGTTTGCCAAAGCAGCTTTCGCTGCCGAGTAGGCCAAGGTTTCAGTGGCTGGCAAACGCCGTCTGATTGATGTAGTGTGAATAATAACACCAGACTTCTGTTCCATCATTTTCGGCAGTAACGCCCGGTCCAAGCGCACGGCAGGAAATAAATTGGTGTTAAAAATATGCTGCCAGTCATCATCAGTCATTGCAAGTGCTCCTCCTGTGGGGACAGAGGAGCCGCCAACATTGTTTACGATAATATCTACTCCCCCCAGGTGTTCCTGTACCCCGCGAACCACTTGATCTACACCGTCAGGTGTACTAATATCGGCTTGAATAAACAAAATGGGGTCTAACAATCCGCTAGGAACGGAACGTGCCGTGGTGATCACTGTTGCCCCAGCAGCGGCAAGGCGTTTTACAATGGCTTCCCCCATACCGCTTGTCCCACCTGTTACTAGAGCTCTCTTGCCCTTTAGTTCATTTCTGTCAAATGAATTAACTGTTAAATCGCTCATTATATCCTCCTAACTATTTATTTTTTATTCGTTAGTATGCATCATTTTAACATTTACATATTTCATCACGATTTTGCAAATTTGCAAGCTATCGCCAAATATTTCTCTCAAGCACCTCCTCTTTTCCTTATTGTATAGCAGGTAATAAGACAACAGCATGTCATATTCAATCATAGTTTATAAATTTTCAATGCTGCTTGGCAGCTACCACCACATTGTGGTGGTTTTTTATTGCGAGTTATTTTTCTCTTGACTTATTTACCGAACCTTCATATATTATATACATGAATACATACTCATATATATAATATTGCAAATCAGAGAATACCACTAATGGTAGCTAAACTCTTTACTGGCGCAAAATATTGCCCCATATTAAACATGGATAGGAAGTGAACAAGATGGCTTTTAAAAAAATATCAGTCAATACACCGCCCAAGAAGACAGCCTGCCAGAGCGGCTGCTGTTCACCAACGTCTGAACCATCCGCTGAACTTGAGGCGGCAGCGACTTGCAGCTGCTTCCCGCCGGTAAGTCCTGCTACAGCTGCCGGACCGACCTGCAGTTGCTGCTCAGAAGAGCCACCTGCCCAGTCGTTATCCGAACCGACTTGCAATTGTTGTACGGACAAGAGCGCAACCGCAGCTGCTACTACCACCCGGACCAGCATATTTACAGTAGATGGTCTGGACTGTGCTGACTGCGCCGCCAAACTGGAAAAGGGCATTGGAAAGCTTACAGGCGTAATTGATGCCAAAGTTAATTTTGCCACCGCCAAGATGAAGGTCACCTACGATCAAGCCCAACTCCAATCGGAACAAATTGAAAAAGCGGTCAACGGCTTTGGCTATCGGGCCGCGCTTATTCCCGTGGCAGGCAGCCCGTCCGGGGCTCAGCAATCGGTATTCCAGGTTTCCGGCCTGGACTGCGGCGACTGTGCTGCCAAGCTGGAAAAACGTGTGGCCGCACTGGCAGGCGTAGTGTCAGCACAAGTGAATTTCACCGCCGGCAAAATGACGGTCGAACACACCTCCCCCCTTGCTGATATCCTGCAGGCGGTTAAACAAGCCGGTTATCAGGCTGAACGTCTGACGGCAGGCCCCCGCCATCCGGAAGCCAAAACGGCATGGTGGACCAACCGGCGTACCCAGTCCACGATTTTATCAGGTATTATCCTAGGGCTCGCCACCATCCTGGAATGGTTAAAATTCCAGGACACCGCCCTCATTCCCCTATATGTTGCCGCCGCAGTGATTGGCGGTTATAGCGCAGCCAAAAGCGGGTTGTATGGCCTGCGTTCCTTTACCTTTGACATGAACTTTCTTATGACCGTGGCCGTCATTGGTGCTGCAGCCATCGGCGAGTGGAGCGAAGGCGCGACCGTTGCATTTTTATTTTCTTTCGGCAATACTCTCCAGACGTACACCATGGATAAAACACGCCAATCCATCCGGGCACTCATGGAACTAGCCCCGCCCGAGGCTCTGGTACGGCGCAACGGCATGGAAGAACGACTGCCGGTAGAAGAAATTATGATTGGCGACCTGGTTATTGTTAAACCAGGCGAACGAATTGCCATGGATGGCATAGTAAAAAACGGTCTGTCGGCCGTCAATCAGGCTACCATTACCGGCGAATCACTGCCTGTGGAAAAAATAGCTGGTGACACAGTGTATGCCGGAACGGTCAATGAGCATGGCGCTTTGGAAATTGAGGTCACCCGGATTGCCGCCGACTCCACTTTGGCCAAAATCATGCATCTGGTGGAAGAAGCCCAGGCCCAGAAAGCCCCTTCCCAGCAGTTTGTCGATGTCTTCGCCAAATATTACACCCCCGCCGTCTTACTCACTGCCGCTGGTATTATGACTCTTCCCTGGCTGCTGTTTAATCAGCCTTTTGCCCCCTGGTTCTACAAGGGGCTGGTACTACTGGTCATTTCCTGTCCCTGTGCCCTGGTCATCTCCACGCCGGTTTCCATTGTATCGGCCATTGGCAACGCTTCCCGCAACGGCGTGCTCATCAAAGGCGGCGCTTATTTGGAACAAATGGGCGGCATACAGGCCATTGCCTTTGATAAGACCGGCACACTAACCCATGGCCGCCCGGTAGTTACCGATATTCTGCCCTTGGGAGAAACCAGTGAGCAAGACCTACTGACCCTGGCGGCAGCAGTGGAAAAGTGGTCAGAACATCCTTTAGCTATGGCTATTGTCGAAAAAGCCAAACAGCTTCCCCTGCAACCGGCAGCCAATTTCAAGGCACTGGTTGGCCGTGGTGCTCAGGCTGATATCAACGGACAGACGGTCTATGTAGGCAACCTCAGATTGTTTGAAGAGCTGGGCCTGAGCCTGGAGCACAATAAGGATGTGATGCTCCACCTGGAAGAACACGGAAAAACGGTCATGCTTATCGGCTCCGGTACGGCTATTGGGGGATTGATCGCAGTGGCTGACACGCTGCGTGACAATAGTAAAAACGCTATCCAGGAACTGCGTCAGGCCGGTATGAAGCACATTGCCATGCTGACCGGAGATAACAGCCGGGTTGCCGCCTCCATTGCCAGAAACCTTAATCTGGATGCGTACTACAGTGATCTATTGCCTCAGGACAAAGTAACTACCGTACAAAAACTGACCAAAGAGTATGGATCGGTGGTGATGGTCGGAGACGGCGTCAATGATGCCCCGGCCCTGGCTGCTGCCGCTGTCGGTGTAGCCATGGGCGTGGCCGGATCAGATACGGCGTTGGAAACGGCTGATATCGCTTTGATGGCCGATGATCTGGGCAAACTGGCCTATGTAATCAACCTCAGCCGCAAGACAGTTGCGGTCATCAAGCAAAACATAGGTTTCGCCGTATTGATTAAAGTAATATTTGTCATCTTTACCTTCTTCGGGTTTGTT
>Ga0366775_1025_pt1 | contig 19178 bp, 19 predicted proteins | sample BONcelN113001D10_FD_207075 | JGI IMG/M metagenome (GOLD analysis project Ga0366775, IMG submission 207075) | Enriched cells from coal bed in the Powder River Basin, Montana, United States - BONCAT cells N11 rep2 HSBNCT.N11.300.1.D10 ...
CCGTATGTATATCCCCCGGAGTCTTTCTTTGGAACACAATTATAACCCGGCACTCCGGTTTTTACAAAAATATTAACAGCATGAAAGCCTTGACATATTCGCGCCCGGATATTACGATATAAGTAAGGACAATTGAATACTGCTGAATCCCTTTAAATCAAGGGAACGGGAGAACCAAATTTTGGGGTGAATCCGATTTACTCGGTAGGGTACCTTTCGACCCGAATCCGTCAGCTAATCTCGTAAGCGTTGAGAGGAATTGGAACAACAATGTTTTTAGTATTTCATGCGCTTGCGGTTTTCACAAGCGCTTTTTGTTTTGGGAGGTGTGTGTTGGGCTAAATACTATTAACGAAATTAGGAGATGATTTAAAATGTTAAACGTTGCATTATGCGGGCTCGGAAGAGCCGGAACCGAACTTGTAAGGACCATTGCCGAAAGAAATGATATGGAAATCACCGCGGCTTTTTGCAGGGTAAACAGCGAAAGAAGAGGGAAGGATATCGGCACGCTGGCAAATATGCGCGAGCTCGGAATAAGAGCCCATGAGATCACGGATGTGGATGCTGTGTTTGGCAGCACAAGAATCGACGCCGTTATTGATTTTTCCAATCCGGAGGCTTCCAAAATACTGCTGTCGGCCTGTAAAAAACACGGCATCCCGGCGGTAGTATGCACAACGGGGTTTACGGACGAGGAATTGTTCCGGATGAAACAACTGGTCTTCGACAAGAGCTTCGGCCTGGTATATGCGCCGAACGTCACGGTCGGCATCAACGTACTGATCGCGGCGCTTAAAAATATCGCGCAGGCGCTTCCTTATTTTGATTATCAGATAACGGAGACACATCACAGCAAGAAAACCGATATACCTTCAGGTACCGCCAAAAAGATCTCACAGGTGTTGAATCACGAGCTGCAGATTGATCCCGGAAGCGAAATACCGATCAACTCCGTGAGGGCCGGCGGGTACGTGGGCATTCATGAGGTAATGGCCGTAGGCGATTACGAAAGACTCACGATCTCGCACGAATCCTTTTCCAGACGCGCTTTCGCCAATGGCGCCCTTCATGCCGCAAAGTATATCCTGCACAGAAAAGGCTGGTTTGAAATGTCCGATGTTATCAGCACGCATCCATTGGTCAGCATTTCGAAATTGATCCCATCGGCGCCGCAGCATACGGAAAAGCTTAAGGTCAACGCGTAACGAATGAAATACGAAAGTTAAAAAAGGGAATGAGGACGGAGAAATGAAAAAAGTATCGGTACTCAATCTTGGAATTGGTTTTGCCACCGGACGCAAAAGCTTTCAGAAGGTATTAAAAACGTATATTTATAACTGGAAAGAATCCGGCCTGACAGAAAATCAATCTGTACGTTTAAATCTTTTTATCGCCTATGATCTGAAATATTCCAAGAAAACAAGAGCGGCGGACTTTACGAAAATAGACGGCGAGCTGTTGGATTTTATCGATCAGGTGTACTTTATAGGAAAAAGCGACATACAAAACGAGATCGACGGGCTTGTAAAAGAAAACGCGGCCGGTACGGAAGAGACAAAACGGTTTTTCGGAGGCGGATACGCAGGCCAGCGCAACGCAGTGCTTTATTATGCCATGAAGCATAAAATGGATTATCTGATCTTCCTTGACGACGACGAATATCCTGTTGCGGTCACCAAGAACCGTGCGACAGCCCTGTGGGGCGGCCAGCATGTATTGAATACGCATCTCGAATATATCAGGCAGGCGGATATAACGCACGGCCACCATTGCGGTTATATCTCTCCGATACCCAATATCCGGTTTGACAATGTTCTGACGGAACCGGATTTCAGGTTGTTTATAGAAGCGATCAGCAACGATATACTGAATTGGGACAATATTAAAACCGTCATGAAAAACGGCGGGGCCACTTATGCCGATACGAACGTCCTTACGCGGAACGAGGCCGAAGAGGTGCCGGAGATCAACCATGCGAAGTTTATATCCGGCGCGAACCTATGCATCAACCTCATCCGCCCGGAGCGCGTGCATGCGTTCTATAATCCGCCGGGAGCGCGCGGCGAAGATACTTTTTTAAGTACGACCCTGGGCGATAGAAAGGTCCTCAAAGTACCCTGCTATACGTTCCATGACGGATTTGGCACCTATGACCACCTGCTCGACGGCGTTCTTCCGGTTCAATTAAAGCAGATACTGCCCGATTGCTTGCAGGTCGTAACGCGTTTTTACCGCGCCTGCATCGGGTGGATACGCTATAAGCCTTTGCTGTTATATATCACGCAGAGGGAAAGCTATGCGGACATTATAAAAGACATACGGGCGAAACTTGACAGGACCATACCCTGCATCAGCGCTTTTTTCGGCCGGGAAGAATTCGCCAATATATCCCGCGAATTGGAAAAATACCATAAAAACGTCCGGAAGCACTATGCCGAATACCTTGAAATGCAAACCACATGGGCAAAGATAAGAGGCCGGATTGCAGGCGGCGGTCTTTAATAATGCGCTTTTAAATATCGGCAAGCACTTAATTAAAATATTGCAAATGCATAACTTAAGGAGGCTTTACTTTGCAGCTCTCAAACCTGACCGGCGCGATCCACACAAGAAAATCAAGGCGGAATTTCCTCCCAAAACCCTTAAAAGCCGAACATTACGACAAACTTTCCGAGTTTATCGGGAGTATCGAAGTGCCGTTCGAAAACGACGTCGCCGTATCCCTGCATTATGCAGGCGGGCGAACGCCTTTTATGCCGTTTAAAGGACCGGAGCATTTTGCGGCGTTTACCGGCGAGCCCGGTATCTTGTCGCAGGCAAAAACCGGATTTACCGGCGAGCTCTTCATTCTCTTTGCGGAAAGCCTTGGTATCGGGACCTGCTGGTACGGGCATTATCTGAAAAACAACGTCTATCAAGTCGTATACGGCGACAAGGACTATACGCCCCTCGGCGCGATCTATTGTGTGACACCGCTCGGGTATTACGCTAATAAAAAGTATTTTACAGAAAATGTTACAGACCTGCTTTTCAGAAAGAAGAAATCAGTGGAGCAAAATCTGCACCCGGACTCGGTCAAAAGCATCCCGCCGCATATTCTTTCCGCACTGGAGCTGGCTTGCCTGGCCCCCTCGGCCATGAACAGCCAGTGCTGGTATTTTAAAGTAACCAAGCAGGACTCCGAATATATCGTCGAAATCAGCAAGCCTGTCGGATACCAGCATTTCAAATGGAAATACACAGATATCGACGTGGGGGCGGCGGCGTGTCATTTCTGGCTTGGCCTGCTCAACCAACAGACCGCGCCGGTTGTAGAATTAAAAGAGATATCAGACAGGGCCGTCTGGACTTTTACGGTCGACGACAGCGACGGGGTCAGCGAAATATAAAACGCTTGAGTATGTCGTGGACTTAATGAATTATTAACGCCATACAATATCCTCGTTAACAGCGCGGGCATCTTTCGGCGTTTACGCATGCCTGATGGAGCATGTATTTAAACAGGCTGGGCGTTCAAACGGACTGGACGGCAAATGGTACAACACCGACGTCACGTGGGGCCCGGGAAACAGCGGCGAAGTATATAACAATCTGACTTCCCTTCTTATGGATGACAAAGCAAGGCGGGCGGGCTTAAAGGAGCTCGGCTTTGACGGGTATCCCGCCATTTTCGGGTATCCAGGGAAGATCTCGGCCAAGCCCCCGGTCTGCAAGGTTACCGCGCTTTCGCGCATACAATGCCATCGGAGGCGATTATGCATTCGATATCGCGCAAAAGCAAAGTGTATTTCGGCGAACCGGAAAGCATAGCCTGCATGAATCTGGACTGCACGGGAAAGGAAACAATTCTTAAGGGCGTATCTACTTACCGTATAGTTTTCTTCAACAAAAAATTGTATTACTTCGACGCCAACGGCGGGGCTCTGTACAGCCTGGTTTCGGGTGGGGGGCCCCAACTTGTGGACGGTTCAAAGCAGATGGCCTATCTGTGCTGCAGGGAACGACGCTTTTCTTCGGTTCTGAGATCTGGTATAACGGATTTTTCAAAGGTCTCACTTTACGTTGCGAGCGGCGCTGCAGCAAAAAACGGCAAAAAACTTACGCAGTGCTCCGGCGTACAGTAGCTGTTTGCCTGATTCAATACGGGAGTAAAAGCCTTGTAGTTGCGTTTTTTAACAGAACTTAACGTATAAATCTTAGCTTCCCTGTAATATAACCGCGGATATGAAGCGTACATATGAATATCGCCTGTATTTCTTTAAAATAGGATGGGGAAGGTATGCATATGTTAAAAAAAATGAAGCTGCCGGTCCTTGTGCCCCTGCTTGTCGTAATCATAGGTTTATTCGTATACGGATTCGGTTTTTTCGGCGCGTCGGTAAACGCTGTCATTTTGGCCGCCGTGCTTTGCGCCGGAGCGGTTATGATCTTTAATCTGACCAGGAAAAAAACGCCTGTCGAAAAGTTTTACGAGAAGGTGAACCTGCAGTATAACGGAAAATTCATGAAGTTTATAGAAGAAAGGGATGTCAAAAAAGGCACCGCTTATTCCTACGAAATACCGCTCGGCTTAACGAAACAGGATTACCAGAAGTACCAGCAGGCGCTCGAGCAGTATTTAAAAAAGAACGTGGAATATTCCTTTTTGGATCACCTCATCATCACCATTTTGGACGGCCCGCTGGAAAAATATAAATAGAAAAACCGCCTTGGTACATTACTGCCGCCGGTCTATGATCACAGGCGGTCCAATGGCGGCCGTCCGGAAGAAATACTTTCAAAGTTTGGCGGCATCTTCTGCGATATTTTAGCAGCTCCCCGCCTTCATCCCCGCATCACTGGTCATCGCCGCCGCGAGCCTTCTTTCCCAGGGTTCCCGGCAAGGAGACCACGGACGAATTCACAAGCGGCAAAGAAATACGCGCTCGATTATAGAAGTATTTATGATTATAGATGAAAAACCGGCGCCGTTTATATGTTTATATGGCGCCGGTTTTTTGCTGCTGGACCTCATATTTGATGCGGTTTTTAGCCTTTTGTTTGTTTACCGTGATCTTTACGAGTATTACATTCATACCCGTAGGCGCTTCGGCCGCGGAGGAAAGCTACAGCTATGAAAACAAGGACATCGGATTTAGCGTGATGCTTTGGGGATATTGTATTTTTTTACTGTTAAAGGCGATTTGGACGGTACCGTCGGCAGGGGATATGATTTTGGACGGGTTTTGTACGGTGTTTTTGCATTTTTCATTATGCTGTTGATTTGCTTTATACCGGATAACGGAGCCCCTGTTGCAGCACTTTTAGCCGCTTGTGCAAACGGCCGGAAGATAAAAAACTGCATTCCGGCTTGCTCCCGCGCATCTTTTTCATCAATTCCAGTTTCCGTAAGCTCTTTTACATAGCGTTCATACTCGGAATTTACGCCCATGACAGAATTATCCGTCAGTGTTTTCGTATATTCGGCGACAAGCTCCTTTGTTCCCTGTATCCCTGCATCTTTTAATACTTTTACGATCTCATTCCCCATTTTGGCGCTATTTACGCCGGCTTTTGGAATATTTAAAATTTTTGCAACTGGAAGCCTGTCCGCGACAAAGGATACCACACCGTTTACGGTGCCAACTCTTGCCGCCTGATCGTATGTGCCGCCGTTTTTAATAACGTTATTCGCAGACTCGCCCGCCAGTTCAGCCGCCGAGTAAATGGCTGCTCCGACCGGTCCGAAAGGCAGCTTGACCGCCGCGTCCGCTATACCGAAAGCGACTTCCCCTACCGCTTTCCAATAAGGATCGGCGTCTTTTAGCGTGTAATCCCGCAGGTCCTTTTTTAAAGCCACCGGTTTTTGCATGGGCGAATACGCATCCGGCGCGGTATATTCACCAGTTATGCCTTCTTTTAGCGACATATAGCCGGATTCTAGAAACGCGAGCGGTGTTTTTAAGCCTTCGGCTATAGAACCGGCGCCGGTTGCAATTTTGCCAAATATCCCGAGTTTATCCATTGCCTTCTCTCTTTTTTCCTTATCGCCCGTATACTGCCGCTCATTCAAATCCCTGTCTAACAAAGAGAGGTACTCATCAAAACTTTTACCGTCTCCTTTTTGATAATAATAGCGCAATCTATCGGCTTCCTCGTCATTTATGTAGCGGTATTTTGGGTCAGTGCCTATCGCCACATTTAATCCTAAACTGTCATCCATCAAAACAGGCGCTGCAAAATCTGCATAATCCCTAAGCTCTTTTGAGTTTAAAAATGATATGATGTTGATTTTCCCATCTTCGAAAAGTCCGGCTTTCCCGGACACATTTTTACCTTGTGCCACTAAGTCGTCGTAATCCGATGCGGCTGCGGCCGATTGCTCGAGCCCGGCCTTTTTATCTGATTGTTCGCCGAAGTATTTGGCGTTTTTAATTTCGGTTATCCTTTGCTGCTGTGATTCGAGCGCAGCCCTGGCCCGTTCCAATTCCGCTTTAAATTCCTCCGATGAAGGTATATACGTAGCCATTTCAACCGCTTCCAAAAACTTGCTTTGCAGGTTATCCAGTTTTTTTTGTTCTTCCGATTTGAGTATCTCCAACTGCTCAGGGGAATTGCTGCTTAGGAACACCTGCCAATCCCGGTGTTCTTCTTCCGGCGTTTTCTTCTGTGCATTGGACTTTCCTGCGACGAAATATTGATTAAAATCCTTATTCGCCTGCACAGCTTCTTCCTGCGCAGTTTTTTGTTTCGGCTGCGTATGGTAGGCCGCCTTTCGCCGCCTTTCCAGATCCCGTTCTTCCTGTTCAGTTATCCCGCCGCCCGATGCGGCCGACATTGCATTGCGTTGTTCCTCACGCTGCATTTCGCGCTCCATCTGTTCTGTCATACCCTGGTATGGTTTCTTCTGCTCATTTGCGTTTTTCTGTACAGACGTTATTGCGCCCGCGGGCTTAAACTGGCTCGATAATTCGGAAAGCCAGCGGGGCCTGTTCAATGTTTCATCCAACGTCTTTTTCTCATTTGCCCGTTTTCCGGGCTGTGCCTTTGAAGTATCAGGCTTACTGACGGACTTCCTATTTTGCTGCTTCATTTCGCGTCCCATCTGCGTAATTGTATCCTGGAACGCCTTCTTCTGTTCCTCCGCTTTTTTCTTTCGTTCCGCTTTGACCGCCCTGGTGATGTCTTCTTCCATTTTCTTTTCTTTTTCCGCCCTGGCTTTCTCCTTCGCCGTCTGGTACGTTGTTGGCTTGGAAGAATATCTGTCTTCTGCAGGCCTTGCCATAGATATGCACCTCTTTTTTCTTTAAGCTAAAAAGCGCTTCGTTAAGGGGGCTTCAGGCCGCTGGCATTTCATTCTGCCCCCAGCAGCTTCCTCCACGTGTCCGTCTTGCAGACCCCGCCGGACGTGAGCCCATTCGCCTTCTGGAATGAGACGAGCGCCGCCCTGGTGTCTTTGCCGAAATCCCCGTCGATGCCGTGCTTGCCTACGCTGCACCCTTTGGCCTCCAGCGCGTTTTGCATGATTTTTACGTATTTATAGCCATTCGGATCGCCCTTCTTCAGGGCGTAGTTTTTCTTTCTGTCGTAATTGCCCTTTTGCAAGGCAGGGTACTTTTCCACAGCCCAGGAAACGGGCGGATACTCCACGTCCCTGAAATACCCCCATTCCTTCCAGGGCTGGGAGGAAAGCGGCGTCTCCACCGTACCGTAGTCTTTTCCCCGGCACTCCACAACGCGGCCGTTGCCCACGTATACGCCGATATGCCCCGGCTTCCATACGCCGAGGCCCGGTATCTCCGGAATCTCCTTTATCCTGCCGCCGCCTTTGAACTGCTCATGGAACGTATCCGCCCGGCGGTCGCTGTAGGACTTTCCCCCGGCGCGGTGGGCGTCCACCACCATGCCGGAGCAGTCCTCTATGCGAAACCCATACCAATGCTTGCAGGCGCCGGTGAAATACGACGCATCGCTCTTTTTCCAGGAGGACGGCGCGTTCCTCGTCTTTCCCCACTTTTCCGCCAGCTCCTTCGTGTAGAGCTCGCCCTGGCCGCCCAGCACATAACCGAAGTGCTCCGCGCCCCACCTGAAATTCCGCCAGTTCTTCTTAATGCCGCCGCTAAGATCGCACGACACGTTTTTTACGTAATGCAAAAAATCCTGCGCTTTTACCATTGCACCACCCTCTTAGAACCTGTCCGCGTCGGACGGGTTGTTTATGATGCCCACCGCCACGAGCCCCGCTGTGGCCAGGCCTACAAAAACGTCCCATCCGGGGATCTCGAAGCCCGCCCACTCTTTTGCTACAAAGTATATCAGCCCGAACGCCGACGCCCAGAGAACAGGGCTTTTCCATCTTGACTGCGTATTCATTTATCATTCTCCTTTATATTCTTTATTTCGTTTTCCACGACCGCCAGCCGCTCCATAAAGCAATTGTGCTTGTCCACTTTTGTCTCGAGGCGGCTTATGTCTTTTTTAACGGCCTTTTGGCCGGCTACATACATGCCCGCCATCGCCGCCACGCCCGTGGCCCACATGACGATGGTCAGCCAGCTGGAAGTATCCATATGTTTAACCTCGCTTTTAGTAGATTTGGCAGCTAAATATCTTTAAAAAACTCCGCAGATAATAAAGCTGCATATTAGGCTATAAAATTTGTGGTCAGTAATTGTTAATCCGAGGTTATGAATTCTAACATAAAATCTTTAATCGCCGTATTTTTAAGTATGAAGCTCCAAGGCTTTCTTACCATCTATGCCTTCCAAGAGCTTTTACATCTATCCCGGTCATGTTCTTAAACTTCTTGGCGGATATTCCTTTTTGCTGGTAGAGCTCCCATGCCTTGTTGAATTTGTTCACTTCCTGCTGGGCATTGAATTCGCTTTCCCGGTATTGGTCGCCAATCTTGTCCCGGTCTTTTTGATAATTGAACTGGTCAGTCTGCATGTTATAGTCCTTTGTCTTGTAGTAATCGTCGACGAGCTGCTGGTTCAGGCGGCCACTTTCATCCGCTACAGCCTGGGCTTCCTGCGTTTTTCCCTGGGCCACGAGCTGGCTTATCTGGAGATTCGCGTCGTCTTTTAATTGCTGCTGCTGCCGCGAAATCTCGCCCAGCCTGTTCTGTAGCGACATAGCGCGGTTGTTTTCCAGCGTCATGGATGCGCCGCCCGTCGCGCCAAGCCCCATATTCGCCAGGCGCTCCCGCTGCTGCCGCTGCGCGATCCGGTCGTTCGCATAGGCCTCATTTTTGAGAGGGGCAAACTCCTTTTCGGCGTTGTCTATCTGGCTTTGGTATGGCAGCTTGGCGGCCTCCGTTGCTTCTTGTATGGCTTTGCGCCGCTCTAGCAGGGATGCTGCGGACATTCCTTTTAAATCAGGAGCCGCAGGCTGAGTGCCCTGGCCTGCGGGGGCTGCGCTTTTAAGTGCATTAGATTTCGAAGCGCCCCCGGTTTGCATTTGAAAGGTTTGGAGGTTCATATTGCCCGGATTTTGTGCGGAAAAAGCGTCTGCGGCCCCTCCCATCATCCGGGTTTTTTGACTTTCCGTTATAGCGCCTTTGGAAGCGAGCAGGTTTGCCTTTGCCGCCGCGTCCTGCCCGAACTTTGCGTAGCCCAGGGCGTTCCCTGCCGCCGCGCCTTTTTGCGCGCCGGCGCTTTTCAGCCGCGCAGATAAATCCTGCCGGGCCTGGGCGCCGCCTGTGTTTTGCTGATTGTAGAGATCCGTATAGTTGACTGCCATTTTTTATTACTCCTTAAAATACCGTTTTCCATACATCGCCTACGTTTGCCTGTATAGACTGTACCGTTTTCCACGCATCGCCCACGTTTACCTGAAATCCTTCTATGTATTTCCAGGCGCCGCCCACATTCACCTGAGACGGCATGATATATTCAAGCGTAAGCTCCGGGCTGTCTGTTCCATTTCCAGAAGGCCTGAACCCCTTTGCATTGAGACTATTTTCGCTGGTTTCCAAGCCGTAAAAATGTAAGATCAGGCGGCCGTTTACCCGGTAGTTATTGATATTTTCCGCGGTCGGAAGCGTCCAGGTCCTGTTTGCACCGGTATTTGAGGTGATATCCAGATCGGCGTATACACTGCCGGTTTCCGGTTGGTTGTTCCAGGTAATCGCGCCATTGGAAATATACTCGCTGCAAATCCTGCAGCGGATCGTAATGCCGGCATCATAGTACTCGCCGCCATACTGCCTTAGTTCGACCGATGCGCCTGTAATGACCGCATTCACGGGGATATCCGAAATATCGAAAAACGCATACGAACGGTTTTCTTTGTTTCCAAAGCCGCCTATATCAAAAGAATTCGTTTCATTCTGGGATTGGTATTGGCTGTCAATTTCCGCACATTCCGTGCAGGTAATGGTCGCTGTCGCCATATGATTTATCTCCTTTTGCCCTCAAGGCGTATACTTGATAAACAGCGTTCCCCTGGGGACACTTGAAGCGGCCGGCGGCGATCCGGTACCCAAACAGACATTGACCAACTTCGTCTGGCCGGGTACGACATCGCCCGTTACCGCCCCGCCGCTTACCGGCAGTTTGTTATTCAACTGCGATTGTATAGGATCTGTTACGCCGGAGAGGTGTCCAAGCTCCGTTGTGGTAGCGGTAGAAGCGACGATTTTTTTATTGGCGTCAGCATAAAGCGCCCGCCCTGCGGTAAGAGTATCATCGGCTATACCGCTACCAAAAGTGGCTAAGCCTGTTGAGCGGGTAACGGTAAAAACATTGCCAAGCAAATCACCAGTGTCACTGTAGCGATTCAGCACTAAATCTGAACCGACATTCGCTCCGGCTTCGGCGACTGGGCTGCTATACAGCGCCCATCTTCCAATGCCTCCGGATGAAAATAGAATCGTCTTTTGTTGCCCGGCATTAGCGTTTAATTTTATATATGGATTGGCTGGACCCTTTGAAATTATCAAATCCCCGGTTAGCGTTCCACCGGAGAGGGGGAGGTAGCTTGTTGAAAGCTTAGAGGCGGTTACCGCGCCGTCCGCGATCTTACCAGAGGTTACGGTGCTGTTGTATAACCTGTCGCCCGTTATCGTACCCAGGGCAATGTTATCTTTTGTTATGGTGCCGGCGGCAATCTTGGCGTTTGCCCCTACTCCCCCGGTAACGCATCCATCGGCCAGGTCGCCCCATGCAACCGATTTTGAAGCGTGCTTACCTGCCGGTATTGTAGCATCCGCAATCTTCGCTCCCGTAACAACGCCGTCCTCTATTTCTTCTGTTCCGATCGCCGCAGGGGAAATTTTAACCCTTGTAACCGCCGCGGTGTTGAGCATGCCGGTCGTAACGCCATAAGGGGCAATTTCTATGGCGTCGAACTGCGCGGTGGCGAGCGCAGCCGATACCGCATCTACGTATGCCTTTAGCTCCGTAAGTTGCGCAAGCACCGTTATGCCGCCCTCCCCCGATACGTCGGCACAACCTATACAGTCAGCGCCCGTTACACCCATCAATAAATTTCGTATAAGGTTTATGTGGGTCATCAGTTCGTTTAAAGGCCTTTGCATCTTTGCCCGCGCTTCCTGCTGGGTGACCGGGTTCGTAGGGTACATGCTTGTATTTTCGTAGCCTTCCTCCGGATCAAACTTCATTTCAGGTATTTCCGCCATTGTATTTTCACCTCTTTATCTTATTGTTGACGATGTAATCTATACAAAAGTCGCTGATCCCCATATCCCGGTATATCTCGTTGTTGTGCAGTTTCACCTGGCAATAGACGACATTTTTCATCTTGGGCTTTAACTTGCAGGGCTTGGCGTAGCGCTGTATCGCCCATGTAAAATACGCCCAGCTGAACTGCCGCCAGCTGAAGGATTCAGCCTCGACCGTCTTTGTATAAAAAGAGTAACTTTGCTCACTCGATACCGTTATCGTCGCCGCGGAATTCGAATAAGCCACAAGCGACGGATATACTTCAAGCACCGTTTTTAAGTAGTTCGGCAAACCGAAATCGTAAGCCTTGGAAATCCAATACGCCTCTATGGGGCTGCCAAAATCGCTCTGCGCGTCGATAAACCGGACAAGCTTCGACACGCCTTTTTTCTGCCTTGCGGCATAATAGAGATACTTGTCAAAGTGCCATACCGCCGCATCGATATTCGCGAATTTAAACCAGACAAGCCGCCTTTGCGCTTTTTCGTAGTCCGTGTATCCATAAAACGGCGCTATTTCATAATCCCATACATAGGCGACCGAACCCACGCAAAGCCAGTATTTGCGGTCATAATCTACCGAGGTAGCCGCAGCCAGGTTCGTTTCATGCAATAAACTCATGTTGATATTGGCGGAGACCGGCTTTACGTTTTCCTCCTGCTTCCCCGCCGTCGTAACGATTGTAAACACACCGCCGTAGGTGTTGGCGAACACAAGGGAGTTGTCTATCAGCTGTACGCTCCCCGGCATATCGCAACCTATCGTCGAGTTGAATTCCCTTAACGGATAGTACACGTCCTGCCCGTCAAATTCATAGGTCACGGCGAAAAGGGACCGTGTTTTGAATATGATAAGCTCGCCGCCCTGCTTTGCCGCCGCCATGATCGGCTCATTGTTCTGCAAAAGGTGTTCGTATTGGGTATCGGGGAAATATTTCATGCCATAGGATTGCCCTGCGCCCAGATCAGAATACCAGTACGTGCGCGAATATTCGGGGTTTGGGTTTTTCATAACAAAAACCCTTGTACCTCCCTGTATATCCGCCGATTCACCGCCGAAGGCAATCGCCACTTTGCATTTTACAATCCGTTCTTTAAAGCCCGCCTGTGTCTTATAGGCCGTGATGATAACGTTATTCGTGCCTTTAACCGGCGCGATGGCGAATGTAACCGTCCCGTTTGTACGGTTAACAGTAAAGCCTGTATTTTCTACAAGATCAGCCCCGCCGACGGTTGCCCGTACCGCCGTCGTATCAAGGCCTTTTATAGGAAGTTTATACGTCGTACTTGTGCCATCGCCGTTATATTGCACCCTAAAGCCCGCTCCGATAAGGTTAAAGGCCTCGCTGGCCGTGCTTTCAGACATATCCGGTTTGCAGTTTATATAAACAATCGGCTTGTAAGGCCTTTGAGCCTCATCCTCCGCATCGTCGGAAATCTTCCTCACATCAAAGTCCGCAGAAATTTCCCAAATGTCCGCACCGTCCATAAAATACAACAGCCCCGAAAACAGCAAAAAAGTGCTTTCCGCGTTGGCTACCGTCTCAATCGCCGTATTCGCGCCGGTTGCCAGGTCCACCTTGTAAAGCTTGTCGTTGCCATGAATAACGTTAAAGCCTTCATATAATGGAGAGATAGAATGAATAGCGCCAAAATCAAGGTCAAAAAATGTCTTTTCACCTTTCGCGTCTACCGAAACCCTGTCTTTAACGTATTCCTGCCCCCAACGCTTGCACAATACGCCGTTTCGCGCCCACATGTTGAGCATGTCGGGGCTTTGCGAATCGTCTATTTTATGCTGCGGATCCCGGGTATTAAGCCCCCCGTTGATCTGTGGAAGTCTGAGTGTCCTTACGTTCATCGCATACCTCTTTTAAGATATATAGCACTCGCCGTGCACCCTTGCGCCTTTGTTCCCGGATATTGCGAACCCCGCAAGCTGTTGATTTTTGATTACCGTACATTCAAACAATCCCACGCCGCAATAGCCCAAATCGAGTTGTGTTACGCCGTTATCGATAACAGCGCAATAGGGATAAACAGCGCTTGAGCCACCATGAGCATATACGGGCAAAGTCAGCTTATAATCAGCAGCGTTCGATATTCCCGTATACGCTGCGGTATCGTATACAAAAAACCGGCATATCCCGTCAATTGCAATCTGATAGTTTTTAACCGTACCGGGCGGCGGTGTGGAAAAGCCTTTATAGGCCGAAACCCAATGCCGGCGAAGCGGAAATCCCGGGGGATTTGCGAACCAGGAATAATAAACACCGGCAATGCCGTTTACCGACAGCTTATAGGAACTGTCGTAAGACAATGTCAAGATCGTGTTTCCATCCAGGTACGTCATGCCAAGCAGATAAAAGTATTTTACCGCGGCATCCTGCGTAAGTTTTATCCTGTAGCCCGGGCTGTACGTTTCCCTGCAATCTCCGCTTGTTATGACGCGGTTTAAGAAAACCAAAATTCTTTGACCGCTTCCAAGGGAGGTGATGTCTACCGGACTAACGCCGGAAACGCCGTTGTAAACGTCGTAAGCGGCTTGCACGGTAGCGCCAAGCCTGATATGCGAAGCGTCCACCCTTATCGCGTAGTAGGCCGCGCCTAACGCAATCCCGCCAGGCATTGTCCCTGTCCCCGAAAAACATACGGGGGTAAGCATGGGCACGTCTACCGTTGTTTTTATCGTATTGTTCACGATATCAAAGTCGCCGTCCGCTTTTGGCTCGGTATAATTCACCCAAGACGCCCCTGCAGGTTTCCAGGGAGAATCGATATACGTCTTTGCCGCTTTTTGCGAGGGTACCTTGCTGTCGGAATCCGCAGCCAGCATGCCGTCCGTATCGAGGTAGCTTAACGGCATCTGCTCGGCAAGCGCGGTCTTCGCCTGCTTCGATATCCTTAAAAATTTACTTTGGTCAGACATTTGCTTTCACCTAATAGACACATTCGGATAATCAAAACCACCGTATATCCGTTTATTCACCGTATAGGAACATCTTCGCCGTGTATCGCCTTGCATCGGGGGTGGCCGCATGAAATATAAACCGCTTTCTTGGCATTTAAAAAACGTCTTCGCTGATGCAGCCCTGTATCTGGAGCCCTGCCAGGATACCGTGCACGTCCGAGAATCCGCTTTCGTCCTGCCGGATGGTGCGCTTTGCCCTCTCGTACTTCATCTGGAAATCGTTATAGAGGTCGGAATTCATGTCGGATAGGGCAAACTTTGCCGCGAGGCCATAGGGCATAATCCGCATTGCCGTATCGTCCGTAATAACAAGGTTAATATCAAGCGAGGTGACAGGCGCCGTTACGGTAACGCCTTCGCAAAGCGCGAGATCCCTTTGGAGTATGTCGATGAGTTTGGGCGCTTTACGGGCATATTCGGCAGCGTCTATCGTGGGTATGGTATCGTCATTCCCCGTTTCACCCGTCAGCTCGATTTCACCCATTAAATCAATTTCATCCATCAAAGTAAGTGCCGAAACCAAAACTTCCCGGGCCGTCATGCGCGTTCACCCGCTTTCGCAGGCGTTTTTGCCGAACGAGTCGCAGCACCGCTTTTTATACAGGGTTTCGCCGCGGCTTTTTTTGCCCCGGCCTGACAGGCCCCATCTTCCTCCGGCACTTCGAAGCGCCTTTTCATTTTCTCTATATAACTTTCGTCCGTGACTTCCAGACTGCCATTCTCGTCAAAAATGCCTATGGTCTTTTTGGCTTTGTAATCCCGGACGGTCAAAAAAGGCTGTCCTTTGAATCTCATAAATATCACTGCACTTTCTTGTTTTGAGAACGGAAATTCCGGTTCCCTATATATTCCACTGATAATAACTTCGATTGCCATCGGTTAAGGAGAGGCCTTATGGCCTCTCCTTCAACTTCCGGCGATATATGCGCTAAGGACGCCGGTTTTACAAAAGCGTCATCCCGCAAAGAGCCGTCACCTTATGCTCTCCTTAGATCCCCGTCTCGGGGGCCGGTGTCAGCGTCAGGCGGACGAGTTCCTTCGGCTTGATAACCTTAGCGCCGTACAGGTGCAGGCCCTTGACCGCACTGGCAAATGTCGTATGCGGACGGAACTTTTCCACCTTCTGGATCTGCTCCGCAAACGCGATAGCCTTGTTGGTGAACATCATGCAGTAATGTCCGGTACCGGGATCTGGTTCCTTCTGAACGTTGTTCGAAATGTAGACCGTGCAGTTCATAAAGCGCTTCAGCTGCCCGACAAAGCCCATGACCTTCTTCGAGTTGTCCGTGTTGAACACGATGTCTGCCAGCACGATCTTCTCCGCGATCTCCGGTGAGACGACCAGCGCGACCTCCTCCATTGAGGGCACGTTGTTCTTCATGAGCGCCGTGTAGGCGCTGGCGATGGTGGAAATGATGTTGGCGGATGTGACGGCCGTATGCGTAATAGTTTGGCAGGCAGCGTCGTACTGCTTCGCGACGTAGGCGTCGGCCGTCTCCGCGAGCGCGCGCCTGGCCTCAGTCAGCTGCATGGACTCGATCTCACCCGCGGCCTGCTTGTTGTCAATGTCGTCGATCAGGAAGTCAAAATATTTCTTCTGGTCAATTACGAGATACTGCGAGTTGTCGCTCAGGTACTCGGGAGTCAGCGGTGATTCCTTGACATAGTCGCGGACTGTCGGCCGGCCGATGCCTGTGATGTGCACCCTGTCTCCCGCGTTCTCGATGTTGCCGAGGAATGGCCCGCGGTAACAGAGCTTGATGAATACTGTCTCCTTCGGGCGGTCGACCAGAAGGCCCTTCGCCCAAAGCTGCGGTATAAAGTTGGTATATGCCATTTAAATAAAACCCCTTTCTTTTTTGGAACAAAATTCGGGTTTACAGTTTTCCCGATTTTTTCAAATCCCAAATCTCGTTCCAGTGTGCTTCGATCTCTTTTTGAGACGCTCTTTTGATCCACTCCGCATCGATCTTGAGCGGAGCCGCGCTTCCCAAAGTCTGTACGGAACCCATAGAGGAAGCCTCGTTGTCGCTGTTGGTCCGGATGACGCGCAGCTGCCCTTCCATCTGGTTTACCGCTTCCTTAAGCCCCTCGGCCTGGTAAGCCTTGAACGCCGTATTCAGCGGTACGCCTTTCGCCCATTCCATCAGGACCTCGTCGGGTACGTCCTCGTCCCGGACGTCGGGGAATTCCTCGCGAAACTCCTCTACGGCCGCTTCGATCCGCGCGTCCCCATAAACCTTGTCCTCCTGCGCTCGTTTTTCAGCCAGGAGAGCGCCCGCTATGCGCTTTGTCTCGATAAGCTCTTTTGCTACCTCCGGTGTGATGCCGTTTTCCTCCGCATAGTCGTTTACCGTCTGCTCTTCCAGTACGGCTTCCCACTTCCGCAAAAGTTCGCTGCGTGAGACGCCGTAACCGGAGGCGATCCTGTCCGCTATCCGCAAAGCCTCGTCGTTTTTTAATTCCTCGAGCTGGCTTATCACCTTCGGGTAGTTCATACCCATTTGCGCCAGGTCTTTGACTTCGGAATAAGGCTTCTTTACCACCTCGTGGTTGTATTTGAGCTCAAAAAGCGGCTCTTCCTCCGCCTCGGGCGCGGTGCCCGCTTCTTCTCCGTACTGTTCGTATCCTTCGTAGTTTTCGTACTGCGCGTACTGTGCTTCATCCATTGCCTGTGGTTCGGCAATCAGTTCTTCCGGCATAAAAATCTCCTATACTTCGGCGTTTGGTTTCGCCTGCAATTTTTGCCGCCCGGGTTTGTTTACATCCGCCCAGGCAGCCTTGTAATATTCCTCCGTTATAAACCTCTCGGCGCAGTGGCCGGCCTGCAGGCCTGTGTCGACATAGATCCTGAAATTCCTCGCTTTCGCGCGCTTGCAAAAAGCCAGATCCTCCCCGTTTATTGCCGGACAGCCTGGTGTGGCCGGGAACGGCTCAAACGGATTGTCGCCAAGTTTCTTCAAAACGGAGGTTTTGATCAAACAGACGCCCATGCCGACGCCGCCCGCGTCAATGAGCGTGTCGGCCGGGTAGTCCGTAATGATGTCGAATGTGCCTTTCCTGTTCATGCTGTAGATCACCGGCAGGTGCGGAAAGCGTTTTTGAAAGTACATGCCGGCCACGATATCCTTATCATGGTGGACCAGCCGTTTTAACGCATCTTCCGGCAGTATGCAGTCGCTGTCCAGGAAAAACAGGTAGTCCACGCCCCGCTCGACCGCGGCATCCGCGATCTGGTTCCTCGCGTTGTGTATGAGGGTGTTGGTGACGGTCATGCACTGGATTGCATGGCGCTCCGCTACGATATAGGGGAGCTGGTCGATCAGGGAATGGATCACGTTTATATTGGCCGTGTTGTCTACCGAGGGCAGGCCGATCAGAAAATTCATATTCCGCCTCATATAAAAAGAACGCAAGCGTGCGTTCCTGTTTATTTATTCTTCTATACGGTTTCCTTCCAATTCATCCTGAACACCGTAGGGGTGGCCCTGTGTGGCCGCCCGCCCTGCCCCGATGCCCAACTTCATTGTCATTTATAAGCGCAGTGAAGAATCTTTGAAAATCGTACAGCCTAAGAATCTTTGGTATTCCTGATACTCCGGCTTTCCTGTAGGAAACGCAATTTTGCGTTCCGCCCTTTTCTTGCTCCCGCTTTCATGTCATCCTGAACGCAGTGAAGGATCTTTGTAGTCCCAATACTCCGGTTTCTACCTGTTGGGAACGCATTTATGCGTTCCGTCCGCCCCCGCTTCCTTCTGTCATGTCATTCTGAGCGCAACGAAGAATCTTTAGTGTTTCGCAGTATGCAGGATGTATTGTATTGCTCTAAAGCCTCAAGTATTTCTCCGCTGCCGAGCCTGCTCCCATGCTATTGAATATAGCTGTGGCACATGTATTCCTGTTACATCTATGATTCCTTTATGGGATAGAAAACCTTTTTCGTTAAGGGACAGGGAAGGGCTCTTATATGTCCTTCCCTATGCCCTTTGCAATCGCTTACCCATCCCAGACGCTGGAATGGATTCCCCTTGAGTTAAAGCCAATCAGGACAAGAGTTGGATTCCTTTTGCGCTGGGGTCTGCCTGTACCATGCAAATTCGGGCCATACCGTTGAGAACGCAATTTTGCGTTCCGCCCTTTTCTTGCTCCCGCTTTCATGTCATCCTGAACGTAGTGAAGGATCTTTCTAATCCCAATACTCCGGTTTCTACCTGTAGGGAACGCATTTATGCGTTCCGTCCGCCCCCGCTTCCTTCTATAATGTCATTCTGAGCTTTAGCGAAGGACCTTTGTAATCCCAATACTCCGGCTTTCCTGTAGGAAACGCAATCTTGCGTTCCGTCCGCCCCCCGCTTCCTTCTGTCATGTCATTCTGAGCGCAGCGAAGAATCTTTAGTGTTTCGCAGTATGCAGGATGTATTGTATTGCTCTAAAGCCTCAAGTATTCCTCCGCTGCCGAGCCTGCTCCCATGCTATTGAATATAGCTGTGGCACATGTATTCCTGTTACATCTATGATTCCTTTATGGGATAGAAAACCTTT
>Ga0366775_1048_pt1 | contig 19093 bp, 16 predicted proteins | sample BONcelN113001D10_FD_207075 | JGI IMG/M metagenome (GOLD analysis project Ga0366775, IMG submission 207075) | Enriched cells from coal bed in the Powder River Basin, Montana, United States - BONCAT cells N11 rep2 HSBNCT.N11.300.1.D10 ...
CGGCATTGCCGCCACCGACTGGAGCTGGGCGCCGTTGTGGATGGATTTTGACAACGATGGACTGAAGGACCTTTTTATCTCCAACGGCATACCAAAGCGGATGAACGACATCGACTACGTGAACTTTGTCAGCAACGGGGAGATTCAGCAAAAGATTACCGACAACGACATGCAAGGAAAGGACCTGTCGCTGATTCAAAAGTTTCCGGAGATCAAGCTACCCAACAAATTTTTTAAGAACAACGGGAACCTTTCGTTTACCGACGAAGAAGCGGCCGTGGAAGGAAACGGTCCCACGTTTTCGAACGGTGCCGTATATGCCGATTTAGACAGCGATGGCGACCTGGATATTGTGGTCAGCAACATTGATAATCCTGTGCTGGTGTACGAAAACAAGGCGGCAACGGCCGGCAAAGGTGAGTTTCTGGAACTGCAATTGCAAGGTCCGGCACAAAATAAAAACGCCATTGGCGCAAAGGCCATCCTGTTCAGCGGGGCTGAAGTCAGAACCTACGAGAACTATCCGGCCAAAGGATTCCTGTCGAGCATGCAGGTGCCCTTGCACATTGGCTTGCGAAACACAAAAGTCGACTCCTTGTTGCTGGTCTGGCCCGACAGAACCTACCAAAAAATTTCAGTCAACGGCCAATCGCTTCAACAGGTACGCTACAGTCCGGGGCTGCCGGCGTTCAATTTTTCAACGCTCGATCGAACCACTGCCAGCACCACTTTACCGGTGGTTGATATCACGGCTGAAACAGGCATTGATTTTTTACACCAGGAGAACCGCTTTGTGGAGTTTGACCGTGAGCCGCTCATCCCGCACATGGTGTCAACCGAGGGACCAGCAATGGCTCTTGCCGATATTAACAAGGATGGACTGGACGATGTGTTTCTTGGCGGCGCAAGGGACAACAAAGCCGCCGTTTTTCTGCAACAACCTTCCGGCAAGTTTTCCCGCACAACGCAACCCGCATTGGATGCAGACAGCAGTTACGAAGACACCGGCGCCTGCTGGGCCGACATCAACAAAGACGGTGTGCCCGACCTGGTGGTTGCCAGCGGCGGCAATGAGTTTTACGGGGAAGATGCCCACAACACACCACGGGTTTACCTGAACGACGGCAACGGTAAACTTTCAAAGTTGCCCAATCCGTTTGGCAGTGTTTATATCACGGCTTCGTGCGTGGTACCGTATGATGTGAACGGCGACGGCTATGACGATTTGTTTATTGGCGGCAGGGCCGTGCCCTGGGCTTACGGGCAGGTGCCGCAGTCGTATCTTTTTCTCAATAACAAAAACGGCACGTTTACCGATGCCACGGCACGCTATGCCAAGGACCTGTCGCATGCGGGCCTGGTGACAAATGCGTTGTGGTACGACCTTGACAAAGACGGCGACAAGGACCTGCTGTTGTCGCTGGAGTGGGATGGCGTGGTTGCCTTTATCAACAATGGCGGCAGCTTTTCCAAAAAAGTGCTGAGCGATAAAAAAGGCTGGTGGAATTTCCTGTTGCCCTGCGATGTAGATGGCGACGGCAACATGGATTTGATTGCCGGCAACCTTGGCCTGAACAGCCGGTTGAAAGCATCCGAAAGCGAGCCGGTGCGCCTTTACTTCAACGATTTTGACGACAACGGCCGCAAGGAGCAGGTGTTAACCTATTACCTCCACGGAAAAGAACTTCCCTTTGCCAGCAAAGCAGAATTGGAAAAGCAGATGCCGGTATTGAAAAAGAAATTTCTTTACGCAGAAGACTTGGCCAAGGCTTCACTTACTGACATTTTCGGAGAAGAAAAACTGGGCAAAGCATCGGTGCTCACAGCCGATTATTTTGCCAACGCGGTTTTGCTGAACAAGGGTAACCTGCAATTTGAGACAAGGGCCCTGCCGAAAGAAGCGCAGTTTACCTCTTTGAAAGATGCCGTTGTGGTGAATGCAAACGGCGACAATAAACCTGATCTGTTACTGGTGGGAAATTATTACGACAGCAACATTGAAATGGGTCGCTACGACGCAGATTACGGCACGCTGCTGATCAATGACGGCGGTGGACGGTTTCATAGCAGTTCGGTCAATGGCCTTATCCTCAAAGGGCAGGTACGGCATATTCAACCCATTACCATCAGGCAGCAGCAGGCTTTTATCCTGGCACGAAACAACGACAGTGTCAAATTGCTGCAGTTTGCAAGGCCGAAGTAAAAATGGCTTGGCAGTTGATGGTCAAGTAATGTGATTGGTATTGCGCTTCAAAGCTGTCATGATAGCAAAACCGGCTCTGTCCATCGGCTTTTACCAGTTGGAAAAGAGGAATGAATTAATCTCTTTATCCCGTTCTTCTGTGCCGCCGTATAGACACCTTTTTATGGAAGACCGTTAGAGAGGAGCGGTGCCGGCTCCGAAGGAGCCGCGTGTTTATAACAAAGAATGGCAGTGTTGTTTTTCAGCTCCGAAGGTGCCGCGTTTTGCATCCGCGTAGAACACGTGGCTCTTGTGGAGCCTATTTCTTTCACCTTGGATTTCTATAAACACACCGCTCCTTCGGAGCGAAGTTCTACGATGGTCTTCAACTTGTTTGTACACGAGGAGCCTGAAGACTTGAGTAAGTGTTAGAAGATTACGAATGCAATCATCGGGTCAAATAGGCATCCACTTTCGTTTTTACTACCATTCTTTTTTGCAATGGTCAAAAACCAATGTGCATAGCTGGTAGCAAAAAGTGCATGGCCCTTCGCCCGGCACAACGCATCTTAGATAATCGGCCAGTAAATCTTTGTAATCCATTTCGAGGTATCAGGTTCGGCTCGCCTGTCTGTGACCATCGACTCAAAAGGAATCGCTACGGTAGCGAGCCCGTGGTCATTCACAAATATTTTTACTGCAGCCATCGCTTTTTTAATCTGCGCAGGACCGCCTTTTACATCGGCTACCAGAATGTTGCCCTGGTTCATCATCCATTTGTGCTGAATATCGCCTTCACTGGTCAGCCGTTTGTTCAGGGGCAGCGCCACACGGGTTAGGTAATTGCTGTCGGCAGTAACCGTCACGTTCAACATCGGCGCACCGGTTTGCGCCGCGTTGTTTTTTTGCGCAAAGGCTTTCAGTTTGTCAACCATCGTGTACACCGTTGCATTGTCCGGGAATGTTTTCAACGTGGTGGAAGTGGTAATCAGCGAGGTGTCGGTCACCAGCACCTTGTGTATGGGAAAGCCGTAAATGGTGGAAGTGTCGCCGTAATGCGTCTGCAGGCGCTTCATCAGCGATTCGAAATCAGCAGCCACCTTTTTGGCCCAAACCAGCTTTTCAACCCGGCTGAACGGGTTCATCCCGGCATGGGTAACGCCAACAAACGACAGTGCTACCGTATCGGTGCGAAAAGGAATCACCACCAGTTCGGCCAGCATGGAGTCGTTTTTTTTCTGAACAGCATAAAGCAGCGATGTGAATTTTTTCTCCACCGGTGTAAACGTGTTGCCGTTGTACACAAAGCCATTTCCGTCAACTGTGGTGGAGGTATTGTTGGCCGGGAAGAGGTGCCCATTGCCTTCGTGCAGGAACTCACGGGTAAACGCGTTGGCATTGACTTCGAGTCGGGCTTCTTTCTTTACGGTGATGGTGTTTGGGATTAAAAAGTAAACAGCACAAAAACATAAAACAAGAAAAACAAGCAGTAGCGCAATCCACGTTCTCATACGGCCAAAGTAGTTATTTTTAGTGTATCATTGTTGTGCACACACGTTCTGTTTAAATCATTGCTGCTATGAATCGATTGCTGTTCCTGTTTTGTTTTTTGTTGTCCACGACTCTGTTTTCGCAAGACCCCTGGAAGATTGAAGCCACCACCATCAACCCCGCCAATTATTACGGGGTGACGGTGGCCAACGGCATGATCGGAATTGTGTCGTCGCCGGAAGCTTTTAAAGTGAAGGATGTGGTGTTGGCCGGTGCGTATGACCTGTACGGCCGCGGAAGGGTTAGCAATTTTCTACGCAACTTTAACCTGCTGAACATGCGGCTGGCTGTTGACGGCCGCGAGTTAAGCAATGCCGATGCCACCAACATGAAGCAAACGCTTGACATGCGTGGTGCTTCCTTTACTACGTCGTTTGATTACGGCGACAAGGCCTCCATCAGCTACACGTATTATTCGCTGCGGCACTTGCCGTTTACAGTGTTGATGGATGTAACCATAACCGCCAAAAAAGACATCTCCCTCACCGGTAGCAGCGTGATGGAAGCTCCCGATGCCTTGCGGGATGTGCAGAATTATTACAACGAAATAGACCGCCCACACGTGGTGATCAGCCTTTTGACCTCCAGCGCCAAATCACCAACGGGCAAACTGTTGATGTGCGCTTCCAATACATTTTTGTTCAGCGAGCCGCACGGGCAGGAGCCCCGTGTGATTCACGAAATGTGGGACAACAACCTGCACCTGATGAAGTTTTCGCGAGGTGTGAAAGCCGGTCAGCGCTACCGCTTTTCCATTGCAGGTTCATCCATCACTTCGGCTCACCACGATGATCCGCTGAACGAAGCCGAACGCCTGACCATTTATGCAAAACTGGAGGGCCGCGACCGGCTGCTGCAGTTTCACCAAAATGCCTGGGACAGCTTGTGGAAAAGCGACATTAAAATTGATGGGGATGTACAGGCGCAGCAGGATGTGCACAGCATGTTGTACCACCTGTATTCGTTTGTTCGCGAAGGCACGGCTCTTTCACCATCGCCGATGGGCCTGAGCGGGTTGGGCTACAATGGCCACGTGTTTTGGGACGCCGAGTTGTGGATGTACCCGGCCCTGCTGGTGATGCATCCCGAACTGGCAAAGAGCATGATCGAGTACCGCTTTCAGCGGCTGGAGGCAGCGAAGCGAAATGCCTTTGCCGTGGGCTTTAAGGGCGCCATGTTCCCTTGGGAGAGTGCCGACAGCGGGGTGGAGGAAACACCGGTTTGGGCGCTGAGCGGCCCTTTTGAACACCACATCACCGCCGATGTGGCCATCGCCGCCTGGAACTATTATGCCGTAACGCAAGACAAGCAATGGCTGCGGGAAAAAGGCTGGCCCATTCTTTCGGCTACAGCCGATTTCTGGGCCTCCAGGGTGGAGCGGAACGGCCCCGGTCATTACGACATCAAAAACGTGGTGGCGGCCGACGAGTGGGCCGAGAACGTGGACAACAATGCGTTCACCAATGCGGCGGCAAAGGCCAACCTGCAATACGCCACGCAGGCGGCGGCTATCCTCGGCATCGCACCTGATCCCGATTGGATGAATGTGGCCCGGAACATTCCGATCCTGAAAATGGAGAACGGCGTTACAAAAGAACACGCCGCGTATAACGGCGAAGGCATCAAACAGGCCGACGTTAACCTGTTGACTTACCCGCTGAAAGAAATCACCGATCCAAAGCAGGTGCAAAAAGATTTGGAATACTACGAAACAAGAGTGCCCAATGAAGGCACACCGGCCATGACGCAGGCGGCGTTTACGCTGCTGTATGCCCGGCTGGGCAACCGCGAAAAAGCGGCGCACTGGTTTCGTGATTCGTATGTTCCCAACCTGAATCCACCCTTCCGGGTGATTGCTGAAACAAAGGGTGGCACCAACCCCTATTTTGCCACGGGGGCCGGCGGCATCCTGCAATCGGTGATCATGGGTTTTGGCGGTGTTGAGATTACACCCAATGGCTTAACACAGGTGAAAAGCGTGTTGCCGGCCGGCTGGCGCAGCGTGACCATTACCGGTGTGGGACCTGAAAAGAAAACATTTTCAAATAAATAATTTTCCTATCTTGAACTTGCTTTTGAGAAAAGCTTGAAAAAATTTGCTGCTATATTATTCGTCTTGGTGCTGGTGTTCAATTTTTACGGATACCGCATGGTGCTTGCCTACATCGAAAAGAGCGGCGCTGTTGCCATTGAAAAAAGACTCGATCAAAACGGCTACCGCGAAGACGAATTGCTTTCCATCAAAACAAAACTGAACCTCCCGTATTACACCGGCTCGTCAACGTACGAAAGGGCCCATGGAACCGTGAACCTTCACGGTGTGGTGTACACGTATGTGCGGCAAAGGGTGTACCACGATACCCTGGAGCTGCTTTGTTTGCCGGATGCGGTGAAAACAAAGCTGCAGGCTGTCAAAAATGAACTCACAAAATCAGCCGCCGACGGACAGGCCTCGCTGCCGCAAAAAAAGGCGGGTGACTGGAAAATTTCACTTCCTGATTTTTGCCAGGCCTTGCCTGCCGAAACCAGCCCGGCGGCTACGGTGAAAAGAGGCTATCCCCGGCAACACCTCTCTCTTACGCTTTCTTCTTACCATCACCGCCAGGAGCGGCCGCCACAGGTGTCAATGCTTGCCTGACCCCTGCTGTCCTTTTCCCTGAATTTCTGAAACACTAAACGAATGATGACAAGAACGATTTACATGCTGTGCATAGCAGCATGCCTGCTATCGTGCAAGCAAGACGATTATCAAAAAATCCTGCACAATCCCCTGCTGTTCAGCAACACCGTTCACGAGTTGAACCAGGTGGTGATGGGCAATAATTTTCCTCCCATTATCGCTTCCCGCAATTACCTCTATGCCAGCATTGGTGCGTACGAGGTAATGGCTGGCGGCTATCCAAAGCGCTACACATCGCTGGCGGGCCAGCTCAACGACTTAAAAGCTGTGCCGTTGCCACCGGCCGGAAAGCCAATTGATTTTGAATTCGCGTCGTTGCTAACCTACTGTAAACTGGGCGAAGCGGTCACCTTTCCCGAAGGCAGCATGAAGGACTATACCGATAGTTTGAAAATGCTGGCAAAAGACCACGGCATGCCGGGCAACATGTTCGACAATTCGGTGGCGTACGCCGATGCCGTGTCTGCCGCCATTATGGCCTGGAGCAAAGGTGACAACTACGCTCAAACCCGGTCCGCTGCCCGCTTTACGGTGATTGATACACCGGGCCGCTGGATTCCCACCCCGCCCATGTATGCCTCGGCGATGGAGCCGCACTGGAGCGAGATCCGTCCGCTGGTGATGGACAGCGCTAACCAGTTCCCGGTACCGCTGCCGCTGGAATACAACATGAAAGACTCGCTGAGCAGCTATTGCAAAGAAGTGATGGCCGTGAAAAAAGCGGTGGAGAACCTGACCGACGAGCAAAAGCATATTGCCGAATTTTGGGACGACAACCCGTTTAAGCTCAATGTATCGGGCCATGTGATGTTCGGCACCAAAAAGTTCTCGCCTCCGGGTCATTGGCAAAGCATTGTGGGCATTGCCGCTAAAAAGGCCGCCGTTGATTTCCCGGAAACCGTTTATGCGTACGCCAAAACCAACATTGCCCTGTTCGATGCTTTTATTCAATGTTGGGATGCGAAGTACCGCTACAACACGGTTCGGCCGGAAACGGTCATCAACAAAACGCTGGACCCCGAATGGCGTCCTTACCTGCAAACACCGCCGTTCCCGGAATACACCTGCGGCCACTCCACTTGTTCTTCGGCAGCGGCCGAAGCGCTGACCTCCGTGTTTGGCGACAACTTTGCCTACACCGATACCTCGGAGACGGAATTCGGCATCAAGAGCCGCAGCTACAAGTCGTTCCGCCACGCGGCCGAGGAGAACAACTGGGCCCGTTTTTACGGCGGCATTCACTTTCACCATTCCTGCATCATCAGTACCGACATGGGACAGAAGGTCGGCCAGCTTGTCGTATCACGATTAAAAATGAAACAAAACGAAAACATGGCAACTGCTGCCAATTAAAACAGTTTTATGAAACAGATTCAACCACTGCTTTTTCTTACCATATTCACACTGCTTCTTCAACAGGCGGCCGCACAAGGTTGCGTGGCCATCCGCAGCAACGGAAGTTCCTGCACCATGATGGGGTACCATTACGATGCTGATCACAAAGCGCCGGCGCAACCGGCATGGACTCTTGCCATCAACACCCGCTATTTTAAATCGTACAAACATTTTGTGGGCACCGAAGAACAAAAAGAAAGGGTGGAAAATGGAACAGAAGTGATCAACCATGCTTTTTCAACGGAACTGGGGTTAACCCGCCAGCTTTCAAACCGGTGGTCGCTTTCATTTTTTGTACCGGTGATCAGCAATGCCCGTTCGTCGATGTATGAGCATTACGGCAACGGGAGCAGAAGCCCTAATGCCCGCCGCAGCACACATTCGTTTGGCTTGGGCGATGTACGCCTGGCCGCTTATTACTGGCTGATCGATCCGGCTAAAATGACCAATGCCAATGTTCAAATTGGTGCCGGCCTTAAGCTGCCCACCGGCGACTACCGTTTCCAGGATTGGTTCTGGAAGAACGACAGCACAAAAGTGCTCGGCCCTGTTGACCAGTCGATCCAGCTGGGTGATGGCGGCACCGGTTTTACGCTGGAGGCAAATACTTACCTGAATGTATCACGGCACACCAGTTTTTACGCCAACGGCTTCTACCTTTTCAATCCACGGGAGCAAAACGGCGTTTCCACAGCCAGGGGTGGCACGCCGGCAGCATCGGCCATTGCCTACGGCAGCGATGTGATGAGTGTTCCCGACCAGTTTATGGCCCGCATTGGTGCTTCTTATGTTGCCCGCAACCTAAGCCTGTCGGGCGGTATGCGCATTGAAGGCGTACCGGCCAAAGATGCCTTTGGTGCAAGCAACGGCTTCCGGCGCCCGGGTTACGTAGTATCAGTAGAGCCGGTTGCGGCTTACAAGACAAAGAACGCAACGGTTTACCTGTCGGTTCCGGTGGCGGTTGAACGCAACCGCACCCAAAGTGTCCCTGATAAAATACGCACGGCAAAAACCGGTGTGTATGCACAGGGCGATGCCGCCTTTGCCGACTATACCGTCAATGTGGGTGTGTCGTTTGCACTGAAATAATTCTTCTTTTTCAATAACCCAAACGTTCGGCTGCTTGCAGCGGAACCATCCTGCCGTGTTTACTGGTTGGATGGTTTTGCTGCCTTGCACCCACTGCCTGCTATTTTCTTCTTCACAAAATTCCTGAACATCAAATCACTTCTTATGGCTCGTTACTTCTTAAGGCAGTTACATAAATTACTGTTGGTGGTGGCCCTGTTCGCTGTTGGTTCAAGCCAGGCGCAAACCGACATGGACGCCATTATGATGAACAAGCACCAGTTTTGCAGCGGCTTCGATTACATGCATTCTTCCTGGAACCGTTACTGGGAAGGAACCCTGAAGCGCACCAATGAAAACATTGGCACCATCACCACCCAATCGGTCATGTTCATGCCCAACTACGGCATTTCCAACAACCTCAATGTAATGGCCAGTGCCGCCTACGTGTGGACCGAGGCATCTGCCGGAACCATGAAAGGCATGAAAGGCATGCAGGACATCACGGCTTTTGTTAAATGGCGGCCGTTGGTAAAAATGCTTGGCAGCAACAAGCTGTCCCTTTTCCTGCTTGGTGGTTATGGTGCACCAATCAGCAATTACGTGGTGGACTATTTACCGCTCTCTATCGGCATGGGTACAAAAAATTGGATCGGCAGGGGCCTGGTGGACTACCAATACAAACACCTGAACGTAACCGCCTCTGCCGCCTATGTGCGCCGCAGCAACCTAACGCTTGACCGCACCTCGTACTACGACACGCAGTTGCACCTCACCAACGAAGTGAAGATGCCCGATGCAGCCCAATACCAGTTGCGGGCAGGCTATCGAGGCAAATACCTCCTGGCCGAGGCGCTGCTGAACAACTGGACAACCCTTGGCGGCTTCGACATCACCCGTAACAACATGCCGTTCTCCAGCAACCGGATGAATGCTACCTCAGTGGGTGTGACGTTCAAATACACCTTGAAGACCAACACGCATTTGTCCCTTATTGGCGGCGGTAGCACCACACTTGCCGGTCGCAACATGGGACAAGCCAATGCCTTCAACATCGGTGCTTTCTACGCCTTTTATTTCAAAAAATAAGTTTACCTGAACAATGAAAAAGTTTTTCTCCACCATATTGCTGATAAGCACCGTTGTGGTGCTGGTGCTTTCCTGTTCCAAAGGCATTACTGAGCGTACAGCCGATGCGCCGGCACTGCACCCGTCAAACGCAGACACCGAAGCAGGCACCTGGAAAGCAGTTTTGCTGGCCGCACCAACCGATGTTGCCGTTCCGGCTCCCATTGCCACCAACACGCCTGACTACATTGCACAGATAGCCGAGATTAAAACCTGGCAGGCAAACCTCACTGCTGATGAAAAAGCCATGGTGAAATACTGGAGCGCCGGAGCAGTGCTTCGCTGGAACGAAATCCTGCGAGAACTTGTTGCCAAGCACAATGTGCCACCGTATCAAAACGCCGATGGCACCTACCCGGTGCCAAATGCAGCCAATCCGTTGGCTTACCCCACGTTCCCGTTTTCAAACCCGCCGTATGCAGCAAGGGCTTATGGTTATGTGTCTGCAGCGCAATACGATGCCCTTGTGTCGGCCTGGTACTATAAAAAAATGTACAGCCGGCCGGCGCCCTACAAAGTGGATGCAACATTGAACGTATTGGTACCAAAATCGGATCTGCCTTCGTATCCCTCAGAAGATGCGGTGGTAGAAGGTGTGTCGGTGGAGATGCTGAAGCTTCTTTTTCCCGGCGACCAGGATTACATCCAGCAAAAAGCCGAAGAGCACCGCCGTGCACGGCTGCTTGCCGGCGCCAATGTGCGCAGCGACCTTGAAGCCGGTGAAGCACTGGGCCGCGCTGTTGCACAAAAATTTGTAGCCAGGGCTAGAGGCGACCGGGCAGGCGGTGCTGTGGGCACACCGGCCATCTGGTCGCAGATGGAAACCGACTGCGTGGCCAAGGGCGAAACACCCTGGCTAAGCCTGGAATTTCCTAAACGTCCGCCCATGTTGCCGGTGTTTGGCAAAGTGAAAGCCTTTTTGTTCGACTCTTTGACCTGTATCTCGCTTCGTCCGGGGCCACCGCCAGCCACCGGCAGCGAGAAGATGAAGAAGGAGCTGGACGAAGTTGCCCAACTGCTGAAAGCCCCATCGAGGGAGCAAACCCGCGTTGTTCATTTCTGGGCCGACGGCGTGGGCACCTACACACCCCCCGGTCACTGGGACGCCATTGCGGCCGATGACTTTATCACGAAGAACTGGAGCGAAGTGCGGTGGGCCCGCAACATGGCGTTACTGAACATGGCGCTGATGGATGCGGCGATTGTGTGCTGGGACTCGAAGTTCACCTACTTCAACCCGCGGCCATCGCAATTGAACCCGGCTATTAAAACCATCACGGGTGTCCCCAATTTCCCATCGTATATCTCGGGTCACTCAACGTTTAGCGGGGCAGCGGCGGCTGTGCTGGGCCACCTTATTCCCGAAAGAGCAGCCGACTACCAGGCCATGGCGCAGGAGGCTTCCGTATCGAGAATGTATGGTGGCATTCACTACCGCAGCGACTGTGAAGTTGGACTAGTGGTAGGCAAAAACGTGGGCAACTATGCTGTTCTGCGGGCCCGCACCGATGGTGCAGAATAAAACTTTTTCCCATAGCATGATAAACAAAGCCCCGGTTTCGTTCCGGGGCTTTCCTTGTTTAGTGCATTAATGCCGATAGGCATAAAAGGCTTGATTGCTGCTGTCTGTACAGGTATCTTGCCGGCATTTTTTGCTATTGCCTGTCCACAACATAACTCAGTTCTGTTACCCCGCTGGTGAACTGCCGGGTGGATAACAGTTTTAATTTAATGCTGTCTGTGATGTTTGCAAACAAGGGAATGCCCTGCCCAAGAATAACCGGGTTTACAAACAGCCAGTAGCCGTCAATAAGGTCATGCTGCATGAGTGCGTGGGTTGCCGTTGGGCTGCCAAAAAGCAGGATCTCATGACCCAGTTGTTGTTTGATTTCGTTGAGCCTGTCTGCAAGATTGTCGCTTATGATGGTTGTGTTCTTCACCTCTGCGTCTTTCATTGTTTTCGACAGCACCACTTTGTGCACGTTGTTGTACCAGGTTGCATGTGCAATGTCATGCTGGCTCGCTTCCGGATCAGTCACCTGGTCAGGCCAGTAAGACTCCATCATCTGGTACGTCACCCGTCCATACAAGGCAGCATCACTTTCGCTGATCCGTTGATCGATGTGCGCAAAAATTTCTTCATCAACGTTGATCCAGTTCATTTCTCCATTTGGTCCGGCAACAAAGCCATCAAGCGAGATGTGCATAAACGAAATAATTTTCCTCATACGGTTCTGTTTTATTGTTGTCTTTTGTTTGTGTTGATTTATGATAACGATTGATCGTTGGTTGTTTCCCGCTACAGTGGCATTGAGAATACCGTTGTTGATTTAGGTTCTAAAGCTAACCATTTGTTCTTCAGTTGCAACAGCAATAAACCAGACTATCTTGCGGGACGCCGGTTATGGCGGCGTTGTGTAATAGCACTTCTCCTTGAACTTGCATTGTGTACAAATTAGCTGTACTTTATACGACATGACACGCCTTGAAAAGTGCATTCATTTTTACATTGGCTGTGATACCAATAAAGGGAAATTGGTTGGTGTTAAACCGGCTTGTTTGCTTGTGCAAGCCGAAGAAGTTATTTCGGAATACAGCACGCAATTCCTGGGCAATCTTCTTTTCCTCTATCTGCAACAACTCAGTGATCTTACTGAAGCACAAAGCAAGGAACTCATCAACCGCGGCATTGCCATTGGACGGCCAAACGGCTATACGTTTTCAAACGATGGTTTCTTTTACCTGATCTCCCTGAATGTCGATCTGTTTGGTCTCATTAACGCTGGATATGCAAAGAACATGCATAACCTCTCTTCTGAAAGTGCCTGAATGGCAACAGCTGCTTTTTTCATTATACGCTACGAACGGCAAACTGTTGTTGTGCGACGGCTTTGGTCAACCAGGTTTTGGTTCCGGGTATTTTTTGAGGGCTTCAGCCCAGGCTTCTGCAGCGGGCATTCCGGCATCGCTAAGTTGCTTTGAATAACCGGCTCTCCTGCTTGCCTCGTCATCAAACGGGTGCGACCGAAGAACCCAATCATGTTCTTTTTGCTTGCGTTCCCTCCACTCGTTGCGAAGCATTACCAGAAGTTCTTCCTGCTTTGCAAACAGCTGTCGCCGGAAGTCTTCTCCTTCAATGCGGTGATTGCCTTCGAATGAAATGGCCATTTCAAATGTTACGTCGGCAAATACCCGGTAAAGCAGATCGTCCGTATCTGCTGCAAAGTGCCTTTCAAGCTCCTCGCCACGTTCCACTATGACGTAAGACAGTTGTCCGGTTTTATCGATCTCAATATGCGGGTGTGCACCGTCTGCTGACGTTCCGTATGTTGGTAATGAACGTTCCGGCGCATTGATCTTTTTGGCAAATGCGTCAACAAGTTTTTTAATGTCTTCTAAGGTTGTCTTCATGTGCTGTGGCGAATTGGAGAATGTGCCCGTTTTATAATGACGTACAACGGCACACTGTTTATGAAGTTTGCCCCATTACAAAACGAAAGGTTCAATCAGGGACAAAGCAAAATAACGTTTAAAGGGTGCATATCTAACGTCCTGCCTCGTACTTGTCATACTCATTTACCCGTTCGATTCCTAACATCCGAATTCTCCTTTGCGAGACCTGCATTCGATTATTGGTACCTGACCGGTAGCCTATTCATTTTCAACAGCACCAACAGTACAATCATCACCACTGTTCCTGCTGCCGCAAACCAATTGATCAATCGCTGCGCCCTGGCAGGGCCATCGGACAATTTTTCAACGGCTTTGTAGATCAACCATCCAATAACGGCACCCGAAGTATTGGTGATAAGATCGGATACATCAAAGGCGCCAACTCGTAAGAGATACTGAAGTCCTTCAACAAGTAAACTAAGCAAGAAAAAGAAGCCAAGTTTCTGCGCAAAAGTCCATCTTTGAAAGAGAACGCCGACATAGAGGCCGAGAGGTACAAAAATCACCACGTTTAAAATGTTTTCACCGGTTAAAACAACGTGCTGGCGGAACGGAATCAAGCTTACTCTTCGCTCTCCGCTGTAAGAAAAATGTACACCTAACTTAAAGAGTAAAATCCAAAACAGGATAATCAAATAGATGAAGAGTAAGACCGTTGTCACGCTGTTGGTGGCTCTGGTAACGTTTGATTGTTCCTTCATTTTATTTGACAACTTAACTATTGAAAGCGACTATAGTTCCTGCAGCATTTCTATCACGCCTTCCTGTTTCATAATGCGGTGGCCAATTCGCTCATTGCTGATGCCGTCAATCATTTGATAGGTGAAGCGAAATTTGTCACCTTCTACAACCGTTTCCATGTGCTTGAATGTGACGCTTTCCACATGCCGGAGGCTTGCCGCAATCTCGTACAGGTGCGTGGAAATGACAAACAAGGCATTCCTCACCTTGCTAAAGCCATCAATCACGTCGATGGAGCATTGCATTGCATCAATGATGTTGGTTCCCTTAAACAATTCGTCCACCAATATCATCCATTTCTTCCCGCTTTTTATCTTGCCAATTGTCTCTTTCACCCGCAACACTTCTTTGAAAAAATAGCTTTGCCCTTTGGTGACATCATCCGCTATCTGGATGTTGGTTGAAAGCCCCTCAAACGTAGAAAGTTTCATGGCTGCCGCCGGCACACCCATGCCTAAATGGCTCAGGTAAATGGAGAGTCCAATGGCTTTTATCAACGTGCTTTTGCCTGCCATGTTCGATCCTGTTAAGAACATCAATCGCTGCTTTTGATCGAGTAAAACGTCACAACTTTTCGGGCCTTCCACCATCAGGTGATAAAGCCCTTTTACGTCCAGGTAAGGTTCTTCTCGTTCAACAAATTCGGGGAATGTTAACCCATAATTGTTTACTCCCTTGGCCATGGAAAACCAGGCTTCCAGGCGGTAGTAAATGTCCATCAGGTTATGGATGTCGCTTCGCAGCCGGAGTAAATGAAAGCAGTAATAAAAGATTTCTTTTGATGAAAAGGCGTGGTTCGCTTCGGTATTGGCCAATGTCGTGATGGCTTCTATAGCAAGCAGGGAATCCATTTTCTCCTGTATATACCGGTACTGGACAGGCAGCGAAACGGCACGAACTATGGAATGTACTTTCCTGATGCCGCGGAAAAAATCGCCAAACACTTTGGTACTGAACGTTAGCATGCTGTAATCGTCCCGTTCAATGACCCTGTAGGTTAACCGGTCCAGGAAATGCATGCTGGCGTTGAAATGCGTAAAGCGGTACTTCAGAAACTTCTCCATGATGAACACTGTTCCGTTGCCGATTTCGGTTGGCCAACAGTCAACACGAAGGGCCAATGTTGCAATGAGCGACTGAACGGCCCTGATGGTTTTAAGATCACTGAAAGGGTTGGTAAAATAGTGCTGTAAGTAACGTTCACCACCTTGCGTTCGGGTTGAATTAAAACGGCTGAAAATGGAGTTGCCTTCCCTGGCATCAAAAATGGAGAGGTCCATTAAGGTCGTATCGTCCAGAAAAAGAGGCATGATTGTAATGTAATGAAAATATCGGTAGCCTGCGCCCCGACATGAACAAGGATAAAAAATCCAATGTTGCGCCATTCCAATCCGCTACTGATAGGAAGCTATAATGGTGAAGAACGTTGCTGGTGTTGCGTTACCTAATTCTGGCTGTAGCAAAAGCCGGGTACTAATATAAAGAGGTTTCAACTCCTTGCACTTAGACTCTCGGCGATGCTTTTGTTCGCGGTTCGATGTAGGAGAACCAGGTCGTTAGCTAACTTATTTTGTGGTCTGCGCACCCATCTTCCTTCCAAGGGCTTCGTACTGTTCGTCGTTTGCTTCCCATAACTCAACCTTGTTTCCCTCCACGTCTAAAATGTGAACGAATTTTCCATAATCAACCACTTCGATGCTATCAAGGATAGTAACGTGATCCCGCCTGAGCTGCTCAACCAACGCGTTCAGGTTGTCAACTCTGTAATTGATCATAAAGTCTTTCGGTGATGGTTGGAAATACGATGTCTTTTCGGAGAAAGGACTCCATTGCGTAAAGCCCTTCTTTGTGGTGTCTGCGCCTTGCCGCCACTCGAAAACAGCGCCGTATTGGTTCGTTTGCAATCCCAGGTTTTGCTGGTACCATTCTCTTAATTGCTTGGGATCCTTGCATTTGAAGAAAATGCCGCCGATTCCCGTTACTTTCTTCAATGGCGGCTCTTTCCCAATTTCTGTGAAAGACCGAAGCGCAAAGCCCACGAGAAATGCGGTAAACAATGCAAGGGTAAAACCAAGCCGTCTCTTCATGTTTGTGATTTGAGGGAAAGATAAGTTTTTCTTGTGCTGACCGCTAATGGGAAACGGCTTTGCGATGTGTGAGTAGCCCGGGTTCCGGTTGTTACAAATTTATTACTCAAGGTCAATTTCATCACGATCGTTCTGCGCTTATTCATCAACCACCATAGTGCAATGCCGTTGTTGCCTGCAGTAATGTGTGATTGTTTGATTTACGCTAGTTTTTTCTGAATCTGCCAGTAATGTCCAAAAGGGTCTTTCACCATTCCTTGTCTGTAACCGTACTCGTGGTCTGTAACAGCGCTGATTTCTGTAGCCCCGGCTGAAAGGGCACGCTGAAAAGCTTCATGAACGTCTTCGACAAATAACCCAATCACTGCAGTTACTCCCTTTGCACTGATTGGTTCAAGAGAATCAAACCAACGCATTGTTTCATGCAGGTGAAAAATTGCACCATTCATTTCTAATTCTGCAACATGAATACTTCCGTCGTCATTTCGTAAACAAAAATGTTCTGTCGCGCCAAATTTTGTGTAAAACGCTATATCGTGTGTCCCATTTGGAATATGCAGTTCGGGAGCAAAATGCGTGGTGTTGTCTTTTGTTGCCATCATGTTGATTTCATCATTAAAAATTGTCGTTAGACGCCGGTCCAGCCAAGCTAATTTTTCGATCGCTGTTAACCAAGAACAGGTTGCCCGATAAAAATGTTTCAGAGGACATTGCCTCTCTTCCAAAACTTTGTTGGGACCGTGTCGTTGCTTAACATTGCCACAATGTTAAGCAGCTTTGCGTCCAGCTTGGGTTTTAAAAATCATCTACCTGAAATGAAGCCGATCAGAAAACCAATGATCAAGTTTTATTCATCACCCCTGCTGCCGCAAAACTGCAGTTGTGCGCAGGTCAATCAGCAATGTTCGCTACTGGCTAACGACTTGCCTTTTGCTTTTTCAACAACTGGTCAATTCCTTCTGACGTGGTCATAAAACGAAACGTACCGAGCCTTGAATTTTCATCCAGCGTTAGACTGGTTGTCTTGGCGCCTGCCTTGCTGAAGAAGGTTCGAAACACATACACGCCAGCAGGATCAGTTTTGTCGATACCAAGAAAAGTAAAAGACTTCAAAGTACCGAATTGTTTTAACAGGTCGGCGTTCGAATCATTGGTCCACAAAGGGTTGCCTGCAGTAGCCGCTTGAATGGCAGGTTTAAACATTGTATGAATACTGTCGCCTTGCCCCCTGTTGTAAAACCGCTGAAATTTTGCCATCGCGTGTTGGTAATCGGTTTTTGTTTGGGCAACCGCAGTGATTGGGAGTAAAAAAGTAAGGATAACCAAGGTTTTCATGCCAATACAATTAAGGTATTATAAATATAAAATATTTAGTGATTTCAAAAAATGAAAAGCCAAAACATTGCAGTGGAAAACTGCGTTCAATCCGACGCCTCGTTGCGCCTGGCCCAGCGAAGCTTTGTGAAATAGCGGCAATCATAAAAATGTCGCTTCACTTTTACGCTGCTGCCGATTTTTGCTTTACCGTTTAAATTTAGTTGGCCAACCGCTATTTTACAGCGTTTGTGTTGTGGCTGTTTTGTTCTCTTTCGTTTCAATTTCTCTTAAAGCTGCCCTGTTGTTTAACCTTAGGGTTATACAACAAATCCAGACTAAAAAATAGAGAAAGCTTATTTTCTGAACGACCGGCAAGTAAATCAGCAACCCTTTTCCATAATAAAGCAGGTTATTCAGACCGATCAATACAAAGATGAAAAGCCCCATCCACAACAAGCGTGTCCACTTAAGTTTTTTAAGGCCCGCTAAGGTTCCGATAAGTGCTATCAGGCCAAATCCGGTTGCCACGTTGATGATGATGTCGTGAAGGCTCGTAAAGAGAAACAGTCCCGTAGCCATAGCGGTAAACCCCGAAAACTGGATAACGAATCTCCTGGGCCTGCTAAATTCCACCTGCAAAGGGAAGACATACCAAAACAAGCTAAGTGTCAGACAAAGAATAACCATTGCGGTAAGGGCAATTGGCCTTGCCGGATTAGGCAGTCCGTTTATGGCTTTTTCGTTTAAAAGGTTGCACCAATAATTTTGCGTCCAGCTAAAGCCACTTTTATTTTTGCTGAACTGGGAACCTCCGGGGTAATAAAGTGTCGCTATCAAGTAGAACAGCAAAAACAGTATACTCCCAAACAGAGGTGTCAGTCTCCAAATCGAGGGCCTTTGATGCTGTCTTAAGTTTGTCACCTTACCATTTAACGTTGAGGAAATGACTGTGCTTAATAGCCACTAACGTTAGGTGCCTGGCGAAGAAGCGAAAATCTTTAATCCGTCACCTTGGCTTATGCACCGCAAGCGAATGGTATTCTGGCGTTCAATATAGCACATTCGCCGCTTTTTTACCAGGCGCATGTTAGCAGTGAACAATGATTGCGTCGGGAAACATCATTGATCTTTCAAGCGCAATTTTCCGGCTTGATCAAGCGTAAACGATACTCGTGCTCCAAACCGGGAGTATGATTCGCTGGGGAAAAAGTGTCGGCATGCAATATGTCAGCGTTCGATAAAGTAATGTCAATCGTTTTCAAGTTTTGTTTTTAACTGTCGTAAATATTTTTTCAAATCATTGCCTGCTTTCAACGAAACAATGAACTTGGGTAAAGCAAATCCCAATGCATGTTTTACGAGGCCCAGGTCAAAGTCAAGCGTGTAAAAAATTTCTGTCGTGTTGTTGGAAATAGCTTTTACTTCTCGTTGGCTCCTCATGTAAAATTGAGCGTTTTCGGGTGTTTCAAAGATCGCAAGCTTGTTTTTTTC
>Ga0366775_1050_pt1 | contig 18835 bp, 19 predicted proteins | sample BONcelN113001D10_FD_207075 | JGI IMG/M metagenome (GOLD analysis project Ga0366775, IMG submission 207075) | Enriched cells from coal bed in the Powder River Basin, Montana, United States - BONCAT cells N11 rep2 HSBNCT.N11.300.1.D10 ...
ATGATCATACTTGGAGCAGTTATTGCGGCTACACAAGTGCTGCCGCTAGAATCGATCAAACAAGCGCTGGAGGCCAAACTTGGCGATAAGTTCAAAGCTAACCCCGATTTGCGGGATATGAACTTTAAGGCTCTTGAGCGTGGCTACGAGATTATCAAAGGCTCGATGTAGGGAGGGGATACAATGGGAAAAACAAATTGGGAATCATCCAGCTATGATAATGGAAAAGGCCAATGGTCTATTTTCCCTGGGTTGTGCAAGGGGTGCGGGTTATGCATTGAGAAATGCCCGGTAAAGTGTATCGGCTGGTCAGAGGATCTGGGGGTATATGGCACTCCGCGCGTACAAGCCAATATGGAAAAATGTATTTTATGCGGTATTTGCCAAATGGTATGTCCCGATTGTGCTATCCGTGTAGAAAAGAAGAAATAGTAGACGATGATCGGAGAATCGTGTATTATAGAGAAAGAATTCCGATAAAGGTGATACGATAGTGAGGAATAGCTCTATATTTGCTATGGTGGCAGGCGATTTAGCGCTTGTCGAAGCTGAATTACTTAATGCGATACAAACTCCGGTTGAAATGTTGTCCGACATCAGCGCACATCTTACCAAGGCGGGTGGCAAGCGCTTGCGGCCCGCCTTATATTTATTGTGCGCTAAGCAGGGACCTACGACTGGCAGTGATAAAATTTCTGTGGCGGTAGCGATAGAACTTATTCATATGGCTACTTTAGTTCATGATGATGTTATTGATAATGCGGCTACTCGCCGTGGCATTGCAACAGCTAATACCCAATGGGGTAATCATGCTTCCGTATTGTCTGGCGATTTCCTTTTTGCAAAGGCATTCTCAATGGTTGCAGCTAAAGGGAACAGCGATGTTCTAAAAATATTAGCTGATGTCGTTTGTTCTATGTGTGAAGGGGAAATTATTCAGATTAAAGAAAGTTTTAACGCTGATCTGTTAGAGGCAGATTATTATGGACGTATAGCAAAAAAAACAGCTGATTTTATTGCTGGCAGTGCCCGAATCGGTGCTATAACATCCAAAATGTCACCAACTGATATACAAGCATTACACCAGTATGGGTATGCTCTCGGTATGGCTTTTCAAATCACGGATGATATATTGGATTTTACTTCTTCTGCGCAGCAGTTAGGCAAACCCGCCGGGAATGATCTGCGCCAAGGCATTATTACGTTGCCAATTATTCATGCTCTGCGTGACCGTACTTCGGGTCAACAATTAAAAGAGTTAATTCTTCAGCGCAAAATGAATGAAGCGGATATAAAACAGGGTTTGGCGATCATTCACAATGCCGGCTCCATTGAGTATGCCTATAACCAGGTTGCCCAATATTTACAACGGGCGCGCGAGGCGCTGCCCCAGTCACTTGATAGCTCGGTGCGTACAGCCTTGCTGGAAGTTGCTGATTTTGTAGGTATCCGTAAATATTAACCTTTGGAGGCAATATGTTTAGGCCCGTTAAAACAACAAAAATCTATGAAGAAATTATTCAGCAAATTAAAAAATTGATTGTCGATGGTAAGCTGCATCCCGGTGACAAATTGCTTTCTGAACGGGAGTTATCAGAAAAACTGAATGTTAGCAGGGCTTCAGTCCGTGAAGCATTTAGTGCTTTAGAAATGATGGGTATTATTGAAATTCGGCCCGGCGAAGGAAGCTTCGTCCGGCAGATATCTTATGAAGGCATGTTAGAACCACTATCATTTCTCCTGCAAGTCGAGATTGATGATATTCTTCAACTCTTGGAAGTTCGCAAAATATTGGAGATCGAAACAGCTGCCCTTGCAGCTATGCGGGCAACCAGTGATGATATAGACGACTTATCGCAAGCTCTGAATAAGATGCGAGAACAGGTTACAGCGGGCGAAATCGGCGATGTCAGCGATGCGGCTTTTCATTTTACTATTGCCCGGGCATCCGGTAATGCCATACTGGTTCGAGTAATGAATAGTATTTCTGATTTAATGACAAATACATTTAAGACTTCGCGGCAAAAATTGTTCTTAGTAGAAGACATGCCGGATATCCTATACCAATCACATGGGTTGATTTTTGAAGCAATATCACAGCATAATCCCCAATTGGCGCGCAAGCATATGCGGGACCATTTAATGCTAGTGGAAGATATTATGAAGCGTTTAAAGACGGGCGGCATGACGTCGTTGAAAAAATTGAAAAGAATTGGTCCGGAACATGAAATTACCAAGGATTTTGGCTTTCCCTCGTAGAATAAGATCTACCAGTAAAAGGTTTTCTGGTTCGACTTATCCTGCTAAGGGAAAGTTATTTTTTTCACATAAGAATTCAGAATAATCTGATTTATAGTTATTTTTTTCACATACTTTCCATTGGCAGCAAGTGACGGGTGACAAGAGTGACGTCATTCGAAGCTGTATAAGTAGACAGTAGGGGAGGTGATTGGAAAATCCATAAACAGTGAGCTCAGAGAGTCAAAAACAGTGCAAAGGAGTGTATTTAATGACGTGGGTTCAGGAGTATAATCCGCTTGGTAATATTGGCCTTTCCGCGCTTGTTGCTGCCATTCCGCTCTTCTTATTGTTATATATGCTTGGCATTAAGCGGGTTAAGGGTCATATTGCAGCAGCAGTTGGTGTGTCGTCAGCCGTATTAGTGGCAATAGTCGTCTGGAATATGCCTGTCAGTTTGGCAATTAGTGCTACTCTCAATGGTGCTCTTTATGGAATTTTTCCCATTGTGTGGATTGTAGTTACTGCTATTTGGGTCTATAATATGTCGGTTGAATCAGGTGAGTTCGAAATTATTAAGAACTCTTTGGCCTCCATCACTGATGACCGGCGTCTGCAGGCATTGTTTATTGCATTTGCTTTCGGCTCTTTCATCGAAGGTACTGCCGGATTCGGTACACCTGTGGCAATCACTGCCGCTATGCTGGTGGGTCTAGGCTTTAATCCTGTATATGCTGCAGGGATTTGTCTGATTGCTAATACCGCTCCCGTTGCTTTCGGCGCCATTGGTATTCCTATCGTCGTTGCAGCGCAGGTTTCGTCATTGGACATTATGAAGATTAGTCAGGTTGTTGGTCGCCAACTGCCGTTTCTTTCCGTCATTGTACCGCTGTGGCTGGTTGTTACCATGTGCGGCTGGAAGCGGGCAATGGAAGTCCTTCCGGCTGTTCTTGTGGCTGGTATCTGCTTCGCCGGTACGCAATTTTTCACTTCTAATTATGTAAATGCCTATTTGCCGGACATTACTTCCGCTATCGTTACCATCATAGGTTTGCTGATTTTCCTGAAATTCTGGAAACCGGCAAAGGTGTGGCATTTCCCTGATGAAAAACCTGCCGCAGGCGGTAAAGTACAACTAAAATACTCAAGTGGTGAAGTATTACGGGCCTGGGGTCCATATCTGATTTTAGCTTTACTGGTATTCCTCTGGGCGGATGACCGATTTATAAAGTTCAAGCTGACTTTACTTAAGATTGATCAGTTAAATCCTTTCTTCCTGATATCGTGGCCTGGACTGGATGGTCTCATCCAAAGGACTGCTCCTGTTGTGGCTAAGGCCACTGCATACCCGGCAAAGTATATGATTAATCTTTTGTCTGCTGCCGGCAGCGCTATCTTCATCTCGGGACTCTTGTCGGTGCTTATCATACCCAACTACAGTTTTAGCAGAGCCTTCAATTGTTTCGGTCGTACCGTTAAGCAGCTTAGGTTCCCAATTGGTACTATTTCCATGATACTTGGTTTAGCTTATATTATGAATTACTCGGGTATGAGTTCAACGCTTGGTCTGGCTTTCACAGCTACCGGTTCTATGTTTCCCTTCTTTGCCCCGATCCTTGGCTGGTTAGGAGTATTTCTTACTGGGTCGGATACATCGGCTAATGCTCTGTTTGGTTCTATGCAACGGACTGCTGCTGAGCAAATCGGTGTTGATCCTCATCTTACCGTTGCTGCTAACTCATCGGGTGGTGTAACAGGCAAGATGATTTCTCCGCAAAGTATTTCAGTAGCAACTGCTGCAACCGGACTGGTTGGAGAAGAAGGAACTATCTTCCGGTTTACGGTATTTCATAGTTTGGCGATGTTATTGTTTATGTCTGTACTTACGCTGCTTCAAGCGTATGCCCTTCGCTGGATGCTGCCATAGAAAAAGATTTCTCAGTAAGATGAATGGCGGTATCTTTCCGGTTTAAAAAAGATCGCAACCCACTAGCCAAAGTGGCTTAGGTTGCGATCTTTTTTTATGGTAATGGTGTTGTCAACACTGATTTATCATAATGCGATCCAGATGAGGACAATAGTTAATCCCGATCATCATAATAACTATTATGATCCTCTTCATCGTCTTCCTCGCATTCTTCTTCAGGGCATCCGTGGCTAGGTCCAATGGCGGAAATTTCAGCTACATTGATTCTTACCCTGTCACCCTCTTCAAAAAGAGGTGGCGATATAATTCTAAGTTCGGCATTGTCTTTCAAAAATAAAGCGTCACAGGTTAATTCCAGGGTAATAAATACAACTTCACTTTCTACTTCAACGTTAATTTTAGGGCTGCAATGTTCAATTTTGCGGTCTTCTTCGCGATCGTGTATAATCTGGCCTTGCAATACAACGCGGTTATCAAGTAATACATTTACGGCTCCAACACAAATGGCAAAATCTTCTTTTTTAAAACTCATAATCAGTTTCTCCTTTATAAATATATTTGGGATCTAATATATAATATTCAATACTTATGTTAATGTGCCAGATGTAGTGAAATTGCTGAGGGTAGTGCAGCAAGCCGTTGTAGTATTTTTTACGGAGAAGTGTCCATAATTGTTTTTTGCCTGTTAGACAGGTATAATATGTTATAGGAATAGAGAACTGGAAGGTGACTGATATGTTCAGTTTTAGTACACCCGAATTAATTCTGGTATTAGTTATAGCCTTGGTTGTTTTTGGACCAGGGAAACTGCCTGAGATAGGAAAGGCTATTGGTAAAGGTCTTAATGAATTCCGTCAGGCTACTACTATGGAAGATAAAAAAGACACTACACCTAATGATTCACCAAAGGATCATTCTGCAATGCCAGGAGTGCTTGCTGCTGAACAGACACAGCTCGCAGCAAAAGTAGAAGAGAAAAAGTGAGGACAGGTTAATGTCAGAATTGACACCACCAAACGTTTCCGACAGTCAGTCAAATCAGCTTGGTACGGAGATCATTTCTGTTTCCGATACTGCTGAAGAAGTAGCGGAAGAAGCTAATAAAGCGGAGATGTCTTTAATTGACCACTTGCAGGAGCTTAGGCGACGGTTAATTATTTCTATTGTTGCTGTTGTTGTATGCAGTGGTGTTACGTATTTTTATTCGCAGGAACTGGTTCATTTTATTACAGCCCCTGCAGGGAAACTGTATTACATGAATCCGGCAGAAGCTTTTTTTACTTATCTAAAAGCCTCTTTTTTTGCCGGACTTCTTTTGGCTTTACCTGTAGTATTGTACCAAATGTGGGCTTTTGTTTTACCGGCGCTTACCAATCAGGAACGCAAAGTTTCGTTTGTTCTAGTACCTTCATCTGTTTTATTGTTTTTTACGGGACTTGCTTTTTCTTATTTTTTCGTACTGCCAGCTGGCATTAAGTTTTTTGTTGGCTTTGCTACAGATGAGTTACAACCGCTTTTTTCAATAGGACAGTATTTTTCGTTTGTTATATCTTTTTTACTCCCTTTCGGAGTGATTTTTGAATTGCCGTTATTTCTGGTTGTTTTGGCTAAAATGGGTATTATATCGTCGGCTTATTTGGTAAGCAAACGTAAGATAATGCTTGTCATGTCTTTTGTTGTAGGAGCGGTGATTTCGCCGACTCCGGATATTTTCTCACAGACAATGGTGGCTATTCCTATACTGGTATTATATGAACTCAGCATTTTACTAGTGAAATATGTATTGCGCAAATGATAAATAACTGGAACAAATAAGGATGAGTTGGACAAACTTGACAGAAGAGCTCTGAATTGGTATGATAATGCCAAATATAACAAAACGGCAATGATAGGAAAGAGTAGCGGCATACTCCCTCAGAGAGAGCGTCTCCCGGCTGAAAGGGCGCTTGGGAAACAAGATGCTGCCAAGTCGTCCTTGAGCCGGCAGACTGAACATAAGTAGGTCTGCCCGTGCCGGCTCGTTACGCCGTATGAGAGCCTGCTTTGCAGCAGGAATATAGGTGGTACCACGGAAGCAAAACCTTTCGTCCTAATTAGGATGAAGGGTTTTTATTTTTAGGAGGAATTGACGATGTCTGAAAACAATATTCCAACTGTTTACGATCCAGCAGCTGTTGAAGCTAAGTGGTATAAGTTTTGGGAAGAGCAGAATCTGTTTCATGCAGAAGTAGAACCGGATAAGGACCCTTTTAGTATCGTTATTCCCCCGCCCAATGTTACGGGCCAGCTGCATATGGGACATGCTCTTGACAACACACTGCAAGACATCCTTATACGCGTAAAACGCATGCAAGGCTATAATACATTATGGATGCCAGGCACAGATCATGCCGGTATTGCCACACAAATAAAAGTGGAAGAGATGCTGCAGAAAAACGAAGGGCTAAGCCGGTATGATATTGGCCGGGAGAAGTTTATCGACCGGGTTTGGGAATGGAAGCACCAATACGGTGCCCGCATTAGTAATCAGTTGAAGAGTCTCGGAGCATCTTGTGACTGGAGCCGCGAACGGTTTACTATGGATGAAGGCTGCTCTAAGGCTGTACGTGAAGTCTTTGTAAGTCTCTATGAGAAAGGACTTATTTACCAGGGACATCGCATTACCAATTGGTGCCCTCGTTGTAATACTGCCCTTAGTGATATTGAAGTTGAACATGAAGAAAAACCTGGTAATCTCTATCATGTCCGTTATCCGGTAGAAGGAAAAGACGGCGAGTATGTGACTGTGGCTACTACACGGCCTGAAACAATTTTAGGAGACTCGGGTGTAGCCGTGCATCCGGAGGATGAACGGTATCGCCAATATGTTGGTCAGTACCTTATATTGCCGTTAGTAGGACGACGTATTCCTGTTGTAGCAGATGAATATGTTGATCCATCCTTTGGGACGGGGGCAGTTAAGGTTACTCCTGCACATGACCCCAATGACTTTGACATGGGGCTTAGGCATAACCTGGAGCAAATAGTAGTAATTAATCCTGATGGAACGATGTCAGCAGATACCGGTAAATATGCCGGAATGGATCGCTATGAATGCCGCAAGCAACTAGTAAATGATTTGAAAGATGCCGGTTATTTGGTTGCTGTTGCTGAACATACTCACTCGGTTGGACAGTGTCAACGTTGTACTACCGTTGTTGAGCCATTGGTATCCAAACAATGGTTCGTTAAAATGGAGCCGCTTGTTAAGCCATCTATTGAAGCAGTGACATCAGGCAGAGTGAAATTTGTACCCGAACGCTTTACTAAAATTTATATTAACTGGCTGGAAAATATTCGGGACTGGTGTATTTCCCGGCAGATCTGGTGGGGCCACCGTATACCGGCCTGGTATTGTGAATGCGGTGAAACGATTGTTTCCCGCGAGACTGTTGTTGCCTGCCCGAAATGTGGTGGTAAAGTTGAACAAGACTCAGACGTGCTCGATACTTGGTTTAGCTCGGCGTTGTGGCCATTTTCCACTATGGGGTGGCCTGATAAAACACCGGAGTTAGCCCAGTTTTATCCTACCAGTGTATTGGTAACGGGTTATGATATTATCTTCTTCTGGGTTGCCCGTATGATTACGATGGGTATCGAGTTTCAAGGGGAAATTCCGTTTCATCATGTATTTATTCATGGGTTAATCCGTGATTCTCAAGGTCGAAAAATGAGTAAATCACTAGGCAATGGAATTGATCCATTGGATGTTATTGAAAAGTATGGTGCCGATACTCTCCGGTTCACTCTCATAACCGGCAATACGCCTGGCAATGACATGCGGTTTTATTGGGAACGGGTAGAGTCAAGCCGTAATTTTGCCAATAAAATTTGGAATGCTTCCCGGTTTGTACTGATGAATCTGGAAGACTTTGATCCGGCTAAACAGCCATTTCCTGATAATCTGACATTGGCTGACCGTTGGATTTTAAACCGTTATGCTTTTACCGTCAGCGAAGTCACGCGTAATATTGACAAATTTGAATTAGGCGAAGCGGCACGCCTGGTTTATGAGTTCATTTGGAATGAATATTGCGACTGGTATATTGAATTAGCGAAAAGCCGCTTATATAACAAGGAAGACTCTGCCAGCCGTGCCACAGCTCAATATCTGCTATGGTATATTTTATCTAATACTTTAAAGCTGTTGCATCCGTTTATGCCGTTTATTACGGAGGCTATTTGGCAGGCTTTACCTCATGAAGGAAATAGTATTATGACGGCCCAGTGGCCTAAAGCTCAGCCAGAACTACTTGATACTGCTGCCGAACAGCATATGACAACTATTATGGAAGCAATTAAAGCTATTCGGAATATGCGGGCAGAAGTAAATGTACCACCTGGCAAGAAGAGTGAAGTCATTCTCCAAATTGTGTCGCCAGAACTGACTGCGGTAGTGGGACAATATGAACAATATTTTAAATCACTTGCTGCTGCTGAAAGCGTCGTACTGCTTAGCCGTGGTGCCGATAAACCGGAAAATGCCATGACAGCTGTGGTCAGTGGCATTGAAGTCTACCTGCCGCTAAAAGGACTCATTGATGTGGAGAAAGAGACAGGTCGGCTCAATAAAGAATTAGCTGTTCTAGATAAAGAAATTGCGCGTATTGTGTCTAAACTTTCGAATGATGGCTTTATTGCCAAGGCACCGCCGGAGGTAATCGAAAAAGAACGGGCCAAAGAATTGGAATACCGGGAAAAACAAATTGCTATCAATGATCGTTTGCTGTATCTGGCTCGGTTATAAAACATGAATATGACCTATGAACAAGCACTTAGCTATTTGACCTCCACTGGTAAGTTTGGAATTAACCTTGGCTTAAAACGTATTGAAAAGTTGTTAGAGCTCATGGACCATCCTGAACGCTCTTATAAGACGGTTCATATTACCGGTACGAACGGCAAAGGATCAACAACTGCGTTAACTGCTGCTGTTTTACAGGCAAGTGGGATCAAGACGGGGATGTATACTTCGCCCCATTTGATTGAGTATACAGAACGTATGGTAGTTGATGGTGAACCCATTAGCCAGGATGATTTTGGACAGTCTATTGCTTATACAAGACAATTTATTGATCAAATGGTAGATCAGGGATGGGAACATCCTACTGAATTTGAAATTCTTACAGCGGCAGCTTTCTATTATTTTGCTGCCGCTGGCGTAGAATATGCCGTAATTGAAGTTGGGTTAGGAGGATTGCTCGATTCTACCAATGTCATTACGCCCGAAGTAGCAGTAATTACGAATGTTACCCTGGAGCACACCGATCGCTGTGGTTTTACCGTGAGTGAAATTGCCGGGCATAAAGCAGGGATTATTAAAAAGGGTATACCTGTAGTTACAGCTGCTGCCGGCAGGGCGTTGGAGGTTATTTGTAATCAGGCAGTAAAGATGCAGTCGCCACTATTTATGCTGGGGCGAGACTTTTTTGGTGAGTGGATGGGTGCCAAGGACGGCTGGCAACAGGTAGCGGTTCGAACAAATCTGTATGGAAGCAATACCGGCTTGTGGATGAAGTTGCTAGGGCGTCACCAGATTGCCAATTGTGCCGCTGCTGTTATGGCTGCAAAGATTTTGGCCCAGCAGGAAATACGGATAACCGATAGTGCTATCAGCAAGGGAATAGCAGCAGCTGTTTGGCCAGGCCGATTTGAATTATTTGCCGGCCGGCCGGTTGTTATTATTGATGGTGCCCATAATGTTGCAGGGGCGGAAGCATTGCGTCAAACGCTTGATGAAGTATTCGGACAGCGTCGTATTACTTTTGTTCTTGGCATACTACAGGATAAAGATATTTCCGGAATAACAAACGCCCTGATTCATTCGAATGATGAAGTCATTACTGTTGCTCCCGTTTCGGTACGCGCTGCTGATCCCAAACTAGTTGCCGCTGGAATTAGGGCTGACCGGATTGAGGCGGCGTCAACTGTAGAAGAAGCTATCAGTCAGGCAGTTCAGTGGGCGGGATCGGACGGTATCGTCTGTATTTGCGGCTCTTTATATTTAGTAGGAACAGCCAGAAGATTTATCGTTAGTAGACAAAGTACCATCCCTTGGGTATAATGAATATGGTCTGTTAAACAGACACGTTACATAAAATGAACAAGGTGAAACTTGTGCTTACTACATATCAACCGACATCAACGCAATACCATTTGAATTATTTAATAGAGCACTGCATTTTTGCGGTGGCCTTTTTTTTGCCATTGTCGTTAGACGTTACTAGTATTTTTCTTGCCGCAGGCTGTTTGCTGTGGTTCGGTAAAATGGCGGTTATGCGGCAAATGGATTTGAAACGAACTCCCTTCGACGGAGCCATCATGGTACTGGTTGTTTTATCTGCCGCCTCGATACTTGGGTCACCGGACCGGAACTTTAGTTTTTATAATTATTATCATTTGATGGGGCGATACATTATTGTTTATTATCTGGTCATTAATAATGTTCATTCCCTGGATCAGGTGAAACGACTGGTATATTCTCTTCTGGCATCTGCTCTGGTAGTGGCTGCTTATGGTTTTTACCAGTACATACATGGTATGGATATCTCCGCATTTGAGTGGGTAGATGGCGAACAGTTTCCGGATTTGAAGGTGCGAATCTTTTCGACGCTGAAAAATCCTAATTTATTGGCTGGCTTTTTAGTTGTCATCATGGCATTAGCAGCCGGGTTAGGATTGTGTAGTGAAACCCTGCTATACAAATGTGGATTGCTTAGTCTGGTGCTTATTTTAGGGTGTTGTCTGGTCTTGACTTATTCGAGAGGTGCCTGGCTTAGTGTATTAGCTGTCTGTGCAGCTTATGGCGTACTATATAATCGAAAAATATTTTGGGTCTTGCTGGCAGTACCGCTGTTAATTATTTATGGATATGATGGTGTGATGGACAGGCTGATATCTATTCTTAATCCAACCGATACATCATCAACATTGCGCCTCGCCTTATGGGAAAGTACATTTGCCATGATTATGGATAAGCCCATATTAGGCATCGGCTGGGGTGCGTATTGGCTGGTTTATCCGGAGTATGATTTTTTTGTACAGAATGCGGCAACTACTATCTTTCATGCTCATAACATGTACCTTCATATTGCTGCAGAAATTGGTGTGCCTGGCTTGGTGGCCTTCTTAATCATTATGTATGGCCATGCACGCTTAGCCTTAGCGGTCGTGGCTCAAACCTCAAACCGGTGGGTTAATGGCTTAATGTTGGGTGTGGTGTCGGCTTTATTGGGTTTGGCAGTGAGTGGATTTACTGATTATGTTATGTATAATATTCAAATGTCGATGCTTTTTTGGTTGCTGAATGCTTTGGTGGTGACTGTTTGGCAGGCAAATTACCGGTATTAGCCATGGAGATACCCTTGGTCCGGGATTAATTGCAAAAATATTTTTTTAGCAGCAGGGATTTACTCAGTTGTTACCGAATAATAGTCATAAATAAATGAGCAAAAGTGTGTGGGGCCGCAAGCCCCGCTAATTTTTTGCTCTAAATATTGTGAAAGTTCTCACAAAGTAATTATTCTCCATTTGCGAGGTGATGCTCTGGTGAAGTTAATCGATATACAGGCAGCGCTTAAAGCGGAAGTTGTGCTAGGCGAACAGTGGTTGCAAAAAGAAGCAACTGGTGCCTGTGGTGCGGATTTAATGAGTGATGTATTGGCCTTTACCAAAGAACGGGCAGTATTATTAACTGGATTAACCAATGTACAAGTTATTCGGACTGCTGAAATAAGTGATTTGGTGGCAATTGTCTTTGTGCGGGGCAAACGCCCTGGCAAGGACGTTATTCAAATGGCAGCGGAAAAAGAGATACCGCTAATGGTATCGGAATACGCGCTATATGAGGCTTGTGGCTTGTTGTATCAACAAGGATTACCCGGATGTTCGCGCCAGGTGGCTCGTTGTGAGTAATGAACAAGCTATTGCGCTTGAGTTTGTTCTTGAGGGAGCTAATTTTGATATTGCCGGCGAAGCTTCCAGCAAAATAAAACGGGTTTTACAGCAAATTGGCGTACCGCCTGAGGTTATCCGGCGAATTGCTATTAGTTCGTATGAAGCGGAAATGAATGTCATAATCCATGCAAAGCAAGGGCATATTCAGGTATGGATATATTCAGACCGAACAAAAGTTATCGTAGAAGATGAAGGGCCCGGTATTGCTGATGTCAAGCAAGCTATGGAAGAAGGATTTTCAACTGCGCCTGATCATATTCGTGAACTGGGCTTCGGCGCAGGTATGGGTTTGCCCAATATGGCTAAGTGTGCCGATGAATTCCATATCCATTCCGAGGTTGGAATCGGGACTAAAATTACTATGGTTATTCGCCATTAGAATGTGTGGTGCTTGCCGTGTCTGAGTGCTTTCATTCGGTTCGCTTAATTGCGAACCGCTGTCAAGGGTGTGTTAATTGTATAAAGCGATGTCCGACCGAGGCTATTCGTATCCGTAGCGGTAAGGCGCGCATTATTGAGGCGCGCTGCATTGATTGTGGTGAATGCATTCGCTGTTGTCCCAGTCACGCCAAAACTGCGGTGACTGACTCGCTGGCAGATTTAGAACATTTCCGGTATAACATTGCTTTACCGGCACCGTCTCTGTATGCCCAATTCCCTGTTGAGTTTTCAATAGAGAGTATTTTATACGGTTTATTAAATATTGGCTTTGATGAAGTATTTGAAGTCGCTCAGGGTGCGGAGATTGTTTCTTTGGCTATCCGCGATTATTTACAGCGCAATGACATTCCCCGGCCGGCAATTTCCTCTGCTTGTCCGGCAGTGGTACGGCTTATTCAGGTTAAATATCCGGAATTGATTGGCCATCTAATTCCGATTGATGCTCCGGTAGAGGTTGCTGCCCGCATTGTCCGGGCAGAAGCTGCACAGGAATTGAAGCTTGATCCGGAGGAGATTGGTATCTGGTTTATTTCCCCTTGTGCGGCAAAAATGACAGCTGTTCAGCAGCCCTTAGGCTCGGAAAAATCCAATATTACCGGTGCAATCGGTATTTCCAAACTATACAGTGCATTATTGAAGTCTCTTCCCAAAGACATCCAGGATCCATGTTGCAAGCGGGCTTCTTGGGTAGGTGTTGGCTGGGCTGTGGCCGGCGGAGAAACATCGGCGGTAGAAGCTGCTAATGCGCTTGTTGTTCATGAAATTCATAATGTAAATGAAATGCTGGAACAAATTGTCATGGGGAAATTAAGTGGTATTCAATATGTCGAGGGTTTGGCATGCTCAGGCGGCTGTATTGGTGGGCCGCTGACGGTAGAAAACCGTTTTGTGGCAGAATACTGTATGCAGAAACGGGCTAAACTCATGCGGGAAGAAGATAAAATCAGCGGCCGACTTCCTCACCAGGGATATCTGGAATCACAACTGGGAGTTGATGAACGCAGAGCTATTGAGCCGCGGCCTATTTTACGCCTTGATGAGGATATTTTTAAAGCAATGTATAAAGTGGAAATAATGGAAAAAATATTGGAGAAATTGCCTGGTCTGGATTGTGGATCCTGTGGTTCACCTAGCTGTAAAGCCTTAGCGGAGGATATAACGCAAGGTAGTGCAACCGAAGCGGATTGCGTATTTAAACTTAGGGAGCATGTGCGTGATTTAGCTCGGGAAATGGTGGATCTGGCTGAAAAATTACCTCCTCCCCTAGATAAGGAATCAAAAGAGTAAGAGGGTGAAGAAAATGACAGTTGAGGAGATTATTGCCGAATTATCTCTTACTGTTGTAGTGGGAGACAAATTGGAGCAACCGGTTAGCGGTGGCTATGTATCGGATTTACTGAGCAATGTCATGGGGCAGGCTGGTTCGGGAAATATTTGGGTGACTATGCAAGGGCATCAAAATGTAGTAGCTGTATCCCTTTTAGCCGGACTGGCGGCAGTCATCATTGCCGGCGGGGTAAATCCGGATGCTACCACGGTGAACAAAGCTAAGGCTGAGGGGTTGATTCTGCTGACAACTGAACTATCGGCTTTCGAGGTAGCAGGACAATTATATAAGCTTGGTATCAGGGGCTCATAATGCGTAATTTTGCCGCCGATCTTCACATCCATTCACTGCTGTCGCCCTGTGCGGCGGTAGAAATGACACCTCGTAATATTGTTTGGCATGCGGTGGCAAAGAAGTTGGATATTATTGCCATTACCGATCATAACGCCTGTGATAATGTAGCGGCTGCACTTATCGCAGCTCAGGATGCCGGTGTCGTTGTTTTACCGGGGATGGAAGTAGAAACCCGGGAAGAAGCGCACTTTATTGTATTATTCGATAAGATGAGGCAGCTAAAGGCGTGGGAACAATTTGTTTCAGCCAAACGTCCACCACTTAAAAATAACGATGAGAAATTTGGAGCCCAGTTTATCGTTGATGCCGAAGATAATTTTATAAGCATCAAAGAAGAGTTGTTGTTATGTTCGCTCGCCATTAGTGCTGGTGAATTATCAGCAAAGGTGAGTGAACTGGAGGGGCTGCTGATAGCCAGCCATGTGGATCGACCGGCATACAGTATTATCTCTCAATTAGGCTTTGTTCCGCCAGATGTGGCGTTAGATGCGGTTGAAGTATCCCGCCGCATGAAGCCCAGTGAGGCTATTAATAGATCTCCTGTTATTGGTAAATTCCCTGTTGTTACTGCCTCGGACGCCCATACCATTGAAGATTTTATGAGTGGGCCTGTGATGAATTTTTATCTGGAGCAACCAACACTTGCCGAAATACGGCAGGCTTTACTTGGTATAAACGGTAGAAAGGCGGTGGTGGACTAATCTTGAGGGGGTTAATTGACTCAGTAATCGGCAGTGTGCAACTTTGCCTTTATTGGGTTAAACATGCAGACTGTCCTAAGATAATTTTCAAAGAGGAGGAATTTTATGACCAGCGCAATTGGCAATAAATGTTGCTGTTCAGGCGGCGAGGCTAGTAATTTTGTTCAACTGGATGAAATTTTGCTCAAATACCAGGGTGTAAAAGGGGCGCTCATTCCTGTGTTACAGGAAACTCAGCATGCCTATGGCTATTTATCACGGGAAGCTATTCAGCGTATCAGTCAAAAAATGGACATTCCTGTCAGTCAAATTTACGGTGTAGTTACTTTTTATTCCCAGTTTCATTTAAATCCCCGTGGGAAAAATATTATCCGCGTTTGTCAGGGGACAGCTTGCCATGTACGGGGGGCTAAAGCTATTTTAACCGCATTGGAAGATATCCTAAAAGTCGCTCCAGGCGGTACTACAGCAGACCTTAAATATACGTTAGAAACGGTGGCTTGTATTGGTGCCTGTGGATTAGCGCCAGTCATGATGATTAACGATGATACACATGGACGGTTAACACCAGAGGCTGTCACCGAAATACTTGCTAAGTATGCTTGAATATGAGGGAATTGGCTCTTCATGTTCTGGATTTGGTTCAAAATGCAATTGAAGCACAGGCTAATCAAATTACTCTGGAGATCAAGGAAGACTGTACAGCAGATTTGCTCACCATACAGGTTCTAGATAATGGGCATGGGATGAGTGCTGATATGGTGAAAGATGTGCTTGACCCCTTTGTTACCACACGTATCACGCGCCGTATCGGTTTGGGATTGCCGCTTTTGGATATGTCCACCGGCCGGTCAGGCGGTTATCTGGACATTCAATCTGAGCCAGGGAAAGGAACAAAGATCACCGCTGTTTACCAATACAGTCACTTTGATAGACCTCCCTTAGGAGATATCGCTGCAACAGTAAAAACCATTATCGCTCTCAATCCTGAATTGGATTTTCGTTATAGCCATATAGTGAGAAATCAGGTTTTTTCCGTTACAACTAGTGAATTGCTTGCTATATTAGGTGATATTCCATTAACTCAGCCGGAAGTACTTGAGTGGCTGGGAGACTATTTGACTGTTGGTATCGCTAATTTGTATGGAGGTGAAAAATTTGAAAACTGTTGAAGACTTAAAAAAACTTCGGGAACAGCTCCAATCACAAAACCGTGTTCGCCATAATGATGGTATCCAAATTATTGTTGGTATGGGTACGTGCGGCATTGCTGCCGGTGCCCGGGAAATAGTAACTACCGTGATGGATGAAATTGCCAAACGCAAGCTTGAGAATGTTACTATTCAGCAGACCGGCTGTATTGGTATGTGTGAGAAAGAGGTGCTTGTCGATGTTGTCCGCCCCGGTGAACCTCGAATTACTTATGGTAGGGTAACGCCAAACGCTGTGGTACGAATTATTACTGACCATGTAGTAAATGGACGAATAGTCGAAGAGTGGGTTGTTGGCAAGATTATGCCCTAGCTTAAGCTCAGAATTGGAGGGGAAAAAATGGAACACAGTAGAGCACATGTGCTAATTTGTGCCGGTACTGGCTGTGTCTCTTCTGGCTCGAAAAAGGTGGAAGCGGCGCTAAGCAGTGAACTGGTCAAACGGGGATTGGAAAAAGAGATAAAGGTTATTGAAACAGGCTGCCATGGCTTTTGTGAAATGGGACCTGTCGTGATTGTCTATCCTGAAGGTGTTTTCTATTGCCGCGTACAGGATACGGATGTACCCGAATTAGTAGAAAGTCATCTCTACAAGGGACGCATCGTGGAACGGCTGCTGTATAAAGAGCCTGTTTCGCATGAAAAAATCCCTAATTATAATGATATTACTTTTTATAAGAAACAAATGCGCAAGGTACTTGCTAACTGCGGGCACATCAATCCAGAAGAAATTGAAGACTATATCGCAGTTGGTGGATACGAAGCCTTAGGAAAAGCACTCAGCGAGATGACTGCCGAACAAGTGATAGTTGAACTGAAAAAATCCGGTTTACGGGGCAGGGGCGGCGGTGGCTTCCCTACTGGCTCTAAATGGGAATTTACGCGTAACGCTCAAGGTGATAAAAAATACGTAGTCTGTAATGCGGATGAGGGAGATCCGGGCGCTTTCATGGATCGCAGCGTATTAGAAGGAGACCCCCATCGTATTATTGAGGGTATGGCAATCTGTGGCTATGCGATTGGTGCTGATGAAGGCTATGTATATGTCCGTGCCGAATACCCTTTGGCTATAAAACGCCTGCGAATTGCTATAAAACAAGCGGAAGAATTGGGGCTGTTAGGTGATAACATTTTCGGCTCCGGGTTTAATTTCCGCCTAAAGATTAAAGAAGGTGCCGGTGCTTTTGTATGCGGTGAAGAAACTGCATTGCTGGCATCCATTGAAGGTAAGCGCGGCATGCCTCGACCACGCCCGCCTTTTCCGGCTATTTCCGGTCTGTGGGGAAAACCAACTAATATTAATAATGTAGAAACCTTTGGTAATGTTCCTCAAATTATTACGCAGGGTGCAGAGTGGTATGCAGCCATCGGCACGGAACGCAGTAAAGGCACTAAGGTGTTTGCGCTTACCGGACGTATTAACAATACCGGTTTAGCAGAAGTTCCAATGGGTATTAGTATGAGGGAAATCATTTTTGATATAGGCGGCGGAATTCCGGAAGGTAAGAAGTTCAAAGCAGTCCAAATCGGTGGCCCTTCCGGTGGCTGCCTGCCAGAAGAACTGCTTGATTTACCTGTTGACTATGATTCGCTCATTCAGGCCGGAGCAATGATGGGATCCGGTGGTTTAGTCGTTATGGATGAAACCACTTGTATGGTTGATGTGGCCAAGTTCTTCTTGAATTTTACCCAATCCGAGTCTTGCGGAAAGTGTACTCCTTGCAGGGAAGGCACTAAACGCATGCTGGAAGTTCTTACCCGCATTACAGATGGTGAGGGACGTCCGGATGACATTGCCTTATTAGAAACAATGGCCAAAAACATTAAAGCAACAGCACTTTGCGGCTTGGGGCAAACAGCGCCAAATCCTGTGCTTAGTACACTTCGCTATTTCCGCCATGAGTATGAAGCGCATATTCATGATAAACGCTGTCCGGCCGGTGCCTGCACCAAACTCTCCGGTTTCAGCATTACTCAATTGTGCAAGGGATGCAGCCTTTGTAAAAAAGCATGTCCTGTTCAGGCTATCACAGGCGAAATCAAAGGCCGTCATATCATTGATTCCGCTAAATGCATTAAATGTGGAGCTTGTGTAACGAAGTGTCCCTTCAAAGCTATTGTTAAAGGCTAAAGTCTGGTCAGAAGGAGAGTGATATTATGGAAATGGTGAATATAACAATAGATGGTCAAAAGGTGCAAGTCGCTAAAACCGCTACTATTTTGGAAGCGGCTAACCTGATTGGCGTTAAAATCCCAACCCTCTGTTATCATCCGGAATTGCGTCCTGAAGGAGCTTGCCGGGTTTGTATGGTAGAAGTGGAAGGAGCCCGTACATTAGTGGCTTCTTGCGTATATCCGGTTAATGAGGGCATGGTAGTGCGAACTAATTCCGCTAATATACGGGAAGCCCGCAAGATGGTGGTAGAACTGCTGTTGGCTAATCATCCGCAAGATTGTTTATCGTGTCAGCGCAATCTAAATTGCGAACTGCAGACTATGGCCGGTGATTTGGGCATTCGTCAAGTTCGTTTTGATGGTGAGAAGAAAAAGTATCCTCTTGATGATTCCAATCCATCGTTAGTACGTGATCAAGAAAAATGCATCTTATGCGGCCGGTGTATCCGGGCTTGCAGTGAACGCC
>Ga0366775_1052_pt1 | contig 18570 bp, 16 predicted proteins | sample BONcelN113001D10_FD_207075 | JGI IMG/M metagenome (GOLD analysis project Ga0366775, IMG submission 207075) | Enriched cells from coal bed in the Powder River Basin, Montana, United States - BONCAT cells N11 rep2 HSBNCT.N11.300.1.D10 ...
AGATAGACAGTAACATCGGCTATATTGCGGTTTAAGCCTGTTAAGAACACAGCGGGAATAAGACCAAAGGTGGTAACTACCTGATCAAGTCCGCGGTCATCAAGCATTAATTCTTTAAAAAACACGAAAGCAGTAATAACAATTAAAATATAGCCTGTGATTGGAATAGACCGGGAACGAATATTGTCGCGGATAGGTATCACACTATCACCTCCAACTGCAACCAAGGCCGATACTTATGTTCATGTTATATCATTAATGATAATCGATTAGCAACATTTTAGCGAGTATTTTCGCCTTATTTCAGAGTCTTACAAGAGTAAAAACAGCACAGGGTAAGCCTGTGCTGTTTTTTATCTTCTACCGTTAACCTATATTTTTACGTAATGAGCTCGTAAAATACCTTCTACTCCGCCCAAAAATTCCAGTGTTTCCTTCGAGACTGCTGAATCAATAGTCAAAACCATCATTGCCCGTTGATCTGCAATCTTACGTCCCAACTGCATAGTGGCAATATTGACCTTACCAACTCCCAGTAGCGTGCCCATTTGTCCAATTACGCCCGGTTTATCAATATTCTCTGCTATCAGCATGTATGGCGAAGGGTTGACATCGAATTCATAGCCATTAATTTCAACAATTCTCAGCTCGCCTTTGCCAAATACCGTTCCACTAATGGTAAATTCTTTATTCTTTGATATGACCTTAACGGTAATCAAGGTCAGGTAATTGTCCACTTCCGATTCTTTGCTTTCTGTTACGCCAACGCCTCTGCTTTTGGCGATGATATTAGCATTAACGTAGTTCACCCGTTCTTTCAGAATAGGCTCAAACAAACCTTTTAAGATGGCCAAAGAAATTACGGAAGTTTCCAGTGCCGCTACCTCACCCCGGTAGAGAATCTCAACTTTTTCAACTGCTTCTTTTTCCAATTGGTAGTATAGCTTGCCTAAGGTTTCACCTAATTTCAGATAGGCTTTAACGGCTACCAGATCTTGTGTGTGAAGGGTAGGAAGATTGACAGCATTTGGTACCATTTCGCCTCTTAATGCCGAAATTACTTCCTGGGCTATTGTAATCCCTACATTATCCTGCGCTTCTTTCGTATCAGCTCCGGCATGAGGGGTTACAACTACATTGTCAAAATCAAGCAATGGCGACGTGGCATGAGGCTCGCCTTCGGGAACATCAATTCCTACCCGGGCGACAACTTTATTCTGCAAAGCTTCCACTAAGGCGTCTTCATTCACAATGCCGGCACGGGCACAATTGATTACTACAAGTCCTTTTTTGGCTGCTTTAAATTGGTTTTTACCGATTATCCCATAAGTCTCTTCTGTTTTAGGAGTGTGGACCGTAAGAATATCACAGGACTTCATCAAATCTTCCAATTTTTCTTTTTTATCCACACCGAGATGCTTAAAACGGGTATCGCTGATGTAAGGATCATAGCCAATAATATTCATGCCAAAAGATTTCAAGCGCGTTGCAACTAGAGAACCGATCCGCCCTAGCCCTACGATACCGACAGTTTTGCCTTGCAATTCTATCCCCTTGAGGCCTGAACGGTCCCAAATCTTATCTTTTAAACGTTTCTGCAATTGGGGAATATTGCGGCAAGTAGCAAGCAGTAACCCAATGGTAAGCTCTGCTGCTGAAACAACATTGGATTCGGGCGTATTAACAACGATAATGCCCCGTTTGGTAGCACCATCCATATCAATGTTATCTACGCCGTTACCGGCGCGTCCTACTACCTTGAGCCGAGTGGCTTTCTGGTACAATTCTTCATTTACATTGGTATTGCTGCGGACAATTAAGGCATCATAATCACCAATTGCTTCCAGCAGCTCCTGCCGGGTCAAACTAGGTTTTACATCAACTGTCGCACCTTCCTGGAGAAGTGTTTCAATACCTTTTTCCGCTATTGCTTCCGAAACTAATACTTTCATTATTTTACCCCCATTTTTAATAGTAATGGAACTGTTTTTATAAAATAAAAAAAGCTCACCCCACAATTGGGGCGAGCTTTTAACCCGCGTTGCCACCCAGCTTAGACCAGAAAAAACTTACATGTGTCCTGCAAATAAAAAAGCACTCATCCCAATAGGGACGAGAACTATTCCCGCGTTGCCACCCATGTTGCCTTCCGGCCAACTTTAGCCGCTATATCGGGCGGAACCCTTGCTGATTCATCACCAGCCACTCCCAGGCGGAACTTTCTTGCTCGGTAGAACGGCTCGCACCAACCGCCGTCTCTCTGAACACCTTACATTTTGGCTTCCTGTTCATCATGCTTTGAATATTAACTTGTTTTGATTATACTGTGTACGTAATAACAAGTCAAGTGTCTTTTCTATAAAAATACTACTATGCATTTTTTTCCAATTGGCTCTTTTTATTACTATTTCTTTTCAAACCATTTCAGAAACTCGCCATAACCTGCTTCTTCCATTTCTTGCTTAGGAATAAATCGCAAAGCAGCTGAATTAATGCAATAGCGTAGTCCCGTCGGCTGAGGCCCATCGGTAAAAACATGCCCCAAATGTGAATCGGCACTGCTGCTGCGCACTTCAGTACGAGTCATCATGTGACTTTTATCTATCTTTTCCTGTATGCTTTCCTTTTTCAGCGGTTTGGTAAAGCTAGGCCAGCCACAGCCCGAATCGAATTTATCCTGTGAGCTGAATAAAGGCTCACCAGACACAATATCTACATAAATGCCTTCCTGCTTATGATCCCAGTATTCATTCTGAAAAGGCGGCTCCGTACCATTTTCCTGGGTGACTTTGTACTGCATCTTATTGAGTTTTTGCTTGTTCTCATTAATACTCACACCATTCACCTCCAGGAAGGTTCTTAACTTGAATACTGCCGCTCGACTTTGGCAATTTGCCTGCTTACTAAATTATTTCAAATCAACGTCCCTTTTATGCACCATTAGCCTATTCTCCATAAAATGGATGGCTACTGCTGCCATCAGCCTATAGCCCTCTTCATTGGGATGGACTCCGTCACAATGCAACCCTGCTTTTATCTGCAGACCATCTTCGCCGACCAGAGCTGCATGGAAATCGATGATTTCAATGGCATGAGCCTGTGCGTATTCCCGAATTTCAGCCCGGTATTCTATCAGCTGGTTTTCTATGTGCAAGTCATTACAAGGTATCGGTAACCCAATAATCGGCACTATGTCGTTCTCCAACGCCAAAGCTGCCATAGCTGTTATATTATTCATTATTTCTTTTATCTCGGTTTCCTCGAAAACATCATTTGTACCACCCATAATGATAACATGTGAGGGCTGGCAGCGACAGACATCTCTGGTAAATCGCCGCACCATTCCGGCAGTTGTATCGCCATTAATTCCCTTATTGAAATACTCCAGACCGAATTGCCGAGCTGTTATGTTCAGCCATGAAGAGGCAGGAGAGTAAGGAAAACCATACGTTATGGAATCACCAATAGCAGCTAACTTCACTTTATTCATCCTTCCCTACTCTTCCCGCTTCTTTACTCTTACTTAATGATATTCACTGTATTGGGCTTACGGAGCGGTGCCGGCGGTTGCTGCCCGTCCAGATAGCCCACAGCGGCCGATCCACATACCATATGATCTTCCGGAATGCCAAGCCTGGTTAAAGCCACTCTAAGTACAGGTTCTTCGCAAAGCCAGCTTAACTGATTAACCCAGCAGGAGCCAATACCTAAGGAGTGAGCTGCCAGGAAAATATTCCCCAATGCTAATGCACTATCTGCCATTGCATTGCTATAGTTTCGCTTGTTGGAGACAATGATCAGCGTAGGTGCATGATAATAAAAGCAGTATGTCTCTTGTTCTGCCTTCTTCTTACCTGCTATTTTAGCCGGATATTCATGCTCACCAAAAGTAATGTTTCCGAAAGCCTGGCGGACAAGCTGATTTATCTCCGTGAGCAGCTCCGGCTTCTGGATGACGGTGAAGAGCCAGGACTGACTATTGCTGCCGCTAGGTGCATATTGAGCTGCTTCCACAATTACTTGCAAATCTTCATCGTTAAGCTGTCTATTGTCATATTTACGAATACTTCTTCTTGTTTTGATATTTCGAATAATATCATTCATATTTTAACCCCCCATTGGTCTGGCCAACCTGATAAGTCACGCTACCGTCACAGCTTATAGTTAATTTAAGCAAGCAAACACTTTACGATATCAGCCCGGCTGATAATACCAATGATATGATCGCCTTCGACTACAGGCAACCGCTTAATGCCGCGTTCCAGCATTATTTTTGCGATTTCCTCTATCTCTTCATCCCCCGAAACTGTGATAACCTTATCCGTCATAATATGCAATGCCTGACCTGCCATCAGCTTTTTAAAGTCTTCATTATACCGTTCTACCCCATTATAGTAGATAATTGCTCCCAAAATGTTAACAGCATTAGGCAGGCGGGGATTTGTTTCCTTATGTAATAAATCGCCTTCTGTCACAATTCCCATCAGCCGGTCTGCTTCATCAACCACTGGCACTCCTGAGATTTTATTATCAACAAGTACTCTGGCGATTTCTTCAATGGTTGCCTGCTGCTTGACAGTGATTACTTCTGTTACCATGATATCCTTGGCTTTCATTACAATCACCTCTATCTATTTATTTGGGAAATATTTTTTAGGGTAACCATTAATAACCATTTTCGATATCCGCTAACTTTATCCTGCTTCTTACTTTTTCCAGATACTTTTCGTAATATCCGTTTTGGTATTTTGCCTAGAGACATGAGCTGTAAAGTCGTCTATAATATAGAAAACATTCTATAGGAGATAAATTGATGCAAGCATTTTTACACGGACTTATTTTAGCGCTTGGGCTAATACTCCCGTTAGGAGTACAAAATTTATTTGTTTTCCAACAGGGCACAACTCACTCCCGCTTTCTTCATGTATTACCCGTGATTTTTACCGCTGCCTTGTGCGATACTGCCCTTATTTTACTAGCTGTGCAAGGAGTGTCATTATTTCTCCTCAAATTCCCCTTGTTTAAACTTATTCTGCTGGCTATTGGAATTTTGTTTTTGACTTACATGGGCTGGGTTACCTGGAATGATAACAAAACGCCTGGCAGCGAAGAAACAGCAAAAAAAATTTCACCTCGTCAGCAGATTATTTTTGCAGCTTCCGTATCCTTGCTGAACCCTCATGCTGTGTTGGATACGATAGGAGTCATCGGCACAAGCTCCAGCAGTTATGAAGGCTTTGAGAAATCTTTGTTTACTTTTGCCTGTATCTTTGTATCCTGGGCCTGGTTCTTCTTCTTAGCAATTGCCGGCAGGCTCATTGGCCGGCAGGCGCAATTTTCTGAGTGGCGCCAACGGATCAATCAGGTTTCGGCAGTCTTCATGTGGTTATCTGCCGGAGCTATGGCGTATAGTGTAATGTGAAAATGCAGCGAAACCTACTTAAGGCTTCGCTGCATTTTTAATCACCTTAACAACCTTGTTTTACCACAATCCTAAGAATTTCCACCATATAGAACCTAAACCGATCCAAATGATTAAGTTAACCACTGATACCATAAAGCCTACTTTCCACCAAGTCCCCTGATCGACGTATCCGGCACCAAAAAATATCGGTGCCGGTGAACCGCCGTAGTGAGTCAAGGACATACATAAGTTGGACATAAAGGCTAATGCAAGTGCCACCAAATAGGGCGGCGCTCCGGCTGCTACCGCAACTGCGATGAATGCGGCGTACATGGCAGTGATATGGGCGGTAAGACTGGCAAAGGCGTAATGGGCATAAACATAAACCAGCAGCAATATACCAAAAGCCGGCAGCCAGGGAATTCCTACGATACTGGCACCGACTACCTTGGCAAACCATGGTATAAAACCAAGTTTTGACAGATAATCGGCTAAAGCAACTAAGCTGCCCATCCAGATCATCGTATCCCAGGCACCCTTTTCTTCCAGAATATCTTTCCATTCAAGCACCTTCGTTATGATCATAACCGATACTCCCAGCATAGCCACAACGGTGGCGTCAATTTTTGTGAACTGGGAAGTACTCCACAGCAGCAAAGCCCCGCAAAAGACACCGGCAATAATTTTTTCTGCCGAAGACAATGGCCCCAGCTTAACTAGTTCCTGTCTAGCCATTTCCTTCGATTCCGGTAGTTCGGTCAACTCGGGAGGATCAAACTTGTAAATAAAATAAGGCACAACAAGTAGTGATATCAGTCCCGGCACAATTGCCGCCAAGGCCCATTGACCCCAGGTAATTTCAATATTCAGCGTTTTCGCTGCCAGAAGTGCAATGAGAGGATTGCCAGCCATGGCGGTCATAAACATCGCACAAGTAATTGCATTACCGTGGTATTCCGTCTGTAGTAAATAAGCTCCTACCTTGCGGGCAGTCGGCCCCGGCTCCGATCCCAATGCCGAATTTAAACTCCGGACTACAGGGAATAGTACACCGCCTGCCCGAGCGGCACTCGAAGGCATTGCCGGAGCCATAATCAGGTCACTGATGACGATTGCATAACCAAGTTTCAATGTGCTGTCACCAATGGCCTTGATAATCATATAAGCAATGCGTCGCCCCAGCCCGGTTTTAATGAATCCTTTAGCAAACAGAAAGGCTGATACAATTAGCCAAATCGTGATATTACTAAAGCCTGACAAAGCTTCAGCCGGCTTAAGCACACCTGACAGCGCCGACAAAGTCACTGCGATAAATGCAATAGAGCCGATAGGCAATGGCTGCAAAATAAAGCCAAGAATAGTGGCTACAAAGATGGCAAACAATTGCCATGCCTGCGGTTTCAGGCCGGCTGGAACGGGTAAAAACCATATAATTGCCCCGACCAAAATAACGAGCAGCCCTTTTTTAAGATTGCTATTCACTATTTTCCCTCCTCTTATGTGTATTTGATGCGTGACGCCCTTTGGTCACTTCTGAAAAGAGAAGGCATGTTTAGCCTTCTCCTAATCCTGACCGGCCACTTTCTTCATTACGCTATAAAGATTGTTTTTGGCTTCAAACCCAACTCCTGGAATTTCCGGCAAACGTACATAGCCATTTTCAACCGGAATATCATCAGCAAATCCGCCAAAGGGTTTAAAAACATCCGGGTAACATTCATTACCACCAAGCTGCAAGCCGGCAGCCATATTCAAGCACATCTGATGCCCGCCATGGGGAATGCAGCGACGCTGGCTCCAGCCATGTTGATTTAACATTTTAATAGTTCGCAAATACTCAACTAAGCCATAACTGAGGGGGCAGTCAAATTGCAGGAAGTCGCGATCGGAACGCATGCCGCCATAGCGGATAAGATTTCTGTGGTCGTGCACTGAGAATAAATTCTCGCCAGTAGCTAAAGGTCCCTCATAGAGTTCGGCAAGCGCTGCATTCAATTGATAATCCAGCGGATCACCCGGCTCCTCATACCACATCACTTTATAAGGTGTCAATGCTTTCCCGTAAGCAATAGCCGTTTCAAGATCAAACCGTCCGTTAGCATCAACGGCAACTCTGCTGCCTGAGCCAATTATCTCAATTACAGCCTCCAGTCTTTCCATATCCTCTGCAAGTGTTGCTCCGCCGATTTTTATTTTTACTGTGGTAAAACCACGGTCAATATAAGATTTGATCTCGTCTTTTAGCCCGCTAATGCCCTTATCCGGATAATAATAGCCACCAGCCGCATACGTCGAAACCTTCTCGTCGTACTTGCCGTTATTAAATCGATCGGCAAGCAGTTTCCACAAAGGTACTCCCTCGATTTTTGCAACGGTATCCCAGGCTGCCATATCAATAGCGCCTACAGCGTGAGCACGGTCACCATGGCCCCCCTGTTTTTCATTCTGCATCATAATTGTCCACATTTTAAAAGGGTCCAGATTCTCTCCTGTTTCATCCAAAAGCTTTTCTTGACCGGCATTCATCAAGCGGGGAATCATTCTATCCTTTATTGTGCTGCTTGGCGCATATCTTCCGATAGAATTAAACCCATAACCAATTACTTGCTTACCATCACGGATAACATCGGTAATGATCGCCACAACGCTGCCCGTCATTTGACTAAAGTCCACAACGGAATTTCTTATTTTAGTTTGAAATGGTACGGTCTGTTCGCGAATCTCTAGAATTTTCATCAGCTATTCCTCCATTACTCATTTAGAAGTTTGGACAAGTTCTTATCCGCCCTAAATATATCGCACTTTTCAAACAATGTTAAATTGTTAGATTTTATCGTACGATAAAGAAAAAGAATGGTTGGAAGCTTTTATAGTTCGCAAAAATCGGCCTGCCCTTTTATATATTGATTATTACCGTTGCAGTCGATGACCACTGTTGCCGGAAAATTCTCCACCTCAATGATCGAAAGCGCCTCTGGACCTAAATCTTCGTATGCGAGAACTTGATATTTTTTAATACATTTTGAATTTAGAGCGCCGGCACCGCCAATGGCTGCAAAGTAAACACAACCATGTTCTTTCATGGCAGCCACTACCGCTTCTGAGCGCTGCCCTTTGCCGAGCATGCCCTTCAGACCATGTTCTATCATTCGGGGTGCATACTTATCCATTCGCCCGGAGGTAGTTGGTCCTGCGGCGCCAATAGCTTGTCCTGGTCGTGCCGGGCTAGGCCCCATATAGTAAATTATCCCGCCCGTCAAATCGACCGGTAATGGATTACCTGCATCAAGACCCTCAACCATTCGTTTGTGAGCAGCATCCCGGGCCACAAAAACCTTTCCTGAGATAAGCACATCGTCCCCCGCCGTGAGCGAACGTGCAACCTCTTCACTTAACGGTGTAGTAATGCTAATTTTTTCTTTCATTTTGCTCACTCCTATAACTCTATTTCCGCATGCCGCACTGCATGGCAATTAAAATTAACAGCAACCGGCATTGCACCGATATGAGTGGGAGCCGACTCGATATTTACCTTGATTGCCGTAGTCTTCCCGCCAAGCCCCTGTGGCCCCACTCCGGTCTTGTTGATGAGTATCAGCAATTCATCCTCTAATGCAGCATACCGATCATCCGGATGCCGGCTGTTCACACTGCGAATAGCCGCTCTTTTGGCACATAATGCCGAAGATTCGAGTGATCCACCGATGCCCACACCAACCAGCAAAGGTGGACAGGCATCGGGACCTGCCGCCCTGGCAGCTTCCAGCACTACCTGCTTTACGCCTTCTATACCGTCCGCCGGCACCAGCATCTTTACCACACTTTGATTCTCAGCACCAAACCCTTTAGTAGCTATTTTCATTCTCACTTTCTCTCCGTCAACAATACGGGTGTATATAACAGCTGGAGTATTGTTCTTGGTATTAATCCTGTCGAATAATGGATCAGTTACCACTGATTTGCGCAGATACCCTTCCGTATACCCTCTCGCAACACCTTCATTAATTGCCTCTTCCAGGTTCCCGCCAACAAAATGAACATCCTGGCCGATTTCCAGGAAAATGAAGGCTAGCCCACAGTCCTGGCAGATAGGGATTTTCTCATTTCGGGCAATGTCAGCATTCTCCAGCAGTGCTCCTAAGATATTACTTGCAACCGGTGATGTCTCGTTTTGTCGACATGCCTTAAGGGCCTGATATACATCCGGCGGCAGCTCAGTACCCGCTGTTTGTATAATTCCTGCAACCAAATCGGTAATTTGGGCTACTTTGATTTCCCTCATAATATCCTCCCTGCTACTAGTAATTACAAAGGTCAATCACGCTGCGCCACTTCGAACATAACCTACGCATGAACCAAAGGGCTGCAAAATTATTGGACCTGTGTATTTTAATTATATATATAAACCGAAGGTCTTCGGAAATATCATGTAATCATGGTATAATAACCTAAAGTTATCGTCATTTCTAGGAGAATAAAAGTATGAACATTCGGGAAATTGAATATTTCGTAACTGTAAGCGAACTTCGGAATTTTACAGCCGCCGCCGACAGGCTTTACGTATCTCAGCCAGCTATTACAAAGGCAATTCATAAAATGGAAAAAGAGCTTGGCTTACAATTATTCGACCGCAATCAAAAACGGGTTCTCTTGACCGAAGAAGGAAAGGTATTTCTTACCGCTGCCCAGGATGTTTTAAGTCGGTTAAATACTGCTCTTAGTCTCATGCATGACTATAAAAACTTGACTAGAGGTTCTTTTCGCATTGCCATTCCGCCAATGATCGGGGCCTATGTTTTTCCTCCTCTCTTTGCAGCCTTTAAGAAAAAATTTCCTAACCTGGAGATGATAGCCATTGAGGAAGGCTCTTATGCAGCGGCGAATCTGGTTAAGAGAGAAGATGTCCACGTTGGCCTTGTTACTCTCGCCCCCACACCGACTGAGCTTGATTATTGTCCGGTCACCATTCAGGAAATAATGGTTTGTCTTCTGGTTGGACATCCACTCTCTGACAGACAACATTTAACCTTTGAAGACTTAAAGGATGAACCGCTTATTCTTCACAATGAGGGCTTTGCCTTACGGGGAATAATCGAACATGAGTATTCAATCCGTGGTTTAATACCCAAAGTGGTGTTATCCACTAATCAGTTTCAAACAATCAAGGCTTTAATCGCAAAAGGTTCAGGAATATCTTTCTTGACGGCATTATCAACAAATGACGCATATAACATAACAAAAATATCTCTTTCTCCTCCACTATATCTAACGATAGGCCTTGTGTGGAAACCCAACATACTATTGCCATTAGCCTGCAAAGTTTTTATAGATTTTGTTAAGGAGAATTCCATGGGCAGCTAAATAAGTAATACTGAACAATACTGTTGCTGCCAAGTATATCTCAGTTTTTAAATGATGTTAAATTGTTTGATTTTATCGTACGATAAAGAAAAAGAATGGCGAAGATGTCTCACTTTTTAGATAATGTTAAATTGTATGATTTTGTGGTACGATAAAGAAAAACTATGCTTGGAGTGATTCCGCTGGAATTCAGGCAACTAGAATATTTCTTAGCAGTTAGCAAGCTCAATAGCTTTACCCTTGCTGCCAATACACTCTTTGTTACACAACCGACTATCACTACTGCAATTCGCTCATTGGAAGATGAGCTTGGAATAAAACTCTTTGACCGCAGCCAAAAACGAATTTGCCTTACTGTAGAGGGCGAGGTATTCTTAACTCATGTCCAGCATGTTATGGAAAACGTTTCGACCGCCCTGTCGGAAATGAATGATCTGAAAGTTTTGGGTAGAGGGTTTGTAAGAATTGTTGTTTCTCCATTACTAATGTCCAATTTCTTCCCGAGTGTTTATTTTAGTTTTAAAAAAGAGTTCCCTTCCCTCGAAATTCAAATACGGGAAGAAAGTTTTCGCACGGCACAAAAGCTGTTAGAAAATGATGAGGTTGATTTTGCATTACTACCCACCCCCAGAAATACTCTATCCGTTGATCTAATTAAACTTTTTTCTGCTGATTTTGCTATATATATCAATAAAAGCCATCCTAGCGCCAACAGCAATAATTTTGTAATTACGGATATTAAAGATGAACCGCTAGTTCTTTGCAGCGAAGACTCTTTTGTACAAGAAATGCTGATTAATGAATGTGCCAAAAATGATTTTAAGCCAAAGTTACTCTATTCAAGCAATCATCTTGCTTCATTATTCGGCCTGGTAGAAGCAAATGTCGGAGCAACAGTTTTGCCCAAACAAAATTATTATCTTCCCGATTCAGTCACGTCCGTTCCCTTACTGCCTGCCATTCCAGTAGATTTCTGCCTGGCTAATAAAAAAAACCGCTATCTTTCGAATGCGGCACAAACCTTTCTAAATTTTATAAAGCAGCATATAAAAAACAGAGGATGAGACTTGTTTAATCAAAGTCCCTTCCTCTGTTTTATTATATCCCGTCTATAATCATGCGAATTTTTCTTAACTAAATTCCTTTAGCTTAGCTAGTAATGTCTGCACATTCTTTATCGCACCGTCGCTACTGGGACGATTGCATTCTTCATCCTTCTTAACATTAAATTGAGTCATAATAGATTGCAAGATGGCATTGTGCATAGATTCCCCGAGTTTCCCGCTTTCACTTGCTAACTCCTTTATTTCATCCGCCATAGCACTCAATTTGTCATCAAACTTTGAAATATCTTGAGTTTGCATTGTTTTATTTATTCTTTCTGTCAGGAAACTTACCTTGGACGAAATATCCTTTTGCCTTCTCCACGAAACCCACTTCACTAATGCACAGGCAGACTGAATGGCTGCAACCCTTTTTGCTCCAATGACGGTAATATTCGGCTGTAAAAAACCTTTGTATTTCTCAGAAAATAAAATTTCATTACCAAGTAGCCTATCTACGCCGACTATATACCTTGCCTTAGTTAAAAGACTAGTTACTATGTTCTCATCCATCTCTTCATAAGCAACAGGTACAAACTGCACCTGCTTAATATTCATCTCGATGCATAGATCAATTAATTGCATCGCATATTCCAAACGGTTATTAAAAACATAAACGGTTTCGCCTACTGGTACTTTTGCCATCTCTACAAAAAACTGTGTTGTAGGTGTAAGATTTAATATTAATATCTGTTCTATCGGAATTAGCTTTAACAGACTATTTACCTGCGATTTATTACAGATAAATAAGTCTCCCGCCATTTTTTCTGTGAGATTTCTTGATAAACATATATCAACTTGAATTTGCTCTCCTAATATCAGCTTTACCGCATCTGCAAGCTCTTGGGCGAGCAGCTCGTTACTACCGATAGCAATTAACTTAAAATCTGATACTACCATATATCCTCCGTCTACAAATAAAAAATTCGTTGAGCCTGTGGACTTGCTTCTCCGGCTAGTTTCAAGATTAACTTAACCTTTACTATAATTTTGCCAGTGATGTTTGTCAATAAAAATACAAACCAAAAACCTCCTGCTATAGAATAAATCTATAACAGGAGGTTTTGCGTTTATAATCAGACCTCTATGGATTTAATAACAGGAGCTTTAAACGCCACAGGAGCTTCAATTACTTCCGTAGGCAAACCCATTGTGTCCAATAAATTGATAAAAGGCGTAGGGTCCAGTTCTTCTACATTCACCATTTGCTTAACATCCCAGTCACCGCGGGCCACCAGAATAGCTGCAGCCACTGCAGGTACCCCTGCCGTATAGCTGATAGCCTGAGACTCCACTTCCTGATAACACTCAGCATGGTCACAAATATTGTAGATAAAAATTTCCCGTTTTTCATTGTTTTTGGTCCCGCTGATGAAATTACCAATACAGGTTTTACCGGTATAACCGGGGGCCAAAGAGGACGGATCGGGTAATAAGGCCTTTAATACCTTGATAGGCGCAATTTCTACGCCTTCCGCTATTTTCACCGGTATTTCTGAAGTAAGACCAATATTGGTCAAAACGGAAAATACATTCAGATAATGATCACCAAAGCCCATCCAGAAGCGAATGGAATTAGCGTCAATATTTTTAGAAAGAGAATGAAGTTCATCATGTCCCGTCAGATATACCGGACAACTGCCTACTACCGGGAAATCATAATCTACTTTTATAGAGTGCACCTTTTGCAATACCCACTGACGGTCAACCCAGGTCCACACCTTTTTAAATTCCCGGAAATTAATCTCCGGATCAAAATTTGTAGCAAAATATCTACCATGGCTGCCAGCATTAACGTCCAATATATCAATGGTGTCAATGGTATCAAAGTAGTTTTTCTTGGCTAATGCGCACCATGCATTTACCACGCCGGGATCAAAGCCGATACCTAAAATAGCGGTAATTCCTTTTTCAGCACAACGTTCTTTGCGCTTCCACTCATAATTGGCATACCAAGGGGGGTTTTCACAAACCTTGTCCGGTTCTTCATGGATAGCAGTATCCATATATACTGCACCGGTTTGAATGCAAGCCTCCAAAACTGACATGTTAATATAGGACTGACCTACATTTATGACAATTTCCGTTTTTGTCTCTTGGATTAACGCTATCAGCGAAGGGATATTCAACGCATCCACTTCTCGTGAATACAGCTTTTTCGACGAATCCTTCAGGTGATTTTTGCGCAGTATGCTTTCAATAATTGCATCACATTTTTGCTGGGTAAGTGAAGCAATGCAGATATCGCCCAAGATATCGTTGTTCATCGCACATTTATGGGCAACTACATGGCCCACTCCGCCAGCACCGACAATTAAGACATTTTTTTTCATTTCTTTCCTCCTGTGCCTGTCTAAAATTATTAAGATAAACTATTTTGGAAATCTGTATAACTGAATTTGCGGATAATCTCTACAGTATCATCCAGCCTGCGTACAGCAATAGCCGGCATCTGCAGTCCATTAAACCAATTCTTTTTTACCATAGTATAGCCGGCTGCATCAGCAAAGCGGATTTCACTGCCGATTTCCAGCTTATTGTCAAAATGGAATGTACCAAAAACATCTCCCGCCAAACAAGACCGGCCGGCAACCATGTATGGGTGTTTGGCATTATCGCCTGACTCAACTTTGGCAGACAGCCGGTATATTAACAAGTCCAGCATATGCCCTTCTACCGAAGCATCGACAATAGCAATATCCATTTCATTATGCACCAAATCAACCACTGTGGTTACCAGTTCGGCGCAGCCTGTAATGGCGCTTTCTCCCGGTTCCAAATAAATTTGTACATCATACTTACTCGCAAAGTCGGCTAGCTTTTGACTAAATTTTTCTATCGGATAGCCTTCTTTGGTGAAGTACAATCCACCTCCAAGACTTACCCATTGCAGTTGCTTGAGCATATCCCCATAGCAATCGCCGATAGCATCAAGATGCTGAGCAAAGGCCTCAAAATCATCATTTTCACAATTATAATGAAACATCAGTCCACTAAGGCGAGGGATTTGCTTTGCCAAGGCAGCTTTGTCCACTACGCCCAGCCGAGAAAATTTACGAGCCGGGTCTGCCAAATCAAAATGAGAGTGGCTAATCCCTGGATTAACACGCAAACCTAGTTTAGCTGATTTTACTACGTCATAATATCTTTCCAATTGAGATATGGAATTGAAGATGATTTTATCAGCATATTCGGCTACGGCAAGAACATCTTCTTGCGAATATCCCACGCAATAAGCATGAGTCTCTTTTCCGAATTTCTCAAAACCAAGGCGGGCTTCATAAAGAGAACTGGAAGTAGTGCCGTCCATATACTCACGCATCAAGTCAAACACACACCAGGTTGAGAAGCACTTTAATGCTAATACTGACTTGGCTCCGGAAAGCTGGCGTACCTGCTGTATGATCTCTAAATTACGCAGCAGTTTTTTCTCATCAATAAGATAATAAGGGGTAGTAATTTGCATTTTATAACTCCTCTGATTAAGCATACCAATATCAAAATAAGCTACCCAGCCCCCTCAACCCCACACTTGGTGGATTGACGAGACAAAGCAGCAGAGAATAACTTCATCTGTGATTGCTTTCTTCATCTATAAATTTCTACGAAATTAATAATACCAAAATTGTTCGCATTTGTCGATTATTCTTTAAAAACATTCAAATTTTCTTATAAAAAGTCGTTTGGTGCTGAAATATTGTATTTTTACACCACACGTTTAAAAAAACTAAGCTTTTTGTTAAATTATTGCAATACATTATTTAATTGTATGAACAAAGAGGCTAACGCTTACCTGTCTATGCGTTCAAGCCTCTTTTGCAGCTATACCCTTTTTTAGGAAAGCAATGAAATTATTCCTTAGAAAGCAACCTGTAAACGATCCTGAATATTTTGCTGCGCAGCCATTACAAGCGGTAGATAGCTGTTTAAAGTAATGTCATCCATTCGGTACTTAGGTGCGCTTAAGCTTATCGCTCCATATAGCTGCGACTTAGCTGTCAGTGGAACGGCAATGCAGCGTATATCTTCTTCGTGCTCACTATTATCAATGGCATAGCCTTGCAGTTTAATCTTTTGCACTTCCTCCATTAGCTGCTGCTTACTGGTGATGGTGCTGGCAGTATACTGTTCCAGCTTAATCTCAGCGAAATAACGATCTAATTCGTCGCCGGAAAAAGTGGATAACATGGCCTTCCCCATGCCTGTGCAATAGAGCGGCGCCGTTCTTCCAATCCGCGATATCGTCCTAACGGACTGGGTACTTTCTAGTTTTGCCACATAAATCAGGCTTTTCTCATTCAGTACTGCAAGATGGATAGTCTCATCGGTCTCTTTGTTTAATTGCTCTAAAAAGGGAGCAGTCAGCGCTACAATGTCCAGGCTCTGCAGTGAGTTATGGGCAATTTTTATTAATCCAAAACCGAGTTTATAGCGGGAGTCATGAATTGACTTTTCAACAAATCCAACTAGCTGCAATGTCTCCAATAGCTTAAATACGGTAGTTTTGTTCATCTGCGTTTGCCGCGCAATTTCACTTGTGCCCTGCCCCTGGGGCTGAGTGGCCAGATATTCGAGTATTTTAACCGCTTTCATTAGCGCAGTCCCATATGGACTATTAGCCTGGTCTTTGCTATCTATATATATCGCCCCCTAGCACCCTTAATTCAGAAAATTTGTATATGCCATCACATTATTATAACTTCATTATGTTTTTTGCGAAAGAGGAGTAGTGCCTTTTTCCACAATGTGAACTATTTTTTAAAAACAGCATTACAGCTGAGCAAATATATTGAATTATCTTCCTATTGGTTTTATAATTTGTATAAATAATAAACGTCGTTTATGTATAATAAACAACTTCATTTGAATAACAGCTATACTAAAGAGAGGAGTTGAAAAGTATGCACTGGGAACTATCTGTTGGATTACTGTTTTTAGCTTTTTCATTTTGGAGATTCTCTTCATTCTTACGGCAGTCCAACAGTCAACGCCGCTTTTTCTCGCGCAAACTTTAACAAAGGAGTATGAGAACAATGAATATCTTGAGAAACAGAGTTTTTGATCGCAAGGTAGTTATTCGACTAAAAGACCGCATTTGTGAAACACCGGAAGAATTAGTTGACAGTGAGCTATTTAAACGGGTATTAAAGATTATGCTAACCGAGCTAGGCAAACGGCAATCCCGCTTGCTGGAAATCTTTAATGACAAAAATTGTATCACCGACAACGATATAACTATACTTATTAGCACGATCCGTGCTCTCATCAAATTACCCATTGGACAGGTTACCAGCATTGTACCCCAGTCTGAACAAATTACACGGGATCCGCACTTATTAGAAGAGTTCCTTCGGCACTTTTATAACTACTGGCGCAGTTTTGACCGTTTTCTGATTTGCCACTCCAGCGACGATGACCTCGATAAACGTCCCTATCGGACTTTCCACACTAGCGCCGAACAGCTTATGCATCTTGTCCGTGCAGTTTGGCGCGGCGTTTATGACAATGTAAGCGGCACTCATCCCAATATTTTTCGTCAAGTATCGTCAGGTGCCGGTGTCGCTGCTATTACCGTCACCAAAACGCTGCCCCTGCCGGCTGGCTATGAGTTCTTGAACACCATACCTGTCATCCGTGACGTAATGCTATTTCCGCCGCTGGTAATTGATCCCCCCATGAACAAGCGTACCGGCCAGTTTGTTGAGGTCGATGCTAACCCCCTTCACCGGGCAAAGCTCTCCCCCGATGAATGGCTATGTTATCCGGCACGAGTTGGGGAACTACTAATCAATATCTACTTTCATGAAACCTTCTACGATTTGGGCTTTGCCCTTACCAATTTATTTGAACTGGCCGATGACCAGGCACTAGAAGGAAGAAAACCGGACGCCATCTGCTTATTGGGTGTGCAAGGTACAGTGCTTGACGATTACGGCGTGTTCCCCACCGTGTTTTATGATGACAGTGCCAACAAACTCTTAGTCGGAGCTATTCCAGGCCGCCCCGAGTTCGGTTATTTTGGCTATTTGAAAAAAATGGCCCTAACTCTGCATAATATTTGCGTTATAAAAAATAAGCGTCTCCCTTTTCATGGTGCGCTGTTTCATATCATACTCAAAAGCGGCAAAAAGGCCACAGTCCTGGTTATGGGCGATACCGGCACCGGCAAATCGGAAACACTGGAAGCTCTTCGTATTTTAAGTGACGATATTCAAGACATTATTGTAATTGCAGATGATATGGGATCACTGGCTATTGATGACAACAACCGTATTATCGGTTATGGCACCGAGGTGGGCGCCTTTATCCGCCTGGATGACCTCCAGCCCGGTTATGCCTTTGGCCAGATAGACCGTACCATCATTATGAATGCCGGCCAAACCAATGCCCGCGTCGTATTACCGGTTACCTCCTATAAGCATGTCGTGCAAGGCTACCCGGTGGATATTGTTTTATATGCCAATAACTTTGAACAGGTCGACAATACCCACTCTGCTATCCATGAATTCGCTACCGTCGAAAGCGCCCTCCAGGTTTTCCGCGCAGGCGAGGCCATGAGCAAAGGTACTACCACCTCCTCCGGTCTGGTCCATTCCTATTTTGCCAACGTCTTTGGTCCCGCGCAGTACCCCGAGTTGCACGATGAAATTGCTGAGCGCTATTTCCGTACCTTTAGCACCACAGGCTTGTTCATCGGCGAAA
>Ga0366775_1053_pt1 | contig 18500 bp, 26 predicted proteins | sample BONcelN113001D10_FD_207075 | JGI IMG/M metagenome (GOLD analysis project Ga0366775, IMG submission 207075) | Enriched cells from coal bed in the Powder River Basin, Montana, United States - BONCAT cells N11 rep2 HSBNCT.N11.300.1.D10 ...
AAGCGGAGATATGATCAGAGCTTTGATTTGACGGTCTGGTTTTATGGTGAGATCACCGAAAGAGAAAAGCGGACAGCTGAAAAATTAGTTCGGGCTAATGTAGTCAATCTGAACTGTCAGAACGTCAACGTTTCCTTTGTCCAAGAATTGGCTGAACTGGAGGGACGGTTATGCTGAAAATAACGATGATCAACGGGAGCCCCAAGGCGAAAGACAGTTCCTCGGAAGCTGCCTTGCAGGCGCTGGAGACGGTTTTTAGCGATGGTCCGTTGAATGATAGTCAGATTACGGAGTTTGATTTTCGCAAGCCGCAGCTGAGCGTTCAGCAAATGGAGCAGCTGGCAGAGCATGATGTTTGGGTTTTGGCGTTTCCTTTATATGTGGATGGAATTCCCTCACATGTGTTGAGTTGTATGGCTCAGTTGGAGAATTACTTTAAGGAAAAACCGCAGCCACAGGTTACGGTTTATTGCCTGGTGAACTGCGGCTTTTATGAGGGAGAGCAGTGTGGGCTGGCTCTTGAGATGGTGGAAAATTGGTGTGCTAAATCCGGCTGGCAATGGGGGCAAGGCGTGGGAATCGGTGCTGGAGGAATGCTTCCGGCGGTAAAGAATGTCCCGGTAGGGCGCGGGCCAAAGAAGAATTTGGGTAAGGCGCTGGAGACGTTGGCGGGGAATATGGGCAGTCGTACTGGTGGGGAGAATATTTTTATTACGGCTAACTTTCCGAGGTTTGCTTATAGATTCGCAGCGGAAATGGGTTGGCGGCAGCAGGTTAAGGCCAATGGGCTGAAGGTGAGGGATTTGTTTTTGCGGAGGTAGCATATTCGGGTAAGAGGTAAGGAAGGGTAGATTTTAAAGCGTTATTTGGAGATTTAAAAGCTCAGGGATTACTGAGCTTTTTGTTTTAGAGAAGTAAGTTGTAAAGATTTAAAAATGAAATAAATACAATATTCGAATAGGGTGTAATTATATTCTGGCAGGAAACAAGCTATATTTGGTGAATTGGGAATATATAGAATGATTCAGAGGGCTCTAGACTTCATTTCTCCAAAATAAGAGAGAATAAAGAAGGTATCCTATTTGCCTATTAGCCACAGAAATCTATACCTTGCACGAGAGTCTTTTCTTTTTTCGAGTTGAAACGATCCCTGAAATTGAATACAGCTATAGAGAAATATTTGCGAATTAGTTCATATAATCCACTTGTGCGGAGGTACTTGCGAAGTGCGGGAATAATCTGTTATATGAAATGCCAAATCGGTGCGCGTCCATGCGCGGGTTATGGAAATTATTTCGTAGCGATCTTATTTTGGTAAGTTATTGCGATTGCATAACATACGGATAAACAGGAATTTATAGGAGAAAACAATGATATTTGAATCAGAAAGATTAGGCTTTCGGTTAATTGAGCAGGGCGATTTGGACGATCTTTTCAACAACGTTTGGGGCAACAGTGAGACAATGCGCTTCTGTGGAGGCGTGATTATAAAAGAGAAAATCCCCCAAATAATAGAATACAGCCGCAGTCAGTATAACACGTATGGCAATGCAATTTTTGCGGTAATAAAAAACGATAAATTCTTGGGCATTTGTGGAGGAAAGCTTGACGAGGATTACCCACTTCATGTTGAGCTGATTATTCACCTTGCAAAAGAATACAAGCATCAGGGCTATGGCACAGAAGCTTTGAAGGCATACGTTGAATGGCTCAAGGCTGGCAAACTGGCTACATATATATACGCTTCAGTACATCCTGACAATCAGGCTTCATTAAACATGACAAAGAAATGCGGCCTTGTTCAATGTGGATTTAGGCAGTATGAAGATACAGGCTTTGTCGATGAACCATATTTCGAGCTTAATCTTGATTAGGACCATTAGAGATATAACTGTTACGAAACTAACCGAGTATGGGTCTGAATTTGGGAAACTCAATAGAATTGGCTCACCAAATTCCAATTTATCGGTAGGTTATGAGCATGGTCATTGGTTACATTAGATACACATTTTTATTCAAAACGTCAGATCATGTGGAGGGTTTAAGGGTCCGCCGTCCATGCGCGGATTACGAAGTGTGGTTGCTGGTGCACACTTGTAAGATAATACGTAGCGAATTTGTAAAGATGGTAACAGGAAAAAATAGGGGAGGCGAGAACTTATGTTAATACCTATATTACTAGGGGCCATTGGTTTGGTGTGTTTAGGATTTTCTATATTTCTTTATAGAAGATACAAAGAGAATCATAAATTTCAAATTTTTATTTTCTTTATGTTTCTTCTTTTAACATCATTATACCTGATAATGATGGCGTTAAAGTATGCAAACCCCAATTAAGAACTATGTAATATTGTTCTAATATGGCGTATTAAATCTTCGGAGGTTCAAGGGGCCGCCGTCCATAGCGGTCTCTGGAGCTGGGGGCGTACGCATCATATAACAGAGGAGCCCCTCAACTAGAGGATGATGCATGTGGTTGGGACGCTGCGGGACGATGAGTTAGCTTTATGTTTAGTTTTTTATCAAAAAGGTAGCGAGAACGGTAATACCCATGATTTATGGGATTTTTTTCAGGGGAGGAATAAATATGGGATTGCTTCGAGAAATATTTGGTCCAAGCCAACAAGAAGTTTGGGAAATATTATCTAACGAAATTGAAGCGGATTTTATTGATGGGGGATTTTTCAAAGGAAAGAAAGTTGTTGCCAAGGTCAAAGAGTGGGCAATTACTTTAGATACATATACAGTTTCAACCGGAAAAACATCTACAACTTATACCCGAATGAGAGCGCCTTATATAAACAAAGATGGGTTTAAATTTAAGATATATCGAAAAGGGATTTTCAGTGATATTGGGAAACTTCTCGGATTACAGGATATAGAAGTTGGTTACCCGGAATTTGACGACCAGTTCATTATTAAGGGCAACAATACAGATAAATTGATTAGTCTATTCTCAAACTCACAAATACGTATGCTTATCGAAATGCAGCCGAATATTTCCCTGGAAGTAAAAGATGATGAGGGATGGTTTGGAACTGAATTCCCGGAAGGCGTAGATGAACTGTACTTTCAAGTTCACGGAATAATTAAAGATGTTGATAGGCTTAAAACGCTTTATTTTCTTTTTGCCGAAGTATTAAATCAGTTGTGCCTTATCGATCAGCCTATGAAGATAGTCCAAATGTAACGCTAAGGTAGACTAATGTTAACTTATGTTGCTTAAACCGCTGCATCGACTGACCATGTGCAGATTTTATCGAGAACTAGCCACAGAGTAAATAAGGTTTTTCAAAAAGGGTTGGGGCCGCGTCAGGAATTCCCGGTACGTAATGTAAAATTACCGGATCATTCTGGAGTGGGAGGAAAAGCAATGAGTCTAGGCCAGATCCTTCTTACGGTGGTTCTTATTTTCGGACTCATTTATTTCTACATTCGAAGTGATAGGTCTGAGGATTTTCTTTTATTGAAATTATTTGGATATTATTTTTTAGGGAGCTTTCAATTCAATTTTGATCATAAATTACATCGATTGAGGGCGTAAATATAGCGAGGTGCAATATGAAAAATAATTGCCCATTTTGCGGAACCGAAGTGTCATATAGCTACTTTAGAAGCAAAGTGAATTTACTATGCCCCAACTGCAAGCTATACATTTTTCGTTCGATTAGAAACAAATTGCGTATATTAAGCGGTTTAGGCGCGTTTCTAAGCTGGGTTTGTTCTAGCTTGGTTTTATATTATTTTGTGGATCTTGAACTATGGAAAAGAATACTGATTGTACTGGGGGTCCTAATTGTATTGATTCTCACTTCAGTTATAATCGAACGCAATCTATGCCTGAATTATTTTCAGAAGATCGAGGAGCAAAAGAAGCATAACGTGTAGCTTAAGGGAAGCAAAAATGCCTGTCCCAAATACGAAAGCGCATTCGTATTTGGGACAGACATTAGCGAAGAGATTCCGAGTCCAATGATTGTTGGGGTAGACAAACTCTATTATCTAGGGGAGATATAGTGATAAAAAGTATGGCGAAATTCTCATTAATATTGCTTAGTCTTGTATGGGTCATTGGTTGTTCCGGCTTTTCCCTTAATGATAGGAACAAAGATTTATCGTATGACCAGTTGATAGACTATGTTGACCAATACTGGTTTGAGGGCACGGCGGTAAACTTTACCGTTGAGCAGGAGGAAGATCTTGAAGACTTACATTTGCTGCTTTTATCATATCAATCAGACGCAAGCTCCCCTCTAGTGAATGGACTTGCCGTGTTTAAACGGTTACAAAATAACAAATATAAGTATGTTATTTTCGATCAAAGTCCTATTTGGAGTAGTCAAATTGTAGTATTACTTGCAAACAAGGGGACAAGTCACGAGAAAAAATATGGTCTGTTTTTTGGCATCCTTACGGATGAGCAACCAGCTAAATATTTAATAACGGTTAATGGTGATAAGGAATTTACCGATATTATTGAAAAGAACAAGTATTTTATCAGGGCATATGATTTGAACGATGAATCAGGGTTTGGGATGCGGCCAATTTATGATTAACTGGATGAAAATAAGGGGCCTATATGGTGGAGATGCGATATAGCGAAACAAAAATCCATGAAAGTATTCATATCAACTCCTGACAGTGGTGTGCGACTAAAGAGCTTTTTACTTAGCTGAAGACAGGTTATTGAGAGTTGCGTTAGGTTTGAGAAACGATTTTGGAATATTGCATGGAGAGCTATTTTGGGAGGTTTTATATGAAGCGTGTATTTGTGGCTATCATTGCATTGCTGTTGCTTCTCAGCGGCTGTGGCCCTCAGGTGAGTATCGACTGGGTGGACTTTATTCAATTTGATGGAATCCATTACATGGGTGATTACAACAATAATGTTTTGATAAATGAGAGCGATTTAGGATCGCAATTCGGTGCTGTGAAGTTTAAAGTCGCAGATAATGTGCATAGTCCAAACTATAAGATAAAGGACGGAGACGCCGCCTTCTTGACCGCCGGGACACCAATCTATGAGATTAAGGGATACAAGTCAAGTTTCCGGGTTGCGGTGCGTGCTTCAGAAGGAATCAAGGTTTATCAAGCATTCAATAACCCCAATGCAGAATATGGAGCTGATCTGGCCGATATTTCAGATAAGGTCGACTATATTGGAATAAATGAGGAGACCAATGGTGTAGAAATTGCCGCAATCCGAGATGAGATAAAAGTGAAGAGCCTGGTAACTATGTTTCTAAACGCTCCTGTAAGTAAAACAAGCACAGAACGAAGCGGAACCCGTTACTTTATTGCTTTCCATCTTAAGGATGGGTCGGATTACGAAGGGGCGTATTGGTTGGAGTCCGGTGAGTTTTCGAACGGTATCATGTTACCCGAAGACTTCCGAAAAGAAGTAGAGGAGAGCCTGAGATTGTCAAAGCAGGAGCCCTCTGACGTACAGTTTACCTTTTACCCAAGCGGGCAAGAGTTTGTTAAGAGCATTATCGATCAGCGTGGAGATATAGCCATAACTGACGAAATGCGCGAGCGTTTCAACCGGTTTGCCAGGGATTATAGATTTGTTTACCTGCCGGATATGACTTACTATGAGTCGTTCTTTGAGGCTAATCAATATGCCCAGTCTTTTAGGCATAATAATTTTGGCTTTGCTGCTTTCTATGTGCTTTCCTATATGGGATTTCCGGAAAAAATGAGTGCTCACGCCATGGAAAACGCTGTTCAAAGTCTATTTGTCAGTAAAAATGGCGGGGACTATGAGGCTAATTATCCAGCTATGCCTCATCAGGTCTATGGCAGATTAGCCAACTATGAAAACGGCTATTATTCCCCACGACCAGAAGGTGGATTAGATCATGACAGGATGTTTCATTTACTGACAGGATTAAAAGTTACTCAAGAGGGGCCGGATGTTGTCTATCTTTCTGTTCGTGCCACAGATTATTATTTTGATGATCCGACCTATGCTCCTGGTGAAAAGGAGAATTGGCTTGCTGAGAAAGCGAAGCAGCTGGCGATTTCTGATATTCAGGCGGCGACCCAGCTTACTGTGAATGGAGAAATAGCGGAACTAAAAGGTGATGAGGAACTTGAAGTAACCATTCGTATTTCATTAAGTGGCAATAACCCTTATGGTTATAATCCGCGTATTATAGCTAGTCAAAGCCGTAATTTGATAAATGATTAACGTACTGGTTCGTATAATCTAATTGCTTTTCTGCAGAATTCCATAGTGACTATTTTGTATGGCAGGAAGATAAGAACAACACTTCAAATTAGAAGGGGGAACCTTGATGAAGGCACAAATTAATCTAATTACAATTTGGACAAACAATATAGACAAGATGAAGTGTTTTTATAATCAAGTTCTTGAATTTAAGATTGAAAGTGACCTTGGAGGTTATGTTGAATTTGTAAATGATGGAGTCCGATTTGCTATTTGTATGAGAGAGGTTATGTACGATTATAGTAATGAATACGAGAAAAAAGTAGTCGGACAGGCGTTTGAACTGGCTTTTCCCTGTGAGAGTCCGAATGATGTGGATGAATCATTTGCACAGTTAGTTGCAAAGGGAGCAACTCCTGTCCACGAGCCACAGAACATGCCTTGGAATCACAGAACAGCATTGTTTGCAGACCCAGATGGGAATATCCATGAAATTTTTGCGGGATTAGAAAAATGATTGTTTTAATTCTACTGGGTTATTTGGCGATGAGCGGTTAGATCCGGATTAATAGCTATTACTTATGTAGAAACAGAGGTGCATTTTTGAAAAGGGTTTATATCCATGAAAATCTTAATGGAATGAAGCTAACGGAGTTGATATCTTTCGCTGGAAAGATATCAAACATTATGTCTTTAGCCAGGTATTATAGCGGTAAACTAACGGAAGAACAATTCAACCAGATTCAGTTAGAATATAAGTCCTTAATTCTTGAAGAGGATAAAAAGAGGCGAAAAGATTACCACGAAAACATAAATGGATGCAGAGATAGGTTGAGTGCCATTCGTGATGATGCAATGAAGCTAGAAGAGTATTTCAATCGCCAGATCAAGGGAGATATGGATAATTGCAAATTGCAATTCACTAAAATATGAGGACGTTCAAAATGGGAAAGATGAACCTTATATAAGTAAGAGTGACGATTTCTTATATGCAAAGTTTACAAGAAGAACGCCGGTAACCAGAGGGCCGATATTTGAAATGTGTTTTTATACAATAAGTGAAACCTATAGTAAATTGTTGACAAGTATGAATAAGTTATTTGAATATCCTTATCCAATTGATAGCTATGAATTTGAAGATTTAGCCTTTTATCAAGGAGAATGGCCAGTATTAGCAATTTGCTCTCATGAACAATTTGCTTATCTGGAATTGGAAGATGATGAATACCAGGAGTTTGCAAAGCTTGATATTTTGCATAGTGTAGCAGATTAATAGGAATTACTTATATGAGAACTGTAGGTGGTTATAAATGTTTCTAAATCATACTGGAACACAAACAATAGAAACACAAAGGCTGATTCTCCGCAGGTTTGAGATAGCAGATACCGAGAGCGTATTCCAAACCTGGCTAAGTGATCCGGTAGTTCAGAATAACTACGGCGAGAAGGCGTGTAATACTACTGTCGAGGCACGGCAGATCATTGAGAAATGGATATCCCAGTATAACAATAACGAGTTTTACAGATGGGCAATAATCCTAAAGGGAATAGATACAAGCATCGGTCAAATTGCGTTTCATTTTGTTGACAGCAAGAATCAGAGGGCAGATGTAGAATACTGCATTGGACAATCTTACTGGGGTAATGGGTATGCGGCTGAAGCATTAAATGCTGTTATTGAATATGCATTTAAACATATTCGCCTTAATCGAGTCCAGGCGTTTCATAGGAGTAAAAATGCTGCATCGGGAAAAGTATTAGAAAAAGTCGGAATGAAATACGAAGGGGTTTTGAAGCAATATTTAATTCACAACGATGAGTTTGATGACTGCATTATGTATGCTGCTATCCGGAATGAATGGAACGGTAAGGAAATCGCTAAGCATAATAACAGGGCATAATTATATAGCGGAAGCTTTTAAAGCTGCGATGACTTCGGGTAGTGCTACAACTTTATGGAGGATTTATGATAATAGGTAACAAATCAGAATTTGCAATAGAATACGAATTAGCTTTGGATTATGGTGGCGTGTGGATGTTTGGCAGGGTTTGTTATTGGACTAAAGATCATAAAATAGGTGATTATGAATCAGGTACTTCATTGAGAGATGTTATGCTACAACTACATAGGATCATTCGTGATAACGGAAAACGAATGCATGAGGAACTGTTTCACTTAAATAAGCTGGAGTTGTTCAGCAGGTTAAATGACACTATACGGTTACAAAGACTCCGAGTACGAGGAGGTCGGTCTTGAGGAAAAGTGGACACGTTTCGACATTGTTCCCCGTGTTGACATTTTTGAGGAAAGCAAAGTCTTTTTAGTAGAGAATAAGGATCAGGCGCGAATTATCTTTAGAGAAGGTATTGGCCAAGGCGTTAGAGGAATTCATGAGGCATATACCGACAGCGGAGCATTCGACAGGGTAATTACTGAAGCTTATAAGCAACTTGATAGTATGTATGATCTGGAACTTATGAAACAAGAGTAAACCGTGATTAGAAGGAGTAGTATCAAATATGAGTATCCAAACTGGTTCATTTTAAATCCTCCCGATTTTTGATTACCCCGGAATCCCTGGCAAGAAGGATCCCGGGGTTGTTTTTATCTGTGGGAAGGATATTTATTCCATTGTGGAGAAGTCACATAGAGGAGGATCAGCAAGACAGACAGCTTTGCCAAGGTCCGTTTAGATCTGATTTGAATAAATCATATGATTAGCATAAGAATCGCATTTCACTTAGGGGGGATTATGATGAAGACTGCAGTGAGAGGAAAGATTTCTGTAGCATTAATTCTATTAGCCTTTATAATCGGCTCTGGTTCTCAAACCGGGTTTTCCTTAGGTAAAGAGGCGTTTATAAACCTGGGATTGCCTATATGGACCAATGGTAGAACCGGGTTTAATTACGTCTCATTACTGTCACTGACGATACTCATTATTGGTATTTTCCTTGCCAAAACCGAAGTCCCTCGCCGCAGGGTTGGAATTCTGATTCTCTTTTTGATCATATTCTCACCAATGTGTATTTCAGCTCTTGAACCTTATTACTACAAAATGCATACGGGGCTTGAAGCAATTCAATATGACTCAAAAAGAACGCATTTCGATATAAGCAGCTCTGAAGACCGTATGAATATAAAAATCTCAGGTGTTGTCGTCCTAACTAATTACGGAAAGAATCCCATAGAATTTGGTATGAAGATTCCCTCAGATAATGATTATTTTGATCGGGACTGGTTTACTCAAGATATAGCTTTAGTTAGACAAGGAACTTCTGAGGCAGGTGAAATTTTCACCCTTCTTTCGGGTGAAAAACGTACTATTGATACCCTTTCTACAATACCGTTAAAGAATGTTCATTCTGTTCAGGGTTCAATGTCGGGGCCTGATCTTATTCTGTTTACCGGGGATGAGGCAGGATTTTCCCTGGGCGGAGGCAACAGCAATGGAATTTATGCGGTGATCCCCTGGAACTGGCAGGAGGCTCCGCCTTATGACACGCCGGTTCGCTGGCATACCGGGGATCCGGAAACCGACCCTTGGGAGTGGCGGATGCGGGTTCTGGACGAACGGAACGATATTGCTTATGGTAAACTCTTTTTTAAAAAGAGTGGCTATATCACCAAAGAATGGTATCCGTACTTTTTAGCGGTCAGGCGAGGCGGTCGGACTTTCGCGGAGGAATATGCCGCAGGTACGCTGAGTCACCTGGCCAAACGAATTTATGACCTGATCTGTGAATATGAAACACTGCCCCTCCATGCTATCAAGCAAATTGGTGGTTTTGGCAAAGCGGAAGCCTCCGGGTTTGATCGGGCTATAACGGAGCTGCAAATGAAAATGTACATAACTATGTGTGGAAGGCAGCAAAAGCTTTCCCGCAAAGGGGAAGAGTATGGCTGGTCCTCCACGGTGTTCTGCACGACCGAGACTTACTTCGGTCAGAAGATATTTGAATTGGCAGCGGGAATCAGCGGGCAGGAGGCTGCAGGCAAAATTGCGGAACAGATTGAGCGCCTGAATCCAGGGGCGGATCCCAAGAAGGTGGCTAAGTTTATTAAAGGTTAATGACTGAAGAGGGAGAAGACAGCCCAATTTACAGAGAAGTGCATATAGTCTCCCTATTTCTTTCGGAAAGCAGCCGCGATAGTTTTGACTAGAGCGGCTGCTTTTTCGCATTTTACACTTTCTTTTTTCGGTGAAAAGAATTCAATTTTAGGCAAAAAAATTTCTTGATAATTGGAAATTCCAAGATATAATAATGGTATCGATTATTATATTATAACGATTATAATTCTCATATATTCTATCAGGCGGATCCGGCGTACAGCCGATCACATAATAATTTTATTAAGGAGGAAATGCTTATGTCACTGATTGGAAAAGAAGTAACGGAGTTTAAAGTGCAGGCCTTCATGGAGGGGGAATTCCGGGCGGTAACCAAGGGGGACCTGCTGGGCAAATGGTCGGTCTTCGTATTCTATCCCGCTGATTTCACTTTTGTTTGCCCCACCGAGCTGGGAGATCTGGCAGATCAATACGATGAGTTTAAGAAAATCGGCTGCGAAGTCTATTCGGTTTCCACGGATACCCATTTTGTACATAAGGCCTGGCATGATACCTCAGACACTATTAAAAAGATCAAATATCCGATGCTGGCGGATCCTACAGCCAAGCTGGCCAAGGATTTTGAGGTTTATATCGAAGAGGAAGGCCTGGCACTGCGGGGCAGCTTCATCATCAATCCCGCAGGAAAAATCGTGTCCTATGAAGTCAACAGCAACAACATCGGTCGTGAGGCGTCTGAACTGCTGCGCAAAGTCCAGGCGGCTCAGTTTGTAGCGGAGCACGGTGATCAGGTTTGCCCGGCAAAATGGCGGCCCGGTGCTGAGACACTGAAGCCCAGCCTGGATCTCGTCGGAAAGCTGTAAGCCTATGAAGGAACTGTATGATCTGATTATTATTGGCTCCGGCAGCGCTGGTATGGCCGCGGGTATCTACGCCGGACGGGCCAAACTTAAGACACTTGTCCTTGAGCGGGACCGGGCCGGCGGCCAGATCAAAATTACCAACGAGGTGGAGAATTATCCGGGCATTCTGCATATCTCCGGTGAAGAACTCAGTCAGACCATGCGCAAGCAAGCGGAAAATTTCGGTGTGAAATTTCTCCAGGACGTGGTGGAGTCCGTGGACTTCAGCCAGGATATCAAAAAGGTTCGGACTGTGGAAGGGGAATATGAAGCCCTGGCTGTGATCGTGGCCAGCGGTTCCGTGCCCCGGAAGCTGGGCTTTATTGGCGAAGAGGAATTCAGAGGACGGGGCATCGGCTATTGTGCCACCTGTGACGGTGAATTCTTCAGCGGTCTGGAGGTTTTCGTGATTGGAGCAGGCCTGGCTGCGGCGGAAGAAGCGATTTTTCTGACCCGTTATGCCCGTAAAGTTATCATCATCGCCCGGGGTGCAGCACTTTCCTGCCCCCAAACTATTTCCGACCGAGCGCTGGCCCACCCTAAAATCCAAGTGAAGTTCCAGACAGAACTTCTGGAGGTAGGCGGGGATACAGTCCTGCGCTACGCTGAATTCGTCGACAACCAGACCGGTGAGCAGTGGCGGTATGATGCGGAACAAAATGAGACTTTCGGAGTGTTTATCTTTGTGGGCTATATTCCTCAAAGCGCCGAATACGCTCAGCAGCTCCGGGTTGATGAGCGGGGTTACATTCCCACCGATGAGAGCATGCGCACCAACGTGGACGGAGTATATGCAGCAGGGGATATCCGCCCCAAGGAACTGCGACAGCTGGTAACTGCGGTAGCAGACGGTGCTATAGCAGCAACAAGTGTGGAAAAGTATCTTACCCTGAAGAAGGAGCGGTTGGGGCTAAATGATGAGGAGAAAACTCCAGTCACCCGGCAGAGCACTTCTTTATTGGATGAAGCATTGAAGGAACAGTTGGCTCCCATTCTGGAGCGCTTGGAAAACCAGATCACTCTGCTGGCTATCTTGGAGGAAGGCAGTGGTTTCAGCCAGGAACTCCGGGACTTCTTGACCGAATTTGCCGGGCTGTCCGATAAAGTAGGGGTTGAGTTTCTGAATAAGGGAGAGGACCCGGTCAGGGAGCAAGGGGTCAATGCTACTCTCTTTCCTACCGTTGCCCTGCTGGGGCCGGACGGAGCCTACACAGGGGTGCAGTTCCACGGGGTACCGGGAGGACATGAAATCAACTCGTTTATCCTGGCCTTGTATAATGCTGCAGGGCCCGGCCAGGCAGTGAGCGCGGAGACTCTGGCCAAGATCCGGGCGGTAGACAGGAAGGTTAGTTTCAAGATCGGTGTGTCCCTTTCCTGCGCCCTCTGCCCGGATGTGGTGACTCTAACTCAGCTGATGGCTCTGAAAAACCCGCTGATCGAAGCAGAGATGATCGATGCGGCCCGTTTCCCGGATTTCAAAAATAAATATGCCATCATGAGCGTGCCGGCTATCGTGGTCAATGATGAGAAGATTGCTTTTGGGAAGAAGAGCTTGGAGGAATTGCTGGAGTTGGCTGGGAGCTGATAGGGATGTGAACAGAAGTGAGGACTTAAGCATTGGAGCTTAAGTCCTTTTTGCCATGTAAATGGTCATAGAACTAAAATTGCTCAATTTTGCAGGAATGAAGTTGTTTTTGGTGAATTAGGAATATATTGGGATGGTAAAGAGGAGGAAAATTATGTTCAAAAATATGGCTCTGTCTGTTTCTGTTTTTTGTTTATCCATTTCCTTGATTATCAGTGCTTTGATCATTGCCGATGGGATGAAAAGTAATGGAGCATATGTGGGCTCCGGTTTATCCAATGCAGCACAAGGGTTAGATGACATAGGGAGCACGCTAAACTACAATTACAGTAATCATTCAGCGGATGAAAGTATTTATAATTTGAGAACAGCATCATCATATTTGGGTATTTCTAAGGAAAGTTTAATATACCTTATGAATGCTGAAAATTCCAGATTACCATATATCAAAATAAGCAGCAGTGCCTATGTATTCAGTAAAAGTGCCTTGGACAAGTGGCTGGAAACTGCGAGGGTGGAAATCAAATAAAAAATGAACTAAAAAATAAGTTCCAGTCCTTAATTTGCAAGAGAATGTTGCGTGTAGTCGGTACGCGTCAAAAAAAGGGGGAAGTGTTCACCATTGGCTTATCTTAAGAGAATAACCCTTAACTGGGAGCGGATAGAAAACAGAAATGAATATCCCTTTAACGTACCGGCAGTTGCAAATTTAGATTCACTGGACCTGGACCATAATGTAGTTTTCTTCGTAGGGGAGAATGGTACAGGAAAATCGACGCTACTGGAAGCAATGGCCTATCAGTGTGGTTTCAGCATCGGTGGTGGAGGCAGAAACAACGATCTTGGTTTGTCGGATGCCAGTGCCTTATTGGCATCCATTATTCGATTATCCTGGATGCCTAAAGTAACCAGTGGCTTCTTTCTCAGAGCTGAAACCTTCTTCGACTTTGCCAAATACCTGGATGAGATGGGGAATTATGACGCATACGGTGGAAAGTCTCTCAACGAGCAATCCCATGGAGAGGCGTTTTTATCATTATTCCTGAATCGGTTCTGGGGTAAGAGCCTATATATCCTTGATGAGCCGGAGGCAGCGCTGTCGCCTCAACGTCAGTTCGCTCTTTTAAGCATTATTCATGATCTGGAGCAGTCCAATAATGCTCAGTTTATAATTGCCACTCATTCACCCATTCTGATGGCGTATCCGGGAGCGGTGATTTACCAATGCGATGAAGATGGGTTTGAGCTGGTTAATTATGAAGAAACAGATCATTATCGCTTAACTAAGGCATTTTTAAATAACCCGGATAAGTTTTTTAAGGAACTTTTTAGGGGTGAATAGTCTGGAGAGTGTTATGACGCGAAGATTACTTAAAAGCGTGCTTGGAATTGTTAGCTGTCTGATATTAGTTTTTCTTTATCTTTATACTCAAGATGTTTTTGGTGTATCTCAGAGTAACCTTGAACAGGACGCCAGAACAAGCCAGCAAATCGCCAGTGCGTGGGAAGCAGCAAAATCTGTGGATGATGAATTAGGTGCATTACTGTTTTATGATCAAGCTTTTGATAAACATGTTTATTCACTTTATGTCAAACATGATGGGCTGTACTTGGGGTATTTTTTTATCTCAGGCGGGGCTGATCCAATGATTCAGGATTCTGTGCGAAAATTTAACTGCAGCACCAAAGGCTCGGCCCTGATATCCATGAATAAAGACAAAGTGAAACGCATTGAATTTGATAATGGAAATGAAGTGACCAAGATTGACCTTGATCCAGATAAACCATTTGCAGTGGTTATTCCGTTTAGTTCTGGATCGGTCAAATTGCACAATACCGATAACGAATTGGTGCCTGTTATGCCTACGAATGTTTTGAAATAGTGTCCTTAGCGCTGCATGTGGGATTGGTTCTGTGGACAGCTAATGTCTTTTAATACAGCTATCAAAAAGAAGCGGTGGTCAGGCTAAGGGTGGCCTCCGAGAAGAGAAATAAATGCTGAAAGGAGAACGTCATGTTAGGAGCGGGTTGGCTGAATATAGGGAGTTTGGTGTTTGGATTGATAGACTGGGTCTTTCCGGTGGTTATTCTCGCTCAGAGTAATAAGGCTAACGCGAGGAATCGGGTTGTTTTTTGCACAGCAGCAAGCCTCGGTGCCTGTGCCATTGCCTTGTGGATGCAAATTCTCTATACCGATCATCTGGTAAAAATAGAGGACTGGTCGGCACTTATGGATACTTCCTCCGCAGTAGCTTTGGTTGCAGGCTTACTTCTCACAGTTACAATTGTACTTAATGCCATTGCCGTGGTTGTATATCGTGGAAAATAACTAAAAGACTGAGGGACGCCAATTGCCGGTAGAGTATAATCGTTGGCATTTACGGCAAATGATTTAGTTGAGGGGCTTTTGTTGTAGTATTTCTGAAAGGAGAGAAGTGCGTATGTTTAATCGAAAAACAATAGGGAGGCAGCTTACAGAAGCCCTGAAGATTCTGGTCTTTGCTTTCGTCATATCCTGGGGGTTAAGGGCAACGGTGGTTGATGCCCGAGTTGTGCCAACACCCTCCATGGTCCCTACGATTCAAATTGGGGACAGATTGCTTGTGGATAAGCTATCCTACCGCTTCACCCACATTAACCGCGGGGATGTTGTTGTTTTCCAGGCCCCTCCCAATGCGGATCAAAACGAATCTGACTACGTGAAACGGGTAATCGGACTTCCCGGTAACAAAGTAGAGATAAAGGAAGGCAAAGTCTTTATTGATGATCGGGAACTGGATGAGCCCTATGAAAATGAACAGCCCAGCTACACCTATGGACCAATAATTGTTCCGAAGAAACATATTTTGTAATGGGGGATAACCGGAATCACAGCAATGACAGCCATTATTGGGGCGTCCTGGACAAGGAGAATATTGAGGGGAAAGTCTTTCTGCTCTACTGGCCGCTGGACCGGATAGGAAAGTTGGCAGAATAAACTAGGGGGATCAAAAAGTGAAACTAATAGTTCTCTCACTCATAATGGGGTTTATCGGCTTGAACATTGGCGGAATGATCAGCGGAGCGGAAATTTATGCGATCTTATTTGGAATAGTAGGAGTTCTGAGCCCCGGGTTTTATGTCTTAGAACGGATATATAAAGAACTAAAGGTGAACAAATACCACGATGAAGCATTATCGCCGGTAACTGAATTGGAGTTGCTCAAGTTAGAAGAGCTGGAAGTGCTGAGTAACTCTCAACTTGAAGAAATAAGGGAAATATACAAGAAAAATGCGGATAAGAATGATACCCGTGAGCAGTATCAAAGATCTAAGCAAGTACTGGATGAGTTGAAGCAAGCGGGGCATCTAAACAATGAACAGTACTTTACGGCTCTCGATAAACTTGAGGCCAACCATGGAATCAACTAATAAAGGGATTGCAGCTAACCATCTGGTTTACTGCAATCCCTTTGATTTCGGCCGGCTCAAAATGGATGCTTAATTTGTCCACTTTGAGTTCTAAAAGTGTCTAAAATAAACCTCGATGATGGCAAGATCATTAAGGCTATATTTTTTCCGTACTATCTTGCAAAGAGAAGAATTTTCCTATAAAATATTGAATATAAATTCAATGAATTGAGGTTCAATTTTATGGGCGTACGTGAAGAGCAGAAAGAAAAACGGAGGCAGGAAATTCTGGCCGCAGGCCTCGATCTCTTTATCCGCAAAGGATATGCCGCAACCAAAATCAGTGATATTGCCGAGCAGGTAGGCATGAGTGTGGGGCTTCTATTTCACTATTTTGAATCCAAGGAAAAACTGTATGAGGAGTTGATCATTTTAGGGGTTTCAGGGCCCATGGATCTGATGACTCCCGGCGATATGGAACCCCTGGCGTTTTTTGAGGGTGTGGCCAGGCAGATTTTTTACTTCCTTCAAGAGAGACCCTTTGTGGCCAAAATGTTCGTATTAATGAGTCAGGTTCACTATAACGAAGCAGCACCGCCAAGCATCAAAGAACTACTTCGGGGGTTCGATGTTTTCACTCCGACAACAGTGTTGATTCAAAAAGGTCAGGAAAACGGCACAATCAGGGAAGGAAATCCAGCCGCTTTGGCCACCGCTTATTGGTGCGCAATTCAGGGTATCGCGGAGCAAATGGCACTCAGTCCCGGTATTCCCTGCCCGGAAAGCGATTGGATCGTGGATATAATAAGGAGGAAATAATCATGACAAAAGTGGTTATTGTCGGCGCAGGAATTGCCGGCCTCACTGCGGGGGTCTACGCCCGGCAAAGCGGATTTGACGTGACGATTTATGAAAGCCACGTCATCCCCGGCGGAGCATCCACCAGCTGGCGCAGAAAATGGTATTTGTTCGAGGGCGGCATGCACTGGTTGACCGGCTCATCCCCCCAGATTTCCTTTAATAAGCTTTGGCGGGAAGTGGGGGCCTTGGACGATACGGTCAATATCTACAACCGGGATCCTTTTTTCACCTTTGAACATCAGGGCCGCACGGCTTGCCTCTACCGGGACGTGGATAAGCTGCGCCGGCATTTTATGGAGATCGCTCCGGAGGATGAAAAGGAAATTAGCAGTCTGTGCAAGGATGTTAAGAAGTTCACAAAGTTTGGTATGCCACTTACCGATCTTAAAGGGGTAAAGGTCAAGGAAAAGTCAGGGATGTCCCTGGGGGCTCTGATTGGAATGTTGCCTGCTTTCCCGCGTCTATCCTATTATGTCAATCAAACCTGCCGGGAATATGCCCAGCGTTTTAAGAACCCGCTTTTGCGGCTGATGCTGGAAAATCTGATCGGCGCTGAGTACAATGCCGTGAGCATGATCGTTACCATCGCAACCTTGGCCTCCGGTGACGGGGGGTACCCAGAGGGCGGTTCCTTGGGAATGGCCGGTCGGATGGCCAAGACCTTTAAGAAACTAGGGGGTAGGATCGAATACGGCAAACTGGTCAGCAAGGTGGCGGTGCAAAATGGCGCTGCCTGTGGAGTAATTATCAACGGTGAGCAAATCCCGGCAGATGCGGTGATCGTAACCCAGGACACTTTGGCCGCTATTGATAGTTTGTTTGATCCCCCCATTACTGAGCCCTGGGCTGAAAAGATGCGCACCAGCACCAAACCGGTACTGGATACCTTTATCGGTGTGGGCGTGAAGGCAGATTTGTCCCACCTGCCGGAAAGTGTAACCTTTGTCACGGATGAGCCGCTGCTCTGCGGAGGGATAGAGGAATCCCTCATCGGCATCAACAACTATGCCGGCTATGAAGGCTATGCGCCGGCAGGCTGCAGCTCCATCACCTGCATATTCGGCGGTGACAGCTATGATTACTGGAAAACCTGTCGGGAAAACGGAACCTATACAGCTGAAAAGCAAAAACTGGCTGAGGCGTTCATCAGGCTCCTGGCCCAAAAGTATCCCGAAACTGCCGGGAAAATAGAGGTTTGGGATGTTGCTACACCTCTGACCTACGAACGGTATCTCCATTCCTATAAAGGGTCTTGGATGTCGGTCATGGAAAAAGGGGAGAGAGGAGAAAGCTATCCGATTCAACCCCAAAGCATTAAGAACCTTTATTTCGCAGGCCAGCGCCTGATGAAGCCAGGCGGTCTGCCTGTAGCGGCCGAAACCGGGCGCAAGGCGGTTCAGCACTTATGCCGGGATACCGACGCAGTTTTTCAGGGGAATATTTAGCAGGAGCGAGATAAGAACAAAAGCAGTAACAGGAGATGGGAAAGAGGCGCGTTATGAAATTATTGATTCACG
>Ga0366775_1054_pt1 | contig 18221 bp, 9 predicted proteins | sample BONcelN113001D10_FD_207075 | JGI IMG/M metagenome (GOLD analysis project Ga0366775, IMG submission 207075) | Enriched cells from coal bed in the Powder River Basin, Montana, United States - BONCAT cells N11 rep2 HSBNCT.N11.300.1.D10 ...
TGTATTGAAGTTTCTTCCAACGCTTCAGATCATCCAGACGAAAACCTTCAAACATCAACTCAGTACGACGTTCACGACGAATCTCCCAAAGCAGCGCCGGTACTGTCGGATCGCGGTCAGGATCGTCGTAGGTCATGCCATTTACGGCAGGCTGGTCGCCGATGACCTGGAGGGCTGGCATGTTGATCCCGGGACGGCTTCTGAGTTTGTTTATGGATTTATCCAGGTCTGCCTGGGTCAGATTTCCCAATTCAGCCGTTGCCTCTGCATAATTCAGCAACACTTCACCGTAACGAATTACCGGTGCGTCCGTTCTGTTCAGGCTACTGCTGCCTTCCGGTAGATCTTTCAACGACTCGTTGAAGAACTTCCTGGTGGCATAGCCAGATGTAGAATAGTTTGGCACAACGCCTTTCAAACGCAATTCCGGAACAATCGTTTCAGTAAGACGTGGGTCGCGGTTCGCCATTACATTGTTGATTCCATGATCGCCCTGGTATAGTGGTGAAACCTGGATCGGCAAACCGTCCTTCGCCAGGTAAGCTTCAACCGCATCTTTCGATGCACCGGACTGCGGCTCGCCATTAACATAGCTGTGCAGGCTGTGCGTCAGTATTCCTGTTTCGTAATGGCGGTAAAGAATGATCTCTTTTTTGCCGGCAAGATCCAATGAATTAAAGAGACTTCTGAAATTATCGGTTACCGCAAATTTGTTCGACTTGATGATTTCGTTCGCTGCAGTTTGTGCTGCCTGCAGGTAAGTCATTGCCTTTTGCGGGTTGATGTTGTGATACTTCTCAAATGTTCCTTCAAACAGCATGATGCGGGACATCATGGCCAACACCACATATTTGTTTACAGTCTGTCCATCGGTTCCATCTGTTGCCCGAACATTTTCTGCCGCATACTGCAGGTCGGCCAGCACGTTGTCCATCACAACCGTTCTCGAGTCGCGGGGTTTGTACAGGTCCGGGTCTGCTTCGTTCATTTCTTTGTCATACCAGGGAACATCACCAAAGGTTCGCACCAAGTCGAAGTATTCCATGGCCCGGAAGAACCGTCCGATACCTGTCCAATGTTTCTTGGCTTCGTCCGTGATGGGAGCCGTTTGCACCCGGTTGATCAGAATGTTTGCTTTTCGGACCCAGGCAAACGACCAGCCACCACCCGAAGCCGGGACAACTTTGGTGAATGCCGTTGGCGTGGTGGGAGCAAAATCATCGTTCAGACTTTGTCCGGAAAAAAATTTACCCCACGTGAAGCCAGAACCATAGCCACTGAAATAAGCGGGATAAAAGCCCCAGGTAAAAGTCCGGATGTTGTTTTCACTGGTCCAGTAAGAGTCGTCTACCAGCGTATCCTGAGGAAGACGCTGCAGGAAGTCTTTTTTGCAGCCGGTGGTCAGCAAAAGGGCTGCTGTGAATGCGAAGAATATTTTCTTTTTCATACAAGAATTTTAAAGGGTGATTTGAAGACCGAATGACATGGCTTTGCGGTACGGGTAAACACGGCCAAACGTACTTGTGTCATTCAATCCGGCATCCGTGTAATTCACTTCCGGGTCAATCGGAATTGAAAGGTTATCCAGCGTTAGCAGGTTCTCGCCGCTGAAATAAATCCGGGTGGATTTCAATCCGGCTTTCTTCATCAACTTGTCGGGAAGTTTGTAGCCAACGTTGAAATTCTTCAGCCTTGTGTAGGCCATGTCCAGCAAATACTTCGTTTGCGGAAGGAAGTTTCTTGTGGCATTGGATTGTGCCTGATCCACTGGACGTGGATAAAACGCATTGGTATTTTCCGGCGTCCAGTAATCCAGTTGGTGTGCATACCAACCTTCTCCAATCCGGTAGCCTGGAATGGCGACTGGTCCGTTGGCCCACATCTGACGACTGCCTACACCCTGCACAAATAAGTTCAGATCGAAATTTTTCCAATCCAAACCAAGGCGAATGCCATATTGGTAACGCGGCGTTGTATTTCCAATCACACGCTGGTCACCGGGATTATCGACTGTATTTGTACCGATATCAATTTTGCCATCACCATTCAGATCTTTGTACTTGATGTCACCAGGTCCATAGAAGAAGGTGCCGGATTCCCACCGTGTTTGTGTGGCCACACCATCCTTCATCACATATTTACCATTTGCCAGGATGAAGTTTCCGTTGGCATCACGCTGAAAGTCGTCGGCGGTAAAGAAACGATCCGTTTCATAGCCCCAGATTTCGCCGAGCACACGGCCTTCGTAGTTTGAAGAAATCAATTTGGTGGTGTTACTACCAAACTTGGTCAGCCGCTCACGGAAGTCTGACAGAACACCGGTGATGTTAAACTGGAAATCGTTGCCAAAGCGGTGGTTCCAATCTACCTGGAGCTCCCATCCTTTTGTTTGAAGATCGCCAAAGTTGCGGGCCGGGGCACCTGTTCCCAATGAACTTGGTACCGTGAGACCACTGGTGATCATGTCGCTGGTGGTGCGATTGTACCAATCGAACGTTACACCCAACTTGCTGTGGAATAATTTCGCATCCACACCAAAATCGGTGGTGGTTACGGTTTCCCAGGTGAGTGAAGGGGAAACCAGTCCTGGTGTTCCAACCGTAGCCATGTTGACACCGCCTACCAACCATCCGGAAGATGAAGAAGGCATGGTGCTCAGGAAACGGTAGTTGCCCACGGATTGGTTTCCAACAGAACCCCAGGAGCCTCTCAACTTCAAAAAGCTCAGGACATTCTTAGAGAAATCCATGAAATTTTCGTTGGAGAGCACATAACCTGCCGAAACCGATGGGAAGAAAGCCCACTGGTCTCTCAAAGGGAATTGCGATGAACCGTCGTACCGGCCGTTGGCTTCAAACAAAAATTTGTTGTTGAAGCTATAGTTCATGCGGGCAAAGAAACCTTCCGTTGACCAGTGACCGGCAGAACTTCCTACAAACTGATCGCCTGTTGCCAGGTTCGGCTGGCCCATATCAGGATTCAGCAAGGACCGTCTTTCGGCACGTTGCGATCCGTATTCAAAAAGTTCGATGTCCGTACCGCCAATGAATTTCAGGTTGTGCTTACCTAAATCTTTGTTGTAGGTCACAAATCCTCTAACCGTGTTGCGTTCACTCCAGGAAGAACCAAGGATCGCCCTGTCGTAGGTGGCGCTGGTGTAGGCACGGTTGATCATTTGGCCGCCCCAAAAATCCCATGCTGTAACACTTCCACCGGTTTGCTGTTCGCGGCCGTTGGTACCGGTAAAGGTATAATCCGCATCAAACGTCAAACCTTTCGCTATTTTGAAGGTTCCACCAATTTGTACACGGGCAAAGTTGTCGATGTACGGCGTCATTTTCGCTTGTTGCACTTCCGTTAAAGCGCTGCGAAAAGGTTTGCCTTCGTATGTTCCGTATGGATAATAAGCCTGCCACCGTGTGAGGTAGTACCAGGGATCGTACGTATCGCTTGAGAAATAATAAGGCCGGGTTCTGTTTGCTCTCGAGAGGATAATTTTCGTACGGGCATCGAGCCAGGAGGTCACGCTGGAATTTACCCCCAGGTTAGCACTGAAGCGCTGAAACTGGTCGGGGTTAACTTTTAGTGCTCCTTTCTGGTCCATGTAGCCAAGACCCAGTGAATAGCCGGTTTTTGCATTGCTACCACTGATGGTTAAGTTGTGATTTTGTTGCGGTGCCCAGTCACGCAAATACATTTCCATCGGATCCCATGACCGGTAGAAAAACAATTGTCCACCGCGAATTTCAAAATCACGTCCCATCACCATCTCATCACCTAAATTTTGGTTGCCGTATTGCGCCTGCCATTCCCGCATTTTCTGTATGGCAGTCTGGTCAACTGTCATTCCCAGCGCCGAGAAAGTACTGGTGTTTGGATTGTTGCGTTTGTACGCAATCAACGCCATCTCCGCACCTTCGGCTGCTGGTGCAACTCTTGGAATTTTGGTTGGTTGGCTGAAGGAAAAATTATTGTTGTAGCTGATCTGTGTGCGATCAAGTCCTTTCCGTCCGGATTTGGTGGTAATGAGCACCACGCCCCATGCAGCCCTGGCACCATAAATAGATGACGAAGCTGCATCTTTCAACACTGAAATTGACTCAATGTCATCGGGGTTAATCAACCGTAGGTCTGTCATCTCCACGTTGTCGACAAGGATCAACGGCCGTGCGCCTCCACTGTTTAACGAGCCGCTCAGGCCACGAAGAACAATGGACGGATTGGTACCGATTTCACCACTTGGCGTGGTGATCGTCAGGCCCGGAACCGCACCTTGTAAACCCCGGGATACATCCGATATCGGACGTGAACCCAGTTGCTCATTTACATTCACTGTTGAAACGGCACCAGTGAGGTTTGCACGTCTTTGCGTGCCGTAACCTACAACCACGACGTCCTGCATGCTATTTTGTCCCTGCCGTAAGCTAATTGTGTAATCGGAATTGCTGCTAACAGGAATTTCCTGGTTCGTGTACCCAACAAATGTTACCACCAGCGACTGGCCATTTGCGGCAGCGATGCTAAAATTTCCGGAGGCATCGGTTAGTGTTGAATGGCTTGTGCCCTTCACCGTAACGGTTGCGCCTTGCAGCGGCATGTTGTTCTCATCTTTAATCGACCCTCTGATTGTCCTCTCCTGTGCAAACGAAAGCATGCACGTAAAGAGAAAGCTGACCAGCAGGATGCCTGATTGCAAAAGTTTTCTCATAAATCGCATTTTAATTGTTTCGAAATAATTCTTCTCACGTTGATTTTAGGTTTTATATGAACTGGTTACAAAACGGTGATGCCCGCCTTTACGTAGGGTGTCAATAAATCGCTGTCTGGTGGAAGTTCAGTGATAAGTATATCAATGTTGCCCAGGGCGCAAACCTGCAGGGGCTGTGACGTATTTATTTTTTCGGAAATGGTCAGGCAAACGAGCTTGTTGGCAGACGAAATCATTGCCTTTTTCAATTGCACAACTTCCCAGTCGTTGTCCGATACACCATTTTCGAGGTTAATGGCGTTGATGCCCAAAAAACAGAGGTCCGCTTTTATTTCTTTTATGCGGCTAATGGCTTCGGAACCCACCGTCATTTTTGCCTGTTTCGAAACTTTGTCACCAATGACAATCACGTGGATACTGGGGTGGTTCATGTATTCATAAACAACCGGAATGCTTCCGGAAATAAAGGTGGCGTTTAACTGCACCGGAAGCGTTCGTGCCATTTCCAGGATGGTGGTACCGCCGCCAGTCATCACATACATGCCGTCCTTCAGCAGCGAAATGGCCTTACGGGCAATGATTTGCTTGTTTGAATACGAATAGATATTGCCCGATGCGGCAACACCGGTATGAAAAGAAGGTGACAGCGCTCCGCCGTGTACTTTAATCACCTTGCCTTCTTCGGATAATTCCTGTAAGTCGCGGCGAACAGTGTCATCGGAAACCTTCATGTGCACACTCAGGTCAGCACAGAGCACTTTGTTGTGCAGGTTGACCTGGTGTAGAATATAGGCCTGCCTTTCCTTTTTTAGCATAAGCAATCGATGCGGCAAAATTAGGAGGAAATAATGCACATAACCGCAAAATATTTTGCACAATTTTATGATTGCCGCAAAATACCGCAAAAAAGGGCAGCTAAAAACTACTTAGAAGACAAAGCGGGCACTGAAACCCACGGCCGAAGGCTCAAAGGAGAATTGCTTTGTGAAGTTCAGCTCAGGTTTCCAATCAAGTGAAAGGTCGACGGGGACGGTGGGAAAAACAAAATCGAGACCGACGATGCCTTGCGCACCGAGATTGCGGCCGCCACTGAAGCCCACGTAGGCACCGGCGCCATAAAACCACGTCAGTCCTGACGTGCTGCCGTTGTTGAACGGTTTGTGCTTCTCCAGCAGCACCCCAAGTGCAACTGGATCGCCAAATGAAAGAAGGCCTTCCACGGCAATCCCTGGGTTAAAGAAACGCTTGTAAGTGATGGAATTGTTGACAGCCGCGTCTTTGCTGCTGATGCGGATGCCAAGCATATTGGAAGGAGTTGTGGATTGCGCTTTTGCCGTTTGTAGCGTCAACAAAAAACCAATAAAAAAAACCAGGGTAATAGAGCCGTTCTTCATAAATCCGTTTTCAAGGAAACGAAAACGGATCCGGCATATTGCCCAACAAAACAGAATTGATGACCAGCGGCAGAAACAAGTCGGCAACGGAGATAGATGTGTGTTCTATTCGAACAGCTCGTACTTGGTCTTTGGCCGCCTGCTTTCCAGCCATTTGAAGTTGGGAAGGCGTGCTTCGGTGGGATTCTTCTGCCGGATGGGCGTCACTGTTCCTTTGACCGAACTTCGGAGCACCACTTTGTGCAAATCGCCTTTGCTGAAGTATAGATCAATAACATCACTTTGCGTCTGGTTGACACTAGTAAAAGCGCTGTCTTTGTCCTGGATAAAATACACCGATTCGGCTGCACCCCGTGTTCGCACCGAGTCCAACGTTCCATCCTTGAAATAGCCATCCATCCGGCTTCCTTTAATCTGGTTGTAAACGCCGGATTGGACTTCAGAAACCATAAAGCTGTTTTGCCAGGCTTTTACATACTGCGGCTTTTTGTTTCGTGTATGCAAGTAGATGGTATCGCCAGTAATCTGGCTTCGCTTGCTCCAGACCACCGGGTTTTGAAAAAGTTGGAATACCGAATCTTTGAAAGAGTAAAATAAACTGTCGCTCACCGCCTGCACAGAATCAGAGAAAACCCTGACGTTCCGGTAGGCTTCGAAATAACGGTTGGTGCTGTCTTTCGGGTTGATCTTTTTCGCCGTTTTAGATGTATCGATAAATAGATCCGAGAGCCGTGCTGAAAACAAGGTGTCAGCTGCAATGTAAATGGAGTCCCTCTCCTGCCGTACAATCATCAAAGGCTTTTTCGTTGCAAGAAAGGCTTCGTTTCGTTTGTTTGCAAAAATTCGGTCGGCGAGGATACTGATGCCTTTTGATGTATCAATGAGCACGCCCCTGCCCTCGATCTGTACAATACCGGTGGAGTCGTCCGATGCAATGTGGTCCCCGGTAACAGTTAGCGCTTTGTCGACAATGGTTGTGCGCTGTGTAAATTCAGCCTTGCCCATCTGCAGGTCATAAAATCCCTCCGTTGTCTTAATCACACGGCCGCTGCTGTCTTTGATGGTGGTGGCAGCAATAAAGCGGGCCACCCGGCTTTCGGTATTATAAAGGATCGAGTCGGATGTCACCCTGTAGCCAGGGTCCTTCATCACCACGTTTTGCTTAAAATAAATGTCGTGTATATCGGCGTAGTAAATGCCTGCATTGCTGGTTACGGTGGTTCGTTTGTTCACTACCCTACCACCATTATTATAGGTGCCAATCCGCCGGGCCACGTCGTATTCCAATGTTGGCGTGGTGAGTGTGCCCTGCCCATCGGTGAGGCGTACGGCCCCATTGAGGTAGGCAATTTTTTTGTCGTATTCATATCGCAAGGTGTTCGACCACACCTTAGCGGAGTCGCTGTCGTTGATGTACACTCTTCCAAAGCCGGAGAACGTTTTAGCCGTGGTATTCAGCACACAGCTGTCCGTGGTAAAAAGCGTGGTGCCTTGCTTGAGCCGAACATTGCCGGCAAGAATCTGCAGTTCCGTTCCATCCGCCAGGCGGCTGAACTGCAGGTTGTTTGCATTCAGAATTTGAACGGTGGAGGCACTGTCGCCTGTTGTTGGCGCTACCTGTCCAAAGCAAAGAAGGGTAAAAAAAAGAAAGCTGAGAAAAAGAGAACCGTGCCTGCCGTTCATGCAATTTTTACTGCGGAATGGTATCCTTCAGTGAAGGCGAAGTTAGCGGTTCAGCTCCTTTCTTGCCGCCGAAAACGGAAATATTAACGTAGCGTTTCGGGTGTACACGGATATCGTCGAACAGGATCTCGGCACTCAACGCTACTTTGTCCAGGCGATTGGAAACGCCGCTCAACCGGTCGTACAATTGCCGGTCGTTCATCAGCAATCCAAGGGTGCCGTTGTTGGTGTTGATACGTTTGATGGTTCCCTGCAGCTCGCCGATGGTCGATTGCAGTGCCGAAACAACACCTTCAATGTTGGCATTGGCAAGTCTGGATGTAGTGACTTCTACGTTGCGGAGCGAACTGTTGATGACATCATTGTTTTTGGCGAGGTTGCCGGTCACCACGTTCAGGTTGTTCATGGTTTGGGACAGCGCACCACTTTGAATATCCAGCAGCCGGGCCAGTTCTGCACTGGTCACGTTCATGTTGGCAATAATGCCGCGCAGGTTATTTTTTGTGTTCGGATCGAAAAGGCTGTTCAAACCACCAATGACCAACTTTAGGGAGTCGAACGTCTGGTTCAGGCGTGTCAGCGTTGGTGCTACCTGTGCCTGCAGGTTGCTCAGGAGACTCATGTCGGCACGGGTGGAGATGGAGTCGCCGGATTTGAGAAAGGCACTGCCCGGCGCTTTTTCAATGTTGATGTAAGCAGAACCCAACACAGAACCATCAATCAGGGCGATGGAGTTCCTTGGAATGGATATCGCTTTATCAATGTGCAGTTCAACAATGATACTGCTGACTTCTTTATCGGCTGGTTTGATATTGCTGACGGTTCCTACATTCAGGCCGTTGATCTTGACCATGTTTGATTTCTCAAGCGAACCAATTTCGGGGAAACGGGCATACAGTACAAAAGGTTTGTTGAAAACACTCTGGCCTTTGAGAAAATTGAAACCCAGTACTAAAACAACAATGGCAACGATGGCTAAAAGACCTACTTTAACTTCATTGGAGATCTGCATGAAATGATGTTTTCTTCTTTTGTGAAATGCCTAATCAGCCTCAAAATAAAACAATTATTGTTTACATCTTCTTGCCGTAGAAACAGGCACGACCAAAGGTTTAAAAAATCATACCAATTGTGGATAATAAAAAACCGGACATCGCTGCCCGGTTGCCAGTTCTTTATCTTGCCCCATTTACCTGGGTGAAATGCCGGCATGATGGTCCAGTGCCTGCAAAAACTTTTCGTCGATCACCGCTTCGCTTTTGCGCTGCGGCCCGGTGGATGTGCTGTACGGCGTTTGTTTTTTCTCCAGCCAAGAAATGTAGTTGTGCAGCGCCTTTGTAATACAGTTGGAGATTTCAACCTGCCCGCTTTCGCTGTTCAGGTAAGCTTCCTCCTGCGGGTTGGTGATAAACCCTGTTTCCACCAGCACGCTGGGCATTGCTGTGGCCTGCAGCACCCAGATGCCAACTTGGCGCTGCATGGAACCGCCGCTGATGCGTCCCACTTTTGAAAACTGCTCTTCCACCATCTGCGAAAGCATGGCGCTGCGGTTGCCAAACTGCTTTGTTTTTACCAATGAAAGGGCAATAAACTCGGGAGAGTTAGGGTCAATTTCACCGTATTTTTCTTTGTAGTTTTCCTCGGCCAGCATGGGCGCATTTTCCCGCACGGCTATCTCTTTGTCCTCGGCCTTGTGGGCTCCCCAAATGTAGGTTTGCGTTCCTTTGGCGTTGGTGTTGGGCACTTCGTAATAATGGTATTGCGGAACCTTGGTGGTGTGTTTCTTTTTCTTTTTGCCTTTGCCGGTGTAATATACTTCGGTACGGTAACCCACCAATTCCCTGCGCTGCAGGGGCGGCATGGCGTTCACGTGAATGGAAATAAAAAGATCGCCACGATTGCGGTTGGCAATATTGGCACGCTCACGCAAATCAACAATTTCCTCCGTCGGACGTGTTTCGATTACTTTGATATCTGGGAATTCCTGTTTAACCTGGGCTACCAATTTCTTTGCTACTGCCAAACAAATGTCGTCTTCATAAGAGTAAGTACCTTTTGCACCATTGTGGTGGCCATTTCCCATGATCCCATGTCCCGCATCAATGATGACTGTTTTTAAAACCTGCTGTGCCGGCGGCACCGGCCGAAAGGAGGTTAACACCGCTGATATCGGCAGAACCGAACAAAAGAGAAAGATTTTTTTCAACATGTTCACCTGTTTTCAAAAGATTACTGAATGGTTATGTTTTCTGAAGGAAACTGACTTTCTGCTCACCGGGCAAAACAGCCAGCGCTTTTCCTTCCTTGTTTTTCGATTCCTTGTCGCTTCCGGGGTTTGAATTTTCCTGTGCATTGATGTAACCCTTGATGGCGTTGATCATGTCCGTCACAATTTCTTCCTGGCCCTGTTCACTGTTCATGTAGGCTTCTTCGTCTTTATTTGAGATGAACCCCGCCTCCACCAAGATGCTCGGCATACCCGTGGCATGCAGCACCCAGATACCTTTTTCATTGCGTTGTTTCACCCCGCGGTTGATCCGGCCACGCTTCTCAAATTCGTTTTGTACCAATTCGGCCAGCCGCAGGCTCTTCTTAAAATATTTCTGCGTGTAGATTAGCTTTAACGCATTAATCACCGGGTCATTGTCCTGGATAGCGCCGTCTTCATCCAACGATGCAAATTCAGCGTTATCACCCACCAACTGTTCTTTGTGCGAATTTTCTTTGGCTGTCCAGATATAGGTTTCCGTTCCTTTCACTTCATTGGTCACGTAAACAGTTTCGTATTCCGGAACCTGGATCGTTACCTTGTGCCGTTTCTTGCCTTTGCCGGTGTACGTTTCCTGTTCTGTATAGCCTGAAATTCTCCGTTCGTTCCAGCCGCCCGGTGACTTACCTGCCGAATTGCAATGAATGCTGATAAATAAATCGGCTTTTGACTCATTGGCAAAATTGGCCCTGTAACGAAGGCCCTCGGTTTTATTTCGGCCATTCCCGGGTATAATATCTGTCGTTCGGGTAAAAAGTACTTTAACGGCTGGCATTTCAACAGCCATGCGTTCGCCCAACCTGCGGCCGAGTGCCAGTGTAATTTGTGCTTCCGTGGACATCAGTCCGTCTGCTCCCTGGTCGGCACCTCCATGACCAGGATCGATAATCACTGTTTTCACCGGAGCCGGCTTCTGGCTGGTGAACGCCAAAACAGAAAGCAATGTAAGAAAACAGGGTACCAGAAAAAATGACTTTTTTAGCATAGCAAAATGACCAACGGTTTAGTATTTTCTTCACAGTTCACTTCAGGTGCAAACAACTACTTTTGTTCACACCTTATGTCCGATCGCTACAAATGTAATTTTAAAAAATTATGTACTGTACTCGCTGCAGTCATATTTTGCACTATCATAACGTACCGGGCATCTGCAGGTTTTCACAAAAGAACAAATGAGCACTGCAACATCGCCGCAACGATTACCCAACAACTCCGCGACAGTGTTGTTCGGGTACGGGCTGACACCACACCCACGCCGTTAAACCGCGTACTGCGCCGCACGACGCCCACGCCCAGAGACACGGTGCGGCCATTGACTGCCGATACACTTCCACGGCGCATTAATTCCGATACAGCTGCTACCGCACAGCGGATCGACACGTTCAACCTGCGTGTTTCAAAAGACACATTGGATGCGCCGGTGCAATACCAGGCTGAAGACAGTGCCGTGTTGCTGGTGAAGGAAAACAAATTTATTCTTTACGGCAAAACCAAAATCGACTACAAGGACGTTGCCATTGCTGCACCAACCACGATTGTTGACCAGCAAACGAATGTACTGACGGCTCTCGGCTCTAAAGACAGTGTCGGCAACATCATCACAAGGGCTACATTCAAGCAAGGCACGTCCAATTTTGAAAGTGAATCGTTCGAGTACAATTTCAAATCACAAAAAGGATTAACGAAAAATACCTATACGCACGAAGGCGAGATGTTCATCAAAGCCAACGTGTCGAAGAAGATTGACGCCAACACAGTTTACATCAAAGAAGGTTACTTCACCACCTGCAACCTCGATGATCCGCACTTTGCGTTCAAGTCAAACAAGCTGAAAGTCATCAGCAACCAAATTGCGGTTTCAGGTCCAACGCACCCCGAATTTGAAGGCGTGCCGATTCCAATTTACCTGCCGTTTGGCATTTACCCCCTGTTCAACGGCCGGCATTCGGGGTTCATGGCTCCGCAGTTTACCAGCAACCAGCAGTTTGGCCTTGGCCTGGAAGGACTTGGCTATTACCATGTGTTGAATGATTACGTGGATGTGACCATACGCACCAACATCTATTCTTACGGTGGCTGGAACATGAGTGTGACTCCAGCCTACCGCAAACGCTACCGTTACAACGGATCGTTCAACTTCTCGCTGAACCATACAAAATTTGCTTTTAAGGGCGACCCTGATTACAACCTTGTGAAAACATTCCAGGTTAACTGGAACCACAGTGTTGATTCACGGGCACATCCGGGTACCACCTTCAGTGCGTCAGTTAACGCCGGCTCTACGCGGTACAACCAGTTTATCCCCAACAATCCTTACCGCAATTTTCAGAACCAGCTTTACTCGTCCATTGCATTTTCAAAGCAGTGGCAGGGAAAACCGTATTCGCTGCAGTTAACGGCGAACCACAACCAGAATAATGCAACGCACTTGATTAACGTGACGCTCCCCGATGCCGGATTCACCGTTACCACGCAGTACCCTTTCCAACGGAAAGAGATGGTTGGAACACCCAAATGGTATGAAAAGATAGGGATCGGGTATAGTGGCGTAGCACGCAACCAGGTGTCGTTTTATGATACCAGCCAGGTAAGTTTTTCGCGAATTCTTGACACACTGCAATGGGGTGCCCAGCACCGCCTGCCGCTAACGCTTCAACTGCCGCCCTTGGGTAACTTCTTTGTCAGTCCTTCCATCAGCTATGAAGAAACCTGGTACACCAAGCGACTCACCCGTGTTTGGAATGCATCAAAAGAAAAAGTTGATACAATTACAAAGGAAAAAGGATTTTTCCGCGACCAGCACATGAGCTTTGGACTTGGCTTTAACACCAACATCTACGGCCTGTTTACATTTGGAAAAAACTCACGCATCCGAGCCATCCGCCATGTCATTCGTCCAACTGTTAGTTTTGCCTACACACCCAACATGTCGAAACGCAACTTCGATTACGTGCAGGTCAATAAAAGCGGTTACACCCTACCATTGTCCCATTTCGAAGGCAACCTTTTTTCGCCTTACTCTTATGGACGTTTTGGCGGAATGAGCTTTACGCTTGACAACAACTTCGAAATGAAAGTACGGGGCAAGAAAGATACGGTAGACCGTAAAGTAAAGCTGATAGATGGATTAAGCTTCTCCACCGCTTATAACTTTTTACAGGACTCCTTCAAGTTGCAGCCGATTTCCATTAACCTGCGTACAACACTTTTCGAGAAGCTCAGTATCTCTGCTAATGGTCAGCTCGATCCTTACCAGATTAGCAACATCAACGGGCTGCGGACAGACCGCTTTGTGTGGCAGGGCGATCATTTCAGCTTAGGCCGTTTCACCGGTGGCAGCATCTCGGCCTCTACCTCCTTCCAAAGCAGCCAAAAGGACAAGAACGGAAATAAAGTGTCGCAGGAACCCGGCCGCACTACCATCACGGATCCTCGGTTGCTGGCTGACCAGCAATTGCTGTCCGATTACATGCGGGCCAATCCAGCCGAATTCGTCGACTTCAGCATCAACTGGTCGGTCAACCTTTCGTACTCCCTCTCTTTTAACCGTCAACTGAAAAGCGATTACAGCGGTTACACCAACCAGGTTTATTCCAGTGTGTCGTTTAACAACAGCTTTAACCTTACGCCGAAATGGAACTTCAGCACACAAGGCTTTTATGATTTCAATTCCAGCCAGATCACCATGTTTACCATGAGCATTGCCCGGGATATGCACTGCTGGCAGATGGCCGTTAACGTGACGCCCATCGGCAATTACCGGTACTTCAACATTACCATCAGTCCGAAATCAAACATCCTGCGTGACCTGCGAGTGAACCGGACACGTTATTACTACAATTACTAATCAGCTAAACAACAATTTTGTAGGTGCGTTTTATTGATCAGCGCCTGTGCTTGTGCCTCTTTTAGAAGGAACTCCTGCGAGGAAAGATATTTAACACGAGAGGCGTTTTATTCATTTTACTTTATAGCAGTGGTTGTAAAGAGGAAAGCAACCTGACATCTCATCCATCTTTTATTGAAGTCAACATCTCAAGTAACGATCTTGTGGCTTTGCCTGTTTACCGTTCTCGGATGAAAGAAAAACTCATCTCTTTCATGAATGTCATTTCACGATTTTTCAAGATCTATGATCCAAGATGTAGCCTTTTTTTTGAATACACGCATAGGAATTCTTACGTGTTCGGATGGCAAGTCGTAACACGAGAACTTCTGTTTCGAGATAAACATTTATAGGCATAAAAAAGCCGTCTCGGAAAGAGACGGCTTTTTACTATTCTATTCCGAAAATGTTATTGCAAAGTTTTAGCCTTCGCCTGGTATTCAGCGGCTTTTGCCGGCTGCTTTTTCCGGGTGTAGTAATCGGACAACTGGCCCAGAACAATGCGGTAGTTGGCTTTGTCCTGCGGCTTCATGGTTGTCTCCTGGCTGTACAAATCATACGACTTGCTCAGGTAAGGAAACACTTTATCGAAAACCGCATCCATCTGCGCATTCAGGTCTTTTTTCTTAGCCGTAGCCTGTGCCGTGGTGCCTCTGATAGCATCAAGTTCAGATTGCAGCTGGTAAAGTTCCGTCCAGTAAAACTGCGAAATCAACAGGTTGGCCGTAGTTGCGTTTGGATTTTGTGTCAACACGTTCTTCAGCGCAGTTTCTGTTCTGGCCCGAAGTGCCGCATCTTTTTCAGTGGCATCGCTGGAACGGAGGTTGTTGTACAACTCAATGGCGTAGTTCATTGCCAATGTTTCATTACCAGGATTCGCTTTGATCAGGTTTTCGTATTCATCAAAGCGCTTCGATTTATCTGCCGGCAAAAATAGGGTGCGGTAATCCAGCCATACATCTTTGTACATCGGGAACCGCTCTTCGCTGATGGTGAGGTATTTCTTTGCAGCCGTTGTATCCTTATTTTCGAGGTTGTTGTTGATCATGAAACGGTAGATCCCAACATACGTGGTGTCGTGAATGTTGTTGTTAATGATCTGATCGTAATACTTGGCGGCATCGTTGTACAACTGCGCATTCTGTGCAGAATAACCAGCGTAAAGCGTTACTGTCGTGTCGAACTTTACGTTGGTAATGTTGTTGTTCTTCATCAGGTCAAACGCATTCAACGCATTGCGGAAGTTGTAAAAAGCCGTTGCGTAATTGTTGCCTTTGAAGTTTTCAACACCACGGTTGAAGTAGTTCTGGTAGATGTCAAACAAGGTTTTGTGGTTCTCCAACGTCGACTGCAAGGCACGTTGGTTTTCCGGCTTGCTTTGCTCCAGCTGCAGGTACTTCTGCATTGAGTTCAGGGCCTCTGCATACATGGCGCTGTCCTGCTTCGTCTTCGCCAGGTTTTGGTAAACCTGTGCTCTGTAAAACAGGGCATCTGCGCTTGAATTGGCCTGCGGATTTTCAAATACTTTGTCTAGCTTTTCTTTGGCTTCGTCGTACTTTCCTTTGCTGATCTTTTCTTTAACATCGTCCAGTTTTTCCAGTTTTTGGCCAATCGCATTTGAAACCGCAAAGGCGAGACCAATCATGACTAACAGTTTGCGCATTGTTTTTCGATTTTAATGTTAAGCTATGGGAGATTCCTGCTCTCCTTCAGATGTATTTTCGGGTAAAATAGTTGTTTCTGTATTGTTATTGTCTTCTGAAGAAGCCTCTTCACCTTCCGTTTCTGCAAGGATTTCCTCTTCTTCCACATCCAGTTTCGTCAACGCCGCTATTTCATCTCCGTCTTCAATCCTGATCAGCTTCACCCCTTGTGTGGCTCTCCCCTGCTCACTGACGGCTGCAATGTTCATGCGAATGGTTATGCCGCTTTTGCAGGTGATCATCAGGTCTTCTTTTTCCGATACATCAACCATGCCCACCAGCTTGCCGGTCTTTTCCGTGATGCTGATGGTCTTAACACCTTTACCGCCCCGGTTGGTAATCCGGTACTCGTCAACCGGCGTTCGTTTACCAAAGCCTTTTTCACTCACCACCAGAACGGTTCGGTCGTTTTGGGTGTCAGGATTAACACAAATCATACCAACAACTTCTTCGCCGTCGTTTTCCACTTCAATGCCAGCAACACCAATGGCGCCGCGGCCGGTGGAGCGAACTTTCGACTCGGGAAAGCGAATCGCCCGACCTGAATTGATGGCCATCATCACCTCGCACTGCCCGTCGGTCAGCTTAGCTTCCAACAGCTGGTCGCCTTCTACAATGGTGATGGCGTTTACACCGGTTGTCCTCGGCCGACTGAAGTCGGCGAGCGCCGTTTTCTTGATGACGCCTTTCTTGGTGCACAACACAATAAAGTGGCTGTTTACAAACTCAGCGTCCTGCAGGTCTTTGATATCGATGATCGCTCTCACCTTGTCGTCAGGTGAAATCTGTAACAGGTTTTGTATCGCACGTCCCTTGCTGTTTTTCTCTCCCTCCGGAATCTGGTACACGTTCAACCAGTAGCAACGGCCTTTTTCCGTAAAGAAAATCATGGTGTGGTGCGTTGACGCAACAAAAAGGTGTTCAATGTAATCTTCCTCCCTGGTTTTTCCGCCCATTACGCCACGTCCGCCCCGACGCTGTGCCCGGTAATCGGAAGCGGAGGTGCGCTTGATGTAACCAAGGTGTGAAATGGTAATCACCACATCTTCTTCCTTGATCAGGTCTTTGATGCTTACTTCATTGTCGAGCAGCGTAATTTCTGTCTTCCGTACGTCACCAAACTTTTCCTTGACCTCGTTCAACTCATTTTTGATGATGTCGTAACGCAGGCCTTCATTGGCCAGGATTTCTTTCAGGTGCGCAATCAATTTCATTAGGTCATCGTACTCCTGTTTGATTTTTTCACGCTCCATCCCTGTAAGGCGCTGCAGACGCAGTTCCAAGATGGCTTTCGCCTGGATCTCGTCCAATCCCCATCCGGCATTTACAAGGTTATCCTTGGCAATCTCCGGCGTGGCAGAAGCACGGATCAGGGCGATCACTTCGTCGAGGTGATCCAACGCAATCAGGTAGCCTTGCAGAATGTGTGCACGCTTTTCAGCTTCCCGCAGTTCGTACTGGGTGCGGCGATAAACCACTTCGTGGCGGAACTCAACAAATTCTGAGATCAGCTCTTTCAGTGTCAGGATGCGTGGGCGGCCTTTAACGATAGCCACGTTGTTGATGCCATAGCTTGTTTGCAGTTCGGTAAACTTGAAAAGTTGGTTGATGACAACGTTGGCAACGGCATCGCGTTTCAGGTCCAGCACTATCCGGGTGCCTTCTTTGTTGTTCGATTCGTTGTTGATGTGGGCAATGCCTTCCAATATCTTATCGTTCACCAGTTCGCCAATGCGGTTACACAAATTATCGCGGTTTACCTGATAAGGCGTTTCGGTGATGATGATCTGTTCGCGGCCACTCGGTTTTGTTTCCACATGCAGCTTTCCGCGAAGCACCACACGGCCACGACCAAAATTGAAGCCGGCCTTTACACCTTCCATGCCGTAGATTGAACCTCCGGTTGGAAAATCGGGCGCCTTTACGTACTGCATCAGCTCATCGATGGTAATCTCACGGTTGTCGATGTAGGCAATACAGCCGTCCACCACTTCGCTCAGGTTGTGCGGCATCATGTTGGTGGCCATACCCACGGCAATACCACTAGAGCCGTTCACCAGCAGTTGCGGAATACGGGTGGGAAGAACAGTTGGCTCTTGCAGCGAGTCGTCGAAATTGAGACCGAAATCCACAGTCTCCTTGTCGATGTCCTGCAGCATGGCCTCTGCCATGCGGGTCATCCGGGCCTCGGTGTAACGCATGGCCGCTGGCCCGTCACCATCCTGGCTGCCGTAGTTTCCCTGGCCGTCAATCAGCGGGTAACGAATGTTCCAGTCCTGCGCCATACGCACCATGGCGTCGTAAACGGCTGTATCGCCGTGCGGGTGGTACTTACCCAACACCTCACCTACGATACGGGCCGACTTTTTATACGGTTTGCTGTGCCCCATCCCCAGCTCGTTCATGGCAAACAAAATGCGCCGGTGAACGGGCTTTAAACCATCCCGCACATCTGGAAGGGCACGGCCCACAATCACCGACATGGAATAGTCGATGTAGGCCGTTTTCATTTGCTCCTCGATGTTGATCGGGATGATCCGGTTGAAATCTTCTGTTTTCTCGGGCTGTAAATTATTTT
>Ga0366775_1055_pt1 | contig 18074 bp, 16 predicted proteins | sample BONcelN113001D10_FD_207075 | JGI IMG/M metagenome (GOLD analysis project Ga0366775, IMG submission 207075) | Enriched cells from coal bed in the Powder River Basin, Montana, United States - BONCAT cells N11 rep2 HSBNCT.N11.300.1.D10 ...
ATTGGTTTCGTACTTTATCTCCCAGTCCGCCGGGCCCCATAAGAACTCCGCAGGTAACGTGCTCCGGGTATTTCAACATATATCCTATGGCAACGCCGCCGCCCATTGATAAGCCGATCAACGGCAGCGGGGCTATTTTAAAATGGCCGATAACTTCTTTTACAACCTGAACAAGGCACTCCTGTCCGACAGTACCTGTCCATGGCCTGCTCTTTCCGTGCCTCGGAAAGTCCAAGGCGAATACATGCCTTGTCCGGGAAAGCGCGGGAGCGAGATGATGCCAGATGAACCGGGACTCATCGTACATAGCCCCGTGAAGAAGCAAAACCGGAGGGAGGTTGTCATTTCCAGCTTCGTAAACGCAGACAGGACCTCCGGCAAGCGTAAGATTATTTTGTTTCCTATAAATATCAATAGTCATAACGCAGCCCCCCATATCAACTTTTTAATTTGCTTTCAGGATTTGTATATCCATTTTTTCAGAATATCCATCCATTGTTCATAATCCGAAAAGAGCTTATCCGGGTCGATATCATTTGAATCAAGCTTATTTTGCAGATATCCTTCCGAAACCCATAGAATGATCTGTATCGCTTTTTCAGGCGCGATTTCATCCTTTAAACAATATAAATCTCTGTTTTAATCGTCGGTGTATAATGTTCATAGTCAAAACGCTATCCAAATATGTCACAACTGCGGGATTTCGACAAAATGAATACTATTTATACAATTACGAATAAACTCAAATATATTATTGGGATTAACCTTAAACCTATTTTCCTGGGTTAAGACAACAATAATACAGCCAAATACGCTATGGTATTCAAAAAAACTGAATACTATTAATGAAACAAAATATTCCTAATTATTCAAGGTATTGTTCTAAGTTTACACAGGCTTCGTTCAGCATTTGGAGGGCAAATTCGTCCGGATACGGGTGTTTGTAGACCACGCGGATGATGCCGGCATTTACGATCATCTTGGAGCAGATCACGCAGGGCTGGTGCGTACAGTAAAGCGTGGCGCCGCTTATGGAAACGCCGAGCTTGGCGGCCTGTATGATCGCGTTTTGCTCCGCATGTATGGCAAAGCAAAGCTCGTGCTGTTTACCCGACGGGATTCCGAGCTTTTGGCGGAGGCATTCCCCTTTTTCCTTGCAGCTCATAATACCGGCCGGCGCTCCGTTATAGCCCGTAGTCAAAATCCGCTTGTCCTTTACGACGATGGCGCCGATGCTTCTGTCCGGCTTGTAGCAGCTGGACCAGTTGGCGATTGTCTCCGTTAGTTCCATAAACCTCTTGTCCCACTTATCCATAACAGTACCCCTTCTCAATAACAAAGAATTCATAATGAATGGTTTTATCTTTTGCGATGCCTCAATTATCGCCTGTTTTGAAAAAATTTTCAACAGCAAAAAGTCATATTTTAAAATTTACAATTTTTCGGCGGTTTTTTTTAAAAAACACTTGACGAATAGTTTTTGTATTATTATTATATAACTAGTGCTTAGCACTCACTCGCAAGGAGTGCTAACAAAGTTTGAATAACTTTAAGGAGGTTCAAATATGACAATCAAACCTTTAGGCGACAGAGTCGTAATCAAGAGTCTTGAAACCGAAGAAACAACGAAAAGCGGCATCGTCCTTCCCGGAACCGCGAAGGAAAAGCCCCAGATGGCCGAAGTCCTGGAAGTTGGCCCCGGCGGAAACGTGGACGGCAAAGAGATCACCATGCAGGTGAAAAAGGGCGATAAAGTGATTTATTCCAAATATGCCGGAACCGAAGTCAAGCTGGACGGCACGGAATACATCATCGTACGGCAAAGCGACATACTGGCAGTCGTAGAGTAAATTATTTATTAGGAGGAAACAAATATGGCAAAACAGCTCAAGTTTGGCGAAGATGCCCGCCGCGCACTGGAAAGCGGCGTAAACCAACTCGCCAATACAGTCATCATCACACTCGGGCCCAAAGGCCGGAATGTCGTTCTGGATAAGAAATTCGGCTCCCCCGTTATTACGAACGACGGCGTCACAATCGCAAAAGAAGTTGAACTGGAAGACCCGTTTGAAAACATGGGCGCACAGCTCGTTAAAGAAGTCGCGACAAAGACAAACGACGTCGCGGGCGACGGCACCACAACCGCAACGCTTCTCGCACAGGCGATCATCCGCGAAGGTATGAAAAACGTAGCGGCCGGCGCAAACCCCATGGTACTGAAAAAGGGCATTTTGAAAGCGGTAGAAATTGCAGTTGACGAACTGAAGAAGGTCAGCAAACCCATAGAAGATACCCACGCTATCGCACAGGTAGCCGCGATCTCCGCAAGCGACGAGGAAATCGGCAACCTGATCGCAAAGGCAATGGATAAAGTAGGCAACGACGGCGTCATCACCGTTGAGGAATCCAAGACGATGAAAACCGATATGGCTGTCGTAGAAGGCATGCAGTTCGACCGCGGCTATGCATCTGCTTATATGGTAACCGACACCGAAAAAATGGAAGCCGTACTAGACAATCCTTTGATACTCATCACCGACAAGAAAATCTCCAACATACAGGAACTCCTTCCGATACTGGAGCAGGTCGTTCAGCAGGGCAAAAAGCTCCTGATCGTCGCAGAGGATATCGAAGGCGAAGCTTTGACGACCATTATCGTCAACAAACTGCGCGGAACATTTACCTGCGTTGCCGTAAAAGCCCCCGGCTTCGGCGACAGAAGAAAGGAAATGCTCAAGGACATCGCAGTCTTAACCGGCGGCCAGGTGATTTCCGAAGAAGTCGGCATTGAATTAAAAGAAGCCACCATGAACATGCTCGGCAAAGCGAGACAGGTAAAAGTAGATAAAGAGAACACCACCATCGTAGAAGGCCTCGGCGATCCTTCTGAGATAAAGGCGCGCATCAGCTCCATCAAATCCCAGATCGAAGAGACTACCTCCGATTACGACAAGGAAAAGCTTCAGGAACGCCTTGCGAAACTCTCCGGCGGCGTTGCGGTCATCCAGGTGGGTGCTGCGACCGAGACCGAGATGAAGGAAGCAAAAATGCGTATCGAAGACGCCCTCGCTGCAACCCGCGCGGCTGTAGAGGAAGGCATCGTTCCGGGCGGCGGCGTAGCGCTTCTGTCCACGATCCAGGCGGTGGAAAAGGCTATCGAAACTGCGAGCGGCGATGAAAAGACCGGTCTTAGGATCGTGCTTCGCGCGCTGGAAGAACCCATACGCCAGATCGCAAAGAACGCAGGCCTTGAAGGAAGCGTTATCGTAGAAAAGATCAAAAACAAAAAAGAGGTTTACTTCGGCTATGACGCAGCCAAAGGCGAATACGGCAACATGGTGGAAAAAGGCATCATCGACCCAACGAAGGTCACGCGCTATGCCCTGCAAAATGCGGCCAGCATCGCGGCCATGCTTCTCACCACCGAAAGCATCATCACCGATATACCCTCCAAGGAACCCCCGGCTCCCATGCCAGGCGGCGGCGGAATGGGCGGCATGTATTAAGCCCCCGCTACAACGCTTTAAATATATAACGAAAGAAGCTGCAGTTTTTGCAGCTTCTTTTGTTTCCCCGACATATTATATCTGCCGGGGATAGTTTTCCCCTGCCTATGCTTTTAAGCAGGGCCGAAATGGCGCTTTGTTTATTCTCATTAGGAATGGTATATAAGCGGCTATGCCCCTATTTCCAGTTTTCTGCAAAACACCTTATAAACTCCCGCTCAACCTCCCCTATTTCCCTTGTTTTGAAATCGTGCCGCACGGAGATATAGGGAGCGGTATCAAAGACCTGTACGCCCGATATCGCTTCGAATTCATAGTATAGCATCGCGTCGTCGATATCCTTTATAATATCCCTTTCCTGCTGCGTCAGACCGGAAAGGCCGAAAACTTCGAATATGACCTTCTCCACCGCATCCTCCAGCTCAAAGAAGCCCTGCAGACGGTGTTTGACCGGTCGCGGGATATCCGCGATGTAGCATTCCGCCGCATCGTGCAGCAGACAGGCCAGTACCGTGCGCCGCCCCTCTCCCCTGTTTTTCGCCTCCAGGGCGCAATTCACCGAGTGTTGGGCTACGGAATAGAAATACTTAAAATGTCCGTTGGCCCGCGCCTGCATGGCGAGAGAATGCGCGATATCCTCTATTGCAATATCTTCAGGCTTTAAATGGTAGGGGTCTACCTTACGGCCTGAGAATGTCCGTATGCATTCCTTAATCAATTTCATATGCTGACCTCTTCCATAATTCTTTAATATTTTGACTTATTATAACACCCTGAAGGGCATGGCCCTATCCTTCGGTTTCAATGACGTTTTTTAACAATTGCAGTCCAATTTGATGTATGGAGCTGACCTCATTTACCATATTTTTATAAAAACCGGCGCTTGCTTTCTTCCGCTCATCGGCAATCTCTTTCGCGCGGCCTGTAAAAAACTTATCATAAACGTTTGCCAGTTTAAAGTTATACTCCCGGAAAAAAGAGGGCTGTTCGCTTGAATCCCCGGCCGTTACATTGCCGGTTTCATCGACGGCATACAGCGGTTCCGATACGATCCCCTTATAAGCCAGTGTCCTTGCTATCCCGAGCGTCCCTGTGACGTCGAGTTTGTCGGCGTCGTACAGTATTTTCGCTTCAATCGTTTCAGGCGGCCTGCTGTTCCTGTATCTGTGCGAGGATATGCATTCCTTTACGTGTCCCGCTTTATCCGCATCCCATCCGATGCCGCGTAAAAAATCATAAGCTATATCGCCGCCGGTGGCAGCGTGGTCGCATTCCGGGTCTTTAAATTGCGCATTTCGCCCGATATCATGCAAAAGGCATGCGGCAATCAATACATCGCTGTCTATACTGTAAGCTTTCGCAATATCCAAAGCGGCATATAAAACCCGGTATACATGAAAGCCGTCATGGGCGCCGTCGGTCATACACGAAAGCATATGCTTTTCTATCGCAGAATACATTTTTTGTTTCATCGGCCATACCTTTTTTTGAGTTTTTGATTTGAACTTTCCCCTATCATTTTTTAGGAATGCGAATATTTGCATCTTTTACAACCATATTATAACATAGCGCAAAGAAATAAACATACAGTTATCGGCTTGCTTTTAAAAGCCGCACGTTCTATAATAAAACTGTCTTTTTGGTATGCCCGTCGTTTATCTGCATGCCCCAAATAATAAAATGGATTTTTAGAAGATAGAATGCTTAAATTTTTACAACAAAAAACATCCGGGTTTTTTAAAACTGCCTTTCGTTCTCTGTGGCACAGAAATTTTAAGTTTTTTTGGGCCGGGCAATGCGTTTCCCTGATCGGGACATTCATGCAGCGGACCGCACAGTACTGGCTCGTTTACACGCTGACAAAATCACCGCTGCTGGTGGGCCTTTTGGGCGTATGCCAGTTTTTGCCCATGCTGCTGTTCTCGCTTTTCGCGGGCGTGATCGTCGACCGATTCCCGAAGAAGAGGCTCCTCCAGATTACCCAGACGCTTTTTCTGCTGCAAGCTGCCGCTTTGACCGTGCTTACGTTTACGGGGCAAATTCAATACTGGCACATACTGCTTTTAAGCGCTGTGTACGGCATTACCCAGACGATCGATATGCCGGCCCGGCAATCCTTTGTTTTTGAGCTGGTCGGCAAGGAAGACATCATGAACGCCATATCGCTGAACTCTACGGCGATCAACGCGGCCAAGATCGTGGGCCCGGCCATCGCCGGCATCATCATGCTGCATTTAGGTATCGTATTATGCTTCTTCATCAATGCATTGAGCTATTTGGCCGTGCTCGGCGGTCTCTTTTTGATCAAGGTCAAGCCGCATGCGTTTCAAAGGGCGCAGCGCCGCATATTGCATGAAATAAAAGACGGCTTGAGATTTATTAAAAACAGCGAGGCACTTGTAATCGACGTACTCATATTCGGCATTGTCAGCACATTTGCCATGAACAACGACGTTATCATCCCCGTATACGCTAAAAACGTGCTCGGTATGGGCGCGGACGGGTATTCGCTGCTGCTGACGGCCACAGGTCTGGGCTCCCTTATAGGGGCGTTGGTAATGGCCTCCATAAGCAATGGAGGTGTTAAAAAGAACCTTCTCGTGATCGGCGCGGTGGGTACGGCCGCGCTGCAGGCCGCTACAATTTTGACAGCCAATTATATTGTCAGCCTTTTGCTTCTTGCGGCCATAGGTTTTATAAACTTAGTGTTTTTCAATACCGCCAATGCGCTCTTTCAGCTGTATACTACGGATGAATACCGGGGGCGTGTGATGAGCGTATATTCCCTTTTAAACCAGGGCTCCACCCCCGTGGGCAACTTCTTCGCCGGCACGGTGATGGAGAATATGGGCGGCAGCTCCGGATTTGTATCCTGCGGCGCTGTCACGCTTCTCCTTTTGCTGCCCGTATTCCTTATCAAGTGGAAAATGATCGCCACATGGGTATTCAAGAAAAAGCTTGGAATGACTTAAGGCCGGAAAGCAGCACTAAACTGCAATTTATATCCTAATATTCTATTTATTTACAAGTAAGGCTTTGAAGAATTATGGCCCGAATATATTGGTGTATTTTTTCAATTCCCAATTGTTCGATGCCGGCATTTTATCTTTGGCTTTAACAAAAAAACCCGCCCAATGAAGGACGGGTTTTATGCGTTTTATTTATCTGTACACTTACGCCTGTTTTGCGAGTATCACCGCATGCGCGGCGGCCAATCTTGCAATAGGCACGCGGAAGGGCGAGCAGGATACGTAGTTTAGGCCGATATTGTGACAGAATATGACCGAGCTTGGCTCTCCGCCGTGCTCTCCGCATATCCCGAGCTTTATATTCGGCCTGGTCTTTTTGCCCAGCTCCACAGCCATTTTCACGAGCTTGCCTACGCCGGTCTGGTCGAGCTTGGCAAACGGGTCGGATTCGTATATCTTTCTCTGGTAGTAGTCGTCCAGGAACTTGCCCGCGTCGTCGCGGCTGAATCCGAACGTCATCTGCGTCAAGTCGTTTGTGCCGAAGGAGAAGAACTCCGCCTGCTTTGCGATATCATCCGCCGTAACGGCCGCTCTCGGGACCTCTATCATTGTTCCCACCATGTACTCGAGCGTTACGCCTTTTTCCGCAAAGACCTTCTTTACGGTATTGTCCACGATGTCTTTTACGAATTTCAGCTCTTTCTCCTCGCCTACGAGCGGTATCATGATCTCGGGCAGAATGTTGAGCCCCAGCTCCTGCTTTACCTCTATCGCGGCCTCTATGACGGCCCTCGTCTGCATCTCCGCGATCTCCGGATAGGTGACGGCGAGACGGCATCCGCGGTGTCCCAGCATCGGATTGAATTCGTGCAGGCTTGCGATGGTCTGTACGAGATCATCGTAGCGCAGTATCATATCTTTAGCGAGCGCCTTGATATCGGCTTCTTCCGTCGGAAGGAATTCATGCAGCGGCGGATCGAGGAAGCGGATGGTAACCGGCCTTTCGCCCATCGCCTTGTATATGCCCTTGAAATCCTCTTTTTGCATGGGCAGCAGCTTGTTTAGAGCCTTTCTCCTCTGCTCTTCGGTCTTGGACACGATCATCTCGCGCATTGCGGCTATCCTGTCCTCGTTGAAGAACATATGCTCGGTGCGGCAAAGCCCTATGCCCTCTGCGCCGAAATTCACCGCCTGCGCGGCGTCCCTCGGCGTATCGGCGTTGGTCCTTACTTTCAATGTGCGCACCGCATCCGCCCAGGCCATGATCGTTCCGAAATCTCCGGTAAGCTCGGCGGGTTTGGTCCCTATCGCTTCTCCGTATACGTTGCCGGTGGAGCCATCCAGGGAAATCCAATCGCCTTCCTTGAAGGTTTTCCCGTCAGCCGTCGTCATGGTCTTGTTTTTCTCTTTTATGACAAGGTCTCCGCAGCCCGCTACGCAGCACGTGCCCATGCCGCGCGCCACAACCGCCGCGTGGGAGGTCATGCCGCCGCGGGATGTCAGTATGCCCTGGGAGACGTCCATGCCCTCTATATCCTCGGGAGAGGTCTCAAGCCTTGCAAGGACTACCTTTTCGCCCGCTTTCGCAGCCTCTACGGCATCCTCAGCCGTAAAGTAGAGCTTTCCGCATGCCGCTCCCGGAGAGGCCGGCAATCCTCTTGAGATAGGTTTGGCTTTTTTCAAAGCGTCCGAATCGAATGTAGGATGCAGCAGCGCGTCGAGCTGTTTCGGGTCGACTTTCAAAAGCGCTTCTTCCTTTGTAAGCTTGCCCTCGGCTACGAGGTCTACGGCTACTTTCAAGGCTGCTGCCGCCGTCCTTTTGCCGTTGCGGGTTTGAAGCATGAATAGCTTGCCGCGTTCTATCGTAAACTCCATGTCCTGCATGTCTCTGTAATGGTCTTCCAAAACTTGCGCGATATCCGTAAACTGCTTGTATACTTCCGGCATGGTCTTTTCCAGCTCTGAAATAGCCAGCGGCGTACGGATTCCGGCCACAACATCCTCGCCCTGGGCGTTCATAAGGAACTCTCCGTAGAGCTTTTTCTCGCCTGTCGCAGGGTTGCGCGTAAAAGCAACGCCCGTGCCGGAGTCGTCGCCCATATTTCCGAACACCATGGCCTGCACGTTGACGGCGGTTCCCCAGTCGCCCGGGATGTCGTTTAAGCGGCGGTATACGATGGCCCTCGGGTTGTCCCAGGAGCGGAAAACAGCTTTGACCGCTTCTATCAGCTGGTTTTTGGGTTCCTGCGGGAAATCCTCGCCTTTTTGCTTTTTATACAATGCTTTGTATTTTTTTACGACTTCCTTTAAATCGTCCGCTGTAAGGTCTGTATCCTGTTTTGCGCCTTTGGCCGTTTTGACGGCGTCCAATATCTCTTCGAAAAGCGATTTCTCCACGCCCATTACGACGTCTGAAAACATCTGTATGAAACGGCGGTAGCTGTCATAGGCAAAGCGTACGTTGCTTGTAAGCTTGGCCAGGCCCTCCACGGTCACATCGTTTAGACCGAGGTTTAAAATAGTGTCCATCATGCCGGGCATGGACGCCCTTGCGCCGGAGCGGACAGATACAAGATAGGGGTTGGCTGGATCGCCGAATTTCTTGTTGTTGATTTCCTCGGATTTTGCAAGCGCCGCATGGATCTCATCTAAGACTTCGCCTGATATCGTCTTTCCGTCCTCATAGTATTTTGTGCATGCTTCGGTGCTTACCGTAAATCCTTGGGGCACCGGAAGCCCAAGCCCTGTCATCTCAGCCAGATTTGCGCCTTTGCCGCCCAGAAGATTCTTCATGGACGCATTGCCCTCGCTGAACAGGTATACATACTTTTTTGTCATTGGATCATCTACCTCCCGTTTCTTACGCAATTCTATTGCCACTTCTTTACCAATGAAGAATTATACACTAATTTTTTTACGGATACAACTGATTTTATTACAAGGCTTGCTTAAAAAAACGCTTCAGGCTGCGCAAATACGCCCTAGAGCCTAATTTCTCCGATATATGAGCCACAGCAAGGCCTATTTTATTGTCGACAGGAAAAATGCACAATATACCATTTTAAAAGACTTTATCCAAAAATTGCGCGGTAGAAAGGCGGTATTCAATTTTATCCTCCACATATTCCAAAAGAAGCGCTTTTAGTTCTTTTAGAATCCCGCCGTCCGATGAAAAGCCGGATACGCCCTTTACAGGCATTTTTAAAATGTCGTGCATTGCTTTTAATGCGTCTGCTGAAACGGGACGTATATGAAGAAGTTTGCGTGCGCAGTCCAAACATGCGAGCCCTCCGGCCGATGTGGAGAAATAGTTTCCCCCTCTTGCTGCTTTTTTCCCGCATTCGATGCATGTATGTATTTGAGGCCTGTATCCGGTGACATCCGTAAATTTGACCAGAAAAAATACGAGAACGGCCAGCGGGAGGCTTTCCTTTAAAGCAAAAAAACCGTTCGCCGCAAGTGAGAAGAGTTTGGGCGAGGGCTCTCCCGTATCGATCGTCTTTTCGCAGATCTCAGCCAATAGTGCCGCCACGGAAAACCGCTCGATATCCTGCCGAAGCGTATAAAAAGAATCGATTATCTCGCATTGCGAAATGTAATATTTATTCTGACGTATATAATAGGAATAAAGCCCGCAAGTGAAAAGCTCGGAGCACGCGAGAAGGCTTGAGGTCGTCTTCTTACAGCCGCGTGAAAGCGCGTCGATCCTGCCTGTTTCACGGGAAAAAAGCGTAAGCATTTTGTCGTTGTCGCGGTAGTCCGCTGTCCGAAGGACGATGCACATGCTCTTTTCCAAAAAAGGCTTACCCCCTTAAAAAATTGAGACAATAATAAATGAAGAACTATGATTGAAATGTACAGTGCATTCCTTATGTTTTTTAAGATTCTTCGGTCATTTCATTTCCTCAGAATGACAATCATGGCATGTCATACCCCGGTAAAGCATTACTGTCATGCTGAACACAGTGAAGCATCTTTAAGTCTTGCTGTCATGCTGAACACAGTGAGGCATCTTTGAGTTTAAAAAGATGTTTCAGGCGCTATGCTCCTTCTTAAATGACAATCATACAAGTCAGGCGGGATGCAGTAACCATCTTCTTATGGTATTCCTTTTCTAATCCTGTATTCCATGCGGTCAATGTCTTTCTTTTTCCTTAAGAAATCTGGCATAGAGTGTGAATAACGCAGTAACCGCGCCTTTCTGTCATTTCTATAAAGGCTGTCGAGCCGTTTAGTCACTCGTAGCCGAGGGTTTTCAATACTGACGGGCTATTCCGCCAGTCCTCCTTCACCTTTACGAAAAGCTCCAAAAAAACCTTGCAGCCGAAAAGCATCTGCAGATCCGCCCGCGATTCGCTGCCTATCCTTTTCAGCATGGACCCTCCCGCGCCGATGATGATGCCCTTGTGCGTCTTTCGCTCGCAGTAGATCGCTGCCGCTACGTACATGAGGTCTTTTCCCTCGCGCTTCTCGATTTTTTCTATCTCCACGCCGACGCCGTGCGGGACTTCCTCGCTTAGCAGCCGAAGCGCTTTTTCGCGTATCATCTCCGCAGCGATAAGCCTTTCCGGCTGGTCGGTATACATATCGTCCGGGTAGTATTTGGGGCCCGGGATCAGGTATTTTACAAGCGCGCTTTCCAGTTCGTCCATATGGCTTCCCCTGGCTGCGCTTACCGTATAAATATCCTCTTCGACGCCCAGTTCATGAAGGGCGGTTATCGCCGAATCGATCTGCCCCTGTTTTGCCGCATCCGTTTTGTTTACAGCCACAATAAGCGGGATTTGATAGGCCATCAGCCGCTTTATATTGTCCTGGTCGCGTTTTTTCACGCCCGTGACGGCATCGGCCACAAACAATATCGCATCCACTTCCCGCGCCGATTCGTTGGCCGATCTTACCATCATCGCGCCGAGCTTGTTTCTCGGCTCGTGCAGGCCTGGGGTATCCAAAAAAACAATCTGGTAATGCTCCTTTGTCAGTACGCCGCGTATGGTGTTTCGCGTCGTCTGCGGTTTGTCCGATACGATGGACACCTTTTGCCCTACCATACTGTTTACGATTGTGGATTTGCCCACATTGGGGCTGCCCATTACGGCAATGAATCCCGATTTATATTCGTCCTGCTCCATAGCTGCCTTTCCTTTAAAACTTTTTAAACGCGTGCGGCATAACGTCTTTTAACGTATTCTCCTCAAATCCGCCCTTGTTGTTGCATGCATAGATCTTCATATCCGGTGCGGCGAATTCCGTTAAGAACTGCCCGCATATGCCGCAGGGATACAGAAAATCCTCCGTATCCGCATACACCGCGACAGCCACGAAACGCTTCTCCCCTTCCGATACGGCTTTAACGGCAGCCGTCCGCTCCGCGCAGATGGTCGCTCCGTAGGAGATGTTCTCCACGTTGCAACCGGTGTATATTTTTCCCCTCTCAGTCAAAATGGCCGCTCCGACCTGAAAACCGGAATAGGGGGCGTAGGCCGCAGTGCTTGCTTTTTTCGCTTCTGCAATTAGTTTTTCTTTATCCATCGATTTCTCCTTCTAGAATATCCATAGTTCGGCAAGGCTGTAGATCACGACCGTCAGCATAAGGCCCAAAAGCGCGCCCATGACCACTTCCAAAAACGTATGCACGCGTGTTTCCAAACGGCTTTCGGCTACAATCAGCGCAAGTATCGCGGAAAAGGTGGTGGCGATGGGATTCTTTGCAAATATCGCGATGGAGGTAAAAAGCGAAAATGCCAGCGCCGTATGTCCGCTGGGCATGCCGCCCTGCAGGTAGCTTCCCTTTTTTTTGCTGCTTCGCGCCTTGAATATGATTACGACCAGGCCTACGACAAGAAGGCTCGCAAATGTGATCCACGCCGGCAGGCGTATCAGGTAATTGAGCGATACGAAGCTAAGATCGTCCAGCTTGCGGTAGAATACGATATAACCTACGATAAGCGCGTTGATGGCTGTAATCAGCGATGCTCCGGCCCCTACATTCTTTGCTATGCGCGCCAGCTGGTGGTATTTGTTTGTAATCAAATCCACCACCGTCTCGATGGCCGTATTCATCATCTCAGCGAATATGACGAAGCTGATCGAAATGATGACCGCTATAAGCTCAAAGCGGGTTACATACGTCAGTATAGATGCCAGGATAACCAAAATCGCGATTGTAAAATGGATCTTCATATTGCGCTGCGTCTTGAACACATGCACAATGCCGCTGATAGCGTAATTCAGGCTGTCCAAAAAACCTTTCATATCAAGCCAAACCCCATATCATCTTTTGATTTTCATGCGGTCCATAATGATCCTCTGTTTTTCCCGCATGGAATTCTCATTATCTTCTGCGTCATGGTCGTAGCCTATCAGGTGAAGCACGGCATGCACCGTTAAAAACGAGACTTCCCTTTTCAGGGAATGCCCATATTCTTCGGCTTGGGATAGCGTTCGCTCCATAGAGATCACGATATCTCCCAAAAACAACCTGCCGCTTTTTACATCCCGCTCAGGCTCGAAGCCTTCCGCAACCGCCTCTTTTAAAGGCCTTATCAGCTCATTCGCCGGGAAGGAAAGCACGTCTGTGGGCATATCCTGTTCCCTGTAGGCTTTATTGATCGTTTTGATGCCCTCGTCATCGGTCAGAAGCACGCTTATCTCCGCATTCCTTCCAAGCTGCTCAGCGTCGAGAGCCGCCGCAACCGCCCTTCGTATCCAGCCCGATATTGAGAAATTCGGCCGGACGCCGCGTTCGTGCTCAATTGTGATTTTCAGCATCGTTCTCAACTCCCGGGTACTGTATTCTTTCGTGAAACATTCCCTGATACACGCTGATAAACGCATTTGCGGTCCGGGCAAGGTCCCTTTGCGTGATATCGCACTCTTCGAACTGCCCGTCCTCCCCGCGCTCTTTAATGAGCTTTTCTATGATTTCCCTGATCTTTTCCTTTTTCACCAGCCCGCTCGCCCGGACAGCCGCTTCCACGCAATCCGCCAGCATAATGACGGCGGCTTCCTTTATCTGCGGCTTGGGGCCCTTATACCGGTAATCCTCCGCGCTAACTTCCAGGCGTTCCTTTGCCTTGCAGTAAAAGTACTGCATGACCGTCGTGCCATGATGCTGCTCGATTAGTTCCGCCACATCTTTGGGTAGCTTGTGCCTGCTTGCAAGATACTTTCCGTAAGTCACATGTTCCCTAAGCACATGCGCGCTTTTTTGAGGCTCCATCAGGTCGTGCGGATTATCCCGGCCCTGCTGGTTTTCGCGGAAGTAGTAGGGCTTTTTTAGTTTGCCTATATCGTGGTAATACGCGGAAGCCTTTACAAGCAGCGTATTTAAGCCAAGTTCCTCCGCGGCCGCCTCGGCAAGGTTGGCCGTAATCATGCTGTGGTGGTAAGTTCCCGGTGTCTCCAGGGACAATCGCTTTAAAAGCGGCTGGTTTGGATTCAGTATCTCCAAAAGCTTGGTCGCCGTCGCTACGCGGAATACGGACTCCAAAACCGGGAGCGCGCCGATCGCCAGTATGGCCGAACCGATGCCGTTGATCATCGCCCATAACAGGTCCGAAAGCATGCCTTCAAATCCGGAGCCCTTTATGAGCGCTACCATCGCCAAAACGATGAAATTGACAAGCCCGGCCGCAAACCCGGAATAGATATACTCCGTACGGTGGTGCGCCCGCCGGAGGAAGAATACAGCAGTCAAGCCTCCGGGCACAGCGCAGAGTATGGTTAAAAGCATGCGCTCCGAGATGATCCCGTCGGCGCTTGCGCTTGTAAAGCCTGTAATAAATGCGAGCAGCACCGTCACGCTGACGGCCGCTTTCGGGGAAACGAGTATGCAGGTTAAAGTCGTCCCTAAAAATGCCGTGATGATCCTCGGTTCCAGCTTGTTCAACGGTATGGAGATGCCCGAGGCCACGATCAATATGATTGAAATCAAAACTACATTCTTGATCCCGCGCATGATCTCCCTCATAAATACCGCCGTGTATATTCCAAAAAGCGTAAAACAAAGCAGCAGGTATATAAAAACACCCAGATAAAGGCTGAAATTCAGCGTATTATCCTGTTTTAGGCCGAGGTCCCGCAGCACCTCGATCTGCGCACCTGTCACCGCTTCGCCGATCTGTACGATATTTTGCCCCTTTTTATATACAGCGGGCAGCACATTTGCGGCGGCGAGATCTTTTTCGGTCTCCGTCGCGTTGGCGTCGAACACCATATTGGGTTTTAAGAGGGCCAGTGATTTGACCGCTAAATTCCTCTGGGTGTCCGTATAAGCGGCCGTGGACATGACCTGCGAGGTGAGCCGCAGCACCTGTTCGCTTAAGTTCTCCTCTTTGATCCCGATATCGAGCTCCGTTTGGGCCATCGCCACGATATCCTTTTCCAGATTGTTCAGCGCAGTTTCTTTCATGGAAGCGATGAGCGCCACTTCATCATCCGTAAACTCCATATCGAGCTTGCCCCGAAGCTCCGCGAGTACGTCCTGGGTTAGGATCTCTTTTTTCCATTTTACGTCTTCGGGGTCAAAAGAGGCGGCCGACCAGTTTGTCATATTGGCTGTCCGCAGCATTTCCGCTACATATTTTGCTTCGCAGAAGGCGCGTATGGTCTTGGAATTGACATAAAACTGCTGTATCCCCGCAATGATGTCTTCGCTTGACTGCTTGTCCTGCTTATAAATGGGCTTTACCGCAGCTTTTGCTTTTTCCTGCAATTCCGAAGTTGTTACCCTGTCCACCGTATCCCTTGGCGCTGTAATCGTCGCCTTCGCAATATCGCCCTCGTTGATCTCATAGCGGGTGGGGGTTACGGATGCGGCCGTAAATAAAAAGCAAACGGCAAAGGCAATTAAAACGATGATCAAAGACCATGGCTTTGCCCTGCCGGATATATAGCGTATTGCCCTTTTTCCCGGTAACTCAAGGTTGCGTTCCATTCGCCTTCCGTTACTCCTTTTGCCTGTTTTCATCCTTTTCGTACGCCTTGATGATATTTTGCACCAGTTGATGACGCACGACATCGCGGTGCGTCAGATGTACGATCTCGATGCCTTCTATGTCCTTCAAAACCTTTATCGCATGCTTCAAGCCGCTCTTTTTATCTTTGGGCAGGTCCGTCTGAGTCACATCTCCGGTTACGACTACTTTGGAGCCGTCTCCGAACCGCGTCAAAAACATCTTCATCTGCTCCAGCGTGCAGTTTTGCGCTTCATCAAGTATGATGAACGAATCGGCCAGCGTACGGCCGCGCATATAGGCGAGAGGCGCCACCTCTACCGTGCCGCGCTCCGAAAGCCGCTTGTAAGCATCCGCACCCATAAAATCGTACAATGCGTCGTACAGCGGCCTTAAATACGGGTCTACCTTATTTTGAAGGTCTCCCGGCAAAAACCCGAGCTTTTCCCCGGCTTCCACCGCAGGGCGGGTCAATACGATCCGTTCCACTTCCTTGTTCTTCAAGGCCACGACGGCCATCGCCATGGCGAGATACGTCTTGCCTGTCCCGGCCGGGCCTATGGAAAACACCACCGTGTTCTTCTTTATGGCCTTTACGTATTTCTTCTGGCCAAGCGTCTTGCATTTGATCTGCCGGCCCTTGCTCGTGATGGCGACCACATCCGCCATGATCTCCTCAATGGCGTCCGCGTTCCCTTCCCTTGCGATCTCTATGGCGTAGCGTATGCGCGAAATGTCTATGTTTTCGCGCTTTTTTATCATCGCCAAAAGCCTTGTAATAACCTCGTAAGCAAGCGCAGCGCTCTCGGACGGCCCGCTGATGATGACCTCCGTATCCTTTTGCGCCACGGATGCGCCGGTTTCCTTTTCTATTGTCCGTATATTTTCATCAAAGCTGCCGAACAACGTGATGATCTGTTCTATATTGTCGACAGATACCCTGTACTCTGCTAGCGAGCTCCCGATATACCCTTCCAAAACTCTTTTGTCCTCCTCAGGATGTTTTCTTCGTTATCCCTATTTCCTCTTCCGTCTCTATAGTGCATGTCGCTGTGATGCTATCCTCCGTCATGTCGAACCGCGTTTCGAAGCCTGTGATCTTCGCTTCTTCGGGCACTTTTTTAAGGGCGGCGCGGTAGGCCATCTCTTCCGCTTCCACCTTTGCTTCCTTTAAAGGCCGCGGTGTTTTTTCCTCTCTGATCTCTGCGACATGCACGTCGAATACTTTCACCGGGAAGAAAAGGTTTTCTCCGAGCTCCACCGTATTGGTAACCGTTTTTTCCGCATTCTCGAAGATAGTTTCTTCTCCGCCCATCAAAACAAGATTATTCCCGATTTGTATGTATCTTAAATCGGCACTTCTGCCTGTAGGCTTTTTATCCGTTATATAAAGGTTTGTCTTGGCCCGTCCGGCGTACCATACGCTGCCGATGACGCTTCCGCGGGCATGAAAAGACATCCTGGGCTTTCCTTCCTCCCATATCTCGCCTTCTATCAGCATCTGGCCTTTTTTTACGGTCTGTCCTTCCTTTACTGCAGCCCTTCCCGCGAATACCGTTATTTTACGGACAAGCGCGTCTTTTGCACAGATAATATCCGCCGTGCCCTCGTTTTCTATGAGGTTTGGCGGCATGTCGGCCTCCACTACCTGTATCCGCAGCACAACGCCCTCGTATTCGGCGTTCACCCAAGAAATTTCCGGATGGCTTTTTATAAGCTTTTTTTCCAAAGCCTCCAGATCGAGCGTGCTCTTCAATGCCCCCATGCGGGCGCCGAAATCCCTCGCCTCGATCAATATCTTATCCGGGTTTAAGCTTTTTGTGCCGGTGATCTCCACCTGCCAGACAAAAGCCGAAAGCGCGATGACGGCTCCGAGTATAAGGATTATACCGGCCGCGAGGGCAAAACGCCTTTTCGCATTGGAGGCAAGAGCGGGTAAACCGGATCTTTTCTCCACGCTTACGGTATACTTAAAATCCGCGAGCAGCTTGTTGAGCTTTCTAAAACCGTTTTCGCTGACGCAGGCCCTTATCATGGTGTACTTCAAACGGCGCACGCCCCATACGCGAATACCGTTCATAACGGCAATGTTTAAGAATCGCTCGAGGGACAAACCTTCGACTCTAATAATAACATATCCGCGCAAACAATTCCATAGAACGCTGAAAAGCATATTGTCCCCTTACGGTTCGTATTCGATGGAACCGATCTCTCCCGTTATGATGATATTTTCCGCACCCATGTTTTTGAGTTCCATATCTTTTCCCTTGATGACGATCTCCTGATGCTCCGTGTGTACGCGTACTTTGGTTAGCGTATACTCCTTGATACCCTTGTGGTTTTCCAGGAAAAGATCGGTATTATTGAGTATGATAACACGCGTGGCGCCGGCTGTAGCCTCTGGCGGCAGTTCAAACACCGTGCTCAGTTTTTCCCTGAATTTTGACTTCTTTTTTTTCAAAGCGTACCACCGAATAAAAAAACTCTATTAAATAATGTATGTTGCCGCACACAAAAAAAGAAGCCTTGCCTGTCTTTCAAAAAAGTCCAAAGGGCTAATGTCAAATATGAATCCATATACAAAACAAAGGTTCACCATCGTTCTTGCGCGGGAGCGCACAGGGAATTTGCGGGTGACATGT
>Ga0366775_1057_pt1 | contig 17806 bp, 18 predicted proteins | sample BONcelN113001D10_FD_207075 | JGI IMG/M metagenome (GOLD analysis project Ga0366775, IMG submission 207075) | Enriched cells from coal bed in the Powder River Basin, Montana, United States - BONCAT cells N11 rep2 HSBNCT.N11.300.1.D10 ...
TGACTGATATCAAGAATCAACGGCCAGTTATTCGTCACTTGCCAGCCTCCTCCACAAACCTTGCCTGTATAACTGGAATATTTTCTTTCGCAAAACGATAATACCTCTATTCCGCCGACTGCCAACAAAAAGAAGCTGTTAGTAAAACATATTCATGTGTTTGTCGTGATTACGCCACAACTGTTTCTTGATAAATTAAATTTTCGTGCTTTTACTGTTGGCTGCGGTATAGTGCCGTAAAAATAAAAATGGACGCCTTGGGGCATCCATTTTCATCATGAGGTTTTTCTTTTTTTGTCTGTCTACTTGACAGAGGGCAGTTCAAGAAACTTCAAGATGCCGGGAAACCGCCTATGAAGTAATGAAATATAGTGAAGTACAAGCAGCAGAAACGGAAGGTCGAAGCTGACTACTGCTGCACAACCAAAAGAGGAAAAGGAATATTACGGAGATTATATATAAAAAGCATTAAAATAACATAAGAAACTATGCCATTTGTACATATTAAGCAAAATAAGCCCCAAGACACAGAAAAGCCTTCCAGCAGAATCGCTGGAAGGCTTATGTTTCGTATGGTGCGCCCGGCAGGAATCGAACCTGCGCACCCGGTTCCGGAGACCGGTGCTCTATCCCCTGAGCTACGGGCGCATATTTGTCTTGACCACGAATAGCATTATATCACATAGTTGACCTTATATGCAATGTTTTTATTAAACAGTTTTACGTAAATTACTGGAATCTTACTTATGAACGGTAGGAGCCTGACAATAGGGACAGGTCTTCCATTCCCGATTGAGTTCACGGTCACAAGATTGACATTTGGGTTTTAGCGTGAAGCTGCAAAAAGGACACGCCTTATAATCTTCCTTTACTTTGCCGCCGCACATAGGACAGTTCATAGTTTCTTCCACCGGCGCCGACTCAACATCAATAATAATTTCTTCCCGGCGGGAGCGTCCAGCACCTGTCATAGCAGGCTTACGGCCAAAGAGCAGGTATAATGGCAGAAATATAACCAAAGCAGCCAGAGTACCTAATGACCACAGCAAGGCAGTACCTAATTCATGCCCGCGGCCTCTTGCATCATTATATACCCAGTAAGCTGCAATAAAAGCAACAACTAAACCTAATGTACCAATCAACAGTAATTCCTCCGCATGTTCACTTTTTACTATTATAACATTTAACTAGAGGGAAGAACAACTATTTGCTAATCTCGTCAAGTGTCTTATTCTTGGTCTCTTCGCCAAGCGCAAGAACAACTGCTGCGATGATGACTAAGGTAATGGTAAACATAGTGAAAATACGAGCGAATCCGTCCGGTCCGCCAATCATATAACCAACCACCACCGGCGCCAATACGCCACCAATGCGGCCCACCCCTGCTGCCCAGCCTGACCCGAAAGCCCGCACCCGGGTAGGGTAAAGTTCAGGGGTATAGGTATAAATGACGCCCCAGGCACCAAGGTTAAAAAAGGAAATTAAGCTTCCCCAAAAGAGCACGGTCAAAGAACTGCCGCCTTGTCCAAAAAAATAGCTGGCTAGAGCCGTTCCGGCTAAATACGATGCCAGCGTAGCCTTGCGTCCCACTTTATCCACTAGCCAGGCTGCGCTAAAATAACCGGGCAGCTGTGCTAATGTCATAATAAGCACATATTCAAAGGTCTTAATCATCGTATATCCCTGCGTAACCATTAATGATGGCAGCCAGGTAAAAATTCCATAATACGAATATACAATACCAAACCAGACAATCCATAACATTGCAGTCCTTTTGATGAAGTGAGGAGTCCATAATTCCCGGAAAGCAAGTTGTCCGTTTGCAGCACCGGCAGCAACAGGGTCAGCAGTATAAACGGGCGTCAGACCGGCTTCCTTTTCCAGCCGGGCAACAATATGATTGGCTTCCTCAATTTTGCCTTTGTCGGCCAAATAGCGCACCGACTCAGGTATAGCCAGGCGAATGACAAATACATACAGCGCAGGTACAGCACCGATAAAAAAAGCTGCCTGCCAGCCATAATGAGGAATAAACAAATATGACATAAGCGCCGCTACCAACCAGCCTACTCCCCAGAAACTTTCCAACAGAACCATGAAACGCCCCCGTACGGCAGGCGGTGCATATTCGGTCATTAAAGTTGCTGCAACGGGCAATTCGCCGCCTAGTCCAAAGCCAACAAAGAACCGGAATACCAGCAGTGATTCATAATTCCAGGCCAAACCACACAAACCGGTAGCGATACTATAAATCAGTAAAGTTACAGAAAATACCGCTTTGCGCCCAAACCGGTCAGCTGCAGTACCGGCTACAACAGCACCGAGCGCCATACCTACCAAACCGGCACTGCCGATAATTCCCATCTGGGCTGCTGTTAGTCCCCAGGCATTTGCCAACGCAGGCAATACAAAAGCAATTAATCCCGTATCCATTGCGTCAAACATCCAGCCAAGGCCAGTGGCTACTAGTAATTTATAATGGAACTTTCCAACAGGCAGACGCTCCAAACGAGTTGTTAAATTCATTTTATCCCCCATGTCTTTACACGTGTCTTGTCATCTATAATTTTATTATAGATCTTTCTTTTCGGGATGACAAGCTTTGTTTAATGAAGTATAGTAGGATGTACATTCATTATTCGAGGTGATACCGATGTCCCAAACTAAATACTCTTACATTAGCAAGCCTCTCGCTTTGCTCACGATAGCCCATGGCGTTACCGATCTTAGTCAAGGTGCACTCCCGGCCATGCTGCCTTTTCTAAAAAACTTTTTTCACCTTACTTACGCTCAGGTTGGTGCTATCGTCCTTACGCAGAATCTTACTTCATCCGTTATTCAACCCTTATTCGGCTTTATAACCGATAAAGTATTTCTGCCCTGGCTCATCCCTGTAAGCCTCTTATTAGCTGGAGTAGGCATGGCAGCTACAGGACTGGCTACTTCTTATTATTTGCTTCTGGTGACGATTGTGGTTAGCGGCCTTGGCATTGCCGGCTTTCATCCGCAGGCCTCCAAATCGGCTCATCTGATCAGCTCTGCTGCCAGTAAAGGCCGAAGTATGGGTATGTTCTCAGTAGGCGGAAATTTCGGAGCAGCAGCGGGGTCCATCTTTATGACCGCTTTGCTCAGTGGTCCCGGTACAATTAATAATACTATTTACTTTCTTATTCCTGCAGCGCTTATGACTTTATTAGCCTGGCAGAATCTGCCGCACATATCTCCTCAGGTAAGTACCAAGGCAGCGGCTGCCCATACGCCACAACAAACTGCAGCAGCCCTTCCGTGGGGCCTGCTGGCAACCTTACTTAGTTTCATCTTTATTCGTTCCAGTATTCACACCGGGTTAAGTACCTATATTCCACTGTATTATGCAGACTACTTGTCCGGCAGCCCGCTTTATGCCAGTTATCTCTTATCGGCATTTCTCATTGCCGGGGTAGTGGGTACTTATGCAGGAGGACTGCTTAGTGACCGCTTTGGCCGGAAAACGGTTATCCTCGTATCTATGACCTTTTCCATGCCACTGATCTTTTTATTTCAATTCACTTCCGGCTTTGTTACCGTGATACTTGCGGCAATCACCGGCTTGACTTTGATCTCTTCCTTCGCCACTACAGTGGTAATGGCCCAGGAAATGATGCCCCATCACATTGGTATGGCCTCAGGGCTAACCATTGGCTTCACCATTGGCCTCGGCGGTATTGGTGCAACAATTCTAGGTTATGTAGCTGACCACTATGGCATTCCCTCGGTCTTTACTATTTTGACAGCATTGCCCATTATGGGATTATTTTTTGCTTCCTTTTTGCCGGGAAAATTATTCAAGCGGGATATTCATCCCGCAGCATAGCACTTCGCATCTGAAGCTTTCTAAACGGCCTGGAGTTTCTTAACAATATTTAAGCGGGATGAATAATATTCATCCCGCTTAAATTATGCCTGTTTATTCAATTGGTGATGAAGCTTAACTACTCTACCAATAGGCCCCGCTCTTTTAACTGTTCTTCAATGGTACGCAATACCTCAACTGACGGCACTTCTATCGTGTGAAGGTGAACTCCACCGGTTACAACAGACAAGGGCTCAGCACCGCTAGCCTCAATTGTCGCCAAAAAAACGGCTAATTCACGGCGGGATGCCAGCATTAAATTGGCCTTTATTTCTCCATAGACGCTATGCTCAACGATAACATCAAGCACCTTACCGCCGTTGTCGATAATAATTGCCAGTTCTTCAGCCATCTCATTGCGTTTGTGGCGACAAGCCAGTTTGGCAGTTATAAAAGACGGCCCTTGTATGGCCGGCATTATATAGCCTTGAGGAGTAGCATAGATTTCAACTCCTGCTGCCCGCAAGATTGCGATATCACCAACAATAACCTGCCTGCTGACCTTAAGTTGGCGGGCCAGTATCCCGCCAGCAAGCGGTTCCTTAGCGTTTTGCAATACTTCAGCCAATAGTTTACGCCGTTCTTTTCCGTCCACCTTCATCACCGCTCTTCCAAGATCATTAACATATTTTCCCTAAGCAGCAAGGTTTTTTCTTATTGCTGTGGAAATCTTTCAGTAGTTTAATTTTACTACAGGAGGTTATACAATGCACGAATTTAAACCTTGGCACAATTCCGTTATTGGCGAAAAAACAGTAGCCGCCTTACTCAAAAACAACTTTAAGGCCACCTATGTACCGACGAAGGAAGAAGCTGTCGAACAAATCCTGGCTCTAATTCCGACAGATGCCTCAGTCGGCATTGGCGGTTCATGGACCATCAATCAGTTGGGCCTCGACACTCTGGTTGAAACAAGGGGCAACACTGTGTACAACCACAACAAACCTGGCCTGAGTCCTGAAACAGTGCTTGATTTTAGGCATAAACAATTATCCTGTGATGTGTTTCTCACTAGTACCAACGCCCTTACCGCCAGCGGTAAACTGGTCAATACGGACGGTGTTGGCAACCGGGTTGCTTCGATGATGTTTGGACCCAAGAAAGTTATCATTATTGCCGGTATCAATAAAATTGTCACTGATGTAGCAGACGCAGAAAAACGCATTCAGCTTCACGCCGCTCCCATTAATAACAAGCGCCTGTCCCGCACCAATCCGTGCGTACAAACAGGTCAGTGTATGGACTGTAGCAGCCCCCAGCGCATTTGTAATATTACCACCGTTATTCACAAAAAACCGCCGCTTACAGACATCCATGTTTTTGTTATCGGTGAAGATCTCGGTTTTTAAGCAGCTTATAATAAAAATAAACGCCAAACATTATGTTTGGCGTTTATTTTTAACTTTGGTGGGCGATGACGGGATCGAACCGCCGACATCCTGCTTGTAAGGCAGGCGCTCTCCCGGCTGAGCTAATCGCCCATATTAGATTTTGGATATTAGACATTGGATTTTAGAAATCTTCCACTATCCAACGTCTAACATCTACTATCCAGTATGGTGACCCGTAAGGGAATCGAACCCTTGATACCGCCGTGAAAGGGCGGTGTCTTAACCGCTTGACCAACGGGCCATGAAATTGGCTCCTCGAGTAGGACTCGAACCTACGACCGATCGGTTAACAGCCGATTGCTCTACCAACTGAGCTATCGAGGAACGACGACAAAATAAATTATAAAACATCTTGAGACAAAATGCAAGAGGTTTACGATAATTTTTTATTGGATATAAAAAGGATATTTTATACAGATGGATAATTGTAAATACTACCGAAAGAAACATAGCACTAGGAGGCGTTCTCATGGATCCCAGAATTGAAACACTGGCCAAAAATCTGATTAACTATTCGGTTGATCTTAAACCAGGTGAAAAAGTACTCATTGAAGTTTTCGACAGTGGCCATCCGTTAGCCAAGGCACTGGTAGATGAAGCCTACAGAGTGGGCGGTCTCCCTTTTATTACGATAAAAAACAATCAGCTGCAACGGTCCCTGCTCCGGCAAGCCACTGTCGACCAATTAACCTTAATCGGTCAATGGGAAGCAGATCGAATGAAGCAGATGGATGCTTATATCGGCATCAGGGCAAGTGAGAATATTAGTGAACTATCTGATGTATCTGCTGAGAAAATGCGCGATTATCAGCAATATTGGAGCAAACCCGTTCATCTTGATATCCGGGTACCTCATACAAAATGGTGCGTAATGCGTTATCCCAACGGCAGTATGGCCCAATTGGCAAATAGCAGCACCGATGCCTTTGAGGATTTTTTCTTCAGAGTTTGCAATCTGGATTATGCCAAAATGGGAGCAGCCATGGACTCGGCCATTACTCTCTTTGAACGCACTGACAGAGTGCGCATTATCAGTCCCGGAACGGACCTGACGTTTTCTATTAAAGGCATTCCCGCGGTAAAATGCTCCGGTCTGCGCAACATTCCTGACGGCGAAGTATATACCGCTCCTGTACGGGACTCAGTAAACGGAATGATCACTTATAATACGCCTGCCGTTTATCAAGGTGTTACCTACGAGAATATCCGCTTCGAATTTCAAAATGGCAAAATCGTGAAAGCTACCGCTAATGAAACGGAAAAAATCAATAAAGTACTGGATACAGATGAGGGGGCCCGCTATATCGGCGAATTCGCCCTTGGAGTTAACCCCTTTATTGATACTCCCATGAAAGATACGCTCTTTGATGAAAAAATCCGGGGCAGCCTTCATTTTACGCCAGGCAATGCTTATGAGACCGCTTTTAACGGTAATAAATCAGTCATCCACTGGGACTTGGTGCTTATCCAGAATCCCGAGTACGGCGGCGGTGAAATCTGGTTTGATGATAAATTAATCCGCAAAGACGGCCTGTTCGTAGTCCCTGAATTAGAACCACTAAACCCGGACAACTTAAAATAAAAGAACAACCTTCCAGCTGTACGCCGGAAGGTTGTTTATTACTTCAGTATCTTCTGTATGAAATTCGGCAAGGCAAAACAGCTTTTTTGAATATCCTTATTGTGATACCGGGTATTTAGTTCCGTCATTTTGCCGGTATCAAGCGTAAGAGGATCATGTACTTTCGAGCCCAAGGTAAAGCAATGGGTGCCGCTTGGATAAAGGGGAATCGGCGCCAGATACAAACGGGTAATAGGGAAAAGTGATGATATATCTTTCCAGGCTCGCTGAATCAGTTCGGTATGAATGAACGGCGATTCGGTCTGCTGTACAAAAATACCATCCGCTTTAAGAGCTTTGTTTACATTTTTGTAGAACTCGTAAGTAAACAGTCCCTCGCCAGGTCCGATAGGGTCAGAGCAGTCTACAATAATCACATCATAGTGGTCTTCTATTTCAGCTATATGCTTTAATCCATCATCAATACGCAAATCTAATTTAGGATGATTAGTAATCATCGCTTCGGCAATTTCGGGAAGATACTTTTTGCTTACTTCAACAACTAAGCCGTCAATTTCCACCATTACCGCTTTTTCTACCGTTGGATGTTTGACTACTTCGCGGATGCTGCCGCCGTCACCGCCGCCGATAACCAGCACGTTCTTCGGATTAGGGTGGGTAAAGAGCGGTATATGAGCAATCATTTCATGATAGACAAATTCGTCAAAAATAGACGTTTGGTACACACCATCCAATACAAGCATCCGGCCAAACTGTTCTGATTCAACAACAGCAATATCTTGAAAGTTAGATTTACCTGAATAGAGCGTTTCTTTAATCCTAGTAGTCAAACCCAGATTTTTGGTTTGAAACTCAGTCATCCACAATTCCATGTTATCCCTCCTAGAATCATTAACACTAGTCAAGTACTGTGTCAACCCTAATCCGGTACAGTCTGGCAGTATATTACTATTTAAGAGTTGCCCCAGTACTAGCTAGTATCATCCATTCTTCAATATTAAATCATAGCATAAATTTACCAGAAGGGAAAGAGCAATTGTACCTATATAAAAGTTCTCGCCCTAAAAAGGACGAGAACTTAATATTACCCAAATTAGAAAAGAACTTGTAATTGCTACTTTCCTTGAAAACTGGCTTTGCGTTTTTCCACAAAAGCACTCATGCCTTCTTTTTGATCGGCAGTAGCAAAGCACAAACCAAAAACCTCGGCTTCATAGGCTACACCAGTTTCCAGGTCGGTATCAAGACCTTCGTTAACAGCAGCTTTGCAAAGTTGAACAGCTACCGGCGCCCGGGACATAATCTTTTCAGCCAGGGCTTTAGCTGCGGCCATTAGCTGGTCGGCAGCAACTACTTTATTGACTAAACCAATGCGGTATGCTTCGTTAGCATCAATCACATCACCGGTAAAAAGCAATTCTTTAGAACGCCCTTTGCCGACTAAGCGGGCTAAACGTTGAGTGCCGGCAAAACCGGGAGTAATGCCAAGAGTAACTTCAGGTTGGCCAAATTTTGCCTTTTCTGAAGCAATGCGGATATCGCAGGCCATAGCCAATTCACAACCGCCGCCAAGAGCAAAACCATTGACTGCTGCAATAACGGGCTGGGGAAGATTTTCAATTTTATTGAAAACAGCTTGACCAAGCTTACCAAAATTACGTCCTTCAATAGCTGATTTAGACTGCATTTCGGTGATATCTGCGCCGGCAACAAAGGCTTTTTCACCGCTGCCGGTAAGAATAACCACCTTTATGCTGGCATCTTTGGCAATTTCATCAGCCAGCTTATCCAGTTCTTCGAGAGTAGCTTGATTCAGCGCATTGAGCGCTTTAGGCCGGTTTAGCGTAACCAAACCAATTCCTTCCTGATTCTCAAATAACAGATTAGCAAACTCACTCATACATTCCACCCCTATTCAATTTATTTACTATAATCGTAGAACCCTTTACCTGATTTGCGTCCCAGATAACCGGCATGGACCATTTTCTTGAGCAGCGGGCAAGGACGGTATTTGGGATCGCCGTAGCCCTCGTAAAGTACTTCCATAATATACAGAACGGTATCATTGCCGATGAGATCAGACAGTGCCAATGGCCCCATCGGATGGTTAAAGCCCAGCTTAGCCACCGTATCAATATCTTCAGCGCTGGCCACGCCTTCCATCAGTGTGAAAACAGCTTCATTAATCATGGGAACCATAATGCGGTTGCCCACAAATCCAGGGAAGTCAGAAACCTTAACCGGTGATTTGCCCAGACTCTCAGCTAAACCTTTTACAGCAGTAAAAGTTTCTTCACTAGTAGCAAGTCCATTAATAACTTCAACCAGCTTCATAACCGGAGCAGGGTTAAAGAAATGCATGCCAATGACTTTATCAGCCCGCTTGGTTAATGCACCGATAGCAGTTACAGGCAGTGACGATGTATTTGTTGCAAAAATAGTATGAGCTGGGCAAAGCTGATCAAGCTGCTGGAAAATATTCTTCTTAATTTCCATATTTTCGATAGCCGCTTCAACGACAAGGTCGACATCGCAGGCAGCTGCATCGAGTTCAACAACACCTTGAATGCGACTCATGACTGCACCTTTTTCATCTGCCGTCAACTTGCCTTTTTCTACTGCTTTGGCTAAATTTTTGTCAATTCCGGCAATACCCTTTTTAACAAAATCTTCCTTAATATCGCGAAGTATTACCTGAAGTCCGCCTTGCGCCATTACCTGGGCAATACCACTGCCCATTTGTCCTGCACCTATAATAAGTGCTTTTTTAAATTCCATGTGTTTATTTCCCCTTTTTCTTTTATATAACCATGTTAGCAAGACTTGTGCTTTAAGCCATAGTCTCCCTCCATGTTTACTACTCTTTTGCGGCGGCAGCTTCTGCGTCAAGACCCAGCCTGTATTCGCAGAGATCGTCGCCAACGGTAAAATCCGCTTCAGTCAATTTGCGAATATCAGCAACGGTAAAGCCCGAAGCAACTTCCTTTAACACTAACCCGGCGGCACTTACAGTAAAAACAGCTTTATCCGTAATAATGACATCAACTACGCCTTTGCCGGTTAGCGGCAATTGGCATTCTTTCAAAACCTTAGAGGCTCCCTTTTTGTCATTATGCTGCAGGGTAGCAACTACCTTGCGGGCACCGCCTACCAGATCCATAGCACCGCCCATACCGGGAGAGTATTTTCCCGGCGCTATCGGCATGGCCCAGTTAGCAATATTGCCTTGCTGATCAACTTCAAGAGCTCCTAGAATAGTAGTATCTACGTGACCACCACGAATAATGCTGAAAGACGTGGTCAAATCAAAAATTGATGCACCTGGCTGCAAGCTGATTGGCTGGCCGCCGGCATTGCCTGTGTCGGCATCCTGTTGTCCCCGTTTAGGCGTCGGTCCGAAAAGCAGGCACCCATTCTCTGATTGAAGAATAACATCTACTCCAGGGGGAATGTAATTGGCTACGGCAGTAGGCATGCCAAATCCTAAGTTTACCACTTCACCGTCACTTAATTCTAAAGCTGCTCTGCGGGCAATCATTTCTCTAAAATCCATAGTTACAACCTCCTCCTTTTTTGGCACGAATTTAAGCTAAACGGCCAGTGCGCACCCACAGTTCTTCATATATCTGCTGATGCTCTGCGAAGGTATATCCCTGAATGACAGATTTGACAAATATGCCCGGTGTACCTACACGGATAGGTTCAATGTCACCGATTTCTACAATCTCATTGACTTCGGCAACAGTATAATCAGCTGCCATCGCCAGCACGGGGTTACTGTTGAGTGACACCCCGCGATATTCAATGTTGCCCAACCGGTCGGCACGATAGCCTTTAATAAAGGCAAAATCAGCCTTAAGGGGCAACTCTAATAGATACTCTTTTCCATTAACCGTTACCTTTTGTTTACCTGCTTCCACCAATGTTCCAACACCAATAGGTGTCAGTACCCCACCCAAACCGGAGCCGGCAGCCCGAATTTTCTCAATCCATGATCCCATGGGATAAAATTCTACTTCCAAATCACCGCTCTTATATACTTCAAGGGCTTCCGGGCAAGTGCCTGTATGAGCCGTAATAAACTTTTTAACTTGGCGGTTCTTAAACAACGGTGCCAAGTCAAAACCGCCGCCAGGATAAGCATTAGTAACAGCGATGACGGTAAGTTCCTTTACTCCCTTTTCCACCAGTTTTTCAATGCACTTCAATGGAGATCCGATGCCGAGAAAACCACCAATCATAATGGTTGCCCCGTCGTTGACTCTGGTAATCACCTTGTCCAGTTCGTCAATCTTATTCATATACCCCTCTCCCTTCGACCTTATGGCATTTTATATCCAAGCAGCCGCTTATACGGCGACCGTAAGGGCCTTTTCAGCTTGTATTGAGCCACCATTGTGTGACCTAAGCCCACACAACTCTTAAGAATAGAAGCGATGAAGATTACTAACCATTCGACACAAGTGGTAATTATTACCTCTTCCCATTGTAGCACGATTTTTCAATTGTGAAAATATTAACTTTCGGATATTCTTATCTTATAGGAAAACCCCGCATAAATAGCGAGGTTTTTTCTTGTCAGCGGGGACAGCATTTCTTCCTGAACCCGTAGTCTTCGGAAATGGCTCTGCCAATACCGGTAATTTTACCGGTAATGCAGCCCCGGCAATGAGCAGGAGTATCATTAATACAAATTTTACCGGGATACAAGGCGTAGAACTTGCGATAATCCCCTTCGGTAACGTTGGGCATCACAACATTAGCACCGCTTTGCAGGGCAATAACACGTCCCTGGCGGTTAAGAGTCTCCATAGCGGTAGTGGCAGGAATATTGATGTCCGGCAATAAAAGCCGGGTAATAGCCATTACTTTCAGACTCATTTCAAAGGAACCGCCGGTCTCGGCAGCAAGCGGCGTATCGGGGTTGGGAATAAACGGTCCGACGCCAACCATATCTGCATTAATTTGTTTAAAAAACAAAATATCATCAGCCAGTGATTCCAGCGTCTGTCCCGGTAATCCAACCAGGCATCCCGTTCCCACTTCATAACCAAGAGTACCCAGATCCTTCAGACAGCGCAAGCGGTTGGCAAAGCTCATTCCCGGGTCGAGCTTTTCATAAAGCGCCTGATCGGTTGTTTCAATCCGCAGAAGATACCGGTCTGCACCTGCTTCTTTATAGGCAAGATAGTCAGCAGTTGATTTCTCACCGACACTAAGGGTTATTGCTAAATCCAATTCCTTTACCTTGCGAATAATATACTGCATTTTATCTACCGTATAGTAATCGTCTTCACCGGACTGCATGACTACCGTCCGGTATCCGTAAGAGCGGGCTTTGCCGGCAAAATCAATGATTTCATCTGTTGTAAGCCGGTATCGGTGAACCATACTATTATCGCGGCGCAAACCGCAATAAAGGCAGTTTTGCTTACATATATTAGAGAATTCAATAAGACCCCGCAAGTGAACCAAATTGCCCACATACTTTTCCCTGAGCAAATTAGCGGTCTCAAAAAGCGGAATATCAAAGTCTGTTGTGGATAGGAGCTGCACAATTTGCTCTTTTTCTAAGCTATGGGTTACTGCCGCTTTATGAATAGCGTTTAGCATAAAACACCTCCGTACATTATGAGTGGGTGTTTGCTTCGGCAAGGGTTTCGTTCATACTGCCAGTCCGGTAACCTGACAAATCGAGCGTAACAAAAGTAAAGCCCAGTTCTTTAAAATAGGTACTGATTGCCTGAGCCGTTTCCGGCAGCGCAAGGACAGGTATATCAGCTGCGGCTACCTCAATGCGAGCTATATCACCATGATGGCGTACCCGCACTTGCCCGGTAGTAAGCGGCTTCAGAAATTCTTCGGCCTGTTCAATCTGGGACAGCTTCTCTGACGTTATGGCTAACCCGTAAGCAACGCGGGAGGAAAGACAGGCAGCGCTTAGTTTATTCCATGTGGGCAAATCCCAGGCGGCTGATAATTGCCGTATTTCTGCTTTCGTCAGACCAACCTCCAATAAGGGACTGCGCACCTGGCCTAATTCGCCGATAGCCTTAAGGCCGGGACGGTAGTCGGAAACATCGTCAGCATTTGAACCGTCTAGTACCCATTTAATACCCTTGCTTTTGGCCCATTCAGCCAGGGCGCCGAAGCGCGTTTTTTTGCAGAAGTAACAGCGTTGATCGGTATTAGCTACAAAATCAGGACTATCCAGTTCGCTAATGGGCAGTACAAGATGGCTAATGCCAATAAATCGCGCCGTTGCTTCAGCATCTTTAAGTTCGCTTTCCGGCAGGGTATCGGAGCATGCGGTTATCGCTACCGCCTTATCTCCCAGCGCCCGATAGGCCGCAGCCGCCAAAAAAGTGCTGTCAACTCCGCCGGAAAAACCAATTACCGAACTCTCTAATTCTTTTAACAGCTGCAATAGTGCAGCCAGCTTATTATCTAATTGTGACATTTATAACGCCTCCATTATATGTCTTAAAGCAAATCCAGCTTGCATGGCTTATGCTATATTTTTCGTGGTTACCTTGGAAAAATCCTTTCGAGCAGCTTTGTTTTTTCGTCAGAAAAAAGCCAGGCTTCCTAACAGGAAACAGCCTAGCTCACTTTAATGTATTACCTATAAGACCATTTGTTCTGCATAACTAAATTCTTCTACCAGGTTGCGAAAATGACGGCAGTTTTCCTTAATATCCGGCCCATGCTTAAATAGGCCGCCGCCAACTAGAAATATAACGTCCTTACCATATACTTGCAGCAGCTCCGGTATACGATCCAGGCTTATACCGCCACCGGGACTGGGAAAGATGGTTTTAATAGAGCCCATCGCCACCTTTGTCCCTTGTACAATATTCTCACATTCGTCACGGCTGAAAGAAAAACGGCCGCCGAAATTAGGATAAACAGTAGCATCAGCTCCCGCCAGACGAGCCAGCTGTCCATATAAGGCAAAATGGGCAATACCGCCGTCTCCCGTGACATAACTCCCCTGAAAAGCAGGGTGACAAATAATCGGCAATTTAATATCGTCATCCTCGGCAAGCAAACGCATCGCTTCATATCCCGTGAGTGCCGGTGCTATTAACAATCCGCCGGCACCGGCATCTCTGGCAAATTTTGCTCTTGCTGCAATTTGCTGCGGAGCTGCCGTTACATTTGCAACATAAATACTGCTCCCCCCTGACTGCCGGTTAGCTCTGGCGACCGCTTGCGCACAAAGTGCAACCCGCTCCTCAAAAGGGGCAAATTGCTGATTTGTCAGCCCGTGATCATCCTTAATGATGTCAATTCCGCCTAATGCGCATTGATAAGCCAGTTCAGCCAGTGCGTCAGCGGATAGGCCCATTGGTTTCAGTGCCGTATGAAGCAGCGGCCTCTCCGGTGCGTCAAGCAACTGCCGCAGTCCGCCCCGGCCAAAGCGGGGACCCCTGAAAATACTGAGCAGAACCTCCGGCAATAACAAGCGCTCTACCCAAATACCCGATTTAATACTGATATTACCGAAAATAACGTTCAATAATTGAGTAAATTCATTAGCCGCCGTTTCAACTGCATAGCTAATCATGATGCGATAAAAGCCGGAGCCAATGAATTCGAATGACTCAAGCCTCCCCACAATATGATCCGCAATTAGGCCGGCAGGAATTAGCTCGGCCGGAAACTCCACAGTTTGCTCAATGCAAATATCCTGTGCTTTAGCATAAGCCTCCTGCCGGTTCTGGGCCGACAGACGATAAACAACCGAAAAACGTTCTCCTGATATCATATAAGAGCCTCCACTTTATGACTACCTTAGCATCACGGCATCACAATAGCATGACAGGCATTTGCTGTCAATATCTCGTTCCACGCATCCATGCCATACTGCTAGTCCATTTTTCAAACTACTGAAAAGTGCAGTAGACGGCCACTATGAATAGCCTGAGTTTCGATGTTCACAGGCACACCTCCTAATAAATCCGGTTTCCCTTGGCACCATGCGCACGAACATGAACCCAGCCCCGATAACGGGGGTCCTCAGGGTTCTTGCGCAATGCTTCCGGTTCATCCAGGTATAATTTTATATCAGTGCTATTATATAAAGTTCGGTCATTACCAACAGGACACACTTTAATGCAAATACCGCAAGGGTAGCGATGTTCTTTGCGTAATTGTTCATGATGCTTGGCACAGGCCACTTTGTCCATGTTGGCTATCAGTGAATCTGAATTAGCCGTGAAAGCTTGTGAAGGACATAGCTTCTGACAAATATGACAGCCTACACATAAATCCTTTTCAAATAAGGGATCACCCGTTAGCTCCAGCTGGGTAAATACAGACACATACCGGACCCGGGGACCGTATTTTTCATTTAACAGCGTGTGGTTAAAGCCAATTGTCCCCAACCCGGCATATTTAGCGGCAAATACATGGCTAAAGGCTGCCACCGGTTTTTCAATTAATATTTCAATATCTCCATAGCCATCTCTTGGCAGGAAAATAGATCCATACCCTTGTTCATTCAGATAAACAGACAATCGATAAGCAATTTGATCTAAGAGAATATTGCTTGTATCATATTGTTCTACATAATAAATAGAAGGTGTAGTTTCCAAAAGAGGCAGCAATACAGGCAGTCCCAATACGATCACCGACTTAACTTCCGGCCAAATAGCGGTTGGGCGGTAAGCCTCTCCGACTTCTGTGAACTCATCCCATCTGGCAGCCGGTGCAAAGCCGACTAAGGCAGCCCCAAGGCTTCTGGCATAGTCGATAATCTCGTCCTTGCTTACAGTCATCGTCCTCGTTCTCCTCACTACTCGTTCTTCACTTAAAAAGAAAAAGACTAAGGCAAATCCATTGCGGATTTTGCCTTAGCCTCCAGTTTTCTGATCAGCTAATCATTCGTTTTCCTTATCGGGTAGCGGCCAATGCCTGCCCTAAATCATCAATTAAATCGGCGGCATCTTCTAACCCCAGCGACAGCCTCACCATATCATCAGGCGCACCGGCTGCACTGCGTTGTTCTGATGTCAACTGCGAATGAGTAGTACTTGCCGGATGAATGACAAGTGACTTTGCATCACCAACATTAGCAAGTAAAGAGAATAGCCGCAAGGAGTCAATAAATTTCTTCCCCGCTGCCAAGCCGCCTTTGATGCCAAAGGTGAGAATAGCGCCTGCTCCCTCGGGCAGATATTTTTGGGCCAGTGCATAGTCCGTATGTCCAGGCAAACCAGGATAACTAACCCACGATACCTGCTCGTGCCCTTCGAGGTACTTCGCCACCGCTAATGCAGTTTCACTGTGACGCTTTAATCTAAGATGCAGCGTTTCCAGACCTTGCAGGAACTGGAAGCTGTTGAAGGGACTTAAGCAAGCTCCCAAATCGCGCAGCACCTGGACCCGCAGGCGGATAATATAGGCTAATGCTCCCAGCGCTTCGGTATAGCGTATGCCATGATAACTGGGATCAGGTTCACTTAACAAAGGAAACTTTCCGTTATTCCAATCAAACTTTCCACCGTCTATAACAAGTCCGCCCATGGATGTGCCATGGCCGCCAATAAACTTCGTAGCCGAATGGACAACAATGTCAGCACCGAATTCAATCGGGCGGCACAGGTACGGAGTGGCAAAGGTGCTGTCAATAATCAGCGGTATGCCATTCTCATGGGCAATAGCGGCTACCTTTTCAATATCAAGCACATCGATCTTCGGATTACCGATTGTTTCGGCATACAAGGCCTTGGTATTTGGTGTAATGGCTTTCCGGAAGTTTTCCGGATTACTGGAGTCTACAAAATGCACCTTGATACCCAGCCGTGGCAGTGTATAAGCAAACATGTTATACGTTCCGCCGTAGAGACTGGAAGAGCTGACAATCTCGTCACCAGCTTGGGCAATATTAAATATGGCTGCACTAATGGCTGCATGGCCGGACGCAAAGGCCAAAGCCCCTACGCCGCCTTCTAATGCGGCAATGCGCTTTTCCAGAACATCTGTCGTTGGATTCATAATACGCGTATAAATATTGCCAAATTCTTTTAAGCCAAACAAATTAGCCGCATGCTCGCTGTCGCGAAAATTATAAGAGGTTGTTTGATAGATTGGAACTGCCCTCGAACCAGTTACCGGATCAGGCTCTTGTCCGCCATGGACTGCTAAAGATGCTAAACGTAAGTTTTCTGGAAGTGTCATCGTTCATTCCTCCTAAATATCAAAACTGTCATCTATTTATCTAGAGCCTTCAGTTTACTGATCGGCCTCAGGCCTAAATTCCGTCGCCAAAAATTCCTTCCAGACCAGTAAGCCGGCTTTTATCCGTTCTTTCCACTTGAACAACCTTGCCATTTTTGATAACAAATACTACTTGGCCATATTTTAATCCGCCAATTGCCTCAAGTATCATCTTCTGAAGTTCAGCAGAGCTTTTTGAGTTCTTTCCAGGTGCTGCCAACTCGGCTTTATTTTTCTCCACTCCCATGCCCTCCTTTAAACAAGTCTGATTTTTTCGTGTTTTTCCAGTTGGATGACCCGGGAATCTTGAATGATAAGAGTGATCGTTCCATGGAGCATCCCTTTAAAGGATTTCTCTATTTTTTCCAATATTTCATCAGAAATAACCTCTTCACTCTTACCTGCTGGCTTATTAGTATTTTTTGTCAAAATGCTCACTCCATTCTAGCCAGTATAAGGACTTGGGGAAACGAAAAACCCCTTTCCGAAGAAAGGAGTTACACACGCCTTTCTCTCATCTTTCAGGGTTAACCTGCTGGAATTAGCACCTCTGCATTGCTGCCGGTTGCCGGGTGTCATCGGGCCAGTCCCTCGACCACTCTAGATAAGAGTTTTATGCAATTAATGAATAAATTTTACCATTGTCCTACACCCCTGTCAACACCAGTTTTACAAATGCTTATTGGCTATACAGCAAAGGTTACACTCACTGCTCTG
>Ga0366775_1040_pt2 | contig 17760 bp, 14 predicted proteins | sample BONcelN113001D10_FD_207075 | JGI IMG/M metagenome (GOLD analysis project Ga0366775, IMG submission 207075) | Enriched cells from coal bed in the Powder River Basin, Montana, United States - BONCAT cells N11 rep2 HSBNCT.N11.300.1.D10 ...
GTACGGAAGGGAACCTGACGGGCAAAATACAGGTTGTGGGCAGCGCAAATACCGCCAAAACGGGCATGTACCTGCTGCAATATAAAATTCCAAGCGCGTACAAGGAATCCGCTTCGGACACGGCAACCCATTACTATACTGATTTCCGGTGGATCGGCGTATCCGAAATTGATCCTGATGAAATATGCGGCGATTCATGGCTCGTACTGGCAGGCGGCGATGTAGCGGTCGGAACGGGCGGCATCGGCGTTTCGCTTCTAAAAAACGGAAAGCCGGTTGCTGTGGGGGGTACGGTTTCTGCAGAAGGCATTTATACCGTCAGCGTAAAAGCGGCAGCCTATGATCTATCAAAGACATCCGTAAAGTGCGAGGATGAAAAAAGCGGCGTATACACTGCCAGATTTGCCATTGACCGTTCCGAGCCCGTCATCCATGCGTTTGTAAATATCAGGACCGATACGGATATCCAGGTAAAAGTAATGACAGAGGATTTAACCGGCGTAACAGGGCTCAAATGGGCAAAAGGCACGCGCGATACGGAGTACTTCACAGAAGGCGGCGAGGACTTTTGCGGTGATTTCTCCGCAGACGCCTTTGGGACATATACAATCTACGCGGTGGATTGCCTTAACCATGCGTCGGTCTGCGTGTTTGAGGTCAATGCCGCGGCGAAAGCGATGAAACCGGGGGTATCGAAGAAATTCGTGCCCGGTTACCCGAACAAGCTGGATATAAGCGTGAAGTCCCGGATTATCGTCAAAGGCTCCGTCAGCGCCGAAATCTATTCAAAGGACGGCAAATGGATCGCTTCGGCAGACAGCTATGGAAAAGACGGCAATAAAGCCTCCTTCGCATGGGATGGAAAGCTCGACTCCGGTAACGAACTTAATAGCGCGGCGGGATCGTATGCGCCGGTCAGCAGCAGCGGGACGTCGTATAAAGTCATGATCGCGGTAAGAGACAGTTCGAAAAACACGGTCTATTCCACACCGCAGAACGTCAAACTGTATTCCAGCCTAAAAATAAAATCGGCTGCGGTTTCCAATGCGAAGTTCAAGGCCGTCAAATCCGGTAAAAACAAGGCAAAAATCAGGTTTAAACTCAGCATGGCATCGGACGTCGTGGTGAAGATATACAATTCCTCGATGAAGAAGGTCTATGCGGTATTGAAACAAAAAAATGCGGAAGCGGAAAAACTCCTGGCATTGAACTGGAACGGAAAGGCGACCGCCGGAAACACCGCCAGGCTGAAAGCGGGGGCGCTGGTGCCCAAAGGCATCTACCGCGCAGTGATCTATGCGGCGGGGAAAAGCAAAACCGTTTCAACGAAACTGAAAGTGAGCAGGTAAACAAATACTATAAAGCTTCCATTCCAAGGGATATTATGATATATGCATATGTGCGCGGGCAGGCGGTAAACCGGCTGCCCTTTTTTATTATGCGGCCGGTCGATTACAATATGCAAAATAATGTTGACAAGAGGGCGGAATTGGAATATCCTAGATATAGAACGAGCGCTCGCTCTATAAGGCAAATGCACTGCAAGCACGCTTGGTCAAAAACAATTTTTCAAAAGCGGCAAGAGAGTTAAATTAAAACATATTCGCATGTTCATCCGTCCAAAGGCACTTAGGAAAAGAAATCCTTGATTTTATATTCTCAAGGAATGATTGTTCTAGTATGGCAACCAGCAAACAAATTAAGGTCCATTTTCAATTCAAAAAGGAGGGTTAATATGTCCGACCAGAAAGCGAAAGCCTATATCAACATGAACGGAGCCTTGCGTGCGATGGAGTATTTATGCGAACTGGACTCCGAAGCCAAAGCGTTTATTAAAGAATTTAATATTGTCATACAGTTCAGCGTAAAAAACGGGCCGGCCGCGCGTTTGATATTCAAGGACGGCAGATGCGTATTTGAAAGAGGGAAGGGAAAAAGCAACATCAAACTGTATTTTCCCTCACCCGGGCACTTCAACAAAATGATGGACGGAAAGGCGAACCCTGTGATACTCAAGGGATTCACCAAAATAGGCTTCCTTACGAAAAATTTTACCTACTTGTCGAAAAGGCTTGAGTATTTCTTAAAACCTGCCGGTGAATCCATGAATCAGCCGGTATACAAGGAGATCAACACGATACTGACGTTTTTGACGGCTTTTAATTCCTTGGCGGAAATCGGTATGCACGACCCCATCGGCCAGGAGATTATGCGGCACGACAGGAAGGGCGTTTTTTGCGCGTCCATTGCGGGTACCGGCTATTCCGTCAAACTCAAAATGTCAAAGGGGCAGATTGCGCCTGTCGGCAGTTCAGAGGGCGCTCCGGAGATGCATTTGGATTTTAAAGATATCGACAAGGCGAATGACCTTTTAAACGGGAAGAGCGATTTTATTTCCGCTATCGGCTTCGGAGACGTAAAAATCAGCGGGTATATGCCGCTCATGCAATCTGTGGAGCTTTTGGTGCCGCGGGTTGCGATGTACCTGAAATAACCTAAAAAGAATGGGGTGATAGTATGAAAACATATGATTATACAAAAAGCCGCGCGCTTTTTAACCGGGCGGCCAATGTCATACCGGGGGGCGTCTACGGGCATCAGGGCCCTGCAAACGGCTGCTTTATCCCAAACGACGCCTTCCCGTATTTTTCTGAACGCGCCAAGGGCACGTACTTTTGGGATGCGGACGGAAACCGCTTTGTAGACTACATGTGCGCATACGGCCCGAATATCCTAGGATACTGCGACGAGGAAGTGGACAATGCGGCAATAGAACAGGTGAGGATAGGAAACTGTGTGACCGCGCCGTCCTCCAAACTTGTGGAGTTCGCGGAAGTAATGGTGGATACGGTAGCGATGGCGGATTGGGCCTTCTTTGCCAAGAACGGCGGAGACGCGACTTCGCTCGCGATCATGGTGGCACGGGCTGCGACGCACCGTAAAAAAGTGATCCTCGTAAAAGGCAATTACCACGGGGTAGCCCCCTGGGCGCAAGGTTTAGGCTGCGGCGGCGTGATAGAGGAAGACATATCCAATGTGCTTTACGTCGACTGGAACAATGCCGAACAGGTAGAGAACCTGATACGGCAGTATCCGGGAGAGATCGCCTGCTTTATGTCCACGCCTTACTGGCACGGGAATTTTGCCGATAACAAGCTTCCCGAAAACGGATACTGGCAGAAGATCAGAAAGCTTTGCACGGAAAACGGCATCGTACTTGCCATCGACGATGTGCGCTGCGGATTCAGGCTGGATATAGCGGGTTCGGACCATTACTTCGGCTTTAAGGCAGACCTTATGTGCTTCTGCAAGGCTATTGCAAACGGATGGAACGTATCGGCGCTTTGCGGCGTGGAAGCCTTGAAAAATGCCGTCACCGATGTTTTTTATACCGGAAGCTACTGGCTGTCCTCCGTGCCTTTTGCCGCAGGAATAAAATGCATAGAGAAGATGAAGCGGCTCGGCGGAACCAAAGCCCTGCTGGATTACGGCAAAAAGCTTGGCAAAGGGCTTGTAAGCGTAGCCGCATCTTACGGCTACAATCTCGTTGTTTCGGGCGCGCCGTCTTTATTCTATCTGCGTATCACGGACGATCCGTCCCTGACGCTGCACCAGAAATGGGTGGCGGAGTGCGTAAAAAGGGGCGTGTACATTACCAACCACCACAACCATTTCATCAACTATGCCATGACGGACGAAGATTTAAAATTTACGCTGGAAGTAGCGGATGAGGCTTTCCGCGTCGTAAAAGCCAGAGGTTAAACGCTGCTAATTTTAAACGGAAAGGATGGTTTATAAAATGCCACTTACGGAAAATGAGCTGCTCGAACTGGAAAAAAAGGCCTTTGAGCTGCGCTGCCTGTGCGTCGATACGGTCGCGTGGGCGGGAAGCGGGCATATCGGCGGAGCTTTAAGCGCGATGGACATCTTCGTATTGCTGTATTACAAGTACCTTCGCATAAACCCGAAAGACCCGGGTTGGGAGGATAGGGACAGGTTTATTCTAAGCAAGGGCCATGCGGGCGTAGGGCACGCGCCTGTGCTGGCCGACCGGGGTTACTTCGACAAGGAGCTTTTAAAAACATACAACCATACGGGATCAGACTTCGGCATGCATTTGAATTCGCAAAAAGTGCCGGGCGTGGACGCCTCCACCGGTTCCCTGGGGCACGGCATATCCATTGCGGTGGGTACGGCGCTGGCGGCAAGGGTCTTGAAAAAATCCTATTTGACCTACTGCCTCCTGGGAGACGGGGAATGCGACGAAGGGCAGGTATGGGAAGCCGCTATGGCCGCTTCGCATTACAATACGACCAACCTGATACTGTTCGTGGACAGGAACCACTACATGATCGACGGGCCGACGGAGAACGTGATGAAGCTGGAACCCTTTGCGGATAAATGGCGGGCTTTCGGCTTTATCGTAAAAGAAGTAAACGGCCACAGTTTACGGGAACTGTCCGAAGCTGCCGATTATGCCCTGGAGGAGAAAACCGCTCCGGTGGTGATCATCGCCGATACGGTAAAGGGCTGCGGCGTGGACTTTATCGAAAACCAGGCGATATCGCATTACATGGGGCTGGACGACGAGAAGATAAGGCAGGCGAAGGAAAGCCTCCAAAGATATTATGAGAACAGGGTGAAAGGAGCGTAAGGAAAATGGGTGGAATGAATTACGACGTCTATAGCCAGATAAAGCTGCAGACGATGGAAGTATACGGCAATACGCTGTGCGAACTGGCAGCAAAGCATCCGGATATCGTCGCGCTGTCCGCCGATCTGGCCAAATCGACAAAGATCGGCCTGGTGCAGGAAAAATTCCCCGAAAGGTTTTTCAATGTGGGCATTGCGGAGCAAAACATGTTCGGCATCGCGGCCGGTATGGCCAAAGCGGGACTCACCCCTTTCGTCTCCACATTCGCCATATTTACCTCCATGCGCGGCCTGGATCAGGTGCATACGGACATCTGCTATCAAAACCTTAATGTTAAAATGATCGCGACGCATGCCGGCCTTTCATTCGGGGCGGCGGGGTCTACACATCATTGCACCGAGGACATTTCCATTATGCGGACCATGGCAAACTGCAAGGTGATCGCCCCGGCGGACGGGTACGAAACGGCAAACGCGGTTGTTGCCGCCTATGAGACGCCGGGACCGGTATACATACGCATCAACCGCGGGTTCGACCGCCTTGTCTATGAAAAAGCCGATTACGGCTTCGAATTCGGCAAAGCCGTCAGTATGGCGGAGGGGACCGATATAACCATCATTGCCTGCGGTTCGTGCGTTTACCAGGCTGTCGAGGCGGCCTCCGTACTCCGGGCGGACGGCATCAAAGCCAGGGTTTTAAACATGCATACCATCAAACCCATCGATAAGGACGCGGTCTTAAAAGCCCTTGAGGAGACGCGGAGGATCGTCACGGTGGAAGACCACAACATCATGGGGGGCCTCGGAAGCGCGGTAGCCGAGGTCATCGCGGAAAGCGGCAGGGCCTGCGCGTTTACAAGGCTCGGCATACCGGACTGCTTCTCCATGATCGGGCTGCACGAGGATATCATGGCGTTCTACAAAATAGACACCAACGGCATCGCGGAAAACGTGCGCATGCTCCTAGGCAGGGAGATAGAGGAAGACGAAGACTGGACGGACGAGGTGTAGCGCCATGGCAAAACAAGATGAACTCTATGCCAATAAAATACTCTTAAACGCCGTGCTCCCGGTCGTAAAAGTCATCATTGAGAGCAAGGAGAACTTTTCGAAGTCCTTTAAAGGGAAAAACGGCGTCGTGCAGTTTTCCGCACTGAACGAAGGCGAAAAGACGGGCACGCATTTTATAATCAAAAACGGTGCGTTCACGGTGGTATTGGGTATCGCGGAAAAACCCGATCTGGAGTTCGAATTTCCCAACATCCCGCATTTCAACCGCTTTTTTACGGGCAAGACCAAGAAGTTCCCCAAAATAAGGGGGTTGCGGCATATTGGGCTCTTGATCGCGGTTTTTAAGGTGCTGCTGTATATGCCGGGCATATTGCTGACGGAAAAGCCGCATGAAAAAGAAGCGGATAAGGAGCTTTACGTAAAACTCATGTTTTATATTGCAACCTCCGGCATCAGCCAGCTAAACCGGGCGGGGCATCCGGACGTCACGGCATGGACGAAGTACAGCCCCGACAGGATCGTGCAGATGGAGGTAAAAGACCGGCCGGAATTCGCTGCGTACCTGCGTGTGAAAACGGGACGGACGAAAGCCGCCCGCGGTAAATACACCCGCTCCAAGCCGTTTTTAACCATGCTGTTCGATTCCGTGGACAGCGCCATGCGGATCGTTATGGGCGTGGAAAATATGATCACCGCTACCGAACAGGGAAAAGTGGTGCTTTTAGGCCCTCCGGAAATGGGCGTGGAGGTTGGCGGCCTTTTATTCCTGGTTGCGGCTTATACAAAATAAACTGCTTTTTCTATAGGGTACTGCCCTTGCCGGGATTTGCTTTTTCGTTTTTTAAACTGAAATGTCTATTCGTGATGCTTTCCAACAACCCTTTATTGACACAAGGCTCCCGTAAATATAATATGAAGTAGTACAGTATGATTTCGGAGGCATTTTATTGGTTGAAAAAGCGGTGAAAAAGAAGCAGGAAGTCCGGTTCCATAAGGATACTTTCGATAAAACAACGGCTGAGCGCAGGCAGCGCGTGATAGACGTAGCAATATCGGAATTTGCGGCCAAGGGCTACAGCGCCACCAATATAAACGATATCGCAAAAAAATCGGGCATCAGCATCGGGGCCATGTACAGCTATTTTGCATCCAAGGAAGATCTGTTCCTGGCCGTCGTAAACAGGGCGTATAGCTTGTTGGAAACGGTATTAAACGAGGAAAGAGCCAAACATACAGACATATTTGAGCTGCTGGCGGGACTCTTGGCCGCTTCCAGGGAATACGCCATTGCATATCCCGAACTCAACCAGATATACCTTGACCTCACAACGCAGGGGCTTTCGCAAATGGCGTCCCGGCTTTCCAACAAGCTGGAATCGATCACCGCCCAACTGTACAGGGACGTGATGCACAGGGCAAAAAGCGAAGGCAAAATTGCATGGGATATCGACGAGGAAGCCGTTGCGTATTTTATAGACAATATTTTCGTGATGTACCAGTTTTCTTTTTCCGTGGATTATTACAAAGAACGGATGAAGATATTCCTCGGTGAAAAGAAATTCCTGGATATTGAAGGCGTAGAGAAGAGCATCATGCGATTTATACGCAAAGTCCTTCAGCCAAGTCCATAATAGGCTTCATCAGTACATTAAAACACATCATATTTATTTTTTAAGACCCAACCGCAGTTTTGCATAATTCACAGGCTTTGGTATCGTCGAAAGGTTTTAAGATAGCATTTGGAGGTAACCGGCATGCCGGATGCGTCTCCGGATACGGGGAAAACACTGCTAAAGAACGGCTTTATAGCAGATGGCACAGGAAATCCGGGATTTGCCGGGTCTTTGATCATCGGCAACGGGCGGATCGAAAGCGTAATAAAGGGGATTTGGGAGGAAAGCGAAGAGCCCTTCCAAAGCGTAACCGACTGCGCCGGTCTGGTTATTGCTCCCGGCTTTATCGACATGCATTCCCATATGGACTGGTATCTGGCTTCGGATAAGGACAGCCGGTATAAAACCCCGTTTATCAAGCAGGGGATCACGACGATGGTCGCGGGCAACTGCGGTTATTCCGCGGCAGGGCTTCTAAAAGGCAGCCCGCATATGGGGCTTTTGGAAAACAACCTGTTTAAAAGCGGATTCGACAATATCCACTGGAACAGCCTTGAAGAGTATTACCGCGTGGTCGGGGAGACCGGCCTGAACTACAACCTGGTCATGCTGGCCGGGCACGGCACGGCGCGCACCTCCGTCTGCGGTTACAGCCCTGTGCCTTCCGCCGGGGAGTCGGCGCTTATCCGCTCATTGCTCGACGGGTCCATGCAGCAAGGCGCGGCAGGGGTATCCTTCGGGCTGCAATACGAGCCGGGACAGTACTGCACCAAGGAGGAGATTGCGCAGACCGCCAGGCTGGTTAAAGACAGGAACAAGCTTTTAACCGCGCATGCGAGGGCATACTCCAACATATCGGGGGATTATCCCCTGATACCCTTCGGAAGGGCGCACAATCTGAAAGCCATCGATGAACTCCTGCAAGCCGCTAGGGAAACCGGCGTAAAGCTGCAGATATCCCATCTGATATTTGTGGGAAATGCCACGCACAGGACCTGCGATGCGGCGCTGAAGCTGATCGACAAGGCGATTGGCGAGGGGCTGGACGTAAGCTTCGACACCTACGGTCATCACTGCGGAGTCTCCCTGATCAACGTATTCCTGCCGCCATGGGTAAAATCCAAAGGAGCGGGCGTGTTTTCGGATAAAAAGGAGATCGCGAAGATCAAGCTTTTGATGGGCGTTTTATTCAAGCTGCTCGGATTCGACTATTCCAATATACAGGTGCTGGATACGCGTGCGGAAGCGGTACAGCAATTCAACGGCATGTTCCTGACGGAAATAGCGCAGAAAAGGGGCATGACCAATTTCGACAACTACATCGATCTGGTTATGAAAACCAACAGTGGCGCGGTCGTGCTCATGCACAATTACACGAGCGGGGAAAATTTGAATGCGCTCATCAGACATAAGGCGTCCATGTTCATGACGGATTCGTGGATGGAGCCGGGGGAATGGCAAAACCCGGGCGTTTTCGGCAGCCTGCCCCGCATACTGCAGCGCATACGGGAGAAAAAACTGCTGTCCATGGAGGAAGCCGTATACAAACTTTCCTATGCCTGCGCTAAAAAAATAGGGCTTAAAGGGCGCGGAGCGCTCCTTCCGGGCAACGCGGCGGACATAGCGGTCCTGGACTGGGACAACGTGCGGTTTGATATTGCCGGAGCCTGCAAAGACGGGGAGCCGTCGGGAATCAAGCATGTATTCGTAAACGGAAATCATATGGTCGACGACGGACAGATCAGTGAGCGCAAAAAAGCGGGTTCTGTTTTACGGATAAGCTAAGCGAAACATCTATGAACCATGTGAACAAAGCCGTGTATACAATACTATCATTCGGTAGTGTATGATAGAATAGTATAAATTGAATATTTAGGGTGGTTGTTATGCCTAACAAACCGGCGCGCAAAAGCATGAAAAAATTTATTTGCGCCACTGTTTTAAACCTCCTCGGAAGAAGTTTTTCATCCCTTTCGCTCACGGATTCTCCAATTAAAAATGAAACGGACAAATGGGCGGACGGCATACGGATACTGGTCGCAGCCTGCCCTTCCGGGCCGTACCTGAGTTTGAAGAAAGCATCGGGGCGCGTACAGTATACCGGCGGCAAATACATAGAAAACGCCGATCTTTTCATTGAGTTCAAGAGCATTGAGTCGGGCGTCAGGGCGCTTACGGGCCTTATGTCCATACACGACGCGTTTGCGCAGCACCGTTTTACATTGAAAGGCGATATATTTTTCGGGATGTCCGTGGTCCGCTGCCTGTATATCATAGAGGCGGCGCTTTTTCCATGGTTTTACGCCAAAAGGATCATCAAGCGGCGTCCTCCGAAGGTAAGCAAATGGCGGGCCTATACCGGCCTCATAGGAAACGGAAAAATAAAGCAAAGGGGTCTTAAAAGTGTTGAATCAGTACTTTGAATTCTATAATCCCGTGAAGATACTCTCGGGGAAAAATGCTTTGGAACATATCCCGCACGAGCTTTTAACGATAGGGTGTTCAAAACCCCTGATACTGACCAATCAAATGCTGAAGGACATAGGGGTCTTAAAAATACTGCTCGATGCGTTTTCCGGCTCCGAAATCGAGGCGACGGCGGTATTTACGGATGTCCCGCAGGATTCCTCCGTTGAAACCGTAAACAAGGCGGTGCAATACTACCGGGAAACGGCCTGCGACAGCGTGATCGCCATCGGCGGAGGCTCCGTCATCGACACGGCCAAAGGGCTTGGGATCGTCATCTCCCAGGGGGGAGAGGATCTGCGGAACTATATGGGCGCGGAGACGCTGAAACGCGGCAAAAAAGCGCCGTTTATCGCCATTCCAACGACGGCCGGAACGGGCTCTGAGGTGACGCTGGTCGCAGTGATAAAGGATCACGAGCGCAATCTGAAAATGGAGTTCGTCTCCTATCACCTGCTGCCGGATGCTGCCGTTTTAGACCCGCGGCTCACCGTTTCACTGCCGCCGCGCATTACGGCTTCCACCGGTATGGACGCATTGACGCATGCCATTGAGGCCTACACCTGCATACAGGCCAATCCTTTAAGCAGCGCGTACGCTATTTCGGCAATGGCGCTTATCCGCGAAAATCTTATTCCCTGTGTAAAAGACGGCAAAAACGAAAGCTGCCGCATGGCGCTCGCAAATGCCTCCCTGATCGCAGGGGCTGCTTTCTCCAATTCCATGGTGGGCCTGGTGCACGCCATGGGACACGCCCTGGGCGGCGTATGCGGCGTGCCGCACGGGGACGCCATGGGGATACTGCTGCCCTATTGCATGGAGTACAACAGCAGGGCGGAGAAGGAATTGTATTCGGAATTACTGCTGCATATAAAAGGCGAAGAGGCCTATACCGCAACCCCGAAGGAAAGCCGGAACGAGGCTGCGATCGTAGCCGTACGGAGTATGCTGCACGCATGCAACAGCCTTTGCGGCCTTCCTGTGAAGCTTTCGGATACGGGCGTTAAAACCGGCGATCTCGGAAGGGTTGCGGACGCGGCGCAAAACGACGGCGCTTTGCTCATGAACCCTGTGGAAGCCGGCAAAGACGACATTATCTGGATATTAAAGCAGGCATATTAGGAGGAACGGTTATGATATGCGGTTATGCGGGAAAAGTCATCAAGATAGACCTGGCCGAAAGAAACGTATCGGAATACCCCCTAAGCGATGAAGACAGAAAAAACTACATAGGCGGCAAAGGCCTGGCGGCGAAGATCATATTCGATCTGATAAAAGGTATTATAGAGCCTTTTTCCAAGGACAATGTGATCGTGGTTTCCACAGGCCCTTTAAACGGCGTGGGCGCGCCTTCTTCCGCGCGGTTCAACGTATCCGGCATCTCGCCTTTGACGGGCCTTTTGGCCTCGTCCAACTGCGGCGGAAATTTCGGCTTGAATTTAAAGCGCGCGGGGTACGATGCGGTGATATTGACCGGCCGCGCGCAGGAAAAAACGCATCTTGAGATCACGGAGGAGGGAGTGGCCTTTCGGGACGCATCCGGCATTTGGGGTGAAACCACTTCAAAGACACAGGAAATTTTAGGCGGGAAACGCGGTATGCTCGTGATCGGTCCTGCGGGTGAAAACCTGGTGCGCTACGCGGGGATATGGAGCGGGGAGCGTACCGCGGGCAGGGCGGGCCTGGGCGCGGTTTTGGGCTATATGAATGTAAAAGCGATCACGGCGGCGGGAAATAAAAAAGCCGAGGTATACGACCGGGATAAACTAAAGATCCATTGCGCGAAATGGGTAAAGAAGCTGCAAAACCATCCCATGACTGGCAAGCAGCTTCCGGACCGGGGTACTGCTTCGCTGGTTCTGCCCATGCAGAAAAACAGGCAGCTCGCGACCAAAAACTACCGCTACGGGCGGTTTGAACAATATGAAAACATCTGCGGGGAGATGCTGAAAGATAAATACCTGATACGCAATTCCGGCTGCCTGACATGCCCCATACGGTGCTCGCGCGTAGTACCGTACCAGGGCAAGGAAATAAAGGGCCCGGAGCTCGAAACGATCGGCCTTTTGGGCTCCAACCTGTTGAACGGCGATATGGACAAGATCATCCATATGAACTATGTGCTGGATGAACTTGGGCTCGATACCATGACCACAGGCGGCGTATTGGGCTTTGCCATGGAGCTCGCGGAGAACGGCCTGCTGGATTTCCCGCTTTCGTTCGGCAACCTCGAGGGCATCGATAAACTGCTGGAGGACATCGCCTACAGGCGCGGAATCGGCGATCTGCTGGCGGAAGGCACGCGCATTATGGCCAGGAAATTGGGCGGAAGCGCGTATGCCATACAGGTCAAGGGAATGGAACTGGCCGCCTATGAGCCGAGAGGGGCCGTCGGGCAGGGCCTGGGCTATGCCGTCGCCAACCGGGGCGGATGCCATTTGAATGCCGGATACCCGATCATACTGGAGGGCCTGGGTTTGCGCATGAACCGGTATACGAAGCTCTCCAAAGCCAAGTTCGCGATATTTACGCAGAACCTGATGGACGCGGTCTCCAGCGCGGGCATATGCCTTTTTACGACCTACGCCGTTTTTCCGGGCATCGTCTATAAGCGCAACCCTGTGGCGTGGCTTACGGCGCGTATATTGAAATTTGCCGGGCCCGTCGTGGGCTTTTTAAACCGGCATTCGAATTTGATACGCATAAATGTGCCGCTGCTGCCGCATTCAAAGGCGTATGAGCTTGCAACCGGGCTAAAGACTGGTTTCGGCGGGTTTATAAAGGCGGGGGAGAGGATATACAACCTGGAACGGCTGATCAATTTAAGGCTCGGCATGAACGGGGAAATGGACGACGATCTGCCGCAGCGGTTAAAGGACGAAGAACAGGTTCCGGGAGACAGGCGCACAAAAGTCCCCATAAAAAAGCTAAAAAGCGCTTATTATAAAGCGCGCGGGTGGAACGAGCGCGGCGTGCCGGGGGATAAGCGGTTAAAAAAACTGGGTTTATAAAAAAATACAAACGGATCGTTTCATTAAGCCGGTATGCCATGAACCTTGGCATCCGGCTTTTTTGTATGGATGCGGAAAGACAATATCAGATTCAAAACGGCTATCAACGATGCGCATAAAAAGACCACCTGGTATCCGAATGCCGTCCAAAGCAAACCGCCGCAGAACGGTATCAGCATGGATACGACATGGTCAAGGCTTATGCCCGTTGAAAGCGTGGGTATGACCTCGTTCGGATCGTCCGATATCTTTTTTACGTACGTCGAGCGGGCCATCTCCACGGCGGTAACCGAATTATCGAGTACATAGCATCCGGCGGTAATGATGAGGGCGACCGAAGCGGGGAAGAGCTCCCCTGAAAATGCATATCCGAGGCATAGTATGATTAAAAGTATGGCTTCGGCTGAAAGCACGATGCGCTCTCCTAGCTTGTCGATGGCCTTGCCGACGATGGTCCTGGTCGCGATGCTGAGACCTGCGACCACGAAACCGAGTATCGCAAATGCAGGCGTATCCACATGATAGATTTTAATCAGCACCCAGGGCGCAAATGTCAGGAAAATCTGCTTCCTTACGCCGTTTACAATGCTCAGTAAATAGAAAAGAAGAAATTTTTTTTTGAATACAAAGCGCCTCTGCTTTGAATCCGTTTTTTGAGGCTTCATATTCAGGAGCAGTATGCCGGCAACAAAATAACAACCTGCGGCTATAACAAAAGCAGTCGGGTACGAAATATTCAGGTATTGAAATCCCAGCCATACGATCAGATACCCGATGATCGTAGCGGCCAGGTTGTATGCGTTGTACCGGCCGAGCCGGACCCCGTATTGCCCCTCCTCGGAAAGGTGCATGCCCATCCCCGGAACCAGCGGCATGAAAATATGTATGCCGAGGTTCAAAACGACCATCCATATGAGCATTACGGAAAAATCAGGAGATAGCAGGCCTAGGCCCAACATGCCGAGCGATGAGAAAAGCATGCTCAGGGATGCGAGCCGTGTGCTTCCTAAAAAAGCAAGCCCCGCAAAAATAAATATCATAAGCGCGCCGGGCAGTTCGCGCGGGAACTCCACAATGCCCCTCGCCGTTTCGGAGAGATGGTATACATCGTTTAAAAAATTGTTGAATATGGAGAGGTGTATCCCTCCGGCTATGCCCGAAATAAAGCCCGCCGCAAGCAGAAAACTGAAATCCCTGTCCGAGATGAATGCGCGTATGAGATTTTGTTTGCGTTTCATTAAAAATCCGTTTGCTTTGGAAAAAAAGACCCCTCTGTTTTCCTGTTCTTTCATCGTGATGCCCTTCATTTGTATAAGCCACATTTTCTATATCTATTTATATTAACATACATCAAGCAAAAGGGGAAACAGGTTTGTTCATAAATGGCGAAAAAAGGAAAAGGGCTTCATTGATACGAACGCATTTTAACTGTATAATCTGGGGTATAGGCTAACAAATTTAATGAATTCGGAGAAGTTTATGCTGTCCATAGAATCCTGCAGCCTTTGCCCGCGGGAATGCGGCGTCGACCGGAATGCCGCGCCGGGTTTTTGCGGGTGCGGCAATAAATTGAAAATTGCGCGTGCAGCGCTGCATATTTGGGAGGAACCCTGTATCAGCGGAAAAAACGGGAGCGGGACCGTATTTTTTAGCGGTTGCGCGCTCCGGTGCTGTTATTGCCAGAATTATGCAGTCAGCCAGGAGGATTTCGGAAAGGAGATCTCTGTAAGCAGGCTTGCGGAAATTTTTTTGGAATTGCAGGATAAGGGCGCGCACAATATCAATCTGGTAACGGCGACGCAATACGTGCCATGGGTATTGGAGGCCCTGGATAAGGCAAAGGGCGCTCTGCATATCCCGGTGGTATACAACTGCGGCGGCTATGAACGGGTTGAGACGGTGAGGGCGCTGAAGGGCTATGTGGATATATACCTGCCGGATTTGAAGTATTACAGCTCTGAACTGTCCGGTAAATACTCCAAAGCAAAGGACTATTTCAAGGTAGCTTCCGCGGCTGTAGCGGAAATGGTCGCCCAGGCCGGAAACCCCCGGTTTGACGGCTCCGGAATGCTGCAAAAAGGGGTCGTTATCCGGCATTTGGTTCTTCCGGGCGGCCGTGAGGATTCTATCGCCATTTTAAACTGGCTGAAAGGCAATCTTGAAAAAGGCAGCTTTTTATTGAGCCTGATGAGCCAGTATACGCCTGCCTATAAAAGCTTTGAACACAGGGAAATCAACCGGAGGATCACCACGATGGAATACGAAGCGGTTGCGAAGGAAGCATTACGTCTTGGGCTGGATACCGGCTATATGCAGGAGCGGAGCAGCGCCGGGGAGGAATATACGCCGCCGTTTGACCTGGAAGGCGTGTAAAAAACAGCAATCGTCCCGGAAGACGGGCAGAACGCCCCAAAAGAAGATGAACGTACAATAAATAGATATAATATATAAATATAATTAGGCCTTGCTGAATAACTGAAAAATTCAGTATTAATGCGGCTTGATAGAGATTTTTCAGTTATTCAGGTGCAAGGTTTTTAAGCAGTTTCGCTGAAAAACCTTGCACCTGAATTTCAAACGACTATGTCGTTTGAAATTCAACAACGGCGTAATTACGGCGTCTGAATAGTGTTTTTACCGCGAAATACGGTAAAAACACTATTCAGTGCGGGCTTTGCCCGCACTGAATAAATCGCAAGCGATTTATTCAGTAAGCCCTAATTACAACTATGCCTGCTTCGCCGGGGAACGGATGAAGCGCTCCCTGATTTCTAAAAAAGTTTTTTATAATAAAAAAAACAAGTAAGAAAAAGATGTACGAACAAGTTAAACTCCGGGGGATTCGGCTTGAGGCGAATTCCGGTTTATATGCTTTATTTTAGTCTCCTTTACAAGTGCTTTCTTATTATGACTTGAATATTCAAATCAGCCATACCGGTTGTTATATTTACATTTTATTATCACATATATTTTACTATCGTGTTTTTGACGGCCGGTTTATTTTTGTGCAAATGTTTTAAGGCAGACGGGAAACAGCATATATGAAGAAATCGTTTTTTTTTAATACGGTTATACTGACATTGACTTCTCAAACGCTCCGCATTATTGGGATATATTTTATTGCTTTTTTGTCGGGGAAGATCGGTACCGAGGGGATCGGCCTCTATCAGCTGATATTTTCTATTTACTATTTGGTGGCGACGATGGCGACATCCGGGATCGCCATAGCGGTCACACGGCTCACGGCCGAGGCGATAGGCAAGAGCGGCAGGAAATCCACATCGGATGTGCTGCGCTGTTGCGTATTACTTAGCCTTTTTCTTAGTGTTACGGTGTCCGCAACGCTGTTTTTTTCAGCGGAGTTTATAGGATCCTCGCTTCTTGGAGACGCAAGGACGGTCATTTCGCTGAAAATACTGGCCCCCAGCCTGCCGTTTATGGCGGTGTCTTCATGCCTGAGGGGATATTTCTACGGCGTCCGAAAAGCTTTCAAACCGGCCAGTGAGATGATATTCGAGCAGATCGTACAGATACTCATGATTATCGCCGTTATCGACTACTTCATCCCGAAAGGCCTGGAGTACGCTTGCCTCGCGATCGTATTGGCTACCACCGCGGCGGAAGTTCTGTCATGCGGCTATAGCTTTACGCTGTTTCAAGTCGAAAGGCGCAGATCCAGGCTGGCTGTTGTGAAGGAAAAAGGAACCTGGCGCAAAATAATGAATATTTTTCTTCCCGTCGCAGCCACCTCCTATCTGCGTTCGGGGCTAAGGACGGCCGAAAACGTATTGATACCTTCGGGGCTAAAGAAATTCGGGGCGGCCAATAAAGACGCGTTGTCCCAATACGGTCTTTTGATCGGAATGGTGATGCCGATTCTGGTATTTCCGTCCTCTTTCCTGTCTGCAATATCGACGCTCCTGATACCGGAAATATCCGAGGCCAACGCCCTTGACAACCGGCAAAAGGTAATGGGCGCAATATCGAGGGTGTTTCAGTTGACGTTGCTGCTGTCGCTTCTTTTTTGCGGAATGTTTATATTTTTTGCCGACGATATCGGCTTATCCATCTATCAAAACAAAGAAGCCGGAGGGCTTTTGATGATACTAGCGCCCCTTGTGCCGCTGATTTATCTGGATTTTATAGTGGACGGAATGTTGAATGCGCTAAACCAGCAAATGCGGACGCTAAAGATCAATATATTGGACTATACGATTCGAATAACCCTGATATTGATATTGATTCCCCGGTACGGCCTTTTGTCCTTCATAGCAATATTTTATATAAGCACCGTTTTAAACGCGTATCTTAGCATCAACCGCCTGGTCAGGGTCAGCAATGTCAAAGTGGAGATTTCCGCCTGGATATTAAAGCCGCTTCTATCCATCATCGCGGCCGGTTCTGTAACGTCGCTTATTATGCGGCTGCTGCCCCCGGACTATTTTCCGCTTGGGCTGACCCTTGCCGTGGAAATAATATTAACGATGGTGCTGTACTTCTGCTTTCTGTTTATGGTCCGGAGCCTGACAAAAAAGGATGTAACATGGTTTAAGGGTATTGTGAAAGGAACTCCCAAACCCTTGCAGTCGAATCGCTAATAGAAAGGTAAATGCATTCCCAATGAAACAAGAGTAAAGTAAAACAGTCGGGCTTCTTAAGTATTGACGCCTGCTTTTCTGGCCATTTACCGTCGGAATATGCCTTGATTGTTTTAACAAAAAAGCCTTTTTTAGAATACTAATAATAAAGGTGAAATTTATAGGATACTGGCAGGTGTTTGATATGTTGCTCAACGCGTCGCACAACGATTCGGATTTTACATACATTTTAAAAAATTCCAAATTGCCCGTCCTCGTCGACTTTTGGGGAACGGGATGTGCGCCTTGCAAGCTGATAGAAAAAACTATAGATGAGATCGCAAAAGAATATAAAAATAAAATCAATGTAATTAAAATCAACGTGATAGAAAATCTCGAAATAGGGCAGGCCTATAATATTCGAAGCAT
>Ga0366775_1043_pt2 | contig 17549 bp, 14 predicted proteins | sample BONcelN113001D10_FD_207075 | JGI IMG/M metagenome (GOLD analysis project Ga0366775, IMG submission 207075) | Enriched cells from coal bed in the Powder River Basin, Montana, United States - BONCAT cells N11 rep2 HSBNCT.N11.300.1.D10 ...
TGCTGAAGGGCAAATGTCCGAGGCGGTCAAATAATTTTACTTGCAGCTCTTTTTCCAAGGCTTGAATATGGGTTGTCACAGTTGGCTGGGTGTAGCCCAATTGTTCCGCTGCCTGAGCAAAGGTGCCTGCATGCGTGATTGTCAGGAAGCTTTGCAGTTGTCTGAATTCCAAAAAGAACACCTCTAATATTTAAAATATCTATCGTAGCTATTATTACTATTGATTTTATGAATAATAGTAACATGCCAGAGTGAATACAGCAACAAGCTAGGAGATAATGGTTGGGCCTAATCGTAAAAAGCCAAGGAGATTAATTATCTGCTTGGCTTTTTTCTTATATGATAAATTAGATGGTTGTAAAATATTCCAATTTGTAGTTTTATTCTTTGAGAAACCTGATAAGATGAAATTGGATGGTACCAAAATAAAATTGGCTTTTAGGACTGTAAAAGAAAAGAGTGATTTGATGCGCATCCTTTTTAAACCGTAATGCCGATACACCCATTTATTTGCAAATTAAAAATCAAATAAGGATTTGATTTTTTCCGGGGGAAACTTGTTTCCCCGATGGCACTCAAGGTGAAAGCTATATCAGACTGAACTATTCTATTTAGAAACTTGGAGGTGGCGAATATGGCTAATCATTTTGCCCGACGCACGAATTTGATTAAGGCTTCGGAAATTCGGGAGATTTTAAAAGTTACAGAAAGGCCTGAAGTAATTTCTTTTGCAGGAGGGCTTCCGGCACCCGAGCTTTTTCCTGTTGAAGAGATGAAGGCAGTATGTGAAGCAGTTTTAAATGAAGATGGCAGACGGGCTTTGCAATACAGCACAACTGAAGGGTACCAGCCATTAAGAGAACTGGTGGCCAACAGAATGAAGCAAGCCGGCATAGATGCTACTGACAATAATATACTTATTGTAACTGGCTCACAGCAGGGGCTTGATCTTACCGGGAAAGTTTTCCTTGATGAAGATGATGTTGTAATCTGCGAAAGTCCCACTTACCTTGCGGCAATTAATGCATTTAAAACCTACTTGCCTAAATTTGTTGAAATTGCAATGGATGATCAGGGTATGATTATGGCCGAACTGGAAGCAGCGCTTAAAAAAAATCGCAAGGCAAAATTCATATATACTGTTCCTGATTTTCAGAATCCAACGGGAAGAACGATGAGTGTAGATAGAAGAAAGAAATTAATCGAACTAGCTAATCAATATGACTTACTGATATTAGAGGATAATCCTTATGGAGAATTACGATTTGCAGGTGATAAAGTGCCGCCTGTAAAATCCTTTGATACCGAAGGGCGAGTGATTTACCAAAGCACTTTTTCTAAGGTGCTTACTCCTGGCGTAAGGGTTGGGTGGTTATGTGCAAGTCCTGATATTCTGCAAAAGTATGTAATTTTTAAACAGAGTGCTGATTTGCATACCAATACACTGGCGCAAATGCAAGTTACTAAATTTATTGAGCTGTATGACTTAGAAGTTCATATAGAAAGAATTAGAAAAGTTTATAAGCTGCGACGCGACTTAATGATTGAAGCGATAAAAACCGAATTTCCCCACGGTGTGAAGTATACTCAACCGGCTGGAGGTCTATTTTTATGGGTAGAACTTCCTGTCTGGATGAATGCCAGGGAAGTATTAGTCAGATGCTTAGATAATAATGTTGCCTTTGTTCCAGGAGGAGCGTTCTTTCCTAACGGTGGAAATGAAAATACATTGCGATTAAATTTTTCCAATATGTCTGAGGAAAGAATTGTTGAAGGCATTGGCAGAATTGGTAGGTTAATTAAAAGTATGATACATGATAAAAACCGCCAATAAGGCGGTTTTTGTTGTTGCTATAATTATGTTATCAACAAAATCATTCCTTTTTTTGACAAACCGTGATAATATCAATTATCACGCAATAATGGGTAAAGTTATGACACGGTTGCTGTTTAGGCTGTACTATGGCCGGTGAGTACTCGTTTTTACGAGAGCAATCGGTTATTTAATTATTAATGTCTGCTAGGGGGGAGAAAAATGTCAATTAAAACGAAACTGCTTACCTTGCTTGTAGTTTCTCTGTTGGTTGTAGGAATGATCATTGCCGGTTCCGGTATGTTTGTTTTATACCAGCAAACCTTACATAGTACACAAATCACCATGAATAACCAGACTGTGCAACTTTCAGGTCAGGTGAGTGATCTCTTTGAATCCTTTGATAAAAGCGGGCAGGTTTATGGACAGGACAGTGAATTGCAGTCGGGTGATCCTGCTCGAATACAAGCCAAGATTAACACTTACTATCATGTAGCCTGGGGAGTTGACCGGCTGAACTTTCTTGATGTAACGGGAAAGCGACTGGCGATTGCCCCGTATGATACGAAAGTAATTGGTGATAGTCTGGCAGACCGGACTTTCTACAAAGACACTTTAGGTGATCAGAAATCACATGTCAGTGATGTAATTATCAATAGGGTAACAGGGGTTCCCTCCGTTATCGTAACGCAGCCTATAAAGAGTGAAAATGGTAAAATTGCCGGAATGGTACTGCAGGCTGTCAATCTTGAAACCCTGCAGAATTATTTGGCGCAAGTTAAAGTGGGCTCAACGGGAGTAGCGGCTCTTATTGCTCACGATGGAACCTTGATAGCTCATTCTAACCGGAGCTTAGTAAAAGAACAGAAAAAAATAGCTGAAGATTTAATGAAACGTCTGAAGGAACAACCAGGTCAGCTTATCAGTTATACAGATTTAGCTGGCAGAGAATCAGTAGCCTTAGTTATCGCTGTCAAGAATACGGACTGGTTTGCAATTGCCTCGTTACCTGTAAACGAATTTAAAGCAGGTTTTTATTCCAGCTTACTATGGATGCTAGTTGCACTTTGTGTCGGTATTATTGTCGTCGGTCTTATTGGTTGGCGCTACCTTTTGAAAACATTACAGCCGATTGATGTCTTAGTTCATGAGGCTACTAAAATTGCGCAAGGGGATCTTTCTCTTTCAACCTTAGGTATTGATTCCAAAGATGAAGTGGGACGTTTAGCGCAAAGCTTTGAGCAAATGACAAATAATTTGCGGACACTGATGCAGCAGGTTTCTGCGGCCACTGAACAAGTTGCATCTTCTTCTGAGCAATTGCATGCCGGTGCCGAGCAGTCGGCACAAGCAGCTAATCAAGTTGCTGTTTCTATTGCTTCAACTTCGGCAGGTATTGAGAAACAAACGCTTGGGGTCGCTAACGTTTTGTCCTTAGTTGAAGATATTACGAAAGGATCCCAGGAGGGGGCTGCCGCTGCCGAGCAAGCAGCGGCTATCACCAAACAGGCTGTATATTCCACCACTGAGGGCAGTAATGCTGTTGGTAATGCCATCGTACAAATGAGTCAAATTCAGGTTACCGTTGAAGATTCTGCCAAGGTTGTTGCCGAATTGGGTGACCGTTCAAAAGAAATAGGCCTGATTGTGGATACAATCTCCGGGATAGCTGCACAGACCAACCTGTTAGCCCTAAACGCAGCTATCGAAGCTGCCAGGGCTGGGGAGCAGGGACGAGGCTTTGCCGTAGTTGCCGAAGAAGTGCGCAAGCTCGCCGAACAGTCTCAGATAGCTGCAAAACAAATTTCGGCACTTATTGGTGATATTCAAGCTAAGACCGATCAAGCCGTTGTGGCAATGTCTAGCGGTACTGAGGAAGTTCGTAAAGGATCAGCAGTAGTGGATAAAGCGGGGGTTTCTTTCAAAGAAATTGAGCGTCATGTCGAGGAAGTATCGCAAATAACTCAGGGGATAGCTATCGGGTTGAGTGATGCTATGAATGCCAGTAAACAGGTTCTGCTTGCAACGCAAGAAGTAGATGCAATTGGCAGAGAGATTGCAAGTCAGGCCCAGAATATATCTGCTGCAACAGAGGAGCAATCAGCTTCGATGGAAGAGATTGCGGCCTCCAGTCAGTCGCTGGCCAATGTAGCAGAGGAGCTCCAAAACGCTGTCAGGAAATTTACCATTTAAATAATAGAGGTTCCAGGTGAGAAAAGGCCTGGAACCTCTATTATCATCAGAGCCAGATTCGTCATGGGGACGGTTCCGCTGACACAATCAGATATAAACTGTTTTGATGAAACCGGTATGTTGCAGGTTGGAATGAAGCTTCTATAGTATGTGAAAGATAAGAGAGTAGAGGCAGGGAGGTACTATTGATGATCAAAGGTTCAGCAACTATGCAAGGAACATGGAATTATGCACATAAACATCAGGAGCTATCTTATCAGCTCCTTGGACAGACAGGGTTATCAATAAGCGGTGCCGGTTTTGGGTGCTACCGGGTAGATGCTGTCTTCTCCGAGCATGTTGATGTTCTTACGAAAGCCTTGTTAGCGGGAATTAATTTGATTGATACCAGCGCAACCTATGCCGATGGCGGATCAGAGCGACTTGTCGGTAATGTAGTAAAAGAATTGGTGCTGAAGGGCAAACTTAAACGGGAAGAAGTTGTTGTTGTATCCAAAGCAGGCTATCTGCAAGGAACAAACTATCAAGTCAGTCAAGAACGGAAAAGTGAAGAACGTCCTTTTCCAGAGCTTGTCTTGTATGATGAGGGCTTAGAGCATTGTATTCATCCGGAGTTTCTTGAAGATCAATTAACAAGAAGCATCGACCGTTTACAGATGGAAACAATTGATTGTTTCCTGCTGCACAATCCGGAGTATTATTTGCTTTGGGCGAAAAAACAAAAGATGGTAAAGGCTGAGGCAAGGGCTGAGTACTTACGGCGAATAAAGAATGCTTTTACTCATTTGGAGCATGAAGTTGAGAAAGGGCGCATTTTATCTTACGGTATCAGTTCTAATACTTTTCCGTACCAACAAAATGATTTTGCCTTTACTTCATTAAGTGAAATCTGGGATATAGCTCAATCCATTTCACCTAAACATCATTTCAGAGTTATTGAATTTCCACTTAATCTTTTTGAAACAGCGGCTATGACAGAGATCAATCAGCCGGGAGAGCAAACATTAGTTGAATTTGCACTAAACAAAGGATTGGGCGTATTGACTAACCGGCCTTTAAATGCAATTAAAGAAGAACGGTTAATCCGTCTCGATCATGCTGTTTATCAAGGAGAGGCCGCTCAACAGGCACTTCAGTTTAAAGAGAAGGTTGCGGCGCTGGAGTTATCCTGGAAAAATGTCTCCAAGCTAAATCAACTGGCTTTTAGAGTATTGCATTCAACCACTGGGATTACAGCCGTTTTAGTGGGCATGCGCAAAGCGCGGTATGTAGAGGATATTGTGCAGGAACTGCGGCATACCTATGCTCCCAGTGATAAAAAAGAAACCTGGAAACGCATCCGCGAGCTATGACTTGCATAATTCTTAAAGAGCGAATAGAGCCCAGGCTCTATTCGCTCTTATTCTGATGGAAAATTTATGCTTTTTGCAGGTAGCCTGGTAAAAATGTCGAAAAATATGTTGTTAATAATTATTATTACTGATAGTTTTTCTAACAAAAGATATTCTAGCTTCTAGTACAATAAGAACAGAACGGAGGAATAGTTATGTGGAGAAAACCATTTACCGTTATGTTTGGCGGGCCGGCAGGATATGGCATAATGAGTGCTGGCACGATGATTGCCAAAGCAGGAGGCCGCAATGGCTTGTGGGCATTTGTCGTAAATGAATACCCTTCTTTAATTAAAGGCGGACTCAATACCTGTACCGTAAGTTTTGATGATAAACCGGTAAAAGCCCATGAAGAGCGACTGGACTTTCTAGGTGCATTATCGCAGGAAGCATTGGATCAAAATTATGAGAAGTTAGGCCATGAAGCGGCGATTCTATATGATAGTGATACAGTAGAACCCAATCTGGCAAGGATTCCGGCAGGAGTGAAACTATATCCGGTCAAGCTACTCGGTTCTCTTGCTGGTGAAGCAGCTAAAGTTATGGCCAATAGTGCCATGGTAGGTGCTTTTTGTGCATTGGCAGCATTTCCTTTAGAGATAATTGCGAGCATTATGAAAAGCGAATTTAAAAAAGAAAGTGTGTTGCAGCAAAATCTTTCTTTACTTCAGCAAGCCTTTGATCAAACCAAGCAGCAGTTTGTGGAGCACAAAGCCTTCCCGTTAGCCTTTCAATGTGATGGAAAGAAAAAGATGCTTTTGAATGGCAATGATGCCATAGCTATGGCGGCAATTAAAGCAGGCGTAAAATTTGCCGCCGGATATCCGATGACACCGGGGTCAAGTGTGCTAACGTATCTAGCTGATCATGGAGCTGAATATGGCCTGGTATTTAAGCAGGCTGAAGATGAGATAGCAGCAGTCAATATGTTGATTGGTGCCGGATTTGCCGGAGTACGGGCCATTGGTTCGACAAGCGGCGGCGGTTTTGCCCTTATGACAGAAGCGTTAGGATTTGCTGCTTTAGGCGAAGTCCCTTTAGTAATTGTTGAAGCCCAGCGGGGCGGTCCCAGTACCGGATTGCCTACCCGCACGGCACAGGCGGATTTAAATTTTGTTGCTTATGCTTCACAGGGAGAATTCCCGAGAATTATAGTTGCTCCCGGCGATATTGAAGAATGTTTTGTTGAGACCTTTCGTTTATTTAATCTTGTAGAGAAATATCAGGTACCGGGTATTATCTTAACAGATAAATATTTAGCAGACTCTACTGTTACCCATCTCTATTTTGATGATCAGAACCTGCGAATTGAACGGGGAAAACTGGTTGATGAAGCATGACTTAGTGAGCATCAGCCTTATCGGCGTTACGCAATTACTCCCGACGGAGTATCGTCCCGGGCAATTCCCGGTCAAAAGGGAGGACGTCATATTGTTACAAGCTACACTCATGGCGAGGATGGTTTTTATAGCTCAGGAAATCGTGAATATGCCGAAAAAGAACCGCAAGTAACTGCGGCGGGAATTGATAAGTTGTTCAATAAAGTTCCTGCTATGCTTCAGGATATTCCGGCAGTTAAACTTCACGGTCCCCAGGAGGCAGAGCTTACTGTAATTGCCTGGGGTTCCAGTAAAGGTGCTGTTTTGGAAGCAATAAGTGCCGTAAACCAAGAAGGCCGATCAGTTAATTTCCTGCAGATTTTATATCCCTCGCCATTTCCGGCGGAAGCAGTGCAAACTGTTTTACAGTCCAGTAAAAAAACATTGGTGGTAGAAGGAAATAAAACAGCCCAATTGGCCATGATGATTCGTGCTCACACCGGCTTTGCGGCAGATGCGATTTATTTAAAATATGATTCACGTGCTTTTGTTCCTTCTTTACTGATAACGAAAATAAAGGAGGTTCTCGGCTGATGGAAGATCTAAAACTGCAATATGTGCCTACCTGGTGTCTTGGTTGTGGGAATTTTGGCATATTAAATGCTTTGAAAAAGGCCTTTTCCTTATTAGACGTTCAGCCCGAGCAGCTTGCGCTGGTAACTGGGATCGGATGCTCCAGTAAGATCAGTCAATATGTTAATACCTACCGGATTGAAACGCTGCATGGGAGAAGTTTGCCTGTTGCTACAGGTGTTAAACTGGCTAATCATCAGCTTACGGTAATTGCCGAAGGCGGTGACGGTGATGGGATGGGATTGGGGATAGGGCATTTTATTCATACCGCCCGGCGCAATCTGGATATTACTTATATTATCCATAACAATCAAATATATGGTCTCACTAAAGGGCAGGCCTCACCTACCAGTGATTTGGGTGCAATTACTAAATTTACCCCTCCGCCACAAGGCAATGTAGAACAGCCTATCAATATTGTACAAATGGCTTTGCAGGCGGGAGCTACCTGGGTTGGACGGTCAACTGCCGCCGATCCTCAGCTTGCCGATTACATGGTGCAGGCGGTGAAACACAAAGGCTTTGCAGTACTTGATATTCTCCAGCCCTGTGTTTCCTTTAACCATGTTAATACCTATAAATGGTATCAGGACCGGGTTTATCGGCTGGAAACGGTACCTGATTATGATGCTGGCGATTATGCTAAAGCAGCAGCTGTTGCCAGTCAATGGGGTGAAAAGATACCTATAGGGGTAATTTATCGTACTGAACGTAGAATCTTTGAAGACTCTTTGCCACAATTGGCTAATAGGCCGTTAGTTGAGCAGCCCCTTGATAATATTTCTATTTCATTATTAATGGATGAATTGGCATAGATTTGGTTTTATGGGGCTGTGGAAACACAGCCTCTTGGGAGATTATTCCCTGCATGGAATATCTAAAGTAAATATAGTCATACTTTAAATACAGGCAGGTGGGCAGAATATGAATTATGACGGTAAAGTTGTATTAGTAACAGGTGGAGCTAATGGTATTGGCAAGGTGATAAGCCAGGCATATTTAAAGTCAGGTGCAACTGTTATTATTGCCGATATTGATGAAGAAAAGGGCAAAGCTTTGCAAGCTGAATATACATCAAAGAGCGATAGAGCTTTTTTTTATAAGATCGACTTGCAAAATGTTGTGGCAATTAGAGAATTATTTCAAACTATTATTTCTATGCAGCAGAGCATTGATATTCTGATTAACAATGCCGGTAAGGGGAACTTTAGATCCTTGTATGAACTGACAATCGAAGAATGGGATGAAGTGATAAATTTGAATCTGCGAGCTGCTTTTATTGCTGCTCAGGAATTTGCTAGATATAACAGAGGCACTTCTTACGGCAGAATTATTAATATTTCTTCTACCCGTTACCTAATGTCCGAAGCAAATACAGAAGCTTATGCTGCTTCTAAGGGCGGGATTGTTTCCTTAACGCACGCGCTTGCGTTGTCACTTGGTAATGAGAATATTACAGTTAATGCAATCAGCCCCGGATGGATTGAAAATAATCATTATGAAAAGTTAACGGAAGAGGACCATAAACAGCATCCTTCCAAACGGGTTGGCAAGCCTGAGGATATTGCCAGAATGTGTTTGTTTTTAACCGATGAAGAAAATGATTTCATCAATGGTGAGAATATCGTCGTTGATGGCGGCATGACGAAAAAAATGATTTATATTTAAAAAATGTCTTAGTTGCAATGAGCCTGGTAAAAGCATATCGTTCAATATTCTGGTATAATGGAGATAGCTTATTTGGGATATTTGGAGGTAGGAAAGATGAAATGTTTAGAGGCAATTTTAGACAGGCGAAGCTGTCGTAGTTTCAAAAACCAACCAGTTGAAAAGGAAAAAATCAATAGTATGCTGGAAGCGGCTTTTTATGCGCCATCTCCTGCTAATAAACAGCCATGGGAATTTATTGTGGTAAATAATCAGCAGTATAATGCACGCTTAAAAGAAACTTCAGAGGTCACAAAAGAAAAACTTGCCGCAAGAAGCGGCTGGAAATGGATTCCGACCTTTAGTATTGAGTTTCTGTTGCAAGCTCCCACACTGATAGTAGTGGTTGGAGATCCCACCCGTAATGGAGCAGAACAATTTTTGGACGAACCAAGCCCTGGCTACTTAGAGGCCTGTAGTGCGGCAATCCAGAACATGCTGCTGGTTGCTCAAACCCAAGGGCTAGGTACACTGTGGTTTTCCTTATATGAAAAGAATGATGCCAGAAAGATTTTTGACATAAGTGTGGATAAAGATCCTGTCGGTATTATCTGCGTCGGTTATCCCGAACGTGTTAGTAGTGCTGCTCCTTCCCGCAAGGGAATAGAAGATAAAGTTAGATATATTGACTGATAGTAGGCTAAAGAAAAAAGCACTCCTACGAGTGCTTTTTTCTTATTGACACTGCTATAGAAATCAATTCATTTTGCATTGCTGTTACAGTGTCAGCAAGTGTATTTCTGGATAACGGCTTATACCGGACTCATGTTGCAGCCATTGAATCAGTACCCATATTTCAACCTGAATTTACGGTACTAAGAATATTTCAAACCTCGTTTGTAAATTATTTAGCTAGTCGAGACGTACAGGTGCACTAGAAAACGATAAATGGGGGAGACAAGTGAGAACTATTATTCGGGTACTATTTCAATTCCTGTTTAAAACAAAGGTTATTGGTGAAACCCGATTTCAGTTTAGCGGTCCGAGCATTATTATGCCTAACCATGTTTCTTTTCTTGATGCAATCTTTCTATATGCCTATTTGCCCCGGGAGGTCTGCTTTGTTGTTAATACAACGATTGCTGCAAAGTTCTCCTTTATCCTTAGGTGGGTTAACCATGTTGCCGTTGATCCGCTTAATCCCTATTCCCTAAAGAAAATCGCAGGGGTTATCAAGGCGGGGCAGCCAGTGGTACTGTTTCCCGAAGGGCGTATTACTACTACCGGTAGTCTCATGAAGATTTATAGTGGTGTAGGATTCATTGGTATAAAAACGGGAGCGTTTATCCAACCGGTAATTTTCCGGGGACTGGAGCGGTCGATGTTATCACGGCAAGAGAAGATCACAAAGCAATGGCTGCCGCAGGTGACGATATATGTTGCAGCAAGAGAACAACTTGTTGCTGCTCCGGGAAAAAGCTTTCGTCTCCAGAAAAAGGAGATCAGTGACCGTATACTGGCTTTGCTGCAGTCAGCAATGTTTCAGGCTAGACAACACGAAGGCAAATATACAAATCTCTTTGATAAGTTACTGGCTGCCGGGCGAATCTATGGAATGGGTAAAAAGGTAGCTGAGGACATCGGCGGAAATGTCAATTATCGCCAGATAATCATCAACAGTTTTGCCTTAGGAGCAAAGTTAAAGTTGATTTTACCAGATGATAGCCCTGTCGGTGTTTTACTGCCTAACTCAATTGGACACTTAGTTACTCTATTTTCTCTCTTTTTCATTGGCAAAACTCCGGCCATTCTTAACTTCAGTGCTGGAACAGAAAACAATGAGGACTGTGCTAACACTGCCGGAATAAAAGTCATTTTAACTTCACGGGCCTTTATTGCTAAGGGACATTTGGAAGAATTAGAAGCGCGGTTATCATCACAGTTCGAACTGATTTATTTAGAAGACACTAAGCAGCAAATCCGGTTGTGTAATAAGCTAAATGCTTTATTTAATTATGTGGTGCAGCGGAAAGCTGTGAGTGATGGAAGATTGATCCTGTTTACCAGCGGCAGTGAGAGCAAACCGAAAGGAGTAGTACTTAACCATAGTAATATTCTTGCGAATATTAATCAGATCGCTAGTGTGATTGACTACACTCCCCGTGATAAAATGCTGAATGCTCTTCCTATGTTCCATTCATTCGGATTAACTGCCGGTACGCTGCTGCCGGTGCTTAATGGTGTCGGTGTGTTTCTATATCCAACACCGTTGCACTACAAAGTTATTCCTGAGATTGCTTATGACCGGAATATAACGTTACTTTTAGGAACGCCTACTTTTTTACACGGATACGCGAAATACGCTCATCATTATGATTTTTACAGTATGCGCTATGTGCTGGCTGGGGGAGAAAAGCTAAATGATGAAGTACGCAAATTGTGGCAGGAGAAGTTTGGCTTGCGAATATTGGAAGGGTATGGCACTACTGAGACAGCTCCGGTACTAAGTCTTAATACGCCGATGTTTTTCAAGGTTGGTACGGTAGGTAGATTTCTCCCTGCTGTTGAATGGCGCATTGAGGAAGTGCCTGGCATTAGTGAAGGGGGCAGTCTTTTTGTAAAAGGACCTAATGTGATGGCAGGGTATTTATTAGCGGAAAAGGGTTTTGTGCCAGTCCCTGAGTGGTATGATTGCGGCGATGTAATTAGTCTGGATGAGGCTGGTTTCATCAGCATTCGCTCCCGCCTGAAGCGGTTTGCCAAGATATCAGGTGAAATGGTTAGTTTGGATGCTGTGGAAAAAGCAGCAGAAAGCTGTTTTGGCACAAACCGCAATGCCGCCATTAATATTCCTGATCTCAAAAAGGGAGAAAAGGTAATTCTTTATACCGTGTATCCCAAAGCGACGAAGCAGCAGCTGCGGGACTTTATGAGCCAAACCCGGCAAAGTATGCTGGCAATGCCTGCCGAGATTATCATAGTAGATAAGTTGCCATTATTGGGAAGCGGGAAAACCGACTATGTTACACTCAAGGGGTACAAGACCAGTGAGGTGGAAGAAGATGCTTAGCATGGCGCCTTTGAAAGCTTTGTTTACAGCTCAGTTTTTATCAGCCTTTGTTGATAACATGATCTTGTTTATTGTTTTGGCGGTTATTAAACGGGATGGGTATCCCGACTATTACCTGCCCTTCGTCCAGACTACTTTTTTGGCCTCTTATATTCTATTATCTCCATGGGTAGGGCGCTTTGCAGACAGGAAACCCAAGTCTAATGTACTGATTACCGGAAATATAGTAAAGGCAGGAGGGGCGTTGCTCCTGCTTTTCCACTGCAATCCTGCCCTAAGCTATGCAGTGGTGGGGCTGGGGGCAGTGATATACAGCCCTGCTAAATATGGAATACTGCCTTTTCTTACCCGTAATGAAAAAGAACTACTCAAAGCAAATTCAGGCTTAGAAAGCTATACTATTCTGGCTATCTTAACCGGGTCTATCGCGGGTGGTGTCTTATCTGACTTATCAGTTTCGCTTGCTTTAACTGCATGTTTGGCATTATACGCGACTTCCATTCTGGTTAATACCTTTATTCCCAAGAATCCCGGCAACCGGAATATTGACTATCAAAATGCAATCAGTGAATTTGGGACTGATATCATCACATTGTTTCGCAATCATCAAAGTCACTATTCACTGATAGGCAGCGGGTCTTTCTGGTTAGCGTCGGCTGTATTGCGCATGATTATTTTCGCCTGGGTTCCTCTCACGCTGGGAATTACCAGCGGCACCTCGATCAGCCTGATTATTGCTGTAACGGGAGTAGGTATCGCTATTGGAGCAGCTTTAACTCCCTACCTGATCATGATTAAAAACTATCATCGTACTATTTGGTTTGGCTATGCCATGGCCTTGTGTATATTTGCTTTTCTTAGCATCCAGAGTATTTTCTTGGTTGTTGTATTTCTACTGCTCATTGGGGCATTAGGCGGTATTTATATCGTACCGATGAATGCTGTCCTGCAGCAAGTCGGGCAGCATACTGTCGGGGAAGGAAAGACCATCGCAGTTCAGAACTTTATTGAAAACTCCTTTATGTGTCTGGGCGTCGGCTTATATACTCTAGCTGCCCAAAAAGGAGTTACTGTTTTTATGTCCATTGGGATTACGGGGGTAGTTTTGCTGCTATTGGTTACTTATCTGCTTATATATGTTAAAGACAAAAAATGGTGATGGCTCTAGAGAAATAAAATACTCCCCGCTCATCTGAACGGGGAGTTAGCATGCAGCTATTTACGGACCAACATGATGAACCTTAAACTTGACTAAAAATGTAGTTCCTTCGGAAGAAGTTTTCACCTCGATTTTAGCATCATGTCTTTCAGCGATTCGATAACAAATAGAGAGGCCTAGCCCGGTTCCGGCTTCTTTAGTCGTAACAAAAGGAGTACCTAATTTATTTATTATTTTTTCTGATATACCAATTCCGGTATCTTGAACAGCTAGTATTATTTTATCGTTTTCCGAATAGGTTCTAATTGTTAATATTCCGCTAGTTGCCATTGCTTCGAGGCCATTTCGTACTAGATTTAGGATAAGTTGCCGTATTTCCTTATCGTCATAACAGATAACTTCAGTATTGCCGCCATCCACGTGAATCTCATGGCCAAGCCGAAATGCGTCAGCCTGCAACATGGGGAATAATGCCTGTATAGTATCGTTTAAATTACCTGGTTTTAATTCAACTGATTTATTCTTTGCTAACGATAAAAATTCAGTGATAATTAAATTAGCTCTATCCAGTTCTTCTATCATGATCGCAAGTTGCTCATGATCGTCGGCATATTTTGATTTACGGGTAAACAGCTGTAAATAACCGCGCACTGTTGTCAGAGGATTGCGTACCTCATGCCCAATACCGGCAGCCATCTCGCCGATAACATTTAATCGGTCCAGGCGGGCTAATTCTTCCGCTAGCAAGCGCTTATCCGTAATATCAGTCAGCATAACCACACAGCCGATAAGGGTATCCTCATCGTCAGCATTAAATCTGCCGGCATTGATGAGTAAGGTTAGCGGGGGGGAATTACATTGTGTATGCTGGACTTCAATTCCATAAGATGAATTAGAATCAATTGCTTGATTTAACTGGAACTTTGTTCCGTCAGATATACGCACCAGTGGAACCACTGTGTCAAAGTAATTGCCGACTAATTCTTCTTCAAGCATGGCAACTGCAGCCGGATTAGCCTGAGTAATACGGCCGTCTCTATCACAGGCGATAATAGGTTCTTTCGCTTGGTTAAAGATCATTTGCAAAAATTGTTCGCTGCGTCTTTGATTTGTCAGGTCGGTGACAACTAAGCAGGAAAATGTGTCACTGCCAAGAGTTATGCTGATTGCCGACATAATAACCGGAGTACTAAATCCATCGCCGGTTCTAAGACTATATTCCGCCTTAAAGCTGCCTCCGTGGGCTGATAAAAAAGAAGAAAAATCTCCTGTATTCTGTGGTTTGATAAGGTTATATATTGACGATCCGATTATCCGGTTCAGGGGGAGTTTAACAATGTCGGCAAAGTTCTTATTGCAGAACAGAATGATTCCGTTAGCGGCAATTGTTGCGCACCCTTCCTGCATTTCCTCCACTAAAACCCGATAAATATGATCTGCGCCCTTTAATACATAAACTTGGTCGTTGAATTCCTCTGAAATTAGGAGTGCATCAACCTCGCCATGTTTAATAGCATTTATAATACTATTAGCTTCTGCAAGTTCGCGGCGAAGCTGTTTAATCTCCTCCAACAGAACAGCCGTCGGTTGACATTCATTAATCATCTTAATCCTCACTTTGGTAACTATGAATCTAGGCTTTCTACGATAGCTTCGGTGTCGGCCAAATCGCCAATAAAGAGCCGCTTTGGATTAGGAAATTTTTTTATTAGTGTAGGTACGGCAAAGATTTGCTCAGCCTTGGCAAGAAGCGGCTGCTGGAATATATCAATAACCTGCAGCTCACAAGTATCTTTTGAGAATTGTTTGCAAATTTTTTGAACATTTACAACCGCTTTCTGGGACCGTGGCGACGACCCAGCGATATATAATTGCAAGACATATACCTGATTTGCCGGTTTAATAGCTGCTCGTTCAAATTCTTGAACAGAGTTGGCTAGTTCGTCCACCTGGTCGCCTCCTAATTAGGTTGTATACTCAGTCCGACTAATACACGTTCGGTATTTGATAAATCTCCGATAATTTTAACTAAAGGGGAAGGTAAGTGCCGTACCAAAGTAGGAATAGCCAAAATTTGATCGGCTCGCCCAAGTTGTGGATTTTTCGTTAAATCGATTATTTCTATATTATACTTGCCTGAAAGGTGTGTTTCGCAAATCGCGCGCAGGTTAGCAAAAGCTTTCACACATTTTGGGGTTTGGCCTGCTACATACAACTTCAGCAGATAAGTCTGATCATCTCTTATTTCTTCTGAATCTTGTTCAATGCTTTCCTTCATTATTTCCCTCCGCCCGTTACTTGCTGCTTCTAGCTATCGGCTTTCCGTAATCTTGCCAGATGGATCCTATTATTATCTTGAGCTTTCAAATAAGCATTTTCCAGGGTGATAATTTTTTCTAGCTCTTCTTTTTCTGCTTCAAAGGTTGCTTTAAGGTCGGCAATTGTTGCTACCATCTGTTGGTGTTTACGCTCAATTTCACGGCGCTTTCGTTCGATTTCTTGCTCATGCAGTAGCCTTTTAGCATTTTCCTTTTCTTCTTGTGCGTACCTGGCAGATCCAGTTAAGACCCCTTCAGGACCGGTATATACATCTAATAGCTCGATACCGTGATCTGTCAAAACAAACTCACGAATTTGATTAGAGTGTGCCATGCCTCGCGATTTAAGAAGATATAGTCCTCTATTTCGCTCACCGTTTATCTCCATGTTTTGTAAAGCAATCCAGGTATCTGTTAACGAAGAAATACCGATGTTTGTTTGATCTGTATGATTGACGCTGGAGAGGTCTAAGAAAAGAGCGGTAATATCTTGGAGCTTTAGAAAATCAAGCATGCGAGTAAGCATTAGCTTTACGTCAGAAAAATTTCCCGCCGCTGTGAGATTAGATATCGGATCCAAAACAACAATCTGTGGTTTGAATTCATTAACTTTTTTATACATGTTGACGAGGTGCATTTCTAGGCCGAAGAGCATAGGACGTGATGCATGAAATTCCAGTAGACCTTGATCAAACCATTGTTCAAGGTCAATTCCAATAGATTTCATGTTGCGGACAATTTGGCTTCTGGATTCTTCAAATGCAAAATAAAGACAGCGTTTCCCTTGCCGGCAAGCTGCATCTATAGCACTAGCTGCAAGGGAAGTCTTTCCTGTTCCGGCAGTACCGGAAATTAAAATGCTGGATCCGACATAAAAGCCTTGCCCGCTGAGCATAGTGTCGAGGCGCTCAACTCCCGAAGAAATCCGTGCAGTTGATGCACCGGCATTTAAGCCAACGGAAGTAATTGGCATTATGCAGATACCCTGTTCATCAATTAAAAACGGGTATTCATTCGTTCCGTGGGCTGAACCGCGATATTTCGCAATTCGCAGCCGTCTGGTTGAGATCTGGTCCACAACCTTATGCTCAAGTAAAATAACGCAATCAGATACATATTCTTCAATACCATGGCGGGTAAGTGTACCGTTGCCTTTTTCTCCGGTAACAATCGCCGTCACACCTCTATCTTTCAGCCAACGGAAAAGCCGGCGCAATTCGGCGCGTAAAATAGTTGTATTAGACAAGCCGGAAAAAAGAGCCTCTATGGTGTCAAGGACTACTCGTTTCGCCCCAATGGCTTGAATTGCATAATCCAGACGGATGAATAGACCATCTAAATCATATTCACCAGCTTCAGCAATCTCACTTTTATCCAAATGCACATAATCCAAATTAATCTTATTTTGGGCAACAAGCTCGTTTAGGTCTATACCTAGAGAAGCGAAATTTTCTGCTAGCTCTGTCTCGTTTTCTTCAAAGGACATGAAAACACCAGGCTGATCGTATAATAGTGCACCGTTTACCAAAAACTGCATTGCCAGCAATGTTTTTCCACAACCTGCCGCTCCGCAAACGAGTGCCGTGCGGCCATGCGGAAGTCCCCCAAAAGTTACTTCGTCTAAGCCTTGGATGCCTGTTGGGCATTTTCTCAATGCTTGCGCTGCACGTGAATTATGAAATGTAGTTGTCATAAACTCCTCCTAAATAAGCAAGATGTGATATGAGTAAAGTATGTATATAATTAAAGCTTTTTTGACAATATCCTCTAGAATAATCCTTATTTGGATATTTTTTCAAAGAGAGGTATTTCGCTAATACTCAGCAAAATTAAAAACCCGGCATAACTGCCGGGTTTTGTTGTAATATTGGTTTGTTAACACTTATGTCTAAAGCTTCTCGATAGAATCAACCTGAAACATGCATTCTCCGGTCTCATTGAGAGTTTGCCGGAGTTTGACAGTATCCAATTCTTTTGTTGGTGATTGAACGTCAATAATTAATTGA
>Ga0366775_1059_pt1 | contig 17516 bp, 20 predicted proteins | sample BONcelN113001D10_FD_207075 | JGI IMG/M metagenome (GOLD analysis project Ga0366775, IMG submission 207075) | Enriched cells from coal bed in the Powder River Basin, Montana, United States - BONCAT cells N11 rep2 HSBNCT.N11.300.1.D10 ...
ATTATTAGCTGCTAACTTAAAAACAGACGAAAATATTTCTATTCGTATTGACGGCGATGGACCGCTGGGCTCAATCGTTGCCGATGCTTGGTCAGACGGTAAAGTGAGAGGTTATGTTGAGGAGCCTCAGATTGATTTACCACTCCATAATGGTAAACTGGCTGTTGGCCAGGCCGTAGGGAAAGGTAACATTTATGTTACTCGATTTACTGGCTTAAAACAACCATTTACTGGTAGTGCTTCGTTAATCAGCGGTGAAATTGCTGAAGATATTACTAATTATCTGTATATATCGGAACAAACTCCATCAACAATCAGCTTAGGCGTTCTGGTCAACCCGGATTTAACTGTTGCTGCAGCAGGGGGATTAATGGTTCAGGCTTTGCCAGGAGCCGATGATGTAATTCTTTCCCAAATTGAAAGTAATCTAACTGCTTTAGGTCCTATTTCCCAACTTATTCAGCAGGGCTTAGATGGCGAGGCTATATTACGTAAAATCTTTGATGGGTTGGAAGTAAATTTATATGACTCAACGGAATTGGTTTTTTGTTGTTCTTGTTCTCGCGAGCGAGTAACCAATGTGTTAATTAGCTTGGGAGTTGAGGAACTTGCTGATATTGCCAAAGACGGACAAGCAGAATTATGCTGCCATTTCTGTGCACAAAAATATCATTTTGACAAAACGGAGTTAGAAGAATTAATAGAAAGCGTAAAAAAACAGGAGGCCTAAGGCCTCCTGTTTTTTTGTAAGAGGGAAAAAATAAAGGACGTGGTTCATCACCAGTCCTTTAGTCATTAAACAGCTCGTTGAATTTTACCGGAACGGAGGCAACGAGTACATACATTAACTCGTTTTACTTCACCATCCAAAATGGCTTTAACCTTTTGAATGTTGGGCTTCCAAGTCCGTTTGGTCTTCAAATGGGAGTGACTTACGTTAAAGCCGCTGCGCTCGCCTTTTGCGCAAATTTCACAGACATTGGCCATTTATTTCCACCTCCTTGTAGGACAAAGACTTTTCTCATGTACAACGACAATATTTTAGCATAATTCACTACAACTATGCAAGGCCTGGAAGAATTATTCTTTAAATAAAGGGTGTTTAGCAGGATTTTTATTTCATATATTGAAAATAAGAAGCAAAAAGTGTAAAGGGGGAACTACAATTGATTACCAAAGATACTCCAATTATGGAAATTCTCCGCTTAAACCCCCGGGCTAGGGAGATCTTTGCTCGCCATGGAATGGGATGTATTGGATGTCTGGCTTCGTCAACCGAAACACTGGAAAATGGTGCTAAAATGCATAATATTAACGTAGATACGCTGCTGGTCGAACTCAATGCAGCTGATTTATCTAAATGAATACACCAGTTCAATATCTAAAAGGGGTCGGTCCTCAAAAAGCGGCCTTACTTGCTAAACTCAATATTACCACAGTCGGTCAGTTGCTGGAGCATTATCCTCGCCGTTATGAAGATCGGAGCCAACTGAAACAAATCATTGAAGTAGCTGACGGACAGGTAGAAACCTTTTGTGCCGTCGTTATTTCTGTTGAAGAAGTAAAACCGCGACGAGGTCTGGTAATAACAAAAGTACGTGTAAGCGATCAGTCCGGTGATGCTGAGTTAGTATGGTTTAACCAGCCTTATTTTAAAAAAATGTATAAAGCAGGTATGAAGCTAATTATTTCCGGTAAAGTAGAACGCCGATTTCGCCAGATACAAGTGATGACACCGGAAGTAGAGCCTATCTCTCAAACCGATACGCTCCATACAGGACGAATTGTTCCTGTTTATCCAAGTAGCGAAAATATCAATCAACAGTTTCTTCGGTCACTTATTAAACAAGCACTTGATGGTAAGGCCCAATTAATAGAAAATCTTCCTACTGATGTTATTGACAGACACCAGTTACTTGATCGCATGTCAGCAATAGAAAATATACATTTTCCAGATAACATGACGATACTGTCTGCTGCTCGTAAACGGCTTGTATTTGAAGAACTCTATTACCTGCAGAGCGGCTTATTATTTCTGAAAAAAAAGCATCAGCATAATGGTATCGGTATCAAACATGGCCCAGATGGTAATTTGTTGTTTCAAGCTGAAAAGAACCTACCCTTTTCCTTGACGGCCGATCAGAAACAAACTCTCAGGGAAATTAAAAATGATATGGAAGATACTATTCCTATGCAACGACTTTTACAGGGAGACGTAGGATCAGGTAAAACGGTTGTAGCTGCCTTAGCTTTGGTTAAAACAGTGGAGAATGGCTATCAAGGTGCTATGATGGTACCTACTGAGATTTTAGCTGAGCAGCATTTTCATACTCTTAGCCGTATGTTAGCTCCGCTTGGTATTCGTATCGTCCTATTAACAGGAAGTTTGACAAAACGAATCCGCAAAGAGGTATTGGAAAGGCTGAATACAGGGTTAGTAGATATCATTATTGGGACACATGCGTTAATTCAGGAAGATGTTGCTTTTCAACATCTTGGTCTGGTAATCACAGATGAACAGCATCGCTTTGGAGTCAATCAACGGGCGCTTTTACAGGCAAAAGGCAATATGCCTGATGTATTGGTCATGACGGCTACCCCTATTCCGCGCACCATGGCGCTTACTGTGTATGGCGATTTAGATGTGTCATCAATAAGGCAAATGCCACCAGGCCGAAAACCGATAAAAACATATGTTGCCAGTACTGACATGCAGGAACGAATTTATAACTTTGTACTTCGTGAAGTGCAAGCAGGCCGGCAAGCCTATATAGTATGTCCTTTAGTGGAAGAATCAGTTAAACTGGAAGCACAATCTGCCACTCAGCTATATGAACAATTACGGCAAACAATTTTTCGTACGGTAGCTTGTGGGCTGGTTCACGGCAAACTGAAGCCCCAAGAAAAAGATCAAGTAATGCAGGCTTTCCATCAGTCTGATATTAAAGTATTAATAGCAACTACAGTTATTGAAGTTGGCGTAAACGTACCCAATGCCACGGTAATGGTTATTGAAGGAGCTGACCGGTTTGGTTTAGCGCAATTACATCAATTACGTGGACGTATTGGGCGTGGACAACATCAATCCTATTGTATATTACTTTCAGACAGCAAAAATCCTGATACAAAAGAACGCTTAGAGATTATGACTCAAACCAGCGATGGTTTTGTATTAGCTGAAAAAGATTTGCTGCTACGCGGTCCAGGTCAGTTTTTCGGTATAAGGCAGCATGGGCTGCCAGACTTAAAAATTGCTGATATAGTAAGGGACATTGAAATATTACTTGAGGCTCGAAAAGCAGCCTTACAATCGGTCAGTATACCCGAACACATAACGTTGCTTCGGCCAGGATTGACAGCAAAGTTTGGCGAGCAGTTCCGGCTAATGTTCTGCAATTAAAAATTTGCTTCCGCTATGCTATCTGTAGACAAAAAAAGGGCGGCTTACGCCGCCGATTATGGGAGAGGAGAAAATTTACATTACTAATTATTTACCGCATCTAACTAAGTTATTCATTATTAAATAAATTTTTTAAAATTATTTTTCCCCCTTGGAGAGCAAACTAAAATAAAGAAGGCTACAAGGGGTGATGGAAGTGCAATACCATTATGATGAAGAACAACTACGCAATATTGCGGAAGAGTGTCAAGAATTTGAGCATATTATCAATGCGATGGGCTATGGTTACTCCTTGCTAAATGTATCGGCAGACGATTTTGCGCGTCGCTGCTCTGATTGTACTCATTGGTCTAACAGCGACTGCGAAATTTTCCAAAAGGAAATTAACCAGTGAATCTAATCAAGCACCGCATAGGCGGTGCTTTTCACTTTTGGTATATATTGTGTTTTATTGCCTTATTTAGTAAGATGAGTAAGGACATGCATAATTCTAGAGGGAGAAAGCAATGAATAAAATTTTTGGATGGTTATTTATTGTCATAGCAGCTATAGTACTCTATCTATGGCAGCCAGATTTTTTTGATCACGCCTATAGAATTATCAAACAAGGTGATATCATCGCCCTGTCTGAATACCTTCGATCATTTGGAACCGGTGCTATTGTTGTTACTTTAATCCTTTTCGTGATCATGACTTTTACTATTATATTTCCATTTATGATTTTATCTGGTGCTGCAGGCATTGTTTTTGGTTTATGGTGGGGGACAATTATATCCTGGATGGGAGAAGTGACCGGGGCATTAGTAATGTTTATATTTGCCCGCTATTTCTTCCGTCATGCTGTAGAAGGGTGGATTACGAAAAGTCCATACTTAAAGCAAGTTGATGATTACAGTGCCGAAAATGGTTTTAAAGCGCTTTTAATAGCAAGGTTACTTCCTTTGGCCCCATCAGGAATTATTACAGCTGTTGCTGCAATTAGCCGGATGTCCTTTCATGACTTTTTTTTAGCAACTGTGTTAGGCAAACTTCCACCGGTAGTCATTAAGGTACTACTAGGTCATGATCTTGTATTTGCAAGTGAAAATATGGGTAGATTAATTGGCATTATACTTATTATTATAGGTGTTTATGGAGCTTTATGGTGGTACAAACGCAAGAAGAGTCAGCCTGAAAAGAAATAACAAAAGGTATTGGAATCTTTGTTTTTTGAGCTGGCTAGCAGGGATAATATAGAATATGACGAAGATAATGATAATAATTATTTTCAGTATCAAATAATTTAGAGGCGGTGCTGTTATGCCAATTATTCAAATTGACATGCTTGAAGGACGTACTGTTGAGCAAAAGCGTAACTTAGTGAAAAAAGTGACTGAGGTAGTTTGTGAAACAGCAAACTGTCCTGCTGAAGCAGTAACTATTGTCATACGCGATATGCCGAACGAAAATCTTGGTAAAGCAGGTAAACTTCGCAGCGATATGTAAAAACAGCCCATTTCGTAAAAATTACGAAATGGGCTGTTTTAGAGAAGGAGGCTAAAACAATGATCGTCAATAACTTGGGTAGAGATATTGAAATTGCTATTCGACAAGAGTTAGCGCGTCAAGCAGTACAGGAAATACCTGAAATTACACCAATCGTAAAATTGATGGTCGCCTTTCAAATTCGTTTTGAAGAGTTACTGAAAGCTGTTATTGCCAGTCGTACAAATAAAGAAAAACTTCCCCCTATAGATATACCTTCAATTATCGGCAGTGAAAAAGATTGGCACCAGGCAGAGTTGACGCTACGAGCCACACCACATAATTTATCTGCAATAGTAGTAACACTTTGGACAATTTGTGAGTTGACCGAGAAATCGGGAGAGTTTTACCTGCAAATTTCACGTAATACTGCCCAGCCGAGCGAGCGCTTATTTTATAACTCTCTTGCTGAAATAAAAAAAATACTGAAGCGTCGATTAAGTGGTATCTTGCATAGCATCTATAATGAAGTATGGGAAGATATCGGGTTTGCTCCTTTTATTCTGAAAAAAGATTAAATTCTTCTGTGTACATAACACCATAACCGCCGTGAGGATAAAGAAACTCGATATTGTTGTGTGGGCATGCTAGCCGACAGGCCCCGCATTCAACACATTGCTTATATAAGACCTTAATAGGGACGCTTTCAGCATAATTCCATAGGAACACTGCCGTAGGACAAATTGTTAGACAAGGCTTCTCCTGACAATCCTTACAAATGTTTTGTTCGCTAATTATCACATGCTGCCATGAGTTATCAGGGGCAAAATGAATAGAATCTATTTTTTCCTGTAAGGTGCTCATCTTATCATCACCCTTAAAACACGCCAGCCGTCTTTAATCAGTTTACCAATAGGCTGCATGCTGATTAGCTTTTGCAATATAAATTTCCTTTTAGCGAGCTTAGGCATAGTATAGACCTTAGCTATTTGAAATGCCGTTTCATTGGCCATACGTGTGTAAAGATCAAATAAATAGGGGATATTTATTTGCATTTGGGCTACGTCAGCATTGGCCTTTAGGTCCTGCATCACAAAACTTTCATTTAATAGAGTTTGATAAAGATGAAGCTTCTTCTCTGAAAAATCACGGGCTATTTTTGCTGCAAAAGCAGCCTCAGCCGAAAAATAGCCAGACCACATTGCTAAATTAATTCCATGGACACCGTTGACCAGTGAAGCAGCATCACCTATAAGCATGACACCTGGATGGACTAATTTAGGAATGGCGTGATATCCCCCTTCTGGAATAAGTGCACTGCCATATTCTTTAACATCACCATCCATGAGTAGCGGTTGTATATAGGGGTGCCTTTTTAATCGTTCTAATAATTCATATGGTTTATTACCTGACTGGGCAAAACTGGCCACCGACATACCAACGTTCAAACTGATACTATCTTTAAAAGTTTGGATAGATGCTGTACCATTAATACCGGCTGTGGGATAACCGTATAAGCCGATGATAGCTCCTTCACCTGGTGATAGATTGAATCGTTCTTCGATAGTCACAGAAGGTAGAACGATGGTTTCTTTCACATAAAGTGACATATTGAGTGGCGATACACGTTGGATAAGGTTAGCCTTTTCGGCTAACAATGAATTGGCTCCATCAGCTAATACAATAATATCTGCAAGGTAGTACTTATTTTGCGGCTCCGATGTCTTGACGCCAATTGCCTGATTACCGTTAAAGAGTAATTCAGAGACGTGATGGCTGTTCTCAAGTATGGCTCCAGCAGCAATCGCTTTTTGGGCCAACCATTTATATAAATGTACGCGCTTTATTGTAAAGCGGTTATAAGGAGCTGCTGATAAACGCTTGCTTTGAAAGCGTGTACTTAGTACAGAATCCTTTGTCATCCACCAGAAGGACTGATCTGTTACCATTCTTTCCCATTGAAGTTCATCCCAGAAATTCGGGAATAGTTTGTGAGTATGTTCAGCAATGATACTTGCACCGCCGCAGCTTTTTGCCCCGGGATAGGGCCCTCGTTCTAACAGCAAAACATGTAGTCCTTGCTGTGCCATGAAGTAAGCGGCTGTACTGCCGGCAGGTCCGGCACCGACAATTATGACATCAAATTTCCCTGCTGGTCTCGTATCTGCTTCTTGAAGAACATGATCAGCTTGCTTTAATTTATAAGGTTTTTTAACGATATACCTTTTATTTAACATGTTAACAGCTTACCTCGTGGCGTATAGTAAGGGAATGCTTCGCATATGTCAGTTTAGACGCTGTAATCAACCGAGACGGGAGTTCACAACCATTAACGAAGCTTAGTCCAAGTTGTCAAACCTACGTATATACTGTAGAATACATGTTATGCCGAATCTCCCTAAAGAGAGCGGGGGAACCACATCTGGGGTGAATCTGCGCACTTTGCGCGGTAGGGAATATCCTCTTATCCCGAACCCGTCAGCTAACCTCGTAGGCATATAGGAAGGGGAGAATATCATGAAAAAAATTAACAATATTTTTATGATTGCAGGGTTTCTGCTTATAATGGGAGCTATCGCTTTTACCTCAGTAGTATCGGCGGCAGCTGTTGATGAAGGTTCAGGTAATCAAATTCCAGGACGCTACAAAGAGGTTCTAGATATTGTAGCTACTGCTTATGCTCCTGGTGCACACGATAATGGAAAATGGGGAGACTTAACTCACATTGGTACTAAAGTTCGCCCCGGCATCATTGCTGTCGATCCTAAGCTGATTCCGTTAGGATCACGGGTATATATTGAATTTGCCGACGGACATGGTGCTTATGCTACTGCTGAAGATACCGGCGGAGCTATTAAAGGAAAGCGAATTGACATCGCTATGTCCACAGTAAGTGAAGCTTATGATTTTGGCATGCAAAAGACAAAAGTATATATCCTGAACTAAGAAGAATGCCCCCAGGTTAAACCTGGGGCATTTTTTTATATGGTTTTACCATCTACAATAACAGTAGTAACATGTGTTGAAATGGCAAAGGGATCTCCGTCAAAGATAACTAAATCGGCGTCTTTTCCAACATCTATACTGCCAACCCGGTTGCTAACTCCGATGATTTGGGCTGCATGCAAAGTAATCGCCTCAAGTGCTACCTGCCGAGGTAATCCTGCTTTCATGGCTAGAGCTGCCTCTAAGCGCAAGCTATTGATAGGTAAAAAAGGATGATCAGTAATTAAGGCTATTTTTACACCTGCTTCATGCAGTAGTGCCGGTGTACGGTAAGTACGGTCTTTTAGCTCAACTTTAACTCTGGCAGTAATAGAGGGACCGATAACGGCGGGGATAGAACGTTTAGCAATTTCATTGGCAATTTTATGTCCTGCAGTAGCATGCTCCAGGGTCAGGAGAATATTGAATTCATCGGCAATGCGAATGGCGGTCATAATGTCGTCAGCAGCATGGGCATGGGCGCGAAGCGGTATCTCGCGATTTAGTACTTGTACAAGTGCTTCCATTCGTAAGTCACGCTGCTCTGCACCTGCAGCGACACTGCGTGCGTAATTCTGAGCAGCAACCAACTGTTCTCGGATCATTCCGGCAATTGTCATACGAGTCGATGGTGGGCGGTCTTTTGCCATGTAGATTTGTATTGGATTTTCACCGAAAGCAATCTTCATACCGGCAGGCTGACGAAGTACCATGTGATCGATAACGGTACCGTATGTTTTAATAGCAACACTTTGCCCGCCAATGACATTTTCACTTCCCGGCGTAACAATAATTGTGGTCACGCCCCCGCATAACGCATCTGACAATCCCTGATCTTCAGGGTTAATAGCATCTATTGCTCGTAAATGAGGGCAGAGGGGGGAGTTGACTTCATTTTTGTCGATGTGAGCCTGTCCTACCCCCTCTTCGGCAATACCAAGATGAGTATGACAATCAATCAGTCCAGGGGTAATTTCTTTTCCCTCTGCCGATATGACTGTGGCATCTGCTGGAATAGAGATGTGTTGACCAACAGCGACAATTCTTGTTTGGTCAATTAATATTACAGCACCTTTTATTGTTCCGTTTGAAACCGTGTGAACAGTACCACCGGTTATTGCAAGCATAATTACCTCCCAAAACAGTATCATGCTTAGTTTAAACAGTCTGGACAAAATAAATCAGGACTAAACAACTTATCCTTGTTTAGTCCTGGAATGGTTAGAGTATTTTTTTATCAATCAAATCAATCAACTGGGTAATTTCCGGTTTGGTAACCTGTGCAGCTGCGCCGAGCGCTTCACCTTTACGTCTCATTTCTTCATTAATTAGAGAGGAAAAAATAATAACAGGGAGGGCCTTTAATTGTTCATGGTCTTTAATTCGTTTAATTAGATGATGGCCATCCATCTGCGGCATTTCTATATCTGTAATTATTAAATGTAGGTTTTCCTGGATGGTAGGAGTATTTGCTGCCATTTGTTCTAAGGTATCCCAAGCCATTTTGCCATTCTCCGTACTAATGGTGTTGATATAGCCTGCCACATGAAGCGTGCTGATCAATAAATCACGTAGCATCTTTGAATCTTCTGCAATAAGAATAGTTTTGGTTTTCCGAATTTCCATTATATCCACGTTAGCGGTGGGAATAGTAGTTAATTTACGGTTCATTTCAGGATTGATATCAGCTACAATTTTTTCGAAGTCCAAAAGAACAACCATTTTCGTTGCCATTTTTACGATACCAACAACCATATCGGAGTTGGTAATGTTGGGGGGGAGCTTCCATCTCCATCCAAGATATGCGATGAATTCGAGAAACTTCATCGACTAAGAATCCAACAAAGTAATTATTTAACTCACTGACAATGATTTTTTGTGAAGAGGCAGCCTGTTCACTGCCAAGACATTTTGCTAGGTTTACTAAAGGCATAACTTTTCCGCGCAGAGTAAAAACGCCTTCTACATAGGGATGCGTATTAGGCATTTTCGTAATAGTGACAGGATTGATAACTTCGCGAACTTTAGCAACGTTTATTCCATAAGTTACAGAACCTACCGCGAATTCAACAATTTCAAACTCGTTCGTACCAGTCTCTAATAATATACCTTTGTTATTAGACATGGTTTTATTCCTTCCTTTTTAAACATTTATAAAATAACTTTACCAGACTGATTATTTGTTTTAATTATTATTCCATTGTTGCTTTGCTTTTCCTTCTCTAAATATACAAAAAGTCTTATTTTTTTACAAAATATAAGCTTTTTTTCACATAAAAAGAGGTAGCCTTGGTAAGGTTATGTATGATATACTATGCAAAAATAATGCCGAACCCATTGAAAGGAGTAAAGATATGTTTGATAATAAATTTGGGCCAGAAGGATTGACCTTTGATGATGTGCTGCTTGTTCCAGCCAAGTCAGAAGTGCTGCCTCGTGATGTAGAGGTAGGCACCTACCTGACTCGCAATATTAAGTTGAACACTCCGATTATCAGCTCAGGTATGGATACTGTAACTGAGGCGCGAATGGCTATTGCCATGGCACGTGAGGGCGGTTTAGGCGTAATACATAAAAATATGACTATCGAGCGGCAGGCTAATGAAATTGACAAAGTCAAGCGGTCAGAACATGGTATTATTGTAGATCCAATCTTTTTATCGCCAAGCAATACTCTGCAGGATGCCAATGGCCTGATGGAGAAATATCGAATTTCTGGCGTTCCGATAACCGAAAAGGGCAAATTGGTTGGTATTATTACTAATCGAGACATGCGCTTTGAAACTGACATGAAGAAAAAAATCAGTGAAAGTATGACACGGGACCACCTAATTACTGCTCCTGTGGGGACTTCGCCGGAAGAGGCCAAAGAGATTCTACGCCACCATCGTATTGAAAAATTACCGCTTGTTGATCAAGATGGCAATTTAAAAGGCTTAATTACCATTAAAGATATAGAAAAAGCGCAAAAGTATCCTAATTCTGCCAAGGATGCTAAAAGTAGATTGCTTGTCGCTGCGGCGGTCGGGGTAGGCGCGGATATGATGGATCGGGTAGATGCCATTGTAGCTGCTAAGGTAGATGTTATTGTCATTGATACCGCTCATGGTCATTCGATGGGCGTTATTCAATCGGTTAAACGGATTAAACAGGCTTATCCTCATATTGACTTAATAGCCGGTAATATTGCCACGGCAGAAGCAGCCCGTGATTTAATTGAGGCCGGAGCTGATGCGGTAAAAGTCGGCATTGGCCCTGGTTCCATTTGTACGACTCGCATTATTGCGGGTATCGGCGTGCCGCAAATTACTGCGGTCTACAATTGTTCCCAAGCGGCACGGGAATATAATGTGCCTGTCATAGCTGATGGCGGTATTAAATATTCCGGTGATATTGCTAAAGCGATAGCAGCTGGTGCTAATGTTGTTATGATTGGAAATTTGCTGGCCGGTACGGAAGAAAGCCCCGGCGAAACAGTCATTTATCAAGGCCGTAGTTATAAAGTTTATCGTGGCATGGGTTCCCTCAGTGCAATGGCTGATGGCAGTAAAGACCGATACTTTCAAGAGAACATGGACAAGCTGGTTCCTGAAGGAATTGAAGGGCGAGTACCCTACAAGGGCTCAGTAGCAGATACACTGTTTCAGATGGTTGGCGGGTTACGAGCCAGTATGGGATATTGCGGTGTACGTAATATTGAAGAACTCATTACAAAAACTCAATTCATACGCATAACCAGTGCCGGCTTGAAAGAAAGCCATCCCCATGACGTAAGCATTACAAAAGAAGCGCCCAATTACAGTCTCTAACTTTGAGCACCCCCTTGCCGTAGATTATTAGCTGGCAAGGGGGTGTTATTGATTATTCGTATGATAATGAAAGTGTTAGTGTCTCATTGGGTATACTAACTGCAGAGGGGAGTTGGAAACCCGATGGAAAAACAGAGCAAAGGCAGCCAAGGATCCCGACAAAAACGCTGGCGTGAGTATTTGGTTGATAGCATTATTGTATTGGTTATTTTATCACTATTCGCAAGTATCGGATATGCTTTCTTTAGTCTTCCGCAAACAGATAATTTAGAGCAACTTCAACTGGTGGCAGCAACACAAGTTTTTGATATTAACGGACAACTTATTTCAAAACTGTTTGAAGAAAACCGTATTGTCGTTTCTATTAATAATATTTCCCCCTACGTTCAACAAGCTATTGTTGCTAATGAAGATACTCGGTTCTACAGCCACTTTGGCATCGATCCCATTGGCATCATTCGCGCTGCCGTCATTAATCTCCGTCATGGCAGTATTGTTGAAGGCGGCAGTACTATCACCCAACAGCTTGCCAAAAATTTATTTCTTACACAAGAGCAAACTTTTGTCCGGAAAATAAAAGAGGCATTACTCGCTATTCTGATTGAACGTAAGTTTTCCAAACAAGAAATTTTGCAAGCTTATTTAAATCAAGTTTATTTTGGCGAAGGGGCTTACGGAATAGAAGCAGCTTCGCAGCTTTATATTGGAAAACATGCAAGTGAGCTGACGCTGGCTGAGAGTGCCTTGCTAGCAGGTCTGCCTCGCGGTCCAAATATTTATTCGCCCTACAGCGACATGAATGCCGCCTTGAGTCGGCGTGCGGTTGTACTAGCCGGTCTTGTTAAAGAACGGTATATAACAGAACAGCAGGCAGCTATTGCAAATAATGAGCAGGTACAATTAGCAGGCAAGAAAAAACGAGCAGTACAAGCGTCCTATTTTCTCGACTATGTAGCCAACGAATTAGTAGGTCGTTATGGAGCAAATCGGGTTTATAAAGGCGGTTTAAAAGTATACACAACTTTGGATACCAAGACACAACAAGCTGCAGAGGCCGTTTTGGGAGAGTTTCAAGGAGCGGTTCTGGCTCTTGATGCCAAAACCGGCCATATTAAGGCAATGGTTGGCGGCCGCAATTATGAAGAAAGTCAGATTAACAGGACACTATCGGAGGTTCGTCAGCCTGGGTCAGCCTTTAAACCTATTCTATATGCTGCTGCTTTAAATAGTGGCATGACAGCAGCATCGGTTATCATTGACGAAGCAATTAATATTGGCGGTTATGTGCCTCAGAATTATGATAAAAAGTTTAAGGGATCAATTACTCTTAAAAAAGCTGTCCGGTGGTCGGTTAATGTTGCTGCAGTGAAAGTTGGGCAACAGGTCGGAATGGAAAATGTACTTAACCTGGCGCGCAGCATGGGAATCTCAACTATTGTGCCGCAAGATAATAATCTGGCTTCAGCACTGGGGGGATTGACGCAAGGGGTTAGTCTATACGAACTGACAACAGCTTATACTGCTTTTGCCAATAGTGGAGTTGTTTCCAAACCTATTGCTATTGTCAAGGTATTGGACGAAAACGACCGTGTGCTGGAAGAATCCCGGTTAGTACAACAGACAGCCTTGCAGGCTGATGTGGCATATATAGTAACTGATATATTAAAAGGTGTTCTCGAAAATGGTACCGGCACACCAGCCAATCTTGGCCGTCCGGCTGCCGGAAAAACAGGCACAACTGATAATTATGAAACGGCCTGGTTCGTAGGCTATACGCCGGAGCTAGTCGTTGGAATTTATATAGGTAACGATAATCGAAAACCTGTTGGTATATCGGGAACTGAAGTTTCGGCACTGTGGGGAACGATGATGAGCAAGGTGGTAAGCGGGACTAAGGCAGTAGATTTTGTTGTTCCTCCTAATGTAATAACCAAAGTAGCCATTTGTGCTGAATCAGGTAAGCTCGCTCCAGCTACTGGTTGTTCCGATATCGAGTATAGTGCTTTTATTCGCGGTACAGAGCCTATTGCAGTTGATTCGCGCTCACGTTCGGGACAATCTGCTCCATCTACCAATCAGCGTGATAATCGATCGATCTGGAAGTTCCCCTGGCGATTGCCCGGATTCTAATATTATGGTAAAATGCTACGTAATAGGAAGAACGTGGTAGCAGGAGGAAAGACGTGCAATCAAAAGTTTACGTATTAGGTGTTCCTATTGATTCGATTACAATGGAAGCAGCTGTGAAAAAAATTGAAACCTTTATTCAAGGCTCGCAGCCACATTTGATAGCAACTGCTAATGCAGAAATGGTTATGATGGCCCAGCAGGATGATGACTTAGCGGCAATATTAAATAGTGCTTCCTTGGTAGTGCCTGATGGTGCAGGTGTAGTTTGGGCGGCACGTTATCAAGGAAACCATGTGCAAGAGCGAGTGGCCGGATTCGATCTGACTCAGAACCTGCTGGCAGAAGCAAGTAAAAAAGGATATCGAATTTATCTTTTCGGTGCAGGCCCAGGCATTGCAGAAAAGGCCAAACAAATAGCTGAAAAACTATACCCAGGCGTAAATATCATAAAAACACGGGATGGCTTTTTCAGTGCCGATGATGAGAATGAAATTATTGAAGACATCTGCAAGTCTCATCCCGATATTCTGCTCGTTGCGTTAGGAGTTCCCAAGCAGGAGAAATGGCTGGCTCGAAACCTCAGCCGCTTGCAAGTTCCTGTAGCTATTGGAGTAGGCGGAACGCTGGATGTGATGGCTGGAGCGGCAAAACGCGCGCCACTATGGATGCAACAAGCAAACCTGGAATGGTTATACCGTTTGCTAAGGCAGCCTCAGCGTGCAATTCGCATGCTGGCGTTACCCCGATTTGTTTTAAAGGTAATAATGGACAAAAAATAGTTAGACAAAGTAAGGGGGGTATATTATAATAGGTTGAGAAATTCACAGAGAAAGACAAGGGGGTTGCTTTGGAGGAGGTGGTTACGTGGTAAAAACGCCTGTAGTTAAAGAAGGTTACATATATATTGGCACACTTGCTCTTATAACAATCGTTACGGCTGTTGCAGTTGATCCTTACTGGGCAATCATTCCTGGAGTGTTAGCGTCTTTTGTTACCTTCTTTTTTCGCAATCCTAAACGCAGTATTCCTGAGGATGATACGCTAATTGTATCACCCGCAGACGGTAGAGTCATGGGAGTCACCGAAGTCTTTGAAGACCAATTTTTGAACGCATCCGGTAAGAAGGTAACTATTTTTTTGTCTGTTTTTGATGTACATGTTAACCGCAGTCCTGTTGCCGGTGAAATAAAGTTTCAACAGTATACCTGTGGTCGCTTTCGGCCAGCATATAAGGAGTCTGCCGGGTGCGAAAACGAACGCCACTCTATTGGCTTGGAGAATTCGCATATGAGAGTCCTAGTGACACAAATAGCCGGTTTGATAGCACGGCGGATTGTCTCCTGGGTCACTCTTGGCACGACGCTGAAATCTGGAGAGCGTTATGGATTAATTAAATTTGGCTCCTGTACAGAAGTAATTGTTCCTCAAGCGGTGGAAATCCTCGTAAAAAAGGGAGACCGTGTAAAAGGCGGGGAGACCATAATAGGGAGGTTGCCTACTTGAGAAATATTATTCCTAATGCCTTAACGGCATTGAATTTAGTATTAGGTGTATTTGCAATTATTAGTACTTTCCATGGCTCGTTTTCAACTGCAGCATTACTCATCGTGGCTGCATTAGTTGCTGACGGCTTGGACGGAAGAGTGGCTCGCTATTTCAATGCCAGTAGTGAATTTGGCAAAGAATTAGATTCCCTGTGCGATCTGGTATCTTTTGGTGTCGCACCAGCTATATTAGCTTATGCGTTCGTGTTGAAAGATTATGGTATCACAGGTGCGTTAGTTGCTGCCGCTTTTGCTACGTGTGGGGCGTTGCGCCTGGCACGCTTTAATGTTAATACAGGTGTGGTACGCGGTTACTTTATGGGCTTGCCGATACCGGCCAGCGGTTGTGTAATAGCTACATTTGTTATGCTCGGGATAAAATCTTCCGGGTGGCTATTTGTAATAATGGTTGCGATTTTTGCCTATTTAATGGTTAGCACGATTCGATACCCTGATTTTAAGGGTAAAGATGGCGAACCTATCCGCATCATACCATTAATTATCACTGTGGTGATAAGCGGTTATATTCTTTTTCTTGTTAATGAGGCAATTTTATTTGTTCTGTTTTTTGCGTATGCACTGTTTGGGATACTGAATACGCTGTTCGGCTTATTCAAATCACCGCCTTCAGCCTCATAATTAGTGCGCTACTTGTATCCTCCCCAGGATACATATTTTTTTGCGGGTTATATTATTTAGTAACCAAATTTTCACTTGACAATTGGAAAGTGAAATAATTACAATTATTTTGGTATTACCTGAATTTTTTATCTGCCGTACTGTTAAAAATTTACCAATTTGGTGCATAAGTTGTTAAGGCTTCAGCTTGCTTAAGAGGCTTGACGCAAGCCAAGTTTCTAATCTCGTTTTTAAAAAGGAGACTAATCCATGAACCATATTTTTGACTACATAATGATCCCGATGCAATTGATCATCGTGTTCTTTACGTTGTACTACTTTATCATTGCTTTCTTTGGGATCTGGCGTCGAAAAGAGGATAAGATTTTAACCCCTCAAAAATCTTTCGCCGTTATTGTTGCTGCCCATAATGAGGAACAGGTTATAGGTCAGTTGGTGGAAAATCTCCAGATACTCAACTATCCTCGTGAGATGTATGACATTTTTGTAGTAGCAGCCAATTTTAAATTCTCCCGCAGTGTCGGACAATAAGGATCAGTTACATCAATATGGGCAACGCCTCGTTCTCCCCCTTCATAGAAAGTAGTAACGCGGCTTTTCGTGAAATCTAAAAATTGATCAATAATGACAAAATCACCTGGTTTCATCTCTTTGTTTAGTGAACCTACTGCTGTGGTAGCAATTATATTTTGCACACCAATTTTTTTCATGGCCCAAGTATTAGCCCGATAGTTGATTAAGTGGGGTGGAATAGAATGCTTACTGCCATGCCTGGGAATAAAGGCAATAGCCTTGCCTGCAAATTCCCCTACTTTGTACTGTACCACTCCGTAAGGAGTGGTAATTTGCTCCTCCCGCACATTTTCCAAGATTCGAGGATCATATACACCCGTACCACCGATAATTGCAATTTTAATCATCTTATCACCCTACATATTTATTTTCTACCAATAATCTTTTAGTATAGTGCTTTAGTTATGCATGAGCGTTTTATTTTACCTGAGATTAAGCTATAGCACAAAGCACTAACTCTATTTTACTATATTTTACTACATTCTATCTAGGTAAAAAAAAAGTTCTTCCTCAACTACCAGCTGAGGAAGAACTTTTCTTATTTACTTAGCGAATTATTTAAAGATACCAAATGGCTTACCAACCGAAAGAACTGGTTTACCAAACCATTTGTTCAGAAAAGTCGCACCAGAACCGTAGAATCCAAGCAGTGAAATAGCTAACTCTGTCCAGGCTGCCATGGTATGAGCCCAATGTCCGCCCCAGCCAAGAGCATCAAGCGCAAGGCCGGTGAAGAGTACATCAATCAAAACCATGATGGAAAAAATAACTTTATTAGTTTCCATAGCAGCAATTGTTCCAAAAAGTGAAAAAATTAAATAGCCAATAAAAGCAACGCCAAGTTGTTTTACATCAGCAGCGGCAGCCAAAGCAGAACCAAAGGCCCCCATCTTGATTAGCCAGCAAGCAGCTACACTTACCCAGAACAGACCATAAGCACCAAAAACGGTAGCTCCAAACAAGTTATTGTGT
>Ga0366775_1060_pt1 | contig 17477 bp, 19 predicted proteins | sample BONcelN113001D10_FD_207075 | JGI IMG/M metagenome (GOLD analysis project Ga0366775, IMG submission 207075) | Enriched cells from coal bed in the Powder River Basin, Montana, United States - BONCAT cells N11 rep2 HSBNCT.N11.300.1.D10 ...
AATTGCAGGGATTGGAAATCTATTTAAAACTTGATTACTTGGCTCCTACCGGTTCTTTTAAAGACCGCGGCGCGTTTATCATGATAAACAAACTAAAAGAATTGGGCATTACCGAAGTGGTTGAAGATTCTTCCGGTAATGCCGGTGCCGCCTTTGCGGGATATTGCGCTGCAGCCGGGATTACGTGCAGCATCTATTTACCGGAAAGCACGTCGGCCGGAAAAATAAAACAAATCAGTGCATATAAAGCAAATGTTGTTAAGATTCCCGGGACGCGTGACGATGTAGCTGCAGCAATATTAAAGGCGGCCCAAACCACATATTATGCTTCCCATGTGTATAATCCGTTGTTTTTTGAGGGGACTAAGTCACTTGCTTATGAAATTTATGAGCAAGTTGGTATTCCGGACTATGTCGTTGTACCAGTTGGCAATGGAACCATGTTACTGGGCGTATATATAGGATTTAAGGAAATTGGAAAACTTCCCCGCATTATAGCGGTACAAAGTCATAACTGTGCACCTGTGTACAGCAAATTTAATAATCAGACTGGTGGCGGCATAAGAGAGACGGTAGCAGAAGGCATTGCTGTTGGAAAACCAAAGAGAATAGACGAAATGATTGAAGCTGTAAAGGATAGCAAGGGAGATTTCATTACCGTTGATGACGAGAATGTGTTAAGAGCTCAACAAATGCTGGGCGAAATGGGAATCTATGTAGAAGCAACTTCTGGTGCAGCTGTCGCCGGGATGATGCAGTATTTTAGTGCAGAATCGGATAATCGGTTTAAGATTGTTGTTCCTTTGACGGGTGTGGGACTTAAAAAATAAGGATAAGCCGAAGGCGAAACCTAATTAAGTAACTTTAGTTTTAGAAAAACTATGGATCAATAGCCAGTGCTCCTGCGTTACGGGCATAACGGAAAGGCGTGATTGGCGCACAAGCGCCCACTCTTGAAAAACGGTATTTAATTTTATTTCTTTTAATGTCACTGGCCGGTCTAAGCGGTAGCGAGGTTCAATGTCTATTACAATAAAGCGTTCGTCGGTTTCAGTTGGGTCAGGGTAGGCAGAAGACACTACTTCAGCGACTCCTACGATTGCTTTCTCCTTGCCCGTATGATAAATGAAAACCAGATCACCCGGTTCCATTGTACCAATGTGCTTTAAAGCAGCAAAATTTTTCACACCATTCCAGCGATCGCGTCCTAAACGTTCAAGGTCAGCATAGCTGTAGCTTTCCGGTTCGGTTTTTGCAAGCCAATAAGCCATATAATAATCACCATCCCTCACGATGTACCTGCCAGATGTAACTTTATTATATAGTATTGCAATGCGGGCGGACAAGTTATGCTGATTATCAGGGCTTGAGGGGATGGTTTCTACTGCTGATACTATTATTAATTTTGGTGAAAAAATGAAAATAAACCGTTTGTTTGAAATAACAACAATTTTGCTTAATAAAGGGACGGTAACGGCAAAAGAGCTTGCTGATCGCTTCAGCGTATCAACCAGGACAATTTACCGGGATATTGATGTGCTCTCTTCAGCCGGCGTTCCAGTTTATATGAACAAGGGCAATGGCGGTGGTATAGCGCTGCTGGAGACTTATGCAATCAATCGAACGCTTATCTCCGACGAGGAAAGTGAAAGCCTGCTAGTGGCGATCAAAACCCTGCAGGCAACTCAATATCCCGAATTAGACATGGTACTTGAAAAAATTGGGGCCATATTTAAAAAGATACCCAATCATGATTGGGTAGAAATTGATTTCTCACCTTGGGGGAGCATGGCCAATGAAAAAAACAAGTTTAATGATATTAAAAAGGCTATGCTGCAACGCAAGGTTATTCGTTTTGAATATGTGAATGGGGACGGTCATAAAAGCATACGCCTGGCAGAACCACAAAAGCTTATGTTCAAAGGAAATGCCTGGTATCTGATAGCCTATTGCCGGCATCATCAGGAAGATAGAACTTTTCGGATTTCACGGCTGAAGAATGTGGAAATAACGGCAGAAACCTTTGAGCCCAAGGCAAAGACAGACTTGGAGTCAATAGAAATAAAGAATTCACTCCAGTCCTTCGTTCAACTAAAACTGCGATGTCATGCAAGGGTTTTAAATCGCTTATATGATTATTTTGACGACTCATTTATTGCCAAAAACGATGACGGAAGTTTTACCCTAGAGGTTACTCTCCCGGCAGGTGAATGGATTTATAGCTATATCCTATCTTTCGGCAGCTTTGTTGAGGTAATAGAACCGGAGCATATCCGGCAAACTATTGCAGAACGACTGAAACAAGCTTTAGAATTTTATGAATCTTAATTTCTAATATGACATACTGTTGTCTTATTATCTGAAGTACAATAAGGAAAACAAATACAAATAACTACCGTCAATTATTGCTGCATTTGTTGCTTGCTTTACAGAGCAAGCCATTGTGCACGATGAAGGGCAAGCTATGCAGGGGGGCGCTTCCACTTCACTAGCAGCGACGGTAAGATTACCTCTTTGCGCATCTGTCTGGCTGGTAAGTAAGCGTCAGGAGGAATATAATGCCCGAACCTTTAAAGGCCATATACAATGAGCAGTTTCTGCGGCAATTTGGTGAGAAGGTCCGCGCCGTGTACGGTGAATTTGATGTAGACAAATTCATCACAGCGGTGATAGACAAAAGCTGGGGAGAGCTTGCCTTAAAAGCCCGAATGCGGCGGATCAGCGAGATGCTGGGGAGCTATTTGCCCAGCTGTTACCAAGAGGCTCTGGACATATTATTCGCTATTGATGAAACTTGCCTTGGATTCCCGTACTTGTTTTTTCCGGATTTTGTAGCAGTGTATGGTCAGTCGGAAAAAGACTGGGAGCTTTCTATGAGAGCACTGGAGCGATTCACGGTAAGGTCGTCCGCTGAATTTGCCGTAAGGCCCTTTTTGCTGCGCAATCCGGAGCGGATGATGGGCCGGATGGAGGTGTGGGCGCAGCATTCCAATGGGCACGTCCGCCGGCTGGCAAGTGAGGGCTGCCGGCCTCGCTTGCCCTGGGGCGAGGCACTTATCATGTTTAAGCGAGACCCTGCTCCGGTTCTGCGTATACTGGAAATATTGAAGGCCGATGCGTCAATATATGTGCGCAAGAGCGTTGCCAACAACCTAAACGACATTGCAAAGGATCATCCCGATCTTGTGCTCTCAACTGCCCGGCGCTGGAAAGGTCTGCATCCTTATACGGACTGGATTGTGCGGCAAGGCTGCCGGTCTTTGATCCGCAAAGCCCACCCTGGGGCCATGCTGCTGTTTGGTTATGCCCAAGCAAAAGGCGATATGCCGCTTGCAACTCATGCCATTTTATCAGTGGAGCCGCCAGTAGTGCCCATAGGCGGGAGCTGCGAGTTGCAATATGAGCTTTCTATCCGGGAAGGCGAGCCGGTACACATCCGCATCGAATACGGCGTCGACTTCGTGAAAGCCGGGGGACGCTTATCGCGTAAAAGCTTTTTGTTGTCCGATAAAATTGTATCCGGTGGTGCGCAGCTTAGTGGCATACGGACGCATCGCTGGTCGGATCTGACAACCCGCCGGCATTATCCGGGGGAGCACCGGATTGTCCTGCTGGTTAACGGAAGTGAAGCAGCTTATGCGGTTATAAGGCTCGATGAGAACATTTACAAAGGAGGCTAGAAGATGATTACCAACAATTTGCTTCTTAAACTTAAGGATAGGACCAGCGAAAACATAACAAAGACCAGGATCATGTTATTGAGCATGGAGGGAAAAATTGAATATCTTCGTACAATTAAAGTCGAAATAGATGTGCGTCATGGAGCGTCATCCTATGATATGATACTGATTACTCAATTTGCTTCTATGGAAGATTTTGATGCATATTTGGTTCACCCTGTACATGTAGAAGTAGCAAAATTTATTGGAACTGTATTGGAGACGGGAGCAGCCGTATGTTATGAGTCATAAGAAGAGAGTCACATCGTGAGAGCAAGCTGGCAAGTGCCAGGCCGCTAATTTAAAACAACAAGAATCTACGGATTCTTGTTGTTTTTTTGTGTAAATCGTTTTTGCTAAGTACGATTGCCTATTTTAGTACAGCTGAAGGCGGTACGTGCTTATATTTTTTGAATAGGCGGCTAAAATAATTGCTGTCATTAAACCCTACGGCGATGGCAATCTCGGTAATATTGAGATTGCTTTCCTGCAAGAGCAGCACTGCTTTATTTAAACGCAGATGGTTGATATATTCAGTTGGAGACTTACCGGTAAGGTTTTTAAAGAGGCGGCAAAAATAGTGGGGACTCATGTTAGCCATCGAAGAAAGGTGCCTAAGACTGAGCTTTTCCGTGTAATAACACTCCATGTATTCTAATATTGGATTGAGGCGATCGACCGTTTTGCGCTGACGCTCTTTTTCTGTCTCACTGATGGTCTTTTCTCCGTAGAAACGGAGCAACAAGACCAGGATTCGATATATATAGGCCTTAACAGCCAGCTCATAGCCTAACTCCTGGCGATAGTATTCATCGATGAGATGGCGAACCTCAACCAGTAGTTCATTATTTCGTTCGATCTGATTGCGAAAGAGGATACGGTTATGTACCAGGGGCGTCATGTATTTTGTCTGACAAAGATCTATCTGATTGCTCTGAATGAACGAAAGGTCAAATTCTACTACATAATAAACAAGCTGTGAGGATAAGTTCTCGCCGTAGTGCAAATCATTGCTGTTAATGATGATTAACTCCCCCGGTCCTACACGAATAGGGCGGGAGTTGCAATGGATCAATGCCTCACCTTGTTCAAAATAGAGTATTTCAAAATTTTCATGCCAGTGGCATTCAAAAGCAGTCCCCTGACATTGGTGTTCGCTGCGGTGGATGTCCACCGGAAAATCCTTGCTTTTATTGAAATTACACTTTCGACCGTTTTTATCGATAGCAATATACATCGGAATCATCCCCAGTCCAATATTGTGCTATATTCTAACAACATTGTTCATGAAACACAAAGTGTTTATTAGTATAATGGTAACACATCCTACAGTTTCACACACCAACTTCGTGCTAGTTTCTTGGTGTCGCGGTGGGAATAGTGTAACAAAATAAGAAAGTTTAATAGGAGGGAACTGAAGCATGTATGGAGCGGTAAGGTCTTGTGAATGCTGTTCTGCGACCATGATGAATATTCTCGGCGGAGGCAAAAACACCGCCAACACTTTAGATTTTCAAAAGTTCATGATCGTGCCAGTCGGGGAATTCTCAGTTGCTGAGTCGCTTCAAATGTGTACTGAAGTTTATCATACAATGGAGCAGGTTCTAAAAGAGCTTGGCCGGAGTACCTATATCAGCGATGAAGGTGGCTTTATGCCTAATCTGGTTTCTAATGAGGAAGCATTAGCTGTTATCCTTGGAGCTATTCAAAAGGCCGGATATAAGCCAGGTGAACAAATTGCCCTGGCGATTGAGGTGGCAGCCTCGGATTATTTTGAAGGTGGCGAATACAATTTTCCGGGCGAAGGATTTATTAGAACACCAGACGAAATGGTCGAATATTACGCCAGACTGGTGGAAGAATATCCGATTCTTTCCATCCAGGGAGGTATGGCCAGCAATGACCGGCAAGGCTGGGCATTGCTTATTGAACGCCTGGGCAGCCAGATTCAGATCGAAAGATAAGATCTAACCCTCCTCTGCAAAAACAGAGGAGGTTATTTTTTAGTTGATTTTAAGTGAATACAGGCATATTATAATAATATAATCCCCTCCCTGGAGGGGGTGGAGGAGGGAATATGTGATGATTATATATAAACCTGAAGGAGTATGTGCAAAGGAGATACGTTTCGATATTGTAGAAGGGCGAATTAAAAACCTGATGTTTGTCGGCGGCTGTCCTGGTAATTTGCATGCAATCTGTAAATTGGTAGAAGGAATGAAGATAGAGGACGTTATTGAGAAGTTTGAGGGGAATATTTGTAGAAATCAGACGTCCTGTACTGATCAGCTTGCGCAAGCATTGCGGCAATTAATGAAGCAGGATAGTAAGTTAATTAATATATAAGATGTGAGGAGAATGAAGTATGGCCAGTGAACAAATGAGAAAAAGTGTGCTTCAGCGACTAGGTACCATCAAAGGTCATATTGGGGGTATCGAAAAAATGGTGGAAGAACGCAAAAATTGTGAAGAAATTCTTTTCCAGTTGAGCGCTGTGACGGGCGCAATTAACAAACTAAATGCGCATATTCTGGAAGGCTATACAGAAGCATGTTTGAATGAGGTCACTATCGATAATGCTAAGGCTCGTCAAAGAATTAAGGATCTAACTACAACGATGATTTCCATGCTAAAGAAATGAGTAGGCAAAGCATGAAAAATAAGCTTCATTCATATTTATTTTGGATTTTATTGATTTTCTTAGCAGTAGGGACTGTTTATCCGGTGATTGGTGTGGCAGCGTTAATCTGTATGATTGCACCAGTCCTGATGTCTCCCTACAAGGGGCGTTATTGGTGTGGGAATTTTTGTCCCCGCGGTAGCTTTTATGATATTGTGATTAGTAAAATATCGCCAAATAAATCAATACCGGTTTTTTTTCGCAGTACGGGCTTTCGGCTATTTATGATTATTTTCATTATGGCTGTTTTTGCAGTGCAGATGTATGCTGCATGGGGGAATTTATCCGCTATGGGAGAGGTGTTTGTTCGGATTATTTTGCTTACAACCATCTTTGGCATAGTACTGGGGAGAATATATCATCAACGTGCTTGGTGTTCTTTTTGCCCTATGGGTACTCTGGCCAGTTGGATTAGTGCTAAAGCTAAGCCTCTGCCGTTAAAGGTCAAGAATTCTTGTGTAAATTGTAATCTTTGCATGAATGCGTGTCCGATGCAGCTATCGCCTTATCATGCAAAAGGCAGTATAGAGGGATTTACTCATGGCGATTGTCTGAAATGCGGCCGGTGCGCCGCAAAATGTCCTAAACAGGCGATCAATTTTTAAAAAAGGGTCTACAGCGATCACAAGTTGTAGACCCTTATGCACTCCTAAGATCTCCTCGAGAAGGGGTTTGTTGTAATGAGTCGAATATTGATTATTTATAAAAAGTAACAGGAGATTAACTCAGTGATCATCTTTTGTGATAAATTGAAGCGGTTGCTTTCGTATGATACTATTCCTGGTTTTACTAAATTACTGCTATTGACATCTATCAGTGTTCTTACACTGTTATTTTTCATTTTCATTACACAAGAGCTTGAGACAACACGAGGTTACATCCTAAAAAACTTTGAACAAACTGTCGATATTCAACGTAGTATGATAACGAATTGGTTTGATGAGCATGCAGGAAAGGTAAAAACGTTCGCTGCGCTTCATTCGTCGCAAGACGGTGATACAGAGGTAATAAAGAAGAATATTCAGGCATTCTTGCATAATAACCAGGAATTCTCGTGGTTTACCTTTATAGATGTAAATGGCCGGACATCGGATGGATTTAATGTTTCAGACAGGGAGTATTTTAAGCAAAGCATACTCGGAAAGTCCTATACGACAGATGTCCTTTATGGCCGAGTCACCAACAGCCCGCTTATTTTCTTTTCATCACCTGTCTTTGGTCATGATGGTAACATTATAGGGGTAATTGCCGGATCAGTGAAATTAACAACTATTAGTAAGACTATGGTGCAGTTTCAATTTGGCCTAACCGGTGAGAGTTATCTTATTGATCGTAACGGCGTGGTGGTCACGCCTATACGTCTGGATAATACTGCAGACCAGGATATACAAAATAATAATAGCCGTATCAGCGTAAAAGGGATTTATGGATTTGAACAGGCACAACAAGGTAAAGCGGGATCTGAAGTATACACGAATTTTCGCGGACAACGAGTGTTTGGTGCGTACTCTGCAATCGGAAATCCTAATTGGGTCATAATTGCCGAAGTCGATGAGAATGAAATCTTGGCGCCACTATACAAAAAACTTGGTATATTTGGCTTGGTATATTTGGCGCTACTAGTTGTGCTAGTTTATTTAATTACCGTGTTTACAAGAAGGATAAACCTCCCGGTTTTCCATTTAGTAGCACAAGCAAATAAAGTGGAAAATGGAGAGTATGGTATAGTAGCATACCAGGATGGTCTCTTTTCCCAAGCGCCGCAGGAATTACAGTACTTGCATAAGGCCTTTATCTCCATGGCGCAGAAATTGATTGCCACTATTGACAAGCTCAGCCAAGTGAATAATTTGCTCGTAGAGGCAGATGGTATATTCCGGATTCTCGTGGAAAGATCCCTTGTTGGCGTTTATTTTTTATTGGACGGAAAGCTGACGTATTTGAATCCGAAGATGGAAGAGATGCTTGGTTATACTGCAGAAGAAGCCAAACAGCTGAATGATCTCCTCGAATTTGTACATCCTGATGATCGGGAAATAGTCTTGGAGAAGGTTAGGATGACAGTGGGTGGAGAAACAGATCATGATGACTATGAAATTCGTATTCTTCGCAAGCCCGGTACTATCATTGACGTGCATGTATTTGCCAGCAGCTGTATAATCAATGGGAAAAAAGCTGTTTTTGGAAGTATGATTGACATTAGTGATAGAAAAAGGTGGGAAAGTACACTAGAGTATATTAGTTACCACGATTCTGGAACAGGTCTATACAACCGGGCTTATTTCGAACTTCAAATCGATAAGATGGTTGTAGCTGAGCGGGATATTGGGATTATTATGTGTGATGTGGATGAATTGAAAAAAATTAACGATTCACTAGGACATCATGCTGGTGATGCATTATTAAAGGCGGCGGCGCAAGTGATCTCGTTTGACGATAGGCGAATTATTTCGGCGCGAATCGGCGGTGATGAATTTGCGCTTCTAGTTTGGGATGCTACAGCAGACAGCATGAATGCATTGCGTAAAAATATTGCCGGTAAAATCGAAACATATAAAAGTAGTGAGGGTGCGCTGCCGTTGCATATTTCTCAGGGCTGCTGCTTTGGGAGCGGATTTAGTGTACGCGAGATTTTACGTCAGGCTGATGATGCCATGTATCGGGAGAAAAATACTAATCGGGCGAATGTCAGGAAACTGGTAATGAAGTATATAAAAAATGCGCCCGAAGGTACAAGCTATAGCCAGCAGCAATTGCAATAAAGCATATTTCAGGACACTACATAGTGGGGATTAAGCCCCACTATTTTTTTATGTCTAAATGTTCGCCAATTAACCTTCTTATGCTGGTATTTATTGGTCGTTGGCACCACCTGCTAACTGTCTGCATACAATATGACATCTGGCTTACGAGTATCTAAAAAACACGTACCGATGAGCCAATGTCGGCTCTGCTAAGGTCGAGTTATAAAGTATGGCTTGGAGGTGCTTAGATGAGATCAGCATTAATTACAGGCATTACCGGTCAAGATGGGGCATATTTGGCCAAATTACTTTTAGATAAGGGTTATAAGGTTTATGGTTTAATTGCACGTAGAGCAACATCAACTACGTGGAGATTACAATATTTGGGTATTGAAAATGAAGTTGAACTTATTAATGGTGATTTAACAGACCTGTCCTCAATTATTAGAGCCATAAAAACGGCTAATCCATCTGAATTGTATAACCTGGGGGCACAAAGTTTTGTCGGAACGTCATGGCAACAGGCAATTTTAACATCTCAATCTACCGGTATCGGCGTTTTGAATGTACTGGAAGCAATTCGTCAAACTGATCCATCTATAAAATTCTACCAGGCTTCCAGCAGTGAAATGTTTGGGTTGATACACGAACCAGTGCAATCAGAAACCACTCCTTTTTATCCTCGCAGTCCTTATGGTGTTGCAAAATTGTTTGGACACTGGATGACCGTAAACTATCGTGAAAGCTTTGCTATGTTTGCCTGCAGCGGTATTCTCTTCAATCATGAGTCGCCAATACGTGGTATAGAGTTTGTAACTAGAAAGGTCACTGATGGTGTAGCAAAGATAAAATTAGGTAAAGAAAAAGAGTTGCGGCTAGGTAATCTTGATGCAAAGCGGGATTGGGGATTTGCCGGAGATTATGTCGAAGCTATGTGGTTAATGCTGCAGCAGGAACGGCCCGATGATTATGTTGTTGCTACGGGGCGGACAACAACATTACGGGATATGTGCAAGCTTGCTTTTGAGTATGTTGGTCTTAATTATGAAGATTTTGTAGTCATTGATCCCAAATTTTACCGACCTGCCGAAGTAGAGGTCTTACTTGGTAATCCGGCTAAGGCGAAAAGAGTACTTGGGTGGGAAGCTAAAGTTAGCCTTAAACAATTAGTTGAAATGATGGTGGATGCAGATCTTGCTCGAATAAGTGAGGAGAAATTATAAAGTAAGGGGAGGGCTAGGGATAACATGGATACAGATTTTGTTACAATTGCTATTCTTGCAAAAGATAAGGCTCACGTTTTACCCTTATATCTTAATGCAATCGAGAACCAGACTTATCCGGCTTCCAAAATCAAGCTTTATATACGAACAAACAATAATAATGATAATACGGCACAAGTGCTGGAAGAGTGGATTGAAAAAGTAAAAGACCGGTATTCGGAGATTAACTACAATTCAAGTAATGTTGAAGAGCGGGTACAGGAATATACTCCACATGAATGGAATGATTTGAAGCTCACAGTGCTAAAACGCTTGCGTCAAGAGTCGATAGAATGGGCACGAACAAAAGGAACTCATTATTTTGTGGTAGATTGCGATAATTTTATTGCTTTTGACACACTTGAAGTACTTCTTAATACCGGATTGCCGGTTATCGGGCCATTACTGCGAAATGGCGATAATCCATTAAGCTATTATTCAAACTACCATTTTGTTACTGATGAGTTTGGCTATTACAAATACGCAGATTCGTATTTCGACATTTTTCACCAGAAGATTAAGGGGCTAATTGAAGTAGAAGTAATTCATTGTACTTACTTGGTTCGAAATGAAGTATTAGAATTTGTCAGTTATATTGATGAGACCAGCCGGTATGACTATGTAATCTTTAGTCATACTTTAAGGAAAGCCGGTATCCCTCAGTATATCGACAATCGTCGGGATTACGGGAAACTTACTTTCTGTGATACTATTGAAGAGTTTACAACAAAAAATATAACAATATAATGTAAGCTTTATCCTCCCGCTAATTAGTTCTCATTTAAAAATAACAGACTTTCGGATGTTTAATCATTTATCGGGAAGTGTGTTACCGGGAGGATAGCAACTTCTGCCCACAGCAATTTAGAGTTTACTATATAAATAGAAAGCAGAGGCATAGAAATGAAAAACAATATAGTTGTTAATCTTACAAAAGGCCGTCTATTCTATTTTGAAGAGGACAAATTAATGAAAGAATATCCAGTGGGTATTGGCAAGCTCTCAACGCCTACTCCTCCGGGAAATTACCAAATTGTTGAAAAACTAATATTTGAGAAAGCAGCTATGTCAGATTTAGACTTTGGTTCCAGAAGGATGGTTTTATCATCTGATAAAACCTGTCTTCATGGCTCGTGGAATGGCCCTGTGGAAGGCCATGTTTCTGGCGGTTGCGTTAGAATGTACAATCAGGATATTGAAGAACTTTTTTCAAAAGTGCAAGTTGGTACATCCGTTGTGATGATCGCAGAGTAAGGTTATCATTCTCTCCTATCAGCTGCTAATGTAAGTACGTAAATAACGCAAGAAACCTTAGTCAAACTGTTGGCTAAGGTTTCTTGCGTTATTTGCATAACTGTGCTGCCTAAAGGTGATATTGCAGGAGTAGGTTCGGGTCTGCACGAAGATAGCAATGAGGAGGCGAAATAGTTGAAACGCTGGATACGGTCTTTATTTGTTACTCCACTGATTTTTCTCGTAGCACTATATACTTTGCTGGAAGATTTCCTGGAAAGTATAGTAAAGCCAGTTGTTGAACATATTTCTTCCTGGCAGATTTTGCAGACGGTCGAGGGGTTTTTACAAAAACGAAATCCTTACACACTGTTTGCTATCTATACATGTAAATTGATCTTATTTTCGAGTATTAAGCTTCTTTCACTTTATTGGATTAGTCAGGGGCGGGGATTTGGTGCACCTTTACTCGTATCAGGAGAATTATGCGGTGCCGCCTTAACGGTATGGTATGCCAAAGTAGCTTTACCTGCTTTATTGACTTTGCGGTGGTTTGCCAAAGCATACGGGAAATTCATTACGGTAAAAAACCGGCTGATTAGTAAGTTGCAACAGATGCCGGCTTACAGGTATGCCCGCAGTAAGGTGCAGCCGGTCCGGCAAATAATGCGAGAACTGAAAGTATTTATAGTGCGCAAACGAATACTTGGCAAAGGTAATAGCTGGGGTAGTTCCCGGGTGAAAGCAGTGTACCGGTTACTGAATCGGAAGAGGTAATTCTGGTATAGATTACAATGTGAAATACCGTAAGACATAGGCGGCAAGCTTTGATACAATGATAGTATAGTGAATGCGTCAATTAATGACGGAGGTGGCCCTATGACACTTACCAGTGATGAAAAGTGGAATGCAGTCGTTCAGTGTGATAGTTCATATGATCGCCTGTTTTTTTATGGCGTCAAAACAACCGGGATTTTTTGCCGGCCGTCGTGTAAATCAAAAGAACCGCGGAGAAATAATGTACAATTTTTTGATGCAATTGAACAGGCCTATGCCTATGGGTTGCGTCCCTGTAAAAGATGCCGGCCTGACTTAACTGATTTCAATCCATCGTTGGACTTAATTGAAAGAGCAAAATATACTTTTGATACCTATTACGACGATCGTTATAAGCTTGCCGCGGAAATCAAAGGGTTGGGCATCAGTCATAACTATCTTATCCACTTATTTCGCAAGCAATTTAATATAACACCTGTTGAATACACCAATAGACTGCGCGTAGAAAAAGCGGCACAAATGATTAAGGACTCAGATGCAACTATTTTGTCTATTGCCTTGATGTGTGGCTTTGGAAGCCTTTCTACCTTTTATGAACTTTTCAAAAAACAAATAGGCTTCACTCCGAAAGAGTATAGAAAACAAGGAATATGCGTGATGATAAGCAATGATAATAAGTGCCAGTAGAAGAACGGACATTCCTGCCTTTTATTCAGAATGGTTTATCAACCGACTGAAAGAAGGCATTATCTTCATAAAGCATCCGCGAAATCCTCAACGTATTGCCCATATTGACCTGAGCAGAGAGAATATTGATTGTATTGTGTTTTGGACAAAAAATGCTCAGCCAATGCTGAACAGGCTAACTATTATCGATGCAATAGGCATTCCCTACTATTTTCAATTTACTATTACTCCCTATGACAGGCATGTGGAAAAGGGTCTGCCCCCAAAGTCTGCAATTTTGGATACTTTCAAACAATTAAGTGATAGAATTGGAAAACACAGAGTCGTATGGCGGTATGACCCTGTGATTGTAAGTAGCGAATTGTCAGTGGAGTATCATCTTGATAGGTTTGGTACAATGTGTAATATTCTTGGCAGTTATACAAACCAGTGTACTTTTAGCTTCATCGAGCTTTACCCGAGTATTCGGCCGAAAATAAAAGGCATTGCCGAACATGAAGTAACTACTTTGAATAGGATACATATTGGACAGGGTTTTTCCAAAATTGCTAAAGAATATAATCTCCTATTATCAACTTGCTCCGACGAATTTGATCTTAGCCGCTATGGTATCGCAAAGGCAGCTTGTATTAATCAAAGTTTAATTGAGAATATCATAGGATGTTCTATTAAGGCGAAAAAAGACACCAATCAGCGTCCTGCCTGTAGATGCATCGAAAGCATTGATATAGGAGCCTATGACTGCTGTTCCCACAGTTGTGTCTACTGTTACGCTACATCTAGTGAAACAAGAGTGCATGCCAATATGGGCAAGCATGATCCCAATTCGGCCATCTTGATCGGTCGTCCGCAAGGGGATGAAATGGTGACAGTTCGAAAGGTTGCATCTCTCAAAGTATTGCAGTCGTCACTATTTTAATTTGGCGATAGCAGAGTTGAAATGTACATTTGCTGATTTGGGCCCATGCTCTGTTTCGTGCGTAAGCTTATCAGTAAAAGGGTGCGAGGTCATTTATTTCTTGCTTGCTATAGACAGGTGTTTTTACGATAAAACTAAATAAAAATAAGCTTCATAAGCAAAAAACATGCTATTATATAGAGGTGTGTTTTATCACCCCCAAGACTTATAAATAATAGGAGTGGAGCTTATGGCGACAATAAAAAAAAGAGAGACATTTTCTTCCGGTTTAGCAGTATTTTTTGCAACATTAGGATCAGCAGTAGGACTAGGTAATATTTGGAAATTCCCCTATCTAACGGGGCAAAACGGCGGGGGTGCTTTTTTATTAGTATATTTTTTCTGCATATTGTTTGTTGGCCTGCCGATAATGCTGAGCGAGTTTTATATCGGCCGTAAAACGAGAAAGAATGCAGTAGGTGCCTTAGAACAACTCAAGCCTGGTACTCAGTGGAAGAGCATTGGTCTTATGGGCGTTGGCGCATCCTGCCTGATTATGTTCTTTTATAGCTGTGTAGCTGGGTGGGTATATTTCTATTTATTCAAAGCCATTCTTGGTGATTTTGCAAATATAACAATGGAGACTGCTAAAGCCCAATTTGGTGCTGTAATTATGGGACCTTTATCACCTATTTTGTGGCAGTTTATTGTTTTAGCTGTTGTAACTGCAATTCTGGCAATGGGAGTTAAACAAGGGATCGAAAAAATTACCAAGACATTAATGCCATTATTATTTGTCCTGATTATTATCTGTGATATTCGCGCCTTAACTCTGCCAGGGGCGGCAGAAGGGATTCAGTTTTTATTTCATGTTGATTTCGGACAATTATCAGCTGCGGCTATTTTGGCAGCGTTGGGTTTAGCCTTTTTTAAGTTATCCCTCGGTATGGGGACAATGATGACTTATGGCAGTTATTTTACCCAGGATAATAACATGTTTAAGACTGCCGTTAAGGTAGCCTTGTCGGATACTTTAGTATCTATGTTGGCAGGCCTTGCCATCTTTCCAACAGTATTTTCTTTTGGTATGGAGCCGACTGCCGGTCCTGGCTTACTCTTCATGACAATTCCTCTTGTGTTTTCTCAAATGCCATTTGGTACATTCTTGCTAATTGCCTTTTTCTTTTTAACTGCTATTGCCGCTACGACAGCCATGTTATCTTTAGTAGAAGTACCTGTAGCTTATTTGTCTGAGGAAAGAGGGATGTCCCGCAAAGGAGCGGCTGTTTTGACAGCAATCGTTATGTTTGTAGTAGGGATATTGGCAACTTTGTCTGTTGATAAAGCAAGTTTATTAGGACATATTACTTTCTTTGGGTTAGGATTCTTTGACTTCTTTGACTATATTTCTTCGAATATTTTACTGCCACTAGGTGGCTTATTGATTGCCTTAATGATGGGATATTCTATTAACCGTGATGAGGTCGTTACTGAACTATCCAATCATGGTAAGCTGAAGGTAGCGGTATTGGTAAATGTTTATTTTTCCCTTATCCGTTATGTAACTCCGGTTTTACTTATTGTGGTGTTCCTAAGTTCGATAGGAATATTGAAATTCTAAATTCGCTTTATGCTGTCTCCCTAGAGTGGGAGGCAGTTTTATTTTTAGATATTATTGACAAAATAATCAGAAAAGTCATATGATAAAAAGAGGGAGAGGATTGCAGGAGGGATGAAAAATGAAAAAGCTAATAGGACTTGTCCTGGGAGTTTGTTTTCTATATTATTTGGCCTACCTCCCAACCTTTGTTTTTTTTGTCTTTATCGGACAGCATATCCAATCCATGTTAGGCCTCACCGAGAGAATATTTATCACAGTCCTTAATTTGGTATTTGCCAGCTTGTTATTGTTCTTTATTTTATGGGATAATATGAAGCATAGATACCACTAAATCGAACGTTTCAGAGCCACTCTTTTAGGGAGTGGCTCTTTTTTTGTAGCTATGCTAAGGAATATGCTATTTCCAGGGTAATAAATGCGACAGGCTTAATCATTAATTAAATCCTGAAATCGTGCCAGGTTCATTTACTGCAAATTACGAAAGTGTTATTGTCTTCGGGAAAGCTAGTGTAGTAAATGAACTTGAGATATAGAAACATCACCGGGATGCAGAACAAGTAACATAATCAATCATTTATGGCACTTTTATTGCCCGGTGAATATATTACCATTGTAGATAATTTCTAAAATGGAGTGATTCACATGGGATATTTTATTCCAGTAGAGCCGGATGTAAAGGTTTATATAGAAGATATTAATCCCAGAGGCTGTAAAACAATTTTATTTATCCATGGTTGGCCGGCAAACCATACGATGTTTGAGTATCAGTTTGATCAGCTTCCCCGAATGGGCTATCGCTGTATCGGAATAGACCTCAGAGGATTCGGCAATTCTGACAAGCCGTGGAGTGGCTACGATTATGATCGACAGGCAGACGATATTCGATGTGTAGTTGAAGCACTTGATTTGCATGATATTACACTTGGTGGCCATTCTACAGGGGGAGCGATTGCTATTCGCTATATGGCTCGTCATGACGAATATGGAGTAGCTAAGCTTGCTCTTTTTGCGGCGGCCGCTCCCAGTCTTATCGAGCGTCCCTATTTTCCCCATGGGTTAAAAAGAGCAGATGTAGATAAAATCATTCAAGATACAAATAACGACCGTCCGAATATGCTGGAGGGGTTTGGAAATATGTTTTTTTTCCAGCATGTGACTGGGCCTTTTTCAGACTGGTTTTTCCAATTAGGGCTGCAAGCGGCAGGCTGGGCTACAGCTGCGGTTGCAAATGCCTGGTTAGAGGAAGAATTATTCACAGATCTTGAAAAGATAACGGTGCCTACACTAATCCTTCATGGTATTCATGACAGAGTTTGTCTGTTTCCCTTGGCAATCGCCCAAAATCAAGGAATCCAAAACTCCAAGCTTGTGCCGTTCAAATACAGCGGTCACGGGTTATTTTACGACCAGCGGGATAAATTCAATAAGGAATTAGCACAATTTATTGAGGAATAAGGTTATTTATCCAGTCATTATAAAATAAACAGACGAACACTGACAGAGCCGAGTTATCAGTATTCGTCTGTTTTATATCTATTTGCACTATCTCTTTAGTAACTAATGTACAAAAAAGTACATACTATACTTACCTGGGTATTTATATTATCATTCATACATAAGGATATTTGTAAGAATAAAATAAACCAGGAGGAGAGATGATTAATGGTTAATTTTAATGAAATACAGCCCAAAGATTTTGCTTATAGTCCCTTTAGACTGATAGGTGAAGATTGGATGCTCATTTCCGCCGAAAAAGAAGGCAAAGTGAACACAATGACAGCCTCTTGGGGAGGATTTGGAGTAATGTGGGGGAAAAATGTTGCCTACATTGTTATCCGCCCACAACGCTATACCAA
>Ga0366775_1062_pt1 | contig 17265 bp, 10 predicted proteins | sample BONcelN113001D10_FD_207075 | JGI IMG/M metagenome (GOLD analysis project Ga0366775, IMG submission 207075) | Enriched cells from coal bed in the Powder River Basin, Montana, United States - BONCAT cells N11 rep2 HSBNCT.N11.300.1.D10 ...
CCTCATCCCTGCGCAAACGGCGTCCGTCCCATTTTTCCTTCAACTCATTCGGACGCACCAGCACCAGCACTTCGCGGAATTTTTTATCGGGATTATCCGGGAAAAGAATCACCATCGAGTCTTCCTGTGTGATACCGGAAAGCCAGTACAGATCGCTGTTTTGCTTGAACGGGAAAATGGCGTCGCCGTTGCTGGGCACTTCGTCATTGCTGACAAAGATGGCAATGCTGTTGGGCTTCATCTTTTCGGTGAAACGCTTGCGGTTTGTACTAAACAATTCCGGATTCAGTGGAAGATTTTTCATGCATGCAAGTTTTACAATCGAGGCAAAGTAAGTTAAAATTCAAAAGGCAAAAGTAAAAAAGGAGTCTTCAGCCACAGGGAAGCTTTTTGCATTTCACCTCTCGCCTATTACTTTCCTTCGTGTGGGAAAGACACGCACATTAGGCACTGAAATTTTCCCGCCTTACCTTTGTCGCCTAACAAAAACGATTGCTACTATGTCAGTACCTACAATTTCTTTCCCGCCGGGAGAACTGGCGAGGTTAGGGCTATCCCTTTCCGAAAACATCCATTATCAATCAACACCCGATGAACTTGTACAGGACACCCTCCGTCTTTGTGAAGGCTGTTTAACCGAAAGCGGCGCACTGGCCATCCAGACCGGCGAATTCACCGGCCGCTCACCCAAAGACAAGTTTACCGTGAGAGATGAGATAACGGCTGATACCGTTCACTGGAACAATTTCAACCTGCCCATTGAGGAAAAGTATTTTCACATTGTCCACCAAAAAATGATGGATTACCTCAGCAACAAAAATGAGCTGTGGATTCGCGATTGTTATGCGTGTGCCGATCCCCGTTACCGTCTCAACATTCGCGTTGTTACTGAAAAACCGTGGATCAACCTGTTTGCTTATAACATGTTCCTGCGGCCAACCGAAGAAGAGCTGGACGAATTCCGTCCGACGTGGCACGTTATTTCGGCACCTGATTTAAAGCTGGACCCGGAAGAGTGCGGCACACGGCAGCACAATGCCGCGATTATTTCGTTCAAATACAAAACCATTTTACTGGCCGGAACCGGCTACACTGGTGAAACCAAAAAAGGTATTTTTTCCATTCTTAACTACATTCTGCCACAGCAAAAAAATGTACTGAGCATGCACTGCAGCGCCAATGTTGGCGAACGGGGCGACACCGCCATTTTCTTTGGCCTGAGCGGCACCGGTAAAACCACCTTAAGTGCAGACCCGAACAGGAAGTTGATTGGCGATGACGAACACGGCTGGACAGAAGACAATGTGTTCAATTTTGAAGGAGGCTGCTATGCAAAACTGATCAACCTGTCTGAAGAAAAAGAACCGGAAATTTTCAACGCCATCCGGCCCGGTGCCATTGTGGAAAATGTGCAGTTTTATCCCGGTACGTCCCGCATCAATTTTGATGATGCAAGCATTACCGAGAACACCCGTGTGTCGTATCCACTGAACTATATTTCAAATGCACTGGAGCCATCAATTGGAGGCATTCCCAAAAACATTTTCTTTCTCACCTGTGATGCATATGGTGTACTGCCGCCTCTTTCGAAACTGACCAAGGGACAGGCCATGTACCAGTTCATTTCTGGCTACACCGCAAAAGTGGCCGGAACAGAAGCTGGCGTAACTGAACCGAAGCCAACATTCAGCGCCTGTTTTGGTGCACCTTTTTTGCCGCTGCATCCCGCGAAATATGCCGAGATGCTGGGCCGCAAAATGGAGGAGAACAACGTCAACGTTTGGCTGGTGAATACCGGCTGGACGGGCGGGCCTTACGGTGTTGGTCACCGTATCAAGTTGTCGTACACACGGGCCATGATTACGGCCGCGCTTGACGGTAAGCTGGACAATGTAGAAACAGAGAACGATGCTATCTTTGGCGTTGCCATTCCGAAACAGGTGCCCGGCGTGCCTATTGAAGTATTGCAACCGCGGAATACCTGGACCGACCAGGCGGCGTACGACGACAAAGCAAAATTCCTGGCAAAGCTGTTTGTTGAGAATTTTAAAAAGTACGAAGCAGGCGTGTCCGGAGAGATCAGAAAAGCCGGTCCAACAATCTGAGGTTATAGATGATGAATAAATAGCGAAGGCCCTCTTTTGAGGGCTTTCTTTTTTTCAAAAATGCCGTTCCTTTTGCCCGTTTACTACCGAATTTTTAACAGAACACAATGCAGGCTTCGTTAAAAAACTTCCCTGTTCGTTACCGGCCCTGCACCATTTACTATATTTATCCTTTTCGGAATAAATCTTTCTGTTAAGCAACAATGATGAGATCCATGAAAGCAACAACCCTTTTCCTTTTTCTTCTTTTTTCTGCTTCTCTTTTTGCACAACCCGACCGATGGCAGCAGCGCATCAAATACAACATCGATGTTGACATGAATGTGCAGACAAACCAATACAAAGGCCGGCAAAGCATTCAGTACTGGAACAACTCTCCCGACACCCTGCACAAAGTATTTTTTCACTTGTACTGGAATGCCTTTCAGCCGGGCAGCATGATGGACCAGCGCAGCCGCCGCCAGGGCACCATCCAGGTACCAAAACGCAAAGGCACAGGTCCCGATTGGGATTACCGTGTCAGTGACCGGATTGCTGCCCTGAAGCCGAATGAAATTGGCTACGAGAAAGTCACTTCCCTGAAGATGAACGGACGCGAACAAAAAACCATTCTTCATGAAACCATCCTGGAAGTGGTACTGGACAAACCCATTCTGCCCAAAACACAAGCAGCATTCGATATGGCATGGGATGCGCAGGTACCGCTGCAAATTCGCCGCAGCGGACGCGATAACCCGAACACCGGCGTACGTTATACCATGACACAGTGGTATCCAAAAATGGCCGAATACGATTACGAAGGTTGGCACCCGACACCGTACATCGGCCGCGAATTTTACGGCGTATGGGGCGACTACGACGTGACCATCTCAATTGATAAAAGCTACATTCTTGGTGGTACCGGCTACCTGCAAAATGCCTCGCAGGTGGGCTACGGTTACGAAGAACCCGGCACAAAAGTGCAGCGGCCCGCCGGCAATAAACTCGTTTGGAAATTTACGGCTCCCAATGTGCACGATTTTGCTTGGGCAGCCGATCCTGACTTTGTACACCTCACCAGGAAAATTCGTCCCGATTTGACGCTGCATGCGCTTTACGACAAAAAAGACACAACAGCCAAAGAGTGGAACGAGCTGCTGCCAAAAATGGAAAAGATTTTTCCGTTTGTGGAGAAGCATTTCGGAGCTTATCCCTACAAGCAATACTCCTGGGTACAAGGCGGTGATGGCGGTATGGAATACCCCATGGCGACCATGGTAGTGGGCGCCGGAGACGGCGTAACGGTGCACGAATTTTTGCACAGCTGGTACCAGGGAATGCTGGGCACCAATGAGTCGCTGTATCCCTGGATGGACGAAGGCTTCACCACGTTTGCCGAGGAAGAAACGCTGGCTTTTTTGCACAACAGCACCGATCCACCGCACGAAGGCAGTTACGGCAGTTACACCGCCCTGGCAAAATCAGGACTGGAAGAACCCATGACCACACATGCCGATCATTACAACACCAATTTTGCTTATGGCCTGGCCTCGTATTCCAAAGGCGCTGTTTTTCTTTCGCAGTTGGGGTACATTGTGAGCGACAGCATCCGTGATAAAATTTTACTGGAGTATTACCGCCAGTGGCGTTTCAAACATCCGAATGCCAGCGATTTTGTACGGGTGGCCGAAAAAGTTAGCGGGTTGAAACTGGATTGGTACAAAGAGTATTGGGTTGCCAGTACAAAAACCATTGATTACGGTATCGACAGTTTATGGGAAGCCGGTGGCGCCACCAATATCCGATTGAGCAAGCTTGGTATGATTCCCATGCCGATGGACGTACGCATTACGTTTAAAGATGGCAGCAGCGAATGGCATTACGTACCCGCTTACGAGATGTTTGGCGCCAAACCCGAGGACCCGGGACAGCGCCCCCGCAAAGTGTACGATGCATGGCCATGGACTCAGGCAACGTACAACATTTCAACAACGAGAAGATTAACTGACATAACCGCAGTTGAAATAGATCCGACTTTTCGGTTGGCTGATGTTAACTGGAAGAATAACCGCATTGAATTGAAATGGTAAACAGCAAAGAAGTGAAGTATTCATCAACAAAATAGATCGACTTCTTTCAAGAAAGTAAAAGGGCCACCCAACATCGGGTGGCTCTTTTTTACTTGAAAAGTTTGTTTAATCCTGTCAGGTCCCTGCAACCTGTAATAAAAAAACCCCCGCTGTAAGCAGCGGGGGAACAACTAAAAACACAAGCCTTCTTTTCCTGTCCCGTAGTCAACATCTACAGGAACGGTGGCTTTATTAGAACAGCGATTAATCGGGTTTTTTCCCGTCTAAAAATGTATTGATGGTGCTGATGGTCGCATTGTTCTTCCCATCGGGTTTTACCGTGTAATTGCTATAGAAATTTTCCACAGCCGATGTTCCCTGGTGCAGCTCCATGTTACGGCGGATGTAAGCCGGTACATTCTCAAACTCGTTGTTTGGATCAGCAGCATTCAAGTTGAACGACAGGTTGCGCAATTTCTGTAAACGTTCTGTGGCACGCTGCTTGTCGCCGGCTGCGTTCCCACCCTGGGCATCATCAGCATTGGCTTGCGGAGTTGGAGGCGTTGCCGGCACATCCACCGAAGGATTTTCGTTGCGGATCACCAGGTGCATGTCAAAAGCATCATCCTGGTCTGCATTGCTGTTGGGTTTGCGGGCCGGCTCTTCCGGCTTCGACAGTTCTTTCCTGTTTTCTGCATAAATGTTGGAAGGCCGCGACAGGTAACCTCCTGCTGCCGGAGATGTTTGCGAGGGGCTGTTGCCAACCGCACTTTGCCCGCCACCTAAAACGTTTTGACGAAGGGCCTCAAACTTGTCTTCCAGCGCTTTCTTTTGTCTTTCCAGTTCCATCTTTTCACGATCCCATTCCGACTCAACCTTTGGCTCTTCCCTGAACTTCATTTGCAGGTTAAGCGATGGTGCTTCCTCTTCTGGTTTGGGCTCTTCCTTCTTTTCCGGAGCGCCCAGTTCAAAGTACTGCGCCGGGGTTTCTTCCTCTTCTTCTTTTACTTCTTCCCGCAAAATAGGCATCGGAATATCAACCACCGTTTCTTCGTCAACCAGGGTTGGTGCCAGCACATCTTCTTTCTTTTGCTCTACCACCGGGGCCGGTTTTTTCGGCGCTTCACCCAGCGTCATCATGATCTTTTCTTCCTGCGGCTGTTGCTTGATGGCCACCTTCTTTACAAACGGGTCTTTGTGTTCGAAGCCGGTTGCAATAAGGGTAATGCCAATCTGGTCGCCCAGTGTATTGTCGTAGCCAAGACCCAGGATCACATCGGAGCTTTCACCGGCCTGGCTCAAGAGGTGCGTTTGAATAATCTCCACTTCATCCATCGTAAACTCATGTTCACCTTCGGAAGAGTTGATGTTGATAAGAATCCACTTGGCGCCACGAATGTCGTTGTCGTTCAGGAGCGGTGAGTTCAGCGCTTCTTCTATGGCCCGCTGTGCACGGTCTTCGCCGGAGCATGACGCGTTACCTAGGATGGCCACACCACCGTTCTTCATCACGGTGCACACATCGGCAAAGTCAACGTTGATCTGGCCGGTGCTGTTAATGACGTCGGTGATGCATTTTGCCGCAGTTGCCAGCACATTATCGGCTTTGGCAAATGCTTCCCGCATCTTCAGGTTTCCAAACTGGTGACGCAGTTTGTCGTTGCTGATCACCAGCAGCGTATCCACGTACTGCTTTAGGTTTTTGATGCCTTCTTCGGCCTGCAACTGGCGCTTCTTGCCTTCGTAAGTGAATGGTGTAGTTACGATACCCACAGTAAGGATACCGAGGTCCTTACAAATTTTAGAAATGATGGGTGCGCCACCCGTACCGGTGCCCCCGCCCATGCCGGCTGTGACAAATGCCATCTTGGTGTTCACTTCCAAAATGCGCTTGATTTCTTCGAGGCTTTCTTCCGTAGCCTGGCGCCCGATTTCAGGATTGGCGCCGGCACCCAACCCCTGCGTCAGGTGTGGCCCGAGCTGCACTTTATTGGGCACATCGCTCAATGCAATGGCCTGTGCATCGGTATTGCAAATAATAAAGTTTACGCCTTCAATGTTCTGGCTATACATGTGGTTAACGGCGTTGCTGCCGCCGCCGCCAATGCCAATGACTTTTAATATAGAGGATTGTTCTTTGGGCAAATCAAAATGAATCATAATTACTGCTTTGTGTTGCTGCGGGTGAAACAGCAACGGGTGATGTTTTTGGTGGAAGGTTTCGATGGGAAGTGGACAATGCGCAGCAAGCAATTCGCAGTAACTTTTACCGCCGACTGCTTACTGCAGACTGCCGACTACTAAAATTGGCTGTCTTCTTCTTCTTTAAAAATTTCGATTAAACTTGTTTTGAACTTTCCCCAAAAGCTGGATAAGCCTTTGCGGGTTCCTGTTTTTACCACAGTGATGTTCGAACCTTCGTCCACCATCACATCGTCGTCCTGCATGTCGTCGATCTTCAATCCTTCCGGTACTTCCACCTTGCGGAACGCCGTGTCAAACTGCTTGCGGTTGTGTTCAAAATCATCGTAGCCTTTCAGGATCAAACCAAGACAGGTGGCGTAGGTTGGCTTTGCCAGTTCATCAATATGGTTCGGCGCCAGGTGTTCATTGGGCAAGCCAATGCGTGCATTGAGGCCGGTGACATATTCTGTTAACTGAATCAAATGCTTTAACTGCGAACCACCACCGGTGAGAATAATACCGCCGTTCAACATCTTGTTGTCCAGGCCCACCTGTTTTAAATGGTAGGTCACAAAATCCAGGATCTCGCTCATTCTTGCCTGGATGATGTGCGCCAGATTTTTTACCGAGATCTCTTTGGGCGGCATGCCACGCAAACCTGGGATTGTGATGTAGGCATTTGTTTTTGCTTCATTTGCCAGGGCACTGCCAAACTGTACTTTCATTTGCTCGGCCTGTGTTTTCAACACACCCAAACCGGTTTTAATATCGTTGGTGATGTTTTCTCCGGCAAACGGAATCACCGCCGTGTGTTTCAAAATGCCTTCGTAAAAAATTGCAAGGTCCGTGGTACCGCCGCCAATGTCCACAATGGCCACGCCGGCTTCCATGTCTTCCTGCGCCATTACGGCAGCAGCCGAAGCAAGGGGTTGCAGCACCAGGTCTTTTGTATTCAGGTTCGACTTTTCTACCGAACGCTTGATGTTGCGAATGGCGTTTTTGTCGCCGGTAATGATGTGGAAATTGGCCCCGACTTTTACGCCGCTGTAACCGATCGGGTCCTGGATGTTCTGGAAATTGTCCACCGTAAATTCCTGTGGAATCACGTCAATGATCTGGTCTCCGGCCGGGATATACGTCTTGTATTGATCAGCAATGAGCTGGTCGATTTCTTTCTGCGAAATTTCGTCTTCTGTTTCCTGCCGCACAATATCGCCACGGGTTTGCAGGCTTTTGATGTGATGGCCCGCAATGCCCACGTACACTTCGTTAATCAACAGGTCCGGATTGGATGAATAGCAGGCGTCCAATGCCTGCCGTATTGCTTTGATGGTTTCGTCGATGTTTAAAACCTGCCCGTGTTTTACGCCGTTGGAATTGGCCCGACCAAAGCCCAAAATCTCCAGCTTGCCGAACTCGTTCTTGCGTCCGGCAATGACGGCAATTTTGGTGGTTCCAATGTCAAGCCCCACAATAATTGGTTGCTCGTTGTTCATGTTGTATGTTGTTTTTAGTTGTTGACATTGTTAGTGCCTGATGCGCAAACAGCCAAGAATGACTGGATCCTTTTTTTGCATCTGCCTTTTTTTGTTACCAGCAACAGATCGGCAATCGGCTTCTGTTGCGTCGCCTCCTTGTGCGTTCAGTAACCCTACGCAACACAAAGGCGCCTTTCCGCACAATTCCATTCACCGCTCAATACTCGTTCTCTGTCCTCTTGGGCATCAGCGCTTTTGGTTTTGATGCGTTAGGGTTTGTCTTCGCGGTCATGGACTTTTTTGCAGGCGCCGGCGACTGCGTGGTTTTCTTTGGATTGGATTTTAAGACATTCGTCTTCGCAGGAGTGGATTTTTTAGCAGGCTCAGTGTTGTTCTGTCCCTGCACCTTTTCGCTTACAACCGCAGCTTTCGCTGTGGAATCTTTTGCTTCAGTAATTGGTTCTTCAATATCGCCGGTGGTTTGAACAGCTGCCTCTGTGGCCGGTTGTGCAATCGCCTCCGGCTCTTGTTCGGCCAGTTTCTTCTCCAGCAATTCCTGGATATTTTTTTGCAGCTGAATACTGTCAACTGCCGATACGGGTCCTCTTCTCACGCCAACCACCTGGCCATCGTACTGCAGGTCCAGCGCACTGTACTTGGCAAAGCCGGCTTTGGGCAACACCTGCCTGTAAAAAACCAGCAGTTTTGCCAGCTTCTCTTTCACCTTGCTTCCTGCACCCAGCCGGATGACATGGCTACCGACCACGGGAATCAACTCAAACTTCCGATCGGGTGTAATATCGATCTGCCCCACCTGTGCATTCCAGAACGGGTCGGCACTGATGGTTTGCACCACTTCTTTTGTTTCCAGCATCAACAAGCTGCCAGCCGCCCGCCAGCGCTTAGCAGGTGTAAAGCCTGTTACCACCGGAAGCCTGGCGCTGTACGACTCCAGCAACGGCATCTGGCAACCGGTCGTATCAATGTAAAACGACGTTCCGGACGCTGTAAACACCCTGGCCACCGGCACTCTTTCGGACACGGCTACGTGTAAAATATCTTTCGTATCGAAATACAGTTCGGCATCGCGAATCCACGGATTGTGCTCCAGTGCTTTTTCCAGCAGCGCCAGGTCAATATCACCTGTGTGCCGGTTTACTACCGAGCCGTGCGCCGCTTTTTGAATGCTCTTCAACACATCTTCCTTCTCTACGTAAATCTTGTCGCCACCATCGTTGATGGCAACGGCTACGCCTTTGCAGGTACGGCTTTTTGCCTTGCCGTTGGCCGAAACCAACAGGGTAGCAATACCGCCGATCACCACGATCCAGGCTGCGTAAAAAAGTATCCTGTATATGGGTCTTTTAAATCTCAATCCGTTTTATGTTGATGTTATCCTGATTGCTCAATTTGTTTTTAATATGATCTCCTTTACCGGTTCTACCAAAACGTCGATATCACCTGCACCAGCCATCACTATCACTTCTCCAAACTCCTTATCCAGTTGCGTTGCATGGGTTTGCATCCAGGCAAGAAAATCCTGCTTCGACAGCACGCTCTTGTCCTTCCCGTCAATAAGCCCTGCTATCATCTCGCTGCTCACGCCTTCAATTGGCAGTTCTCTTGCCGGGTAAATGGGCAAAAGAATAACCCGATCGGCAATGGACAGCACCTCGGCAAATCCTTTCGCCAGATCACGGGTTCTTGAATATAGATGCGGCTGGAAAACGACAGTCACCACTCGCTGCGGAAACAAAGTCCTCACACTGGAGAGCAAAGCTCTTAACTCTTCGGGATGATGTGCATAATCATCGACCAACACCGGTTGCACAGAGGTCGTTCCGCTCAGTTTTTTCGGTGGAATGATGTACTCAAAACGTCGTTTAACACCTTTAAAATCAGCCAAGGCCGCTTTAATTTTGTCGTTGTCGATCTTTAGCTCCGCCGCTACTGCCGCCGCTGCTACCGCATTCTCTACGTTGTGCATGCCGCCAATGCGCAGGCTGCAACCCGATAAAATTCCATCTTTCAGGTGAATGTCAAAACGGTAGCCGCCTTCCTCGATCTGAACGTTGGCGGCAAAGACATCAGCCGCATCGTTCTGAAGGCTGTATGTCCACCGCCGCTCCACTCCGGTTTCCCGCAAGCGCTTCAATCCAAATTTGCCAATCAGCAACCCACCTTCTTTTACCTGGCTGCCAAACGCCACAAAAGCATCCTGCATTGTTTGCTCATCACCATAAATATCCAGGTGGTCGGCATCCATTGCAGTAATCACCGCCACGTTGGGGCTTAATTTCAAAAAGCTCCGGTCATATTCGTCCGCTTCTATTACACTTACCTTGTTGTTGCTGCTCCAGAAGTTCGTGCCGTAATTAACAGCGATGCCGCCCAAAAAAGCATTGCAACCATACCCACTGTGCCGCAGGATATGGGCTGTCATGGTGGTGATGGTGGTTTTGCCGTGCGTGCCGCCAATACAGATGTTGAATGTATCCTCGCTAATGGCACCCAGCACATCGCTGCGCTTTACCACGTTGTAGCCCTGGGTTTGATAATACACCAGCTCCGCCTGATCTTTTGGAACGGCAGGCGTGTACACCACCAGGTTCACATCCTTTGGAATGGCTGCAACATCTTCGTTGTAATGAATGGCAATGCCTTCGCTCTCCAGTTCGGCTGTCAACGGCGTCGGTGTTTTATCATACCCACTGACCTCTACACCCAGCGAACGGAAATAACGGGCAATGGCGCTCATGCCAATGCCGCCTATGCCAATAAAATAGACGCCCTTGCCGGAATTCAGTAGTTCCTGTATGTTCACCGTTGCCTTCATGCAGCAGTTAGTTATCTCCCGATTGTTTTTAAAATTTCGTCTGCGATTCGTTTATCTGCATCGGTTACACCCAATGCAGCCATATTTTTCTTTAACGCTGTCTGTCTTTGATCATCGGCCGCCAACGAAAGAATCGTTGGAACCACTTTTTCTTTTGCTTCGCTGTCCCGCACCATCAGCGCCGCACCTTTCTGCACCAGGTGTTGTGCATTTACGGTTTGGTGGTCTTCCGCAGCAAACGGAAATGGCACAAACAGCACCGGCTTTTTTACCAAACTCAACTCCGCAATAGCCATCGCACCGGCCCGTGAAACAACAATATCAGCCGCGGCATACGCCTGTTGCATTTGCGTAATGAACTCATTCACCCACACACCATTTGTTCCGGCAGCCGCTTCTTTCCATTTTGCGGCATCGGTTTTCCCGGTTTGCCAAATCACCTGCAACCCTGCCTTAACCAGTTCTGTTAATCCACCTGCAATGGCCTCGTTGATCGATCGTGCTCCCAGGCTTCCGCCCACCACAAGAACAGTTTTTTTTCCTGGCTGCAGGCCAAAAAAGCGCAGGGCCTCTTCTTTCGACACCGTGGCAACATTGACGAGTTCCGGTCGAACGGGGTTGCCTGTTATTGCAATTTTTTCGGACGGAAAAAATTGCTGCATACCGTCGCTTGCCACAAAAACCTTCGTAGCCTTTTTGCCGAGCAGGATGTTGGACTTCCCCGCAAATGAATTGCTTTCGTGAATGAAAGACGGAATTCCTTTTGCCTGCGCAAAACGCAAAACAGGAAACGAAGAATAACCACCCACACCCATCACCGCATCCGGCTGGAAGCGGCTGAAGATGCGACGCACCTGCAAAAAGCTTTTCACCAGTTTCAGTGGCAAGCCAATGTTTTTAATCAAAGAACTGCGGTTAAAACCGGCAATGTCCAACCCCTCAATTTTGTATCCTGCCTGCGGTACTTTTTCCATCTCCATTTTTCCCTTGGCACCCACAAACAGTATTTCTACAGAAGGATCTTCCCGCTTCAATGCATTGGCAACGGCAATGGCAGGAAAAATGTGTCCTCCTGTTCCCCCGCCTGCAATGATGATCCGTTTTGCCATGCTTTATACAATCGCCGGTTGTTTTGTTTCTGTTTCCACTTCGTCTTCCGCTTCCTCCTCGTCTTCTTCGTCGCTGTCAATTTCGTCGTATTCTTTGTCTGCTTCAGCTGCCTGCTGGGCCTTCTTTCCTTCGAGTTGCTCCACGTTGCGGGCCACACTCAAAATGATTCCAATGGACAAACAGGTAAAAAGAAAACTGCTTCCTCCCATGCTCACCAACGGAAGCGTGACGCCGGTTACCGGGAACAAGTTCACGTTCACGGCCATGTTGGCCATGGCCTGGATCACCAGGGTAAAACTTAATCCCAAGGCAAGAAAAGCCCCGAAAGCAAACGGACATTTCTTAAACAGCCGGATGCTTCGGTACAGAAAAACGAGGTAAATAAAAATGATGAAGGCACCACCGATCAAACCGTATTCTTCAATCAGTGTCGCGTAGATGTAATCGTTGTAGGCCTGCGGCAAAAAATTCCTGGCTTCACCGTTGCCGGGACCTTTGCCCAGTATGCCGCCACGGGCAATGGCAATCTTTGCCTGGTTCACCTGGTAATGATCGTCGTCGTTGGCGTCTTTGGAGCCGTACATAAAGTTCTCCACGCGACCGATCCAGGTACCCACCCGGGCTGTTAACCGCGACGATTTTTGTTTTTTCACGGCGGCAGTTGTCGCCACCATTTCTTCGTCGGCGCCTTCTGATTTGTGTTTAATTACAGCAGCCATAATCAGGAAGGCCAGCGGGATCATGGCGCAGCCAATCGTCAGTAAAATGTGCTTTGTGCTCACCCGGCCAATAAACATCAACAGCATGCAACTGGCACCCAGCAACAGCGCTGTTGAAAGGTTGGCTGGTGCAATGAGCATGCAGGTAAAGGCCACCGGTAAGATCACCGGCAGAAAACCTTTTTTAAAGTCTTTGATTTTGTTCTGCTTCCGGCTAAGCAGGCGTGCCAGGAACATGAAGAGGGCCAGCTTTGCCAGGTCAGAGGTTTGCATCGTCATGTTGATGATGGGCAGGCGAATCCAGCGGCTTCCTTCGTTCATGCTCACGCCAAAAAACAGGGTATAAAGCAGCATGGGTATCGAAAGCAAAAACAGGATCTTGGCCACCCTGGAATAAAGCGTATAGTTAACCCGGTGGGCAAAGTAGATGATGAGAAAACCAATGGCAATAAAAGCGATCTGCTTAAAGAGATAAATTTCCGTGTTGCCTTTGTACATTTTGTACGCCAATGAACCCGTGGCGCTGTAAACCACCAGCAACGATACCAGACCAAGCAACAACACCAGTGCCCAAATGACTTTGTCGCCCCTGGTTTTATTCAGGAGCGCCTGGCCTTTGAAGTTCTGTGCGAGGTCGGTAAATTTTATGTCTTCCGTTTGGTTCATTTTTTAATCGTTGGTTTTTCAAGGTTGTGCATCGTTGACGGTTGTCGATTGATTGTTGACCGAGGAGGTAAAGCCAGCAACGGCCAACGGTCAACTCCTACAGGTTCTTCACGGCCTCTTTGAACTGCTTGCCCCTGTCCTCGTAGTTTTTAAACAGGTCGAACGAGGCACATGCTGGGCTCAGCAACACCACATCACCGGGAGAAGCCAGGCTAAACGCCGCCTGAACCGCCGCTTCAGCAGATGCCGTATCAACCAGTTTCACCTTGCCATCGAAGTAGGCATGGATCTTTGAACTGTCGGTACCCATGCACACCACTGCTTTTACTTTTTCCTGTACCAACTCATCCAGCAGTGCATAATCGTTGCCTTTGTCCACACCACCCAATATCAGGATGGTGGGCTTGGCCATGCTTTCCAGTGCATACCAGGTTGAGTTCACGTTCGTGGCCTTGCTGTCGTTGATAAAATCAACCCCTCTTACCGTTGCTACCGGCTCCATGCGGTGCTCGAGATTTTCGAAAGACTGCACGGCCTCACGGATTTTATTTTTCCGGATGTCCATAGTGGCACCCGCAATACTTGCTGCCATGGTGTTGTATTGATTGTGTTTCCCTTTTAACGCAAAGTCATACACGCTCATGCTTTGCTCTTCCGCACCGGTTTTGATATGCAGTTCATCGTTTTGAATGTAACCGCCTTGAGATACTTTCTGCTTCATACTCATTGGTAATTGAATTGAGTGAACTGGGTTTCGTTTCATGTACCCGGTAATGACTTCATCATCCAGGTTATAAATAAAATAATCACTTGACGTTTGGGCCATCGTAATCCGAAACTTACTGTTGATGTACTTTTCGAACTGGTATTCGTACCGGTCGAGGTGATCTTCAGAGATGTTTAACAACACCGCCACATCGGCACGGAACGTTACGATATCATCCAACTGAAAAGAGCTGATTTCGGCTACATACAACGGCTTTGGATCTTCGGCCACCTGCCTGGCAAACGAGTAACCAATGTTGCCAACCAGCGCACAATCGAGCCCTGCGTGTTTGCAGATGTGGTACGTGAGTGACGTGGTGGTACTTTTTCCGTTGCTGCCCGTAATCGCGATGATTTTGCTGTCGCCTTTGTGGCGATAAGCCAGTTCAACCTCGCTGATGACCGGGATGCCCGCCTTGCGCAGCATTTTTACCCAGTTGTTTTTCTCCGGGATGCCGGGACTCTTCACCACCTCGTCTGCGGCCAGCAATCGCGCTTCCTCCACACGACCCTCCATAAAATCGACCCCTGCTTTTTTCAGTTCGTTACGATAACCTTCTTTCAAAGAGCCTTCATCCATCAGCACCACATTGTAGCCTTCTTTTTTCGCCAGGATGGCGGCACCTACACCGCTTTCTCCACCTCCTAAAATGACCAGCGTTTGTTTCATCGGCTAAGGGTGATTCGGTTCTTCATAACAATTCAAATTCATTCGCCAGTGGCACATCCGTTTTTCGATAGGTGCGTTTATGGTGGTTTTTCTTGTTATCTAATTTTGAGTGTTACAATGGAAATAAGTGCACACAGAATGGTAATGATCCAAAACCGCGTCACAATCTTTGCCTCGTGGTAACCCATTTTTTGGTAATGGTGATGGAGGGGACTCATTAAAAAGATCCGCCTTCCTTCACCGTACTTTTTCTTGGTGTATTTGAAATACGAAACCTGCAGCACCACACTTAAGTTCTCTACCAGAAACACCCCGCAGATCAACGGTATCAGCAATTCTTTGTGAATAATAAAAGCTAGCGAAGCAATCACGCCTCCCAATGTCAAGCTCCCGGTGTCGCCCATGAACACCTGTGCCGGAAAGGAGTTGTACCATAAAAAACCAATGCAGGCACCCACCAGCGAACCAATAAAAATGGACAGCTCGCCCAGGTTGGGGATGTACATGATGTTCAGGTAATCGGCAATCAGCAGGCTGCCGCTGGCATAGGCGAAAATGCCAAAGGTGGCACAGATCACCGCCGATGTCCCGGTTGCCAAACCATCGATGCCATCGGTGATGTTGGCACCGTTGGAAACAGCGGTAATAATGAACACCGTTACCAGAATGTAAAGCACCCAGGTGTAATCCCGCCACGACGCCGGCAACAACCGTGAATAGTTGAACTCATGGTTCTTTACAAACGGAATGGTGGTAACAAACGACTTCGCTTCCACAAACACCCGTTTCCGGCCATTGATGAACGCCGTTTTAAACTGGCCGCTTGCAGAATCCGCATTGGCGATAAACTCTTTGTTGGTACCAACATACTCCCGCCATATTTTGACGTTCTGGTTAAAGTACAATGTTGCTCCTACCACAATGCCCAGCATCACCTGCCCAAAAATTTTAAACTTGCCAGCCAGCCCATCATCGTCACCCTTTTTGTAAGGAATGCCTTTTTGCTGCGCAATGCGCTTGGCCCTGATTTTAAAATAGTCATCGAGGAACCCAATGGCGCCTAACCAGATGGTGCAAAAGATCATCAGCCGTACATACACTTTCGTCAGGTCGGCCAGTAAAATGGTTGGAATTAGGATGGCAGCAATAATGATCAAACCACCCATGGTTGGCGTGCCTTTCTTTTGCTGCTCGCCTGCCAGGCCGAGGTCACGCACCGACTCACCAATCTGCTTTCGTTGCAGGAATTGAATAAAACGTTTTCCTGAAACCAGGCTGATAAAAAGCGACAACAAAATAGCGATCAGCACCCTTGAGGTAATAAACTGGAACAAGGCACTTCCCGGGAACCGGTAGCCTGCAGTTTGTAACCATTCGGTGATGTGATATAGCATTTCTTTTAAGCTTTCAGCGATCAGTCGTCAGCCACCAGCTTATGAAAGCTGAGGACTTGCGACTGACGACTATTTGTTCAGTAATTCAAACATTTCCTGCACCACTTCTTTGTCGTCGAAGTGATGCTTTACGCCGTTTATTTCCTGGTATTTTTCGTGCCCCTTTCCGGCCACTAAAACAATATCTTCTGGTCTTGCCATCGAGATGGCGGTTTTGATGGCCTGTTTACGGTCGGAAATCGCAATGTATTTGCGGCGTGCCGACACAGGCAACCCTTCTTCCATGTCGGAAAGAATTTGGTTGGGATCTTCGGTGCGGGGATTGTCGCTGGTGAAGATCACCTTGTCACTGTGCTCACACGCCACTTCACCCATCACCGGCCGTTTGGTTTTGTCGCGGTCTCCGCCACAGCCCACCACCGTAATCACCTGCTCGTTGCCCTGCTTCAATTTGTTAATGGTGGCCAGCACATTGATCAATGCATCGGGTGTGTGTGCATAATCAACAATGGCAATTACTTTTTCTTTCGGCGAAACGGAATAATCAAACCGTCCCTCGGCACCGGTAACGTTGCTCAGGCATTGCAACACGTCCTGTTTATCCTGGCCCAGCGAAACAGCTGCGCCATACACAGCCAAAAGGTTGTACGCATTAAACTCACCAATCAACCGGAAGTGGACTTCCTGGTCGTTGATGCTCATGATTAAACCGGCGAGGCTGTTATCCAAAATTTTTCCTTTGAAATCGGCAACGGTGCGGAGGCTGTACGTCAGCTTTTTGGCTGCCGTGTTTTGCAGCATCACCGTCCCACGCTTGTCATCAAGGTTGGTGATGGCAAACGCGGTGGAAGAAAGGCCATCGAAAAAACCTTTCTTCGCTTTGATGTATTCGTCAAACGTTTTGTGGTAATCGAGGTGATCGTGCGTGATGTTGCTGAACAAGGCACCGGCAAATTGCAGCCCGGCAATGCGGCGCTGGTGCACGGCATGCGAACTCACTTCCATGAACACATATTCACAGCCCTCGTCCGCCATTTGTTTCAACAGCGCATTCAGGCTGATCGCATCCGGTGTAGTGTGCGTGGACGGAATCACCTTACCGGCAATCATGTTTTCCACGGTGCTCACCAACCCGCACTGGTATCCCAAACAAGTAAACAACTTGTAGAGCAGCGTAGCAATGGTGGTTTTTCCGTTAGTACCGGTTACGCCAACCAACTTCAGCTTCGCCGAAGGTTGATCGAAAAAATTATGCGCCAACAACCCGGCCGCTTCTGCACTGTTTTCTGA
>Ga0366775_1063_pt1 | contig 17210 bp, 16 predicted proteins | sample BONcelN113001D10_FD_207075 | JGI IMG/M metagenome (GOLD analysis project Ga0366775, IMG submission 207075) | Enriched cells from coal bed in the Powder River Basin, Montana, United States - BONCAT cells N11 rep2 HSBNCT.N11.300.1.D10 ...
GCATGGGCGATGATGCCGTGGTTTTGTATCAGTATGATATCCGGGGTCTCATCATGCATTGCGGCTATAACCGCTTCGGTGAGGAAATACCCGGGCTTCACGCACGGAACCCAGATACTGGAGATGCCCGCGCTTTTTAGTATTTCCTGAGCCTTTTCGATCCCGCCCTCGCTGCACATCAGCACATTTGCATATACGGAATGCGTATGGATAACACACCGCTTTAAAAGCGCATGGAAGCCGGCCTCTACGCTGGGCCTTTTCGTAGGTTCTCCGTTCACCTGCACGATGGAGGCTATGGCCTGGTCCATAACTTCCTTGTTGTAATCCCTTCCGGCCTGCAATTTGGGCGTTTCACGATGATATTCCAATATCTCTTTGTATTTGAGCGCTACAAAGCCGTTGCTTACATTCATCTCGGAGAGGAGAGACCCGCTTGCCTTGATTGCCATGAGCACATCGTCCAGTTTAACGGATGTGTTTCCGCCGCCGCCCTGTATATAATCCTGGCTTTTTCCGACAGCCTGTGACATATCCACAAGATCAATAAGCCCGTTAATCATTAATGCCTCCCAAAAGTATATACTGTAACTATTATAAAGCAATACAATCAAAAACTGCAAGTTTTTATGACCAATATACGGGTGAATAGGTTTTTTTACCATCATTTTGGTCATAATATTTGGACATTATAGTTTAATCGGTGTATTCCGTGTTAATATTAAAGTAAGAAAGTCATATGCGGGGGGATTTTTTTGACCATCCGGACACTCGCGGGCGTATTGCTTTTCTGCGGAAATGAGCTTTTGATGATGAAGCGGAATTCCGACAGGGAACTCTCGCCCGGGCTTTGGGCTAACATCGGCGGGCACGTGGAAAAAAACGAGGCTGCTTTTCCTGCTTCGGCGGTCTTGCGTGAACTTGCGGAGGAGACAGGCATTACCTCCGACAGGTTACACGGCCTTTTCATGCGCTACATCGTATTGCAAAAAGCGGGGGAGGAGCTGCGCGTTTTCTATGACTTTGTCGCGTACTGCGAAGAAAAACCGCCGCTTTCGGACTGTGCGGAAGGTGAACTGCACTGGGTCGACAGTAAAGACGTACTGTCCCTCCGAATGCCCGGTTCTTTACATCTGCTGCTGCAGCATTATTTCTCCCATCCTTTTGAAAAAAAGACCGTCGTCGGAATTATAGATAACAAAAACGATGAAATTTCCGTCACATGGCATACATTATAATACAATAGAGAAGCCTTTGGGGGTTTTTTTATCGGAACACGTTTTAGGAAAAAGGATGCGGCTCGCTCCGGGCAAAAAAATACCGCACACCATAAACATGGTGCGCGGTATTGGCGGCGGCAACTTGCCGCTGGTGGGACTTGCTGGACTCGAACCAGTGACCCCTTCGATGTGAACGAAGTGCTCTACCGACTGAGCTAAAGTCCCGCGATTTAATAAGCAAAGCCTATTTTACAACAAAACCGAAAAGAAATCAAGTGCGGCTTTTGCAAAAGTACAAAGAATCAGGATGAATGATCCCTCATGCCCAAACGGACTAAATTTTGCCTTGACACTATTGCCTTTTAAGAAAATCGGATATCTGTGACAGATATTCAGAAACGCGGTTTACGGAATCGGTAACGTCGCCGCCCGCTTTTAATATATACGCCATCGATTTTTCGGCAAAGGCGCTCGTATCCGTTGCCTGCTCCACCGCTTTTTGCGATTCCCCGGCGAGATCCCTTATCGCCTGCGCTACGACCGCAAAGCCCTTGCCGGAGACGCCTGCGCGCGCGGATTCGATCGAGGCGTTGAGCGAAAGCAGGTTGGTCTGCAGCGCGATGGCGTTGATCGCCTTGGCCATCTCCGAATACTGGAGCATTGCGTTTTCCACATCCTCAAGCCCGGAGACCATATTGCCGTAAAGCTGCCGGATATCGTTGATCTCCTGCGTGATTTTCTGTATCTGTGTAATATTGCTGTTCTGCTCGTTCAAAAAGGCCTCGTGTTCGCGCAGCATTTTGTGCCGCGCCTTTTCGATGCAGTTATCGGCGATATTGATGCCTTTGGCGATCCGCTCGGCCATTTCCCTGCAGGTATAGGACCCGCAGGCGTAGCAGTTGTGCTGCCGCTCCCGCTCCGTCCTTTTTTCCAGCTCCGCAAAGGCGTCTTCGATCGCCTGTTCGCTCACAAGTATTTCCCGTACGGGCTTTTCCCTGTACGTCCGGCGGAAATCCTCGGGCTTGAGTTCCCGGTCAAACGCTTCGAAAAGCTCGGTCATAGCGGCCTCGTCTGTCTTTTCGTAAAGTGCCATGGCGGTTTGCCGTGAATCATCCATGATCTTTCCCACTTCGAATATGGACGGGCCGTGGCCGCAGGCTGTCCCCATATTGCAGCCTTCCTGGCAGTTCAGCACATCGAATACGGCGGGGAGGTTGCTCTTTTTTTCCTCCGAATACGCGTCAAGGGCGCGGTATACAACGCCCTGGCCTTCCGACTTGTCTACCCGGATTTTCTTGCCAAGGTAGAATTCCATATTCTCCTTCAAACCGCCGGGCATGGAGTATAGTTTTCCTATCGAAGCTTCGACATTATCAAATTCGAAGTCCGCGTCAGGCAGTTCAATGCCATGGCCGCGGATGTATTCGGCCAGCTTGGATATCGTGACATTATAGGATACATAGCCCGTTTCGTCAAACTCGTCGGCCTTTGCGATGCAGGGGGAAAGCGCGGCGATCTTATCCTGTATGTGCATATTCTTTTTCATAAATACCGCCGTGCAGAGCATGGGGCTGTGAATGGGGGAGAGGTGCCTGAGCAGTTCGGGTTTATATTTGGTGATATAATTTACGATGGCGGGGCAGGGCTGCGTAATGAGAGGCACGGGATTGTATTTTTCAATCCACCGGATATGCGCCCAGGTACAGATATCCGCGCCAAGGGATACGTCCGCGATTGTCCGGACGCCAAGTTTTTTCAGCCATGCCATCACGTTTTTCCAGTTTTTGAAATTTGTCCTGTTGGCTGGAGCCGCGAACATGGAAATCGGAACGCCTTTTTTCAGGTCGCTCAAAAATCTTTCCGTGTCGTCTTCGTATGTCCTCGCGCCATGCTGGCAAACGCCGATGCAGGCCCCGCAGGCGATGCATTTCGTGTGATCGATCCTTACTTTGTTCACACCGTTTTCCAGGAACGCTATGTTGGCTTCCTTGACGGGGCAGACCCGTATACACCGGTTGCACCCTTCGCATTTTTCGTCATCGTACAGTATCAATTCTCTCATTATTACCCCCACTGTAAAAAAACAATACGGATAATATATCGGAGGAGTTTGGATAATACTCAAGCGGAATTTTGTAAAATGTAAAGAATTATTAAAAAACAACCTTAAAAAGAGGGCAAATCGGTTTTAACCGGCAAACATGGTTTTCCCTATATCGTAAGACCAGCAAGGAATACAAAGAAGACAGCAATAGAACCAAGAATAAATAAAATTGCCGCAAGCCTTAAAATGGAACTCAAAACTTTTCTCGTATCTTTATAGTAGCCGCTTAAGACGAATCCGCCCAGGGATAATGCACCAACGAGTGGAATACCTATGATAAGGCCAAAAACAGTGTTTTCGGTTGGAATATGGAACACCCTTGACAGGATGAAGGCGGCAATCCAAATTCCCGCCAGTATTTTTATATATTTGATTCCGGAATCTATTATCATATATATTACATCATACCACTAATTGATTTTAACGCAAACCGGCTTTAAAAAATAAAAAAGCCCCCTTGAAAAACAAGAGGGCTTAGGAATGTTGTACTTATTGATATTTCGGCCGTTTATGATAATGCGTATGCAAAAGCTCATGCGCTTTGTGGCTGTTCGGCTTTTCCAGATAATCCGCGTACAGCTTCTGTACGGAGGGGTTTTTGTGCGATTTGCGCAGAGGCATATCCTTGTCTTCTTCGTATATCGCCTTCGCGCGGAGTTCCGCGGGATTGACCGAAAGCTTCACCCTGGAAGATACGATCGGCTGGCCGCCGCCTGTGACGCAGCCGCCCGGGCAGCCCATGATCTCTATGAAGTGGTACTGCTTTTCGCCTTTGCGTACCTTTTCCAAAAGCGCCTTGGCGTTTCCTGTGCCGTGCGCCACGGCCACGTTAACATCCAGGTCTCCGATTTTCACAGTGGCTTCCTTCACGCCTTCAACGCCGCGCACAGCCGTGTATTCTATATTGGGAAGGTCTTTGCCCGTCAGTATGTCGGCAACCGTTCGCAGGGCCGCTTCCATGACGCCGCCCGTTGCGCCGAATATGACCGCGGCGCCGGTGGAGTCGCCCATGAAATCGTCGAATTTCTCATCCGGCAGGTTCACGAAGTCGATGTTCGCCTGTTTGATCATGCGGGCCAGCTCCCTCGTGGTGAGAACGGAGTCGACATCCGCGTATGCGTCCGTGCCGAGTTCTTTTCTTTCCTTTTCGAACTTCTTGGCGGTGCAGGGCATGATGGACACCACGAATATCTTCTCGGGGTCGAGGTTGTTCTTTTCGGCCCAGTAGGATTTTACAAGCGCGCCCAGCATTTCATGCGGGGATTTGCAGGAAGAGAGGTTCTCTATGAAATCCGGGAAGAAATGCTCGCAGTATTTGATCCAGCCGGGGCTGCAGGAGGTGATGAGGGGGAGTTTCCCGCCCTTTTGTATCCTCGTTAAAAGCTCCGTGCCTTCCTCCATGATAGTGACGTCCGCCGCGAAATCCGTATCGAATACCTTGTCGAAGCCGAGACGCCTGAGGGAAGCCGCCATTTTGCCTGTAACGCGCGTACCGATGGGCATACCGAATTCCTCGCCCAAAGCGACGCGGACAGCGGGGGCTGTCTGCACGACCACGTATTTATCCGGGTCGTGAATGGCGTCCCAAACTTTATCGATCTCGCTGTGCTCCGTGAGCGCGCCTACCGGGCAGGCCGCGATGCACTGCCCGCAGTTTATACAGGGGACATCGGCCAGCGATTTTTCAAATACAGGCTCCACGATGGTTTTAAAGCCGCGCTTTGTAGCGCCGACAGCGCCTATCTTCTGCACATTTTCGCATACGGCTACGCACCTTCTGCAAAGAACGCATTTTTTGGGGTCGCGGACGATGGAGGGGGAGGAGAAGTCCTTCGGACGCTCCACATGGGCCCCTTCATACGGTATTTCCGAAATATTGAATTCCTCGGCCAGCTTCTGCAGCTCGCAGCTCTGGTTCCGCACGCAGGAAAGGCAGGAGCGGTCGTGGTTGCTCAAAATAAGCTCCAGGTTGATCTTTCTTGCATCCTGAACCCGTTTGGACTTTGTCATGATCTCCATGCCTTCGGTGACCGGAAGCACACAGGACGCCTGTAAAGTAGGCGCGCCCTTCTGTTCCACCAGGCAGACGCGGCATGCGCCGATCGCATTGATGCCCTTTAAATAGCAAAGGGTAGGGATATGGATGTTGGCCTGCCTTGCGGCCTCCAGTACGGAAGTGCCTTCCGGAACCTGGACTTTAATGCCGTCTATCGTTAAGTTTACCATCTTTTCTCACGCTCCTATTTCTTTATAATGGCGCCGAATCTGCACTTTTCCTGGCAAGCGCCGCACTTGATGCATTTTGCAGGGTCTATCTTATGCGGGGACTTTATCGTGCCGGATATGGCCGTTACCGGACATACCTTTGCGCAGGCGCCGCAGCCTATGCACTTTTCCGGAATGATGGAATAGGTGAGAAGCTTTTTGCAGTACCCGGCCGGGCATCTCTTATCACGTATATGCGCGTCGTACTCGTCCCTGAAGTAGCGTATGGTGGAGAGCACGGGGTTGGGCGCCGTCTTTCCGAGCCCGCAGAGCGCGGATTCCTTTATAGCATGCCCCAAAGCTTCGAGCTTTTCCACATCGCCTTCTTCGCCTTTTCCTTCCACGATCCGCTCAAGCATCTCCAGCATCCGCTTGGTGCCGATACGGCAGGGCGGGCATTTGCCGCAGGATTCATCCACCGTAAAGTCGAGGAAGTACCTGGCCACGTCCACCATGCAGTTGTCCTCGTCCATGACGATGAGTCCGCCGGAGCCCATCATAGTACCTAAGGCGATCAGCGAATCGTAATCGATGGGGGTGTCCAGGTGCTGCGCCGGTATGCATCCGCCGGAAGGTCCGCCGGTCTGTGCCGCCTTGAACTTCTTGCCGTTCGGTATGCCGCCGCCGATGTCGAAGAGGATCTCCCGAAGCGTCGTGCCCATGGGGATCTCCACAAGACCGGTGTTGTTGATCTTGCCGCCCAAAGCGAAAACCTTGGTTCCCTTGCTCTTGGCCGTGCCCATGGAGGCAAACCACTCGGGCCCTTTCAATATGATCTGCGAGACGTTAGCAAACGTCTCGACGTTGTTGATGATCGTAGGTTTGCCGAACAGTCCCTTGTTCGCCGGGAACGGGGGCTTCGGCCTGGGCTCGCCCCTGCAGCCTTCTATGGAGGCCATGAGCGCCGTCTCTTCACCGCAGACGAAAGCGCCTGCACCCAAGCGGACTTCTATATCGAAATTAAATCCAGTACCGAAAATATCCTTGCCCAAAAGGCCGTATTCACGCGCCTGGCCGATGGCGATACCCAGCCGTTTTACGGCGATGGGGTATTCCGCGCGGCAGTAGATATAGCCCATATCCGAACCGATCGCATAACCCGCTATGGCCATGGCTTCCAGAACCGAGTGGGGGTCGCCCTCCAAAACTGACCTGTCCATGAACGCGCCCGGATCGCCTTCGTCGGCGTTGCAGATGACGTATTTCTTGTCGCCTTGCGCTTTGGCTGCGAATTCCCATTTTTTCGCGGTGGGGAAGCCGCCGCCGCCTCTGCCTCTTAAGCCGGCCTTGGACAGCGTGTCGATAACATCTAGCGGCTTCATTTCTGTCAGCACTTTTCCAAGCGCCTTGTAGCCGTCAAAAGCTATGTATTCGTCTATGTTCTCCGGATCGATGACGCCGCAATTCTTCAAAGCGACGCGAACCTGTTTCTTGTAAAAGCTTACTTTGTCGAGAGAAGTCTCAATGTCTCCGGCCTTTTCCTTGTATAAGAGCCGTTGTACGAGCCTGCCTTTTAAAAGATGCTCGGACACGATCTCGGGCACGTCGGAAGCCTTGACCCGGCTGTAAAAGCTGCCCTCGGGGTAGACAATGACAACAGGACCAGCCTCGCACAGCCCGAAACAGCCAGTTTTTACCACCTTGACTTCCTTATCAAGGCCAAGTTTTTTTATCTCTTCTTCAAATTTATCTATTATCGCGGGCGAACCGGAAGAAGTGCAGCCTGTGCCCCCGCAAACCAATACATGTGAACGGTAAATATCCATTCCTAAACCTCCTTTACTTCAAAAGCCTCATCTTCACTGATTATTCGCTTCGGCGTAACCGATCGTATACTCTATAACCGGGTTTCCGTTGACGATGTGCTGTGCAACGATCTTCGCAACCATTTCCGGCTTTACTTTTACATAGGTGACTTTTTCGTCTTCGCCCTTGTAGATCTCTACCATGGGCTCCAGGCGGCAGGCCCCGATGCAGCCGGTCTGTGAAACGACTACGTCTTTTAAATGATGCCGGTTGACTTCCTCAACGAACTTGGTCAAAACCGGGCGCGCACCGGCTGCGATGCCGCAGGTCGCCATACCGACGACCACACGCGTGCCCGATCCCTTCTTGCGAAGGTCGATCTGATCTAATGCTCTTTTTCTTATTTCCTCTAACTCCTGTAAGGATTTCATATATGTTTACCTCCAAAATTTGTCTTAAAACCATCCTGCAAATACTCCAGGATCCAACCCGATACTTCGCCGTTGTCCAGCGGGACCCCCTGCAGGGTATTCCGGAGCTCTGCCGTATCCAGTTCAAACATTGCATGGTTGTATACAACCATAAACCGAAAATCGAGATCAGGATTCGCAACTATGAGCATATGCACTGTTTCCGGCAGCTGACCTACCGGCGGCCTGTCTATGTGGCTGAGCGCATAATGCGCCGTAAGTTTCGTGCCTTTTCCTTCTTCGGATTCCATGTGCAGGCTTCCTCCGGTCGCCTCGCACCCCGCCTTTAAAAGCGATATACCCAAGCCCACTTTCCTGCTCGTCCTCGTGGTGATAAAAGGGCTTGATACGTTTTGCAGCATTTCTTTTTTCATACCGCAGCCGTTATCGGTTATTTCAATGCTCAGCGTGTCGGCCGCTTCGTCTACCGCCAGCTTAATAGTGATACGCGTAGCCTTGGCTGTGATGGAATTCTGGCAGATATCGAGTATATGTAATGCAATCTCTCGCATATATCCGGCTTTATTGAGCCTTAAAGTTCTTTACGATCCCGGGAATGTCGTCCGGTACAAGCCTGCCGAAAACCTGATCCCCTATCATCATGACCGGAGCCAAACCGCAGCAGCCCAGACAACGGGTCGCTTCCAATGTGAATTTTCCGTCCTTCGTGGTCTTTCCAACATCTACGCCCAATACCGTTTTCATTTTGTCCAGAACACCTTCAGCACCTCTGACGTAACAGGCCGTTCCCATACACACGCCCACGATATGCTCTCCTTTTGGCTCTATGGCGAACTGCGAATAGAAAGTGGCTACGCCGTACACGTCGATCATGGGGATATTAAGTTCCTCGGCTATAAAATTCTGCACTTCGATAGGCAGATACCCGAAGAGTTCCTGCGCCTTTTGCATAATGGGCATCAAGGGGCCGGGAGCTGTCTTTACCTCATCGATATACTTTTTGAGCTCCCCGTATTTTGCCGCTTCTGCACTGGTCTTTGCCATTTAATATTTACCCTCCCTTAATAGATTGTTAAATAATTATCAAATTACACCTCGATAATTTTATCACAATCTTTTTAAAATTGCACGAATTTTTTCGAACATTTTACAAATTTTTTTGCATGGATATGAATAGGTTTTTGTATTGTTTTGGTTAAGTATAGCGCGAAATGGTATAAAAATAAACCAAAAGTTGATAATTTTCTTATTTGCTATTTTTAGGAAAGCATAAATGTGATGAATTTGTTAAGGCTGTATTGCCGAATTTTCTGCCATTTTTTATAGGGTAAACAGGGCATTTTTGAAGAGCCAAAAAAGAATCTTGTATACATTAACAGCATGAGCCCGGATAAAAAAGCCGTATTGCACCAACGAACATTGACATAATCCATCTTCTGGAATAGACCGAAATGAAGAATGCCTACAAGCGCAGTCACAGACATAAAAAATAGACGGGATTTTATAAACCAATGCTGAGTGGAGCGTTATGCGGATCATTTGGGACCATGCGCCCGCTACATCGGTACACATCATCAAAAACCTGGATAAAGATACTGGCCTTGAGCCCTGCAACGTTCAAAACGCTTCTAAAAAGGCAGGTATAGAAACATCACCGGTTATGAAACTCACGGCAAGATTTATCATTATTATACCTTGTGTTTTGGAGGCTGTGGAATGAAAAAACTCCTTTTGATTGCGTTTATACTTAGGATTTTACTTCGCGGCTGTGAACCAAAAACTCTCCGGACGGATATGGAACCTGCAGCCGGTGTCTCCATTGTTTGAAGCACGGCAGCCTCGACGGGGGCGGATGCGTCTTATTGGCCGACTGTGGAATGGCGTGTTTCTACGCCGGAAAAGCACGGCATGGATTCTTCCAAACTGGCCGGGTTTAGCGGGAGGGCGAAAGAGGAAAATGCTATAAAAGCTTTATAGCCGTACGGGACGGGTATATCGTTGCCGAATGTTACTTCGGAAATAAAGCAAACAAGATGTTCCAGCCTGTATATTCGGTTACAAAAGCGTCGTATCAATGCTTTTCGTTATTGCGCTGGAGGAGGGGAAGATCCCCGGCATTGATCAAAACGTGCTCGAATGCTTTCCGGATAAACAGTTTGAAAACATGGACGATAATAAGAAAGCGATGACGCTCAAACACCTTTTGACGATGACGGCGGGGATTGAATGGGCGCACGGAACGAAGGATGATCCGACGCAGGACCTTTTCTATGCGAAAGATCCCGTGCGGTTTGTGCTAGACAGGCCTATGGCGCATAAACCCGGGGAGGCTTTCATGTACAACAATGGCGCTACGCAGGTGCTGGGGCAATATATCGAATCTGTTACAGGCAAAACGCTCTCCGGTTACGCCGATGAAAAGCTTTTGGCTCCGCCCGGTATAAAGGATTACTTCTGGCAGAAAATTAGCAGCGCAGGTCGACTCCGGATTTGCAGGGCTTAACCTGACGGCGAGGGATATGGCCAAGATCGGATATCTGTATCTGAACAAAGGCGTGTGGGACGGCAAACGGGTTGTGCCCGCGGCTTGGGTGGCGGAGGCGACAAAGGGGCAGACAGACACGGACGGTATCGGCGGGCCATACGTAAAAAGCTACGGCTATCAGTGGTGGCAGGATACCTTCGGCTGTTATTCGGCCAGAGGGCTGAACGGGCAGTACATTCTGGTATTTCCGGATAAAAACCTTGTCGTCGTATTCCAATGTAATTTTTACCGGAGAAAACGAAAAAATAAGCAATGACCAGATCCCCCTGAAAATGACGGAGGAACTTATCCTGCCGGCTGTCGCCCCGGATGAGCCCTTGCCGGAAAACCCCGAAGCCTATGCCGGTTTACAATCCCTTTGTAAAGAATAACATTCGCAAAAAACGAAATGCAATATTTTTAAAACCTAAAAAGGCTTATAAGCCCTTATTGATGTGGGCTTTTTACCGGAAAAAAATACGTTAAGCTTCATAGTATTCTTACGTTTGCTTATGTAACAGGTTGTCCGTTCGTGCATACATAACGGTTCTATTTATAAACTTGCATTATTTTTTAAAAGCATATAAAATACCAATTGTACAATTTAAAGACAGTAAACCAAAAAGTATCTTAACGTATAGCAAGCCTTAAACCATACCCGGCGGGTTTATAAACGTTTGACAAACAGGCGAAGCAATAATAATTACCACCTCTAAGGAAACCCCGGCTGCATATTATCGAAAGGGAATCATATGGTAACGATCAAAACTATCGCAAAAATGGCAAATGTATCCTGTACAACCGTGTCAAGGGTACTCAATAATAAATCGGATGTTAAGGATGAAACAAGGCGGCGCATTTTGGAACTTATCGAAAGATATCAGTTCCAGCGCAATGTATTTGCGACAGGCATACAGTCCAATAAAAGCAACTGCATAGGCCTTATAGTTCCCCGCGAGATGGATTATATATTGACAAATCCGTTTTATGCCGAAGTCATACGCGGCATATTGAACGAATTCGGCGAGCATGAATATTACCTTCTTTTCTGCAATACGCAAAACAAGGATGATATCGTGAATATTTTCCGTCAAAGAAGAGTGGACGGCTTTATACTGATAAGGCTCGGGATATATGATAAAGACATCATTGAGGTTTTAAAGTCCATCGATGCGCCTTTTGTATCGACCACAACGATTTCGGAAGAGGACAGCATGCTGCATGCGGATATAAACAACTATGAAGCGGCCGGTATGGCGGTGGAGCATCTGATATCCCTGGGGCACGAGAAGATCGGCATGGTCGTCGCATCGAATTCGCTGACCAACAGCAAGCAAAGGTTCGCCGCCTATAAGGATACGCTTGCAAAGCACGGCCTTCAGTTTGACGGCAGGCTCGTGGCCGAAGGAGATACCTCCATGGAAGGAGGGTATGCGGCTATGTCTCAGATCTTAAACCGGGGGTGTGCCTTGAGCGCGGTTTTCGTTGCGGGAGATATCATGGCGATCGGCGCTATGAGGGCTTTAAAGGAAGCGGGAAAACGCGTGCCGGAAGACATTTCTATAATAGGTTTTGACGGAATTCCCGAGGCGGAGTATACGGATCCGCCCTTAACTACAATTAAGCAGCCTATATTTGAAAAAGGAAAAAAGGCCGCGCAGATTTTGATCAATATTCTTGAAAATCACCAAAATAACCAATCTGTAAATATGGATGTTGAGCTTGTAAAGAGAGGCTCAACGGCTAATAAATAATAATAATTCAAAAAAAATTTTAAAATACAAGGAATCTTTTAAAAAACGTAGAATATTATACTTGTTACCGAAAACGTTTCCGAAGAAAAATATGGAAATTAACGGGGCGAATCAAACGAACGGACAATTGGATTCCAAGTCACAACATGGGATGTCGGAGCTTAAGGCATTGCAGAATAAAAAAACAAATTTTTTACGTATAGAAATAAACATCCAGGCGTTCACATTTTAATAAACTGTTAGGGGAAAGAAAGATCAGGGGCTTTAAAAAGGCCCTGCAAAGACAACGGCGGGATTATCTTCCTGATAGCGGCATCATAAGCCGGTTGGTAAAACGATCAGGTATACGTATGGGGAGGGCTAAATATACAAGCTCTATCCGGCGGGCTTCTGTTTACCGCTTAACTGCATATTCGTTTTATATAAATAACATTTATAAATGTATTGACAAAAAAGCCGGATAATATATAATTTAGATAAGCAAGCAGACGAATCAAATAAAAACTAATAAGTATACGTTAACCAAAAAGCAGTTTAAAATTGTCGGTTTATAGGACATGCAAATAGTTGAACCAAAGCCATAGCATTAAAGGGCTATTAAGGGCTATAAGAGAGACACCGTTTCAAAGTACTTTGGCGGTTACAGCTTTTGGCAGTAAACTGTCGAATTAAGGCCTGCATCCGCAAAGAAGCCATTTAGAAATGATAATGTAATAACATACCAACTACAATAAGGAGGGAAAGTATGGCCGATAGGTATTTGGAGATGAGATCCATATCCAAGAACTACCCGGGCGTAAAAGCTTTGCAGAATGTAAACTTCAGCGTAGACGAGGGAGAGGTCGTCGCCCTGGTAGGTGAAAACGGCGCGGGCAAATCCACTCTTATGAATATCCTGGGCGGTATCATAAAAAGAGACAGCGGTGAGATTTTTATAAAAGGCCGGGAGGTCAACATTCATTCGGTGGCGGACGCACAGCGTGAAGGTATTGCCTTTATCCATCAGGAGCTTTCACTTTTCAAACAGCTTTCGGTTCAGGAAAACCTTTTTATGGACAATTTAAAAGATGTCAAAAGCAGCGTTCCCATATTTATCAGCAAAAAGAAAATGAAGAAGAGGACGGAAGAGATATTCAAGCTGCTCGATATCCAAGTAGCGCCTTCCACCAAGGTCGGCAGGCTTCCCATGAGTGAACAGCAGATGGTTGAAATTGCATCTGCGATCATGAAGGACGCCAAAATCATCATTCTCGACGAGCCTACCACATCTCTCGCCAACAAAGAAAGGCAGAAGCTCCACGAGATCATAAAAAGACTCAAAAGCGAAGGAAAGCTCATTATATACATTACGCACGAGCTGGAAAATGCAATCGCCATGGGCGACCGCGTCGTCTGCCTGCGCGACGGTCACAATGCGGGCGAAAGCAGAAGCGAAGGCCTCACCAAGCCGGAAGTCGTGACCATGATGATCGGCTCCAGGGCCGGCAAGGCTTTTATAAAAACTAAAAGGGAAATTAAGGACGAAACCATACTCGAACTCAAAAATATAAGGACGGCAGCCAAACTGAACGGTGTCGACCTGCGCTTGAAGAAAGGTGAAGTCCTCGGCGTATACGGGCTGATCGGCTCGGGCCGGACTGAGCTTATAAAAGCCATGTATGGCCTTGACAAGCTGACAAGCGGTGAGATATTCATAGACGGAAAGAAATTAACGAAGCACAATCCCAAAGTTTTAAAGGAGATGGGGGTCGCGTATCTCACGGAAAACCGCCGGGACGAAGGCCTTTTTCTGGAGCTTAGCATACAGTTCAATATTACCATAACCGATATAGAGAAATTTGCAAAGAAACCGTTCGGTGCAATGAATAAATCGAAGGAAGTGGAAGTCACCGAGGACTCTATTAAGAAGCTTCAGATAGCGACGCCCGGCATGTATCAGCTTTCCGGAAAACTGTCCGGGGGCAACCAGCAGAAAACCGTTGTAGCCAAGTGGCTGCACTTAAATCCACGCATTATCATTCTCGATGAACCCACAAGGGGCATCGACGTGGGCGCTAAGGACGAGATATACCGCCTGATTGACAATATTGCAAACCAGGGCGTTTCCGTAATACTGATCTCCTCCGAAATCGAAGAGATCATAGGCATGAGCGACCGCGTGATTGCGATGGCAGGCGGCCGGGTCGTCGGTGAACTCGAAGGCGGTGAGATCACCAATTCGAATATCATTAAACATACAATGAGCTGATGGAGGGCAATAACGTGACCGGTACAAAATTACAAACCACCTTAAAAAGCAAGGGGTTCTGGCTTGGAAATATCGTCTACATCGTAATCGTTCTCACATTTATCGTGTTTGCAATCATAAACCCCAAGTTTGTAAGCGGCGATAATATCATCGGCTTCTTTACGCAGTCCTGCACGACGATACTGGTCGGCATCGGCATGGCCATGTGCCTCCTGACGCGGGGCGTCGACCTCTCGGTAGGCTCTATCATGTACGTTTCAGCCGTCAGCGTGTGGCTTATCATGCGCGCCGCTCCGGATCTCCCGATCGGCGCAGTGGTTCTCATCGGCATGTTGATCGGCCTTATGATCGGCCTGTTTAACGGCTTTGTCGTAGCCGTATTGAAGGTATACGCACTTTTGCCTACGATGGCGACCATGTACGCGCTGCGCGGCATCGGCCTTTCCATAGCGGGCCAAACCGTATGCCAGATGCCCGATAAATGGCTGGGCCTGATATCACCGAACGTGGCCAAAATCCCGGCTTATGTATTTATTACTTTTGCACTTGTGATCATCGCGCAGATATTTTTGAACCGGACCAGGCTCGGCCGTCATATCTTTGCGACCGGGGACAATGAAAAGATGGCTGGAGAAAAAAACATCAGCGTATTTCGCATAAAGCTCTTCGTATATGCCGTAAGCGGCGTAATGGCCGCGCTCGCCGGCATACTCTCCTCGGGTTTATCCATGAGCGCATCCTTTAACCTGGGCGTCGGCTTTGAATTTAAAGTCGTGACCGCTGCCGTTCTCGGCGGTGTCAGTTTAAACGGCGGCCGCGGAACCATTCTGCCGGGCGTCATCGTCGGCGCGCTCATACTTACGTTTATATCGAACGCCCTGGTGCTGATGAAGGCAAACACATACTCCTACGATATCGTATATGCTCTGGTCATATTCATCGTCGTGCTGCTCGATACGTTTAAGATTCGCAGCGAAGAAAAGTAAATTCGATGCGACATTATAAACATTCTAAAGGAGGAAAATTATGAAAAAAGCCACAAAAGTAGCAGTTTCCATGCTATGTGTACTCGCGATCGTTCTTCTCGCCGCTTGCGGTGCACCGGCTGCGCCGGCATCGTCATCGGCAGCGGCTCCGGCATCTTCGGCGGCGGCTCCGGCATCATCGGCAGCGGCGCCTGCTGAAAAGATCAAGATCGGCGTCTCCATGGGCGCTTCCCAGTCCACATTCTGCCAGGGCCTGCAAGATGGCGCAACAAAAAAGATCGAAGCGCTCGGCGGCGAATATGTACTGTCTCTTGCCGATAACGACCCGACACGCCAGGCTTCCCAGATCGAGGATATGGTTTCCAAAGGCTGCAAAGCGGTTATTTGCTTCGCGGCCGACACAGACGCCATCACCGCTTCGGCCAAATACTGCAAGGATAAAGGCGTAGCTTTTATCGAAGCTTCCAGGATTTCCCCTGACATGACAAACATCGATCTCGCTCTTGGATTTGACAATAAACAGCAGGCAACGATTTGCGGCGAAGCCATTGTCGCCGGTGCAAAAGAAGTCGGATATTCCGAAATCAAGTGCATAGAGTTCGTAGGTTCTCTTACAGACCAGAACGCTATTGAAAGGCAGAAATATTTCGAAGAGTTCGCAGCGGCGAACAACATCAAAATCGTAGCCACAGTGCTGACTGAGTGGGATGCAGAAAAAGCAGTCGCCCGTTACAAGGACGCCATTACGGCTGTAAACGATGACTACAATGCCATGTACTGCGCCTCCGACTTCCTCTTCACGCCCATCATGTCCGTTCTCACAGAGAAAGGCCAGTGGGTAAAGAAGGGTGAACAGGGCTGGAAGATTATCGTCGGCATCGACGGCGCTCCCGATGCGCTCCAAAAGATCCGCGACGGCTATTGCTACATGGATGCGAACACGGACGTGATGCAGCTCGGAAACGCAGCCGCAGAAAAGGCATTTGACATTATCACAAACGGAACAAAATATGAAGGCGACAAAAAGACGGTCATGATAGACGCGCAGTCCATCACAGCCGCAAACGCCAGCGATCCCTCCATCTGGGGCAACAACTACAAAGCATAACTTAAGACCGACCTAAATTTTAAGATTTGGCCGGCGGCTTAAACTCCGCCGGCTGATCTTGGAGGATGTATGAAAGCGATTACTTCAGTTTCAGCGTGGATACGCCGTTATCCCATTTCCATAGTCGCCATAGCGGCAGTGATTGCAGCGAGCATTTTTGAGCCCACTTTTTTTACTCCGTTAAATCTGACGGCTCTTGGCGTGCAGCTTTCCTATATCGGTATCTGTACGACCGGATTGGCCTTCATATTGATCGGCGGCGGTATGGACTTAAGCCTTGGCACTGCAATCTCCGCGATATCCGTTATATCCGGAATGCAGATGGTAGCCATGAAAAGCGATCTGTCTACGCCAATCGGCGTCATCACCATTCTCGCGGCCGGTGTGCTTCTTTCAGCTGTCAACGGCTATTTTGTCGCTTATGTAAAAGTCAATGCGTTTATGATGACGCTTATCACGCAGTTTCTGTTCAAAGGCCTTGCGCTGATACTGACAAATTCCAATTCCGTTACGGGTTTGCCGGAGAGTTTTATAGGCCTTTACCATATAACGGTATTGGGCGTGCCTCTTTCCATATTTATAATGCTTGCGTTTTTCATCGTCGGCCAGCTCATTCTTTCCAAAACAAGCTATGGCAGGAAGCTTTTTGCGGTTGGCTCCAACGAAAAAGCGGCTAGGCTCGTGGGCATTTCGACCAATGCGGTGCTGTTTAAGGCATTTCTTTTCGGAGGCCTGTGCAACGGCGTTGCAGCCATTATACTCATCGGCAAGCTTTCGGTCGCCAACCCAATTATGGGCAACGACCTCTTCCTGGATATCATCAG